>WNFS01002647.1_pt1 | contig 13543 bp, 10 predicted proteins | sample 5400141 | NCBI WGS metagenome assembly WNFS01 (sample SAMN13153358, study PRJNA577476) | soil metagenome | isolation source: 60 cm saprolite under Madrone tree | place: USA:California | collected 2016-06-14
TGGACTGCTCGAGGCCCTCGTAGAAGGTCGGGTAGTACAGCATCCCGTTGTACTGCTCGAACACCGGCAGCACCGCCTTGCGCGAGGCCGACGTCCAGCAGCCCATGACAGCGGCGCATTTGTCGTTGACCAAGAGCTTCTTCGCCTTCTCGGCGAAGGTCGGCCAGTCGCTGGCGCCGTCTTCCTGGATGAACTTGATCTTGCGGCCGAGCACGCCGCCGGCCGCATTGATCTGCTCGATCGCCAGTTTTTCAGCCTCCACCGACCCGGTTTCGCTGATCGACATGGTGCCGGTGACGGAATGCAGGATTCCGACCGTCACTTCGGTGTCGGTAACCGCAAGACCCGTGGTGTTGACGACGGAAGTTGCGGGAACGTCCGCGAATGATGGCCGGGGCAGCATCGATATGGCCGGTAATGCTGCCATTCCCATGAGCAGTTTGCGCCGAAGCGGAGACTGCAGGCCCCGTTTGATCTCATCTGACATGATTACCCCATTTGTGTGCAAGGACGCGCTATTGGCCAAGCGAGGATTGCTGAAATTGTGCAGTGCACAGATACGCAAGATCGCGTATATTGCACCGCAAAATAGCGACGTAGATTTTGCACGGGCTTTGCAAGCGTAAAGCTTTGGGGTCAGGAGTACCGAAGTGGCAGGGCGGCAGCGGATAGACCGCGTCAGGCGCCAATATAATCAATGGGTTGCCAACCAGACGCTGGAAGACTACGCGCTGCGCTTCACGGCCAAAAGCGCGCGGCGCTGGTCCGCCGCCCGGGTCGCCAACACCGCGCTGGGCGCCATCTCGTTCCTGGCCCTGGAGGCGATCGGCGGCACGATTACGCTTAATTATGGCGTCACCAACGCCACCGCGGCCATTCTTGTCGTTAGCGTTATTATCTTCTGCTGCGGTCTGCCGATCGCCTACCACGCCGCCAAATGCGGCATCGACATCGATCTGTTAACCCGCGGGGCCGGCTTCGGCTACATCGGCTCAACCATCACCTCGCTGATCTACGCATCCTTCACGTTCATCTTCTTCGCGATCGAAGCGGTCATTCTCGCAACCGCGCTGGAGATGTGCTTCGGAATCCCGCGCCCCCTCGGTTATCTCATCAGCGCCGTCGTCATCATTCCGCTGGTGACGCATGGCATCACGCTGATCAGTCGCTTCCAGTTGTGGACGCAGCCGCTGTGGATCATTCTTCACATTCTCCCCTTTGCCGCGATCGCCTATGCCAATCCGCACTCCTTCTCGGAGTGGACAAAATTTGCCGGCGAGCATGGCGACCCCAGAGGCCATCTCGACCTGCTGCTGTTCGGGACCGCCGCCTCGGTGGTGTTCTCGCTGGTGGCGCAGATCGGCGAGCAAGTCGACTTCCTGCGCTTTCTTCCGCGCGACCGGCGAACCTCAAAGACATCCTGGTGGATTGCGCTGCTCAGCGCGGGGCCGGGCTGGATCATTCTCGGCGCGCTCAAGCTGCTGGCCGGATCGTTCCTCGCTTACTTCGCACTAAGCCATGGCGTGTCACTCGAGCATGCCGCCGAACCCGCGCATATGTATCTCGAAGCATTTCGCTACGTGCTGTCGCAACCCGATCTCGCACTGGCGTTGACCGGCACCTTCGTGATCCTCTCGCAATTGAAGATCAACGTCACCAACGCCTATGCCGGCTCGATCGCATGGTCGAACTTCTTTTCCCGCCTCACCCACAGCCATCCCGGCCGCGTGGTCTGGCTGGTTTTCAACGTGGTCGTCGCACTGCTGCTGATGGAGATCGGCGTCTACAAGGCGCTCGAGCAGACGCTGGCGCTTTACTCCAACGTCGCCATCGCCTGGGTCGGCGCGCTGGTCTCCGATCTCGTCGTCAACAAGCCACTCGGCTTGCGCCCGCCGCACATGGAATTCAAGCGCGCGCATCTCTACGACATCAATCCGGTCGGCGTCGGCGCCATGACCATCGCCACCATCGTCTCCATCAGCGCGTTCTATGGCCTGTTCGGACCGACCACGAAGGCACTGTCGGCGTTCGTGGCGCTGCTCGTTGCTTTCGTCACGGCGCCGCTGATCGCATATGCGACCGACGGCAAATACTACATTGCGCGCAAACCGAAACGCAGCTGGCAGAATCTCAAAGCGATCCCGTGCTGTATTTGCGAACATTCGTTCGAGCCCGAGGACATGGCGTCGTGTCCCGCCTATGCCGGCCCGATTTGCTCGCTGTGCTGTTCGCTCGATGCACGATGCCACGATCTCTGCAAGCCGCACGCGCGGATCCAGGCGCAGGTCGCCGAAACCCTCGGCAAGCTCTTGCCGGAGCCCATTTACACACGGATCAATTCGCAACTCGGACACTATCTCGGTGTGTTCGCGGTTTCCGCCGGACTGGTCGGGCTGACGCTCGGCCTGATCTACCTGCAGACATCGGCGACAGTTCACGTCGACAACCTGCAGCTATCCGACGTGCTCTGGAAAGTTTTCTTCGCGCTTACGATTATCATCGGCGTCGTCGCCTGGCTGTTCGTGCTCGCGCAGCAGAGCCGGCGCGCGGCGGAAGCGGAAACCAGGCGGCAGACCACGCTGCTGATCCAGGAAATCGACGCGCACAAGCGTACCGACGCCGAGTTGCAGCGCGCCAAGGAAGTCGCCGAATCCGCCAATCTCGCCAAGAGCCGATATGTCGTCGGGCTGAGCCATGAACTGCGGTCGCCGCTGAATGCCATCAGCGGCTACGCTCAGTTGCTGGAGCAGGATTCGAGCTTGCTCCCCAAGCCGCGCGATCAGGTGCGCGTGGTCCGTCGCAGCGCCGATCATCTTTCCGGGCTGATCGACGGCATTCTCGACATCTCGAAAATCGAGGCGGGCCGGCTGTATCTGTCGCGGGACGAGGTTCGCTTGAGCGAGTTTCTCGATCAGCTCGTTGGCATGTTCCGTCTTCAGGCCGCCGCCAAGGGCATCGATTTCGTCTTCAGGCGGCCGAACGTGCTGCCCTTCGTGGTGTTCGCCGACGAAAAGCGCCTGCGCCAGATCCTGATCAATCTGCTGTCGAACGCGATCAAATTCACGCAACGCGGCAGCGTGCAATTCGTGGTTCATTACCGCAGTCCCGTCGCCGAATTCGAAGTCATCGATACCGGTCCGGGAATTCAGGCAACCGACCTTGAGCGGATCTTTGCACCGTTCGAGCGCGGCGCATTGGGCGTATCACAGCCGCAAACCGGAACCGGTCTTGGCCTGACCATAAGCCGGCTGCTTGCGGGCGTGATGGGCGGCGACATCCAGGTGTCCAGCGCGGTTGGGACTGGCAGCACCTTTCGGGTGAAAATCCTGTTGTCGGAGGTCACCCATCCGACGCGCATTGCGCCAATGGACGCTCCGTTCTTCGGCTACCACGGTCCGCGCAAGACGATCCTGATCACCGACGACGATCCCGTCCACCGCGATCTGCTGCGCGAAGTGCTGACGCCGCTGGGCTTTATCCTGCTGAGCGCGCCGGACGGACCCGGCTGTCTCGCTCTCGCCCAACACTGCCGGCCAGATCTGTTTCTGCTCGACATCTCGATGTCGGGCATGGACGGCTGGACCGTCGCGGAGACGTTGCGTTCGACCGGCCATCACCAGGCCCGCATCCTGATGGTGTCGGCGAGCGCGCTGGAGGCACATGGCACGCCGCTGGCGCAGCCGTTTCACGATGGCTATCTGATGAAACCCATCGATATTCCGCGGCTGCTGGAATTGATCCGCCAGCTCCTCAAGATCGAATGGCAATATGAAACCGATCAAATTGCCGTCCCGCACTGGACGCCGGGCAGCGGTTCGCGACCGCCTGTGAAGCATGTAGAAGAGCTCATCGGTCTTGGACAAATGGGTTACATCCGCGCCATCCAGGTCAAGCTCGATGAAATAGGAACCGATTACCCCGAGCATACCGACTTCGTCTCGCAAATGCGCATGCTGATCGACCGCTTCGATCTCGATCAGTACATGGCAACCCTGAAGACCTTGCACAGCTATGATCACTGAACCCAAGAAGCGTGACGTCGCGCTCATCGTCGATGATTCGCCGGAAACGCTGCGCCTGCTGACCGACGCGCTTGATGGCGCGGGAATGACGGTGATGGTCGCCATGGATGGCGCCGCCGCAATGCGGATCGTCGACCAGATCACACCGGACATCGTTCTGCTCGACGCTGTCATGCCCGGCATGGATGGCTTTGAAACCTGCCGGCGTCTCAAGCGCGAAGCGGGCCTGAGTAATGTGCCCGTCATCTTCATGACCGGCCTGGCGGAGACCGAACATATTGTGCGCGGCCTGGAAGCAGGCGGCGTCGATTATGTGACGAAGCCCATTGTCATCGAGGAAATGCTGGCGCGGATTCGGGTTCACCTGGCCAACGCCAGACTGACCCAGAGCGCCCGTGCGGCGCTCGACGTGTCCGGGCGGTACCTTCTGGCGGTTAACCGGCAAGGCAAGATCATGTGGGCGACGCCGCAGGCGCAGAAATTATTGTCGGATAATCTCGCCGCCGGGACTGACGGTGAACTGGTGCTGCCGGATCCCATGCTGCAGTGGCTCGAACAGGCTCAAACAGGCAAAGCCGGGTCGAAAACCACCGCCATGGCGTCCCTTCCAAACGACGAGCAGTTGCGGCTGCAATACATGGGTAAACTTGGCCCGAACGAGTTCCTGTTGCGCCTGGCAAAGGATACCAGCACGAATTTGCCCGCAGAATTCAGCAGCGAACTCGGACTGACCACCCGTGAAGGCGAAGTGCTGTCGTGGTTGTCCAAGGGGAAAACCAATCGCGATATCGCGCAGATCCTCGGCCTCAGCCCAAGAACAGTGGATAAGCATCTCGAGCAGATCTACGCCAAGCTCGGCGTCGAGAACCGCACCGCCGCCGCTGCCATTGCCACCAGCACCAGCCGACGCAATTCGTGAGCTCACGTCTTGACCGCTCAAAACGGTCGTGGGACGCAGTCCTTCCGGTAGCGCAGGCCAGCACCGTTCAATCCCGACCCAAGATCACTTGTGCAAAATCGCGATTGACGGTCTAATGATGTTCGAGGCGTTTTGACAAACGCCTGCTTCGCGCGCTCCGAGGCTGTGGCGCGCCCATAAGGCGATGCTTGCCGAGCCCACTTTGGTGGGGAGGAGGTCTTCGCGCGGGCGGGCGGCCTTCCCCACGCACAATCCGTGGAGATGCGCATGAACCTCGATGCCTATCGAATCACCTCAGAACCGTTTTATCAGCCGGTAGGCGACGAGATCGCGGTATTCGAGGCCGCCTTCACCGAGCGCCTGCCCGTCATGTTGAAGGGACCGACCGGGTGCGGCAAAACCCGATTTGTCGAGCACATGGCATGGCGTCTGGCCAAGCCGCTCGTGACTGTCGCCGCGCATGAAGACATGACCGCCTCCGACCTCGCCGGCCGCTACCTGCTGGAGCCAGACGGAACCGTCTGGCACGATGGCCCGCTGACCATGGCGGTCAGGCACGGCGCGATCTGCTATCTCGATGAAATTGTCGAAGCCCGGCAAGATACCACGGTTGTCATCCATCCGCTGACGGATGCGCGGCGGATCTTGCCGCTGGAAAAGCACAACGAGATCGTGCCGGCCCACGCTGATTTTCAGCTTACGATCTCCTATAACCCCGGCTATCAGAGCGCGGTGAAGGATCTGAAGGAATCGACCAAGCAGCGCTTTCTCGCGATCGATTTCGGCTATCCGCCGCCGGCGGTCGAAGCGGCCATCGTGGCGCGCGAGGCCGGAACCAATGTCGAGCTTGCCGGGACCCTCGTCGCCATCGCGGAGCGGTCCCGCAACCTTCAAGGCCACGGTCTCGACGAAGGTGCCTCGACCCGCATGCTGATCCATGCCGGACGACTGGTGCGCGCCGGCCTGCCGCTTCAAGCCGCCGTCCGATCGAGCATCGTTCTGCCGATCACCGACAATCACGACATCCGCGAAGCGCTCAGCGCAGCCATTGAGGCCTGCATACCGTGAGTGCCGTCCGGTCTGTGTCGCTGCGAATAGTTCCGGCTCAACCCGACGGAGCCGTCCGCCGCGTTCATTTGCTGATGCGTCAGCGCGAGACGCTGAGGCCGCTGTTCCGTTCCGCGTGGGACAACCTTGCCGCTCGTTTTGACACCGACGAACTCGAGGGCTGGGCAACTGGCGTGCTGGCATTGGCCGACGTCAACGCCGGCCCGTCCTGCCTGGTCGCGTTCTGGGAGATCAGCAGAAACCACCCGACCGAAGAAGGTATCGCACCGCTGATCGTGGCCGCGCACACCGCCGCGAATGTTTGTCGCCACGCCGGCGCCAAGGCAGCCGCCTCCACGATCAAGTCTGTCGCTGTCGCACGCCGAATGCTGGGCGCCGGTCCCGGCCTGGCGCGCTGGTGGCGCACGATGGACGACCTTGCGTTGCGGGCGCCGGAATCGGTGGAGTCGGCGGCATCGCGAATGGGCGAAATCCTCTCGGCGAGCAACATTTCTTCCTTCGAGAACTTCGTCGCGGCCGGTTTGAAACTGGCGGCCGGCGACAAGCGCAGACGGCTGGCATTCTTCACGCTGCAGGATGAGCTTGCACGTCGACTGGTCGAGCGGGCGGCAGCCGGCGTCGGATTTGCCGAGACCGAACGCCAGACCAAGGCGTTCGTCACCTCGTTGTGGGGACTGCCGCCGCTCTTGCGCAGTTTTCCGGGCGACACCGGCCAGGCGCCACAACGCCGTGCCGGTATAGCAGGGCCGCTGATCCGCTTGCCGGAGATCTATCGCGGCGTGCAGGACGACGCCGCCTACGCTTTGTACAGAGCAGCCGCAGCGCACGCCCAGGCGCATCTCGTCTTCGGCGGGCCCCGATTCCCCATTGGGACCTTGAAACCGCTTCAGATCGCGCTCGTCAACCTGATCGAGGATGCCCGCATTGAGACGCTGGCGATGCACCAGCTGCCGGGATTGCGCAAACTTTGGTCGCCCTACCATGTCGCCGTGCCGGCCGGCGTCGCCACGGCCCCGACCCTGCTCGCACGTCTGGCCAGAGCTTTGTTCGATCCCACCTATGTCGACGCCGACAGTTTTGTCGCAAAGGGGCGCTCGATGTTCGAGGCCCGGCTTGCACGCCTGGAAGACCCGGCGATCAGCCGTGAGATCGGCATGCTGCTGGGCAACGATCTTGGCCAGATGCGCGTTCAGTTCAACGCCAAGACCTACGTGGTCGAGCCGGTCTATCGCGACGACGGTCTCGGCCTGTGGGACTTCGGCGACGACGCGCCCTCCTCCGGCGACCCTCTCGATCTTGCCGTCGATGCGGTACGTGTTGAGCAGCGCGACGATCCGGATCAGGGTTCCCTGCATCCGGATGTACTCGAGGACAAAAGCAAGGCCGGCCGCGCGCGGCCTGTCGCGCCTGACCAGCGCGGCATTGTGGTTGCGAAATATCCCGAATGGGATCGCGCGCACAGCGTTGAACGCCCGGAGTGGACCACCGTACGTGAGGTCCCCGCGCGGCCCGGCGATCCACGCCTCATTGAAGAAGCCCTCGATCGCGCCGACGTCCTCCGCAATCGAATTCGACGGCTGGTCGGCGGCGTGCGCGTCGGCCGCACCATCCGGTTGAAGCGACAGCTCGACGGTCACGACCTCGACGTCGATGCCATGCTCGACGCCGGGATCGCGTTGCGGATGCATCAGGAGCCCGATCCAAGGATATTTCGCGCCACGACCTCGAAACACCGCGATCTTGCGGTGTTGCTGCTGCTCGACATCTCCGAATCGACGCGCGATCGCCTGGCGTCCGGCGTCTCTATACTTGAGGTCGAGCGCCTGGCGGTCGCGGTTCTCGCCGAAGCCATGAGCGCGCTTGGCGATCCGTTCAGCATGCTGGCATTCGCCTCGAACGGGCGCGACGATGTCGAGATGACGACCGTCAAGGCCTTCAATGAGCCCTATGACCGCGCGTGCGTCGGCAGGCTGGCGGCATTGTCGTCCGGCCTGTCGACACGGCTCGGCACCGCGCTTCGCCACGCCGGCGAGCTGATCAGCTATGCCCGCAGCTTCCGCAAGCTTGTCATCGTCCTGACCGACGGCGAGCCATCCGACATCGACGTTGCCGATCCGCTCGATCTTGTCGAAGATGCACGCCGCGCCGCGGTCGGATTGCGGGCGCGCGGTATCGACGGATTTGGCGTGGTATTGGGATCGGGGGCCATGAATTCAGCGACACGCATTTTTGGACGCGGCAACACGATGCTGGTGCCGCGGGTCGAGGACTTGCCGAGCCGGCTGTCTGAACTGTATTTCCGCCTCGCGCGCCGTTAGATCCCTAGAGCGTGATGGGTTGAAGTTGAATCGATTCGCCGTAAGCGCGAAGTGCTAACGATCTCGTGTCCCGGACGTGGCGCGGCGCTTCATAAGCGCGTTCACGCGCGTCTTCGACACGCTCGTAAGCGCGTTCACGCGCGTCTTCGACGCGCTATGGGGCGGTGCACCGCGGGGCCCGGACACAAAATCGCGAAAACAACCCCATGCAAAGTAAAATGGGCCCCGGCTCGCAGCACTCGTGCTGCGTTGCGTTCGCGGCACGAGAACAAAATGGTCCATCGTCACGGCCCAGCCTAATCTCATCCCGCTCTAGTTCATCCAGTCGTTTGTCTCATTTGCGCCGCGGCGCCAGATCGACGCCAAGCGCCGCGCGTGCGGCGATATGGAATACCGCTTCAATGCCACGAATCAGGGTGCCGCTATCCGGCGCCAGCAATCGCATGGCGAGCCCCGCCTGGTTCGGGGCCGCGGTTACCCCAGCAAGACATCCGCAGGCGTCCGCCGCCGCCTCGATCTCCGCGATATCGGCCAATCGATCGGGTGCTGCGATCATGAGAACCGAACCGGCTGCGGCCATTCCGCCAAGCGTGCCGCAGCTTGCGGAGAGTTCTTCGCCGCGAACACTGCCCCGGTCAGAAACCAACAGCGTTCCATCTGGTGCCATGATGCGGGTATGGGTCGAAAATCGTGTGAATGTTCCGCCGCGTCCATGCGGATCGTGGGCTGCAAAGCCCTCGGCCATGATCAGGGTTGCGCCGGCAGCGACGGTTGCTGTCGTTTCGATGTGCAGATCGGCGCCGGGAAAAAGCACGTAAGGATCAGAAATAATGGCGCAAAACGCGTTGTCCTTCACCGTCACCGACTGGCACATGGTCGAACCCTGCCCTCGCGCGTCATGCACGACCGTCGATGCCTGCGTGGTAAGATTGAGCGCGGCGCCATGGCCGACGACAAGATCAAGGGCCAGCCGGTCCGCGGCATAGAGCCCGCCGGACGCCGACTGAAGATACAACGTCGCGAGATCCGGCCGCATCCGGTCGAGTTGAAATGCGCGCGTGACGTGAAACGGATACCCGACATGCTGGCGGCGGAGCACGGTTCGTCCGCCGGCGAGTTCGGCGACCAACAGAACTTCCGCCTTGCGGCCAGCCTCAAACCTTGAAAAGGACTGCGGCACGAATTGCATCGGCAACCGCCTCCACTCCAACGCCGGATCGCGCGTTGGTAGCGATCACCGGCCGCCCGACGCGCACGCGCTCCGCCTCGGCCAGCATCGGCGCAAGTTCCACTCCAACATAGGGCGCCAGATCGATCTTGTTGACGACCAGCAGGTCGCACCGCAACAGCCCGGGTCCGCGTTTGCGCGGAATGTCGTCGCCGCCCGCGACATCGATCACAAACATCCACCAGTCGACCAGATCAAGCGAGAAGGTCGAGGCGAGATTATCACCGCCCGATTCGAACAGGATCAGCTCGACGCCGGGGAATCTGGCCTCAAGATCATCGCCGGCCGCGATGTTCAAAGTCGGATCCTCGCGGATCACGGTGTGCGGACAGGCCCCTGCCTCGACCGCGGACACGCGCGAGGGATCGATCAGGCCGGAGCGGCGCAGCCGTTCGGCATCTTCCTTGGTGACGAGATCGTTGGTGACCACCGCGAGATCGACGCCGCGGCGCTGCAAAACCGGGATCAGCGCCTCAATCAACGCCGTCTTGCCGGATCCGACCGGTCCGCCGATCCCGACCCGGGCCGCTGGCGATACGACCTGGGACGTCGTATTCTCTTTGCTAATGGCATGCAGCATTTGTCACCTCAGCATATAGCGGCGCGCGAGCGGCACTTCGCGTGCGGGCTCACAGGTGGCAAGCACACCGTCAACGAAGACATCGAAGGTCTCCGGATCGACGGAGATCTTTGGGCACGCATCGTTCCACAACATGTCGCGCTTCGACAGCCGTCGCGTACCGCCGACTGGAAGCATTTTCTTGGAAAGGCCAAGTTCGCCCGGCAGATCGCGCGCGATCGCCAGCGGATGCACGAAGCACGCCGACAACGCCGCCGGCGCCCTGCCGAACGCGCCCCATTGCGGACGCATCAGGATCGGCTCGCAGGTCATCAGCGAGGCCGCACTGTCACCCATTGCACCCCATGCGATGAAGCCACCCTTGATCACGAGTTCAGGTTTGATGCCGAAAAAGGCCGGACGCCAAACCACAATATCGGCCAGCTTGCCATCTTCCAGCGAGCCGACATGGCCTGATATCCCGAAGGTGCGCGCGGCGTTGATGGTGTATTTGGCGATGTAGCGCAGGATGCGGGCGTTGTCGCCAAGGCCCGGACGATCCTCCGGCAATGCGCCGCGCTGATCTTTCATTTTCGATGCCAGCTGCCAGGTACGGCAGATCACCTCGTGGATACGGCCCATGCCCTGGCTGTCGGAGCCGAGCATCGAGATGGCGCCGATGTCATGCAGCACATCCTCGGCCGCGATGGTCTGGGTACGGATGCGGCTTTCCGCGAATGCCACATCTTCAGGAATTGCCGGATTGAGGTGATGGCATACCATCGTCATGTCGAGATGTTCGTCGAATGTGTTCACCGTGAATGGATTGGTCGGATTGGTCGACGACGGCAGGCAATGCATCTCGCCGGCGACACGGATGATGTCCGGCGCGTGGCCGCCGCCGGCACCCTCGGTATGATACATGTGAATGGTGCGGCCGCCGATGGCCTCCAGCGTATCCTCGACGAAGCCGGATTCATTCAACGTATCGGTGTGGATCTGCACTTGAAAGTCGTGCTCGTCGGCAACACGCAGGCAGGTGTCGATCGCCGCCGGCATCGAGCCCCAGTCCTCGTGAAGCTTCAGGCCCATCACCCCGGTTTCAAGCTGCTCCACCAGCGGCGGCTCGCGGTGCGAATTGCCGCGGCCCAAAAAGCCGAAATTCATCGGCCACGCTTCCGCGGCCTGCAGCATTTTTCCAGTGTTGAAGGGTCCGCCGGAATCGATCCCGACGGTAATCGGTCCAAGCGAGCCGCCGATCATGGTGGTGATCCCGCTCGCCAGCGCATGCTCGACCAGACCCGCGCTGTCAAAATGCACGTGAACGTCAATCGCGCCGGGCGTTGCGATCAGCCCCTCGCAGTCCCGCACCGTGGTGCCGCTGGAAACGATCAGGCGCGGATCGACGCCGTCCATGATGGCAGGATTGCCGGCTTTTCCGATGCCGACGATGCGGCCATGGCGGATGCCGAGATCGCCCTTGACGATCCCGATCACCGGATCGATCACGACGACGTTGCACAACAGGAAATCGAGCGCGCCTTCCGCGCTGGTGATACCGGCCATACCAATTCCGTCGCGAAGGGTTTTGCCGCCACCATGCAGGCACTCGTCGCCATACACGGCGTGGTCCTTTTCCACCACGGCCGTCAGCGCTGTGTCGCCAAGCCGGACGGCGTCACCTGTGGTCGGGCCGTAAAGCGCCGCGTAGTCACGGCGGTCGATGCTCGTCATGTCACGCCCCTTTGAAGCCCCGCTTCTTGGTCCGCTCAAGTGCCCCGTCGCGCACGGCAGGGTCCGAGCTCAATCCGTTCGTCAGGTTGTTCAGGCCGGTCAATTCGCTGCGACCGCCGAATGTCACGAGCGAGACTTCTTTCCAGGCTCCGGGCTCGAACCGCACCGCGGTGCCGGCGGGAATATCCAGCCGCATGCCGAAAGCGGCGGCCCGGTCGAACTCCATTGCCTTGTTGATCTCGAAGAAGTGGAAGTGCGAACCGATCTGGATCGGCCGGTCGCCCGTGTTGCGCGCCTTCAGCTTGACCGAGCGGCGGCCGGCGTTGAGATCGATGCTGCCTTCGGCCGCGGTGACGAGGCCTGGGTGTTCCGTATCGGCCTGCGAACCAGCCGCGGGGCGGATTGGTTCATGGACCGTCACCAGCTTGGTGCCATCCGGAAACACGCACTCGATCTGGATGATGTTCATCATCGCGGCAATGCCGGACAACACGTCGTCGGTCGAAAGAATGGTCGATCCGTGTCCGATCAGATCGGTCACCGATCGCCCTTCCCGCGCACCTTCAAGGATTTCGTCGGTGATGATGGCGACGGCCTCGGGATAGTTCAACTTGAGCCCTTTGGCACGCCGCCGGCGCGCCAGTTCGGCCGCGGTAAAGATGGTCAAACGCTCGAGCTCGGTGGGCGTCAGCAGCATCGTTCACAACCTCTCAGTTAACGAACAGGCGAAGATCGGCGCGCGCGTGCCGCGCCGCAGCGATCTCAAGAAAAGGAACGAAGCTCGAAAGCCCGGCATCTTGCGGCACCGGTTGAGCAACCAGCGCATCGATCAAGGGAAGGCATCCGCTCAGGACCTTCTGACCCTCCAAAGCGCCGATCGCGCCAAGCCGCACCGCCGCGGCCGTGACACCCGAGGCAACACCGTAGGCGGAAGCGAGTTGCGCCAGTTTTTCGTCGAGACCCATCGCCCGCCAGACCGTTCCCTGCATGACGGCAATGTGGCCAAGGCAGACGCCCGAGCGGACGGCATCGCGCAACCGCAACGCCGCGGCATCGCCGAGCCTTGCATGCGACGCCAGAAACGATCCGCCGTTACGTCGCGAGCCGTCACGCATCGTGCTACCGAACGTCGATGCTTCCACGTCACGATCGATCGATGCGATGGCGTGGAGATTGCCGGCGGCGCGAAACGCCTGTACCAGCGCGATCCGGTCACAGGTCTCCCAGCGTTGACGAAGGATCGTCGCCGTCAATTCAGCAAGCGCGGTCCCGTCCAGTTCGGCGCGCAAGGCGACCACGCCCTCGACACCATAAGAGAAGGCGAAAGCTCCGCTCGGAAACGCTCCATCGGCTTGCCAGATCGCCTGCAGCAGCGGCAACATCGTCAATGGCCATCGTGATGAAAATGATTCTTTTCGGCGGCTGGGCCGTCATCGATCTGCGCACCGCCTTCGGTGCTCCCGTCCCGCACTTCTTCGTCCAGAATGCTGACACCAATGCGGCGCGCGGAGATCATCTCGCCGAGGCGCGCGGTGTAGTCCTCGGGCCGGCCTTCGAGCGCAACAAACAAGACCTCGCCCTGGAAGCGAACCCGCCAATGCAGATTTCCGGCGTGATAGCCCAATTCGATCGCATCGCCTATCGAACGCGGCTCGAGGCGCATCCATCGCTCCGTCGCCGCGCGAACGACGATGG
>WNFS01014949.1_pt1 | contig 13542 bp, 9 predicted proteins | sample 5400141 | NCBI WGS metagenome assembly WNFS01 (sample SAMN13153358, study PRJNA577476) | soil metagenome | isolation source: 60 cm saprolite under Madrone tree | place: USA:California | collected 2016-06-14
TTGCCGCATCTGGAGAGTGGCACCCTCGTGCGGATGGTCCCGCAATGGTATGCCGACGCCGGACCGATCTCGATCTACTACGCCAGTCGCACACTGGTGCCAGCCAAGACGCGCGTCTTCGTTGACTTCATCGTGGACGTGTTCCGGCGCAAACGTCTCGCCGAACGATTTGCCGGCAGCATTGGCTAGGCCCGGCGTCTGTGCGCCTCAGGAGCTCGATCTTGAGCGCCTCGTACTGCCTGGTTCGGGTCGCGGGCGGCCTTCACGCCGTCGTCGGCGTCACGACCGGTCTGCCCCAGATAGCTGCTGATTCACTGCAACGCCCAAAGTCGGCAGGGTCGGCCCACGAGTGGTCATCCACCGAGCCAGCGATGAGGGATTCGGTCAGCCATATAGCCAAGCGCCAGCGAGCGCCGAGTTTCCGCGCGTTACTGATAGCCACCCATGCCCCAAGCGAAGCTTCCGCCGACGACCTTTGGCATATTTCGTGCTTGAATCATTCCTTCGCGGAAGCCAGGAGCCGTTCCGATGCCGCCTGCAGCCAACGGCCGGCGCAGCAGTCTGACCCCGGCGAGCCGCACCGACAAGTACGGAGGCCCACCATGCTGAATCGCTGCGCGATCGGCGCAATTATGCTGGCAGTGCTGACGATGCCTATCCGCGATGCGCGGGCATTCGAAGAATCGAAATATCCAGACTGGAGCGGCCAGTGGGAGCGCTTTGTTGTCCGCGGGCTTCCCGGCCAGCCTTCGTTCGATCAAACCAAGCCCTGGGGATTCGGGCAGCAAGCGCCCTTGACGCCGGAGTATCAAAAGGTCCTGGAAGACAGCATGGCCGATCAGGCGAAGGGAGGCCTGGGAAATTACCATACTCCCCGGTGTTTTGCCGCCGGCATGCCGCTCATGATGATCGCATTTCGACCGCTCGAATTCATTGTCACCCCAGCTACCACCTATATTCTGATAGGAAGCGACGACCATCACCGTCGAATTTTCACCGATGGACGCGATTGGCCCCGCGAGATCGAGCCGGCGTTTGCCGGCTACTCTATTGGCAAATGGATCGATGAGGACGGCGACGGCCGCTACGACGTGCTCGAAGTCGAGACGCGCGGTCCTTTCAAGGGTCCCCGCGCTTACGACGCAAGCGGATTGCCTCTGCACTTCGACAATCAGTCCTTGTTCAAGGAACGCCTTTATCGCGACAAGACGGCTCCGAACATCTTTCACGATGAAATCACCGTAATCGACCATGCGCTGACGCGACCTTGGACGGTAGATAAAAGATACGTTCGCAACCCAAATCCGCACCCCGATTGGCCCGAGTACTATTGTGGCGAGAACAACGCCCAGATCGTTCTCGGCGGCGACAACTATTTTCTCAGCGCGGACGGCTTGCTGATGCCGACCCGAAAGGATCAGTCACCGCCGGACCTGCGATATTTCAAACAGACACAGAAATAGCGACGAGAGGCGGCGCCCAGCCTGACTTCCAGCTCGCGCTTCTGGGGCTCCACCTCGTGGGGCCCGCCACTATCTCCTACCGCGCTCGCGAATCCCGCTCATGACGCCCAGGACGTCTCCGAATCCCTGCGCCCCTAGCGATGATTCCCCAGGTCTACTCGGCAGTTGCTTCGACGGCACGGGGCAACGGCTTGCCAGAGCCAACCCGCTCCAAATCTCGAAGCAATTGCTCCGATCGGGCGCACTACCCGCATCGCGGTTACAGCACCGGCTTCCGGCGTCGACGGTTCATTGCAGGAAGTAGCAAGAGACAATAAACCGTCAAAATGAACGAACCGGCTGCCGTTTCCACTGGAAGGCTCTTTCGTTCCCCGGCCGCTTGACGCGGGTGCAATGTATGAAACTGTATCAACAAGACCTAGAAAAAATCGCCGCCCTCACGCTGGAACACTACAACAGGCGTGCCGAGGAGTTTTGGGAAGGGACGCGCGATCACGACGTCAGCCAGAATATCGCGGCGCTGTTGCGGTTCATTGAGAGTGAACCGCCCTTCATGATACTCGATTTCGGCTGCGGGCCCGGACGCGACCTCAAGGCGTTTGCCGAACGCCGTCATATCGCGGTTGGTTTGGAGGGCGCCCCGCACACCGCCGCGATGGCGCGCGCCCATAGCGGCTGCGAAGTATGGCAGCAGGATTTCCTCAAGCTCGACCTGCCGCGTGGCCGTTTTGATGGCGTGTTCGCCAACGCGGCGCTGTTTCATGTGCCCAGCCAGGAGTTACCGCGCGTATTGCGGGAACTGCATGCGAGTCTGAAGCCGGGTGGCGTGCTGTTCAGTTCGAACCCGCACGGCCACAACGAGGAAGGCTGGAACCGCGGGCGCTACGGCGTGTATCACGATCTTGAGACGTGGCGCCGCTTTGTGTCAGCTGCGGGGTTCGTCGAACTTACTCACTATTACCGCCCGGCCCGCGTGCCGCGCGAGCAGCAGCACTGGCTGGCGAGCGTCTGGCGCAGTTAAGCCCGTCCCAAAGCGGAGTGGCGCGGTAAAGGCCGGCAATCCTCGGATCGAGGCCAACTGCTGCATTCAAGTCGGCGACTGCACGATCGTATTCGCCGATTACCCTAAATCCGATACCTCTATTGCCAAGCGCACTAATGTCCGACGGATTCAATTGGAGAATTTGAGTGCGTGCAGCTATTTGTCCGGATTGGCAGTCTTTCCGAAGATCCGCAGCAGCCGCACTGGGCGATGCACTAAACGGAATCAACAGGGCTGCCAGAGCTTTGCGCCCGACAGCACGTCTCCAAAGGTTGCTCATGGCCGTTTTCCCCGGTGGACGACGATCAAGCGTATGACCCGCATGTTCGGGAGCGCTTCCCTCATTGAATAGCTGACCGTCGGCATCAGTCGCTGACCGGCGGGCAGGGTGCTTGCCTCCTTTGTCGTCGGGGGGCCAAGACCAGTTCAGGGCGGTAGCACCGAGCCGGGTCGGATTGCGCTGGCGGCGGCGCCTCCTTCACCATTCCTGCGGACAGCGCTCCAACGAACGGTCGGTACCGAGCACTTTGATCGGCCGCGCCGACGAGGTGATTGGATAGCCTAAAATGGCAGCTTTGGGTCAAGGGCTGCCCTCGCAATAACGTTGGCAGCGCGTCCGGTGTACTCCAGATAGCTGCCGACCTGCTGCAACGCGCAAGTCGGCAGAGTCGGGCACAGGACCTGACGTCGGTTAGGGCTTTTCATCATCGTGGTGACCGGCAGGAGATATTCGGCGGTTCCCGGCGTAGCTTTTCAGGATGAATGTCCACGATGAGTGAGAAGCTCTATTATCAGACCTTTCATCCGGCATCAGAGGACGACGGTGGTGGTAAAGCCACGAACTGCAGAGTTGGTGCTGGTGACACCCAAAGGTCGCTTGGTCGGTCGCCTGCCCGCCGTGCCGGTTGCAACGCCCTGGTGGCAGGACGTTGAGCCGGTTGTTCGGGCGGCACGTGATCATCATGGCGTCGATGTCACTATCCTGCGGCTGCTCGATGCCGAACTAGAGCAGCCACACGGCGGCAGGGTGACCTACCTCGCCGAGGTCGCTGAGCCGGTACACGCTCAACCATGGATTGGGGTTCTCGACGACCAGCCGCGGCGACACGCCTTCGCGCGGCCAGGCGGCCCGGCCGCTGATCTCGCTTGGGCGCGCGCGATATTGGCCGAGTGCGGACTTCGCCCGACGGCATCGCCGACGCAGGTGCGCACGTGGAATCTTTCGAGCCTGTGGCGCGTGCCGGTCGAAGGCCAGACCGTGTGGCTGAAGGTCGTTCCACATTTCTTCGCCCATGAAGGGGCACTCCTCGCTCTCATGGCCGGCGCGCGTGTGCCGACAGTGCTCGGCCATGACGGCGGTCGCATGCTGCTCGCTGAGATCGCGGGCAAAGACCTGTACTCCGCCGAACTGCCGCTGCTCCTCGACATGGTGAACTTGCTCGTGGAACTTCAGCGGCTGTGGAGCGACCGCGTGGAGGAACTACTCGCGTTGGGACTGCCCGATTGGCGCGCCCCCTCGCTCGGCGCTGCGATCGCCGAGCTCGTCGAGAGCGCACACGACGAAGTCTCCGCGGAGGATCGCGCAACGCTCGCCCATTTTGTGCGCGGGCTTCCCGGTCGGTTCGACGATGTGGCCGCTTGCGGTGTTCGAGACACGCTGGTCCACGGCGACTTCCACCCGGGCAATTTTCGCGGCGATGGGCGGACTCTGACTTTGCTCGACTGGGGTGACAGCGGCGTGGGGCATCCTTTGCTGGACCAACCTGCCTTTCTTGATCGGGTTCCGAGCGGCGCCGTCGGCGCGGTGCGGGCGCACTGGCTACAGCAATGGAGTGAAGCAGTTCCCGCTTCGGACCCTGTGCGCGCTTCGGCCCTGCTTGCCCCAGTCGCTGCCACGCGGCAGGCGATTATCTATAGGACCTTTCTCGACAACATCGAGCCTTCGGAGCAGCCCTATCACCGGGCCGATCCTGCGCAGTGGCTGATTCGGACGGCCGCTCTCGTGCGGGAGAGTGATTGAAGGGGCACTTTCGTCGGTTCTGGTGATGGCTGAGAGAAGCGTTGCTGGGATCGGTTCGGGTCACGGGCGGTCCTGCCGTCCGCAAGCGGGCGCGGCGGGTTCGCCCAACTAAGCGGCCCTCCGGCCAACGTATGATCGGGCCGCAGCAGCCGACGTCGGTCATTGCGCGTTTCGCGTGATCACGTAAAGCGGTACGCTTTCGTAACGGGAGGAAGTGATGGAAATTCAGCGCCGACGATTTCTGGAACTGGCAGCAGGTGCTGCCACGCTTTCCTCCGCGCCGCGAATTGTGTGGGCACAGGCGTATCCGGCGCGGCCCCCACGTTTGATTGTTGCGTTCTGCCCCTCCGAAACAACAGGGTCAGCATCAAATCCTTTCGATTGATCGTAAGGGAGACGCCGATGAACAACACTCGCGTAATCGCCCTAACGGCAGCACTCGTCATGGCTTCAGCAGGCGCTGAGGCGTTCGACGAGTCCAAATATCCAGACCTGAAAGGGCAGTGGGAGCGCGTCGGCGTGCCAAATTGGACCCCGGCGGGAAAGCCCCCGTTGACACCGGAATACGAGGCGGTCTACGAGGCGAACCGGGCCGACATGAGGAACGGCGGCGCCGGCAACGTGCCCTCGCAGTACTGCTTTCCGCAGGGCATGCCGATGATGATGAATCTCTATGATCCTATGGAGATCGTGATCACGGCCGATGTTACCTACGTCCTGATCAGCCACGTCAACGACTCCTATCGTCGCATCTACACCGATGGGCGCAGCTGGCCGAATGAGGACGAGTACGTGCCGACCTATGCCGGCTATTCGATCGGCAAATGGGTCGACGAGGACGGCGACGGCGGCTACGACGCGCTTGAAATCGAGACCCGCCACTTGCTGGGCGACCGCGTCTACGATGCGAGCGGCTTGCCGTTTCACAGGGATGGCAACACCGTCATCAAGGAGCGGATTTTTCTCGACAAGGCCGACAAGAACATCATCTATAACGAGATCATGGTGCGCGACAACGCATTGACGCGGCCGTGGTCGATCACCAAGAAGGCCCAACGGAACCCGAAGGCTCGCCCGCTCTGGCGCACGGCCGTCTGCGCGGAAAACAATACGAGGGTCAGGATCGAAGACGAGCATTATTTCCTGAGCGCGGACGGCAAGCTGATGCCGACCCGCAAGGACCAACCTCCGCCGAACTTGCAATATTTCACCGGCAAGCAGCGGTGACCAAAGGACGGACTGTCGAGCGCCGATGTCCGGTGGGGGTCTTGGCTGTGTGAAAATGCTCTTTCAGGAGACGCGCTGAGAATCTTTTTCCCTTTCCCTGTCGTGCCCTCACGAGGGATTACTTTGAAAAAGAGCGTCCGAGTTTTCACACAGCCAGGGTCATCTTCAGCCGTCGTGCACCGTCCCCGGTGACGGCAGCTTATCCCCAGATAGCTTCCGTGCCCGTCGTGTTAGCGGCACACGGCAGAGTCGGGCCAACTACGGACTCTTGCGGCGCACACCGGCTGTGTTGAATCAGCGCAGCAATCTCCTCGGCGGATTTGAAGTGCAGGCCCACTGAGGGATCACGCACTCTTGCTGACGCCCCAGAACAAGGGCAGAGGCGCTTGCACAATACCGCTGACAGTCTTGCGCACCAAGCGGGTGGCCGCGTCGCTCGGTCGATACCGGCGCTAGCCAACGCCGCTCTTATCAGCATGGTGAATATCGATGACGTCCGCACTACAAGTATTGCGGCGACAATTCGGCGCCAGCGGCCCTGAGCTTCAGCGATTTTGAGAATCGAGCTCGCTCATGCGATAAATCGCATCGACGGAGCCCAATTCGGCAGCCCTTACATACCAATCACGTGCCTGAATTGCGTCGGCGAAAGAATTTTTGATGACGGTATTGAGGCGTCTTAGGACGAGAGGATCATAAGTTCCGCCCAGTTCCAGTGCGGCGCGCTCGTCGCCGCGTTCATACGCGCGGCGCAGCAGAACACGCGCTGTAGGGATGTCGCCGACGGCGACAAGACCGCGCGCCCGCTCAATGATGCCGGTTATCTCGTCGCGATCCGCCGACGAAACTGGGCGGGGAAACAAACGAGGCGCTGGGGGCAGCGCCACTTGCGGCGCGTTTGCGAGCTTGGAGCTGGGCATGTCGGCGACGACCGGAGGCGGCGAGAAATAAAAATCGCCGACCAATGACGAGTCGGTGCTCGGGACGCCGCTCACAGTGCCGGACTCGACCTTCGCAGTCTGGTCGCGGACGGAGGTCTCGGCCTCGGCCGGGACACCGATCAGCGCGGGTAAAGATGTTGTGGCCTCGACTGTTGCGGGCAGCTTCCAAGTCGAGCGGAGCCAAAGGGAGCCGCCGGTCAGCGCGGTCCCCAGCCCGACGACTGCGATTGCAATCGCCACGGTGGGACCTTTGGCGCCGAAAATGGCGTGTATTGGCTTGGCGCGGCTGGATCGGCGTCCCGCTTTGCCGGCGGGTCTGACGGCGCCTTGCAGGACCGGACCGACCGCCCACGTGGCGGCGTGGCGCTGCCTGATCCGCTCCAGCTGCCGGTCATACGCTGCCCGCTGTTCCGCATCGCGAAGAACCGAATAGGCACCGACAATCCGCCCTAATCGCACCGACGCATTCGGGTCACCGGAATGAATATCGGGGTGGGTTGCTTTGATGGCCTCGCGAAAAGCGCTTTTGAGCTTCTCGCCGTCGTCATCCGGACGGGCGCCGAGAATGTCATAATAATTTTCCATCAATACGCCCTCGAATACGCGTTCCCTTCGCAAATCCTGCGTACTGTCGAAGTGCACTGTGTATTTTATACTTCCAAGGGTCACTTTGCTGCGCAAAGATGTCGAAAAAGTTACATAATTTCGTAGAAAAATCGTAATCCCGCCAAATAATTGGACGGAGCGCTGCAAAATAATGACGACTTAGGGGGACCGCTACGCGTCGAGAAGTGCGCGGGCCAAAAAGGGGCTGGCCTGACACTATGAATGCGCTCTTCGAGCTCCGAAATGGGCGATCGTGGTGGACAGCGTGGGGCGAGAGCAATGGCGCGAATCTAGCACTGGCCGCGCGGGTCTACCGGTGTCCCGCCGACTTTATCGCGTCGGCGTGGGCGATCGTCGCAGTCTTCAGCGCCATTATCGTCGCGCTCAATAAGGCATTGATCTGCATTTTTTCGACATCCGGCGTTGCAGCCTGGTGCACGGGCAAGGAGATCGACTGCAAGACGAGCGGAGCACGTAGAGCGGAGGGGTCATGAGCGCGCCGGTTCGAGAGCCCGACGACAATGAGTCATTGAATGACGGGGCATTGCATTACGCGCCGAAAAGGGCGCGACAGGTAGAACGTGATCACGATCCGGAAAGGGTGGCGCCAAGAGTTAACACTGCGTCATGGCCACATACGCTGGAGCCGCCAGAACCACCTTGGAAAGGAAAGAAGCGGCGCGGGGCGTTTGTCGGTGATGTTGCAGTCGCGGAGTTGCGCACCAAATTGGCCCTCGCGCCCGATCGAATTCCGGAGCCGTTGCCCGATTCCGCGGCCCGGGTATTTGGCGGCGCGGGGCGGTTCATAGGCGTCATCGCGGTAGTCGCGGTAGGTGCCGTTGGATATTTGTGGGGCCAAGCGCGGCGGACCACTCTGCCGTCTCAACAGTTTTCGACATTCTCTGACCGCGCGGATTCAGCGCCGGAACCATCCGTATCGGTCGCAAATCTCAAGGCCTCAAGCCTCGATTCTACACGAGCGGCGGTGCGTCCAGACACGGGCGGTCTTGCGCCCGGGCCGGCCAGCGATGCTGAGCGTGGGGTGCCGAACGATGCAACGTCGGCGACTGCCGCGCCGACGGCATCCGCGACGCAGTTCAATGAACAAGATTCGCGCCCTCCCGCACCGCCGCAAGCGCTGCCGCGGCAGTCTGAGGTCAACGCGGCCGGAATCGCGGTCATGATGAAGAATGGCGCGGACCGGATGGAGAATGGAGATATAGCGGGGGCCCGATTGATGTTCCAGCGCGCAGCACAAACGGGCGATGCAGGAGCCGCCTTTGCCCTTGCGGAAACCTACGACCCCTTGGTGCTCAGGGAATTGGGTAGAAGAATCACAATCATGTCCGATATTGCACTGGCTCAAAGTTGGTACAAGAAGGCCAGGGATCTAGGCTCGACCTTGGCCCCGGAGCGTATTGCGAGGCTCACACAACTTGTCGAGTGAACTCGATCAGCACGGTATTTTGGCGCACGCGCACCGGAAAAATGACCGGCCCACACCTATCGCGTATGCCGCATGTACTACCGCCATGTCCAACAAAATCGATCGCGACTATTTAGGAATTTCACTCCCCTCTGCGCCTCTTCGCCATCCGGGCTGACGGCTGTATGCTCGGCCGCGCGATACCCCATCGGGAGGACAGAGATGAGCACAATGCGGATTATGACGGCCGCCGCCTTGGCGGCGGTGTTTGCGGTTTCCACCGCGTGGGCGCAACAGCCGACCCAGCGCGTTGCCGGCACCCTCGATAAGGTCGAGGGCAAAACGTTGTACATCAAATCGGCCAGCGGCCCGGTCACACTGAAGCTTGCCGACAATGCGCTGGTCGTCGCCCGGGTGAAGGCGTCGGCCGCTGACATCAAGGCGGGCGACTATGTCGCCAGCGGCGGCGTTCCGCAGCCCGACGGCACTCAGAAGGCAGTAGAACTGCGTATCTTCCCCGAGACCATGCGCGGGAATGGCGACGGACATCGGCCGGGGTGGCCGGGCGCCCCCAACGGCACCATGACCAATGGCGCGGTCGGCCAGACCGTCACCAGTGTGGACGGCCCAGTCCTCACCGTGAAATACAAGGACGGCGAGAAGAAGCTCGTCATCGGACCGACCGTGCCGGTTCAGCGTCTGGAGGTCTCCGACAGGAACGAGCTTAAAGCCGGTGCCGCCGTCGCGGCCGCCGCCGCCACCAAGCAGCCGGACGGGACCTTCACCGCCGCCCGCATCGATGTCGGCCGCGGCGACGCCGTGCCCTGAGCGGCCTTAGTCCTTACGCGGAAATTGCGGCCCGGACCAACGCAGGCGTCGGCCTGGGCCGCATCGTCCGGAGGACAGTGAAGCGTATGTCGTCGTGGTGAAGGTCGGAAGCGAGAGGAAGCTCGCGACCAATATCTGGAACGACGGCAAGAAGGCGCGCCTTTCCGCAGTCCTGGGCGTATCGGCACAAATTTACAACCTAATGGGCTGATTGCCCACGGTCCGACTTGCGCTCCGGGTCATCTTCGACCGTCGTGCACGTTCGCTGAGGACGGCAGCTTATCCCCAGATAGCAGCCGTGCCCGGCGGATGCTGCTGACGGCAGAGTTGGGCCAAGAGCTGACATCAACAGGTGTACCAACAGGCACCGAACGGCAGAAACGTTTGGTCAGATATTGTCGTGGCTACTTGAGACCGTCCGCCTGCGTAGTGCCCCTGAACTGGCCGTAGGGGCGCGCGCAGAAAACTGACTGCGGCCCATCACCAACCGCCTTGCGGAACAGGCTCGTCGACCAGAGCTTTGATCTCGTCGGCGGTCAAGATCGCCGGAACGGTCATCCCGGCGGGTGTCGACCCCAACGGCATGCCATAGCATTCAACCTTGGTGTAGGCGCCCTTCAGCCAAGCTGGCATAGGCGTCCCCGGAATCCCGCAGCTCACGATCTCCACCATCGTCTCTTTGCCGAACGTGATGTTCCTGAGGCTGGGGCCAACAGGGTAGTCGCCGCCGCTGCCGCCCTGAGCCATGCTACCGTGACAATCGAAGCACGAGGCCCGGGCCCAGGCGTCCTTGCCGGCAACGAGGCCCGAATTGTCCTGTGCCAGGACAGGAACATCCAGTCCAATACAGGCGGCAAGCGCCAGCGCGTGGACACCCAGACTGCCGCGCATGCCACTCATCTCAGCACCTGTGCGATGGAGCGTTCCTGAGGTTTGTCTGGGGGGGTCCAGGGCGATTCCTGTTGCTCTACAGCCATCAGGATTCGGAGCTCGACGGGCCTGGTCGCATCGAGATGATCTCGATAGGGCACGCGCCGGAGTCCTGAAGCATGCAGCAGATAGTGGTCAGCCGCCACCTTCATCCGTGCCATGCCATTCCGGTCGGTGGTCGTCCGGTAGGGGTGCATGATGAGATTGATGCCTTCGAGCGGTGCGCCGCTGTCCCGGTCGACGACCTCAATGGTGATTTCATGGTCCGGCGCGGCGACCGTTCTGACGTGGATGCTCAGCGAACCCGGGGAATGCGCGATCGCTTCGCTCGAGCCGGCGAATTCCACCGTCCAGTGGTGCGAGCCTATGTCGAGCGGCGCGACAGCCTGAACCTCGGCGTATTGGAGCGCGCTGGACCCCGGCCAGATAGCGCCGGGAAGTCTGCCGGAGGCAACGATGGTACCGCCCTCGTCACGGACAGTGAAGGCACCGCCGTCGAGCTTGCAACCACCGGAGCACTTTATGCCGATGTGGAATCTAAAGACCTCGCCAGCCGCGATCGCCGACGGGATGTCCCAGGCATTGATATGAACGTCGTGTGCTTTGACCCTGTAGCGGGCACCGGCACTTGCTCCGGCATGGGCGACGCCGTCGCCGTCGGCGGGCATCAGCACAGTGCTGTATCCGTATTCGCCGAGTTCGATCGGGGCGGTGATGGTGATCTCCGCACCGAAATCGTTTCCCTCGAAGGCTACGAGCCGCGCTCTGCCGACTTCGTGGCCCGCTGCGTCAAAGAACAAAACCGGATCACCCGAAAGATCGTAGTGTTCTGGACATTTCGCTACCGCCGCGAGGGTCAGGGCAGCGCCGGCATCGGCCTCCTGAGGCGAAATCGACAGGCTCAGGGAGACATTGAAAAGAACAGCTTCCTGACTCGTCATGGTTTGGCTTCTCGTCTCGCAAACACTTTTGCCTGATTGATCCCGAACGGGCTCCACACAGCGCCTTAGACCGACAGCGGGGCGTGTCGGCGGGCCAAATGGGCAGCCGACACGCGCCTTTGGGTCAGCGGACCGGTTCGGCTACCGCGTGCGTCGCTGCGATATAGCCTGTGACCGTCGCGCGGCCTATGCCATGCTGCCGGCCGCCGCCGGAGGCCTCGCCGCCGGCAAAAAGACCCGGAATCGGCTTCCCATATATGTCGATGACCTGGCAATGCCCGTCGATTTTCAGTCCGCCATAGGAATCGTTGACGGCCAACGGGATCAGCGCGGCATAGAATGGCGCCTTGTCGATCCTGTGCATGGCCGCCTTCTCGAAGTCGGTGTCCTTGCCGGCGTCGGCGAAGGAGTTGAACCTGGCGACCGTTTGCTCGAGATACTTGAGCGGCATGTGCTGGAACCGGTTGCCTACCACCAACCGGGCAAGTTCAGCGAGCGTATCCGCCTTGAAGAAGTTCCCGTCCGGGGGATTGGCGATATAGGGGTGCCGAAGCTGCCAGCCATTGGCATTGACCGCTGCCTGGTCGAAGATCGCCCAGACCGGCCCCGAAGAGTAGTCCGGAGCGCGCGAGCCTTCGTTCATGGCCAGCGCCGCGTCCGAGCCCGGCCCCCAGTTATAAGTCGAGCGGATATGTGCCACGCTGGCGTTCCGCCAATCGAGCGGGGTGAAGGACTTGTTGGTCCCGGACGAGCCCGGGGGGTATTGGGCCTCCGAACCGCGCTGGTTGCCGATCGACCACTCGTCGTGGAAGCGCTTGCCGACCTGGTTGACGGCAATGATGTATTCCCAGCCTGAGGTGCCGATCGCGATGCCGTAGGAACGGATGAACTCGAACGCCGGGTGCCCCGGCATCACCGTGTCGTAAATGTCGCTGGTGGCCAGAACGTTCTGAAGGCGCAGGGCCGAGCTGCTGTGAAGGTAAGGCTGGAAAAGACCGCCGAGGCCCGCCCCGACCTTCATGCCGGCCAGGATGCCGCTCGCGTCCTCGTGGAGAGGACCCATCAGGCCGGTGCCGTACTGCATCGAAGGTTCGCTCATCCGCGGGTCGAAACTGGTGCGGAAGGGAACGTTGCCCATATAGCCACCGGTCCCCACGATCACTGCCCTGCGAGCGCGGACGTAGATGACCTGCTTAGTTTCGTCGATATTGCCGTTGCTCCAGTAGCTCTCCAGCCGTTTGCCGGTCACGGGACTGATGCGCGGCGTGTAGCTTGCCTTGACACCGATAACCCTGCCGGAATCGCCACCCTCGCGGATGATTTCGTCCATGTGCCGGTTGAGCATGAACCTGACGCCAGCCTTGCGGGCGGTGTATTCAACGGAGCGGGAGATGACGAAGCCGCCCCTTATGCAGTTAGGAGCACCAAGGGAGTCGGCCCGCGCGCCGGGGCCACCGCAGATCTGGGTGCAGGGGTTGAAGAGTGATTGTCTTTCCTCCTCCGCGCTGCCGGCGTCTGCCGACGTGATCGTCCCCGCCTCGATGTCCGTCTTGGCGCCGAGCTTCATGATCGAACTAGCGGCCCGGGCCTTGGTCATGCCGCCGCCCTGGTGGGTACGGCTAACGCGCGAAAAGCGAACGTGGTTGTCCATCAGGAACTGGCGGGTCGCAGCCGCGTTGTCGGCCCACCCGCGCTGGTATCCGCGATCGTTGTAGCGATAGTCGGCAATCGCGTGGTCGTTGACGACCGACCAGTCGGTTGTGTCAATGAACAGCGTCTCGGGGTCATCAGTCACATCCGCGGGCGGCAGCAATGGGGCGGTCAGCCATCCGTCGGGGTCGGCAAGGCCGCGTCGGTCGCGCTCCTGGATGGCGTCGCCGCCGCCGAACGACGATAATCCGCCGTTGTGCGACAATTTCCCACCGATATCGAAGTTCTGCTCCAGAACCAGCACATCGGCGCCCAGGTCATGTGCGCGTTTCGCCGCCACGATTCCGGTCCCACCGGAGCCGCACACGATCACATCCGCCTCGTAGTCCCAGCGAATGTCAGCGGGGGCCGGTTGCGCCTGTGCCTTGCCAGGGGCCGACAGGATGGCCGCGCCCAATCCGGCGGCAG
>WNFS01002648.1_pt1 | contig 13540 bp, 12 predicted proteins | sample 5400141 | NCBI WGS metagenome assembly WNFS01 (sample SAMN13153358, study PRJNA577476) | soil metagenome | isolation source: 60 cm saprolite under Madrone tree | place: USA:California | collected 2016-06-14
CCACATACGCCGCAAACCGTGCTTCACTGTCGCCGACATGCTTGAGATTCATCTGGCCCTCCACGTGCCAAAATCTGAATCCCTTCAATTATTTGATTCTCGGCCGCAACGGCTGCGACCTTCTGACTCAGTACGATTAACCGTTGTCATTCCGGGGCGCGCTTCTTAGCGCGAGCCCGGAATCCATAACCACGACCGGGAGTATGGATTCCGGGCCTGCGCCAAGTGGCGCATCCCGGAATGAAAGCTTACACCGACACCGCGTAGAGCTCGTATTCGTCGCGCACCAGTTCGATATGCGCGCGCATCGCGACGGCGGCGCCGACCTTGTCGCCGCGCAGGATCGCCACCACCACGCGGTCGTGCTCGGCATGCGATTTCGCCAGGCGCCCGAGATTGCGGAATTGCGCGCGACGGAACGGCTGCACCCGCACCCGCGTCGCCAGCGTCATTTCGGCGATATAGCCGTTCTGCGAGCCGGCATAGATCGCGTTGTGAAACCGCTCGTTGACTTCGTGAAACCGATCCGGATTGCCGGCATAGCTCAACACCCGCAGTTCCTCGTGGATGGCTTCCAGCCGGTGCCGCTCCGAAGGCTGCATGCGTTCCGCGGCGAGCCCCGCGCACAGCGCTTCCAGCTCCGCCATGGCCTCGAACATCCCGGTCAGCCGCTCGATCGACGGCCGCGCCACCACCGCGCCGCGATGGGCCCGCGCATCGACCAGACCTGAGGCCGCAAGCTGGCGCAATGCCTCGCGGACCGGCGTGCGCGACACGTTGAAGCGCCGCGCAATGTCGGTCTCGTCGAGCGCTGCGCCCGGCGGCAGCGCGCCACGCACGATTTCATCGGCAAGCTGCAGCCGCAGTTCCTCCGCGCGCGTGATCTTGTCCGGATAGGGCGAGGCGCGGTCGACGCGCCGAACCACCGCCTCGGCTTCACGGGCCGGAGGTTGCGGAGCGCCAGGGGGAAGATCGTCGAGACTCATGCCTTTTGATTCATAACTTTGGAAGATCCGGGTTCATCGATGACGCTGACATGGGCGGCGACGATTTTCCAGCCTTCCGGGAATCTAACCCATGTCTGCATCTGCCGTCCAACTCTACCTGGCGTAGAGTCGCGATAAAACAGCGTCGAGGCCACGGCCGTGTCGCGGCCATAGGTCGTGATCACAGTCTTTTCCGTCCGGCGCATCAGGCCCACCGGCGATCGCGCCGCGCGAAACGCCGTGATCGCGTCATAGCCATAGAGGTTTTCGCCGATCCCGTAGCGCAGCGTGCGGGCATCGGCGCGGAACAACTCGTCGAGCACGGTGACGTCGTTTCCGACCAGCGCGGCCTCATAGCGCGCGAATTGGCCGGTCACCTCGGCGAGCACGTCGGGCAGATCGACTTCCATGTCATAATCCTCGTGGCCGGGCTGCGGAAACCACACCGGCGCGCTCCAGCGCATAGGCGACGCGCAGCGCGATATCTTCCCGCCAGGGGGCGGCAATGATCTGCACGCCGATCGGCATCGGCTGCAGCGGAACCGGCACCGCGACCACCGGAAGCCCGATGAACGAAATCGGCTGGGTGTGGATGCCGATATTGGCGCGCACCGGAAGCTCGACGCCGTCGAGCACGAAGGTCGCCTGCCCGAGTTTTGGCGCGACGCAGGGCGTGGCCGGGGCGATGATCACGTCGACGGATTTGAACAGCTCCAGCACGCTTGCGCGGTACCAGCGGCGAAACTTTTGCGCGCGATCGACCAGCGGCGCCGGAATCATCGCGCCCGCCAGCAGGCGGTCGCGCACCGCCGGATCGAAATCACCGGGGCGTTGGCGCAGGCGATCGAGATGCAGCGACGCCCCTTCGGTGGTGGAGATGACATAGGCCGCCGCGCGCGCGCGGGCGGCTTCGGGAATCTCGATGGCGCGCGTCGCGCCGAGCGCCTTGGCCACGCGCGCGACGGCCTCGACGGCCTCCGGAAACACGTTGTGCTGAAAATATCCGCCGGCAATCGCGATGCGAACACTGCCGATGTCCTGCGCCAGCAGCGGCGTCACCGGCTCGGCCGGCCGGGTCGTGCACGCGGCATCCTCCGGATCAGGTCCCTGCATCGCGTCATAGGCCAGCGCGAGATCGTCGACGCTGCGCGCGAACGGCCCAAGATGGTCGAAGCTCGCGACAAATGGAAACGAACGTGCGCGCGACAAGCGGCCATAGGTCGGCTTCAAGCCAAAAATTCCGCAGAACGACGACGGCACCCGGATCGATCCGTTGGTATCCGAGCCCAGCGCCAGCGGCACCAGGCCGCCGCCGACCGCGCCGCCGGAGCCGCCCGACGAGCCGCCGGTCATCCGGGTCACATCATGCGGATTGCGCGACGGACCGTCGTGCACGTTCTCGCCAGTGAAGTCGTAGGCGTATTCGCCCATATTCAGCGCCCCGACCAGCACCGCGCCGGCGGCGTCCAGGCGCTCGATCAGGGTGGCGTCGCGCGGCGACGGCGCAAGATCGCGGTTGATCTTCGATCCGGCGCGGGTCGGCAGGCCCTGCACGTCGAAGAGATTTTTTACGGCGTACGGCACACCGGCCAGCGATCCCGGATTTTTGCCGGCCGCAACGGCGGCATCGACCGCACGCGCTTTCGCCCGCGCGCGATCGGCGGTCACATCGGTGAACGCATTCAACACGGGATCGTGTTTGGCAATTCGCGCCAGCGCCGCTTCGGTGACGCCGAGGGCAGAGATCTTTCGACTGGTTACCGCCTGCGCAATCCGCAAGGCCGACAGATCGTCGGGATTTGCGATCATTGCGGCGTCAGGCTGCAAAGACACTGGCCGGCTCGGTTTCGTCAGGCAGCACGAATTCATCCACCAGCCGCGCCAGCCTCAGCGACACCTCGAGGTTGGCCTTGACCGCCGGCTTCCAGGCTTCCTCGATCGGCAGCGCCAATGCGTTCGAGACGGCGTCGATATAGGCATCCAGAGGATCAGCAGCCATACTTCTCCCAATCGATACTTCAGTGAACCGGCAACGGAGGGTGCGGAATCGCCGTCAGCAGTTCCCTTGTATAGGTATCCTGCGGATCACCCAAGACCCGTTCGGACGGACCCTGTTCGACGATGCGGCCCGTTCGCATCACAATGACGCGATCGCACAATAGCCGCACCACATTCAAATCATGCGACACGAACAAATAGCTCATACCCATCGACTGCTTCAAGTCGTGGAGCAGATTCAGCACCACCGCCTGCACCGAGACGTCGAGCGCCGCGGTCGGCTCGTCGAGGATCACAAGTTTGGGATGCAGCGCGATCGCGCGCGCGATGCCGACGCGGGCTTTCTGTCCACCGGACAACTGATGCGGGAAACGGTCGAGCAGGTTGACCGGCAGGCCGACCAGGCCGGCCAGTTCCTCGCAGCGGGCCCGCAAGGCGTCGCGCCCCTTGATATCGCCAAGCTGCATGATCGGATCGACGATCGCGCGCGCGGCGGTAAAGCGCGGATTGAGGCTGTCGGTCGGATCCTGAAACACCATCTGGATGCTCTTGCGCAGCGGCAGCCGCGCGAACGCATTGGGCAAAATGGCGCTGATCTCGTCGCCGTCGAACACGATGCGGCCCGAGGTCTGGTCCAACAGCCGCATCACCATCATCGACGTGGTGGATTTGCCGCAGCCGGATTCGCCGACCAGACCGACGCTCTCGCCATGGCCCACGCTAAAGCTGATGCCGTCGACCGCGCGGAATTGTTCGGTTTCGACCGGCGGCTTGCGCCCAAACAATTTGCCGAGCGTGGCGGTCGCGCCCTGGCGCGGATATTCCTTGACGAGTTTTTCGACGAGGAGAAGAGGTTTTGCGGAGGCGTCGCCACCGATAGAAGCGTCACCCCCGGGCTCGACCCGGGGGTCCATCGCTTTTGACGGAGAGTCTTGCGAAGTTGGATGGATGGCCGGTTCAAGCCCGGCCATGACGACAGGTGGACGGGGTGAGGTTGAAGTGTGCGCGGTTGAAGGCAGCGCTGCCGCCTCCTCCTCCGGCAACAGATCGCGCAGGGACACGCCGAGCCGCGGCGTCGCGCGCATCAGCTTCCTGGTGTAGGCGTGTTCCGGCCTGGCAAAGATATCGGCCGACAGCGCGGTTTCGACCACCCGCCCCTTCTCCATCACCACCACGCGGTCGCAATAGGCCGCGGCCAAGCCGAGATCGTGCGTGATCAGGATGGTCGACATGCCCCGCCGCCTGGTGAGCTCGACGATCAGGTCCATCACCGCCTTCTGCGTGGTGACGTCGAGACCGGTGGTCGGCTCGTCGGCGATCAGAAGCTGCGGATTGCAGGCCAGCGCCAGCGCGATCACGACGCGCTGGCACATGCCGCCGGACAGTTCGAACGGATAGGCATGATAGCGCTCGCGCGGACGCGCAATCTTGACCTGCTCGAGCGCCTCGATCGCCTTCTCGCCGCGGTCGCTGGCGGCCGACTGCACATGCTGGCGCAGCACGTCCTCGATCTGGCGGCCGATCTTGCGGATCGGATTGAGCGCCAGCCGGGGGCTCTGAAAAATCATCGAGATTTCGCGGCCGCGCAGGTCGCGCATCTGGTTCTCGGTCGCTGACTTGACGTCGACGCCGGAGAACATCACCGAGCCTTCGGCGATCTTGCCGGCGCGGTCGAGAATCCGCATCACCGCGTAGGAAGTGACCGATTTGCCGGAGCCGGATTCGCCGACGATGCCGAGCGTCTCGCCCTTGGCCACGGAGATGTTGACATGCTGCACCGCCTTGACGATGCCGCGCCGGGTGGCGAATTCCACCGTGAGATCCTCGACGTCGAGCAGCGGCTGCGCGGTCATGGCGTGTTCCCGATTTCTCGCTCGTCATGCGCGGGCTTGACCCGCGCATCCATCAAGAATCCAAAGATGCTCTTCGAGCGATGGATTGCCGGGTCAAGCCCGGCAATGACGACAATGTCGGGGGCTGCTCCGCCCATGCCTCTACGTCCTCCGCTGCGGATCGACCACGTCGCGCAACCCGTCGCCGAGCAGGTTGAAGCAGAATACCGCGATCATCAACGCGCCGCCGGGGAAGAAGGCGACCCACCACTCACCGGAAATGATGTTGGTCGCACCTTCCGCGACCATGATGCCCCATTCGGGGGTCGGCGGCTTGACCCCGAGGCCGATGAACGACAGACCGGCCGCGTTCAGAATGGCGTAACCCATGGTCAGCGATATCTGCACCATCATGATCGGCATGATGTTCGGCAGGATATGCACCATCACAATGCGAAAATCACTGTTGCCGGACAGCCGCGCCGCCTGCACAAAGCCGGCGTCGCGCCGCACATTGGCTTCGGCGCGCGCGACCCGCACATAGAGCGGAAAATTGATGATCGCGGTCGCGATGACGATGTTGGTCACCGTATTGCCGAGGGCCGCCACGATACCCATCGCCAGCACGAACAACGGAAACGCCATGATGGTGTCGGAGATGCGTCCGACGATGCGATCGGTCCACCCGCCGAAGAAGCCGGCGGCGATCCCGGCGAGGCCGCCCATCACCAGCACCAGCGCCACCGAAGCGACGGCGATCACAAAATCGAGGCGTGTCGCCACCAGCACACGGCTGAAGATGTCGCGGCCCAGCAAATCGGTACCGAACCAATGGTGCAACGACGGCGACTGCAGGGTCGCCGAGGTGTCGCTGGCGAGCGGATCGTATGGCGCAATGTAAGGGCCGATCAAGGCGCAAAGCGCGATGATGACGAACAGCCCGAACGACAAGCCGGTCACCGGATTTTCCGCCACCACATAACGGGCATGGCGGAAAATGGAGTTGGCCGGAGGCTTGGGTTGAACCTCGGCCGCCGGAGCGGCGGTCAGACTGGCTTCGCTCATGCCTCGAGCCTCACGCGCGGGTCGATCACGCTGTAGAGCATGTCGATCAAGAGGTTGAGTGCGACGTACAGGACCGCCATGGTCAGCACGAAGCCCTGCACCGGCGCGAAGTCCGACTGCAGCAACGCCTCGACGGCGTAGGAGCCGATGCCCGGCCATGCGAACACTTTTTCCACCAGCACATTGGCGCCGAGCAGGAACGAGAACACCATACCCAACGTGGTCACGACCGGCAGCATCGCGTTGCGGAAGCCGTAGGTCAGGATGACGGTGCGGTCATCGAGACCGCTGGCGCGCGCGGTTCGTATGAACTCGGACGACAGCACCGCCAGCATCGAGGCGCGGGTCATGCGCGTGATCGGCGCCAGCGAGAAAATCGCCAATGTCGCCGCCGGCAGGATCAACTGGCTGAGCGAGGCGCGGAAGGTCTCGAAATTTCCGGTCACCAGGCTGTCGATCAGATAGAAGCCGGTGATATCGGGCGGCGCGGTGGCGAAGGCATCGAGCCGGCCGATCGGCGCCGGCGACCAGCCGAGCTTGAAATAAAAGATATAGACCAGCAGCAGGCCGGTGAAGAAAACCGGCAGCGAAACGCCGGCGGTGGCGACAATTCTGCATAAATGATCGATCAAGGAGCCTTGCTTGACCGCGGCGAAAATGCCGAGCGGCACCGCGATGACGATGGCAAGGAACAGTCCCAACAGGGTGAGCTCAGCGGATGCCGGCAGCCGGCTGGTGATTTCGGTTGCCACCGGACGGCCGGTGGAAAGCGAGTTGCCGAAATTGCCGTGGGCCAGATCATTGACATAATGCGCGAACTGGTCGGGCAGCGGCCGGTCGAGCCCGAGTGTCTTGCGGATTTCGGCAATCGACTGCGGGGTCGCGGCCGGTCCGGCAAAATAGACCGCCGGGTCGCCCGGCAAGACGCGGGTGAGCAGAAAAGTCACGATCACGACACCGATCAAGGTCGGGATCACGGTCACCAGGCGCTTCACGATCGTCAACATGGACTTCTAGCCCCCAGGATTTCCAAGCTATTCGGACGCGCCGTGGCGATCGAGCCCGCCTCACGCCTTGACGATTGAGCGGTAATCGAGTTGCCGGTGGAACCAGTAGACGTAGCCCGAGATATTCTTCTGCGTCGCGACGTTGAGAAAGGGCTGGAACAGCGGAATGCGCGGCACCTCGTCGTAGGCCTTGGAAATAAAGCCTTCGACATTCGTGGAATATTTTTCCTTGTCGCCGACAGCGGCGGCGGCGCGCGCGCCATCGATCAGCGCGTCCATGTCCGGATTGACATAGCTCGGCGTGTTGAAGATCGCGTTCTGGCCGGAATAGCACCAGAAGAAGAAGTACTCGGGATAGTCGAGCCAGCCCGAGAAGAAGTTGACCATCAGCGGCATCGACTTCTTCGCCATCTCGCTGCGCCAGTTGGCGCCGGGAACCTTGTTGATCGCGGTCTTGATGCCGATCTGGCCGAGACTTTCCTGCACCAGCACGGCGATCGGCTCGCAGATGTCGCCGGCGCCAAGATCGAAGGAGACGGTGGTATCGATGCCCGAGACGCCGCTCTCCGCCATCAGCGCCTTGGCTTTGGCCATGTCGTTGACGTAGCCGGTCTTGGCCGGCCAGGCGATGTCGGTGACCGTGTTGGTCGCGCCGCCGAACAGTGGATTGGCGAGGCCGAACATCGCCGCGTCCATGATCTTCTGGTAAGGCAGCGCATAGGCCACCGCCTGACGTACCTTCGCGTTATCGAATGGCGGGCTCTTCACGTTCAGCTCGACCGAATACATGCCGTTGCCGATCGGGTTGGAGATGATGACGAGCTTGCCCTCCTTCTTCATCTCCGAGGTGTCCTTGCTCGACAGGTCGAAGGAGATGTCGGCGTCGCCGCGCTCCATCAGGGCGCGTCGGTTGCCTTGCGAGGGAATCGTCCGCCAGATCACTTTCTTGAGCTGGGGCATCTTGCCGCCCACCCAGTCGTCATTGCGCTCATAGACCACTTCAACGCCGGGCTTCCAGCTCGTCACCTTGTAGGCGCCGCTGCCGGCGGTGTTGCTCTTGGTGTAATCAAGCGCCCAGGGATCCTTCTCCGAGGCCTTGCTCTTCAGCAGCGCGGAATTGTAGATGCCCGGCACGATCACAGCGAGATCGGGAATCGTCAGACGGTCCTTTTTGGCGAAGTCGATCCGGACGGTGTTGTCATCGACAACGACGAACTGGTCCTTGCTTACGAGCGAACCGGCCTTCATCTGCACGGTGGGAAAGCCGCCGACCGATACCGAACGATCAAGCGACCATTTGACATCGTTGGCGGTGACCGGCGTGCCGTCGTGGAATTTGGCTTTTTTCTTCAGCCTGAAGGTGACGGACATGTCGCCGATGCTCATGTCATCAGCGAGTTCGGGTTTGAACTTGTCGCGATCGTACGACAGCGTGCCATCCGGCAGTGTCTTGGTTTCATGGCTGATCAGGCGGTCGTAGCAATTCCACGACGCCTCGTAGCCCGGCCGATTGGTGCCGACACCGTGGATGTCGAGATTGTTGGGGCCGCCTTCGGTGACGACGAGAAGCGTCTCGGAGCGGGCGTCGGCCCTGGCGGCGGACCAGATCGCCGGCGCCGGCAGCATCGCGCCGGCGGCAATGCCGGAGACCGATTTCAGAAAATCGCGACGCTTCATGTGATGCTCCAAACGCCGGAAGGAAATGGCTTTGGAGGGGCATCGCAAGGTTTGTGCCAAACCTTAACGGAAGCTTAACCGCACCTTAAGCGCATGATTTGGCTTCCGAATATTAAAACAGGTCGGGCCTGCGATGAAACAGGCGCGGCTGCTTATTGCATACAAAGGGATATCTTTGCCTAATATGAGTGCGGAGATTTGAAACGCTCCTTTCTCGGGCGGCGCTAGCTATCTCCCCCAGAGAGTCGCGCCCGTCACAGCGGCCAGAGCAACTCCTGCAATTCGAACAAGTCATCCGCCTTCTGTTGCCAGTCCTCGATGCAAATGTGCCTGACTGGATCGCTGAAACGATGAAGCAAAAGCAGCGCCATCAGCCGGCGCTTCAGTGTCGGATCAACATCCGCCTGCGAATATCCGAACCCCTCGAACAGGCTTCGAACCCGGCGCGGCAGCCCTGCGGTCATGAACGCGCTCGGGCCAAGCAGGTCGTATTCGCCCCATCCCGTCATCTCGTCGCCGAAATCGATCAGCCCTGACAGGCGCCAGCCTGCGCTTTCGTGGCTCAACAAGAAGTTCTCCGGAATGAACTCCCCGGTGAGGATCACCGCCGGTGCGTTCAAGGGAATGAGCGTGGCCGCGTCGCGAAGAATATCATCAAGCCCGTCCAGATATTTTTGCGGCAAGCCGAGACGCTGGTGCCGCGCTCGACATCCCCGGATTTGCTGTGACATGAATTGGTCCCAGCGCGGTTCGATGCGGGACAGTTCTCCAACCGGCACACGCTGCACCTCCGCAATGGTCGCGCCGATCTGAGCGAGCACGCGCTCTTTCTGATCCTCGGGCAGAGCAGGCCACGCTTGCTTGCCCAGGATGCCGGGCAGACGTGTGATCACGAGATATGGCCATTGGTCGCGCTCGCCTTCCAACACGATTTCAGGAATCGGGACGCCAAGCCGCCCGTGAAGCAGCGACAGTGAAAGACGTTCCGACACGAACTGGCTGCGCAGGAGCGGAGGAAAGAGCTTCAGGATCAGCGCATCGTCAAGGGCGACGACGAGGTTGGTTCCGGTCGAGAACAAATGCGGGTCCGCATGGGGCAATCCGTGACTGCGCGCGATGTCGAGCGCCGCCGCCAGGCATTGCGACGTGTCCGCGCGCCACGCCTGGAACGCCGCGGTATCTTGTACGGGTGGCAGTGAGTGCAACATCGTTGTGTGACTTACCCTGCGACATCGGTCGGTCAGGCCAAGAGCCGGTCAGGCCGAATGCATCCTTGGATTCGATGGGGACGAGTTCGGGCGCAACTAACGGTCCGGGTTGGCCCGCTCGAATTGACGCAGCAGCCGGTTGCCACGTTCAACGGCCGAATCAAGGGCTGCTTGCGCGGATTTTTTGCCGCTGAAGGCCTGCTCCAGTTCGTCGTCGATCACATCGCGAATCAGAACGAAGGATCCAAGCCGAACTCCCCTCGAATTTTCGGTCGGTGTTTTCAGGGTAATCTGCTCGATCGAGATCGCCGTGCCGGGATTGCGATCGTAGAAGCCCTGGGCGCGGGTCAATTCGAAAGCCGCGCGGGTAATCGGCAGATAGCCGGTATTCTGGTGCCACGCCGCCTGAATCTCCGGCTTCGACAGGTATCCGAAGAATTTTGCGACGCCCTTGTATTCTTCGCGCGGCCGGTCCCGCAGCACCCACAATGTCGCGCCGCCGATCGTGGTGTTTTGCGGCGCGCCTTCAACATCGGGCCAATACGGCAACATGCCGTATCCCACCTCGAATTTCGAATTGGCCCTGATATCCGCGCGTGTCGCCGATGAGCCGATGAAGATCCCGCATTCGCCATTTTGAAATCGCGGCTCCGCCGAGGTGGCGCGGCCGCTGTAGTCGAACATCTTGCTGGTCTGCCACTCCGCGAGTTGGGCGATGTGGCGCTCCATCAGCGGATTGTTGAAAGTCAGCACCGCATCGAGACCGTCAAAGCCGTTGGCCTTGGTCGACATCGGCAGATTGTGGAACGCCGAAAAATTCTCGACGTTGATCCATGAGGGCCAGGACGTCGTGAAGCCGCAAACGGCACCATAGGCACGCAGCCGCTTCGCCGCCGCGCCGACTTCGCTCCAGGTCTTCGGCGCCACTTCGGGGTCGAGGCCGGCGGCGCGAAACAGGTTCTTGTTATAATACAGGATCGGCGTCGAGGAGTTGAACGGGAACGACAGCATGTTGCCCGCGACGTCGGCGTAATAGCCGGTAATGGCCGGAAGGTACGCCGCCGTGGAAAATGCCTCGTGTTCGTCCCGCATCAGTTCGAACACGGGATAGATCGCGCCTCGCGCAGCCATCATGGTCGCGGTCGCGATTTCGCTGACCTGCACGATGGCGGGCTGGCTCCGCGAACGAAACGCGAAGATCGCCGCCGTTACGGTTTCGGTGTAATTGCCTTTGTAACTCGGCACGATCCGGTATTCGGATTGCGATGCGTTGAAATTGGCGGCGAGCTTGTCGAGCTGCCTCCCGAGCTCGCCCGACATGGCATGCCACCACATGATATCGGTGACGGCGAGAGCCGGAGAGGCCAAAGTGACCGCCGCGACGACAGCCGCGAGTTGCAGGAACCTCAAGGTCGATTTCACGATTAAGACCTTCCGATCTGCCGCGGTCGAAACGGTTTTCGTGCCCCACGCGCCCTCATCAAGCTTAGCACCGGCGGTCCAATCCGTAAGGGGCGGTCGCGGTGCACCATTAACGATAGCCGCATCGGCAGTATGGCTATACCTCGCCGGCTTCTATAAAATCGCGTTGAACCTTTTCTTCCCTTAGCCGACACCATCATAAGGGGATGCAGTTGCCCGTGTACAGCCGCGCCGACCTTTCGCGGACCATCGCACCTGTCGTCGCGCTGCTTTTGGCGGCGGTCTGGACGAGCGCTGTCGGACGGGAATTTCGCGCCGCCGACAGCCAGAACGAGGATTATCCGACCGTCCAGGCACTGCGCTATATGGGCCGCATGGTCACGGAACGCAGCGGCGGCCGCCACCAGATCCGGGTGTTCCATTCGCGCCAGCTCGGCGAGGAAAAGGAAACCATTGAGCAGACCCGCGCCGGCGCCATCGATCTCAATCGCACCAACGGCGCACTGATCGGGAATTTCGTGCCGGCGATGAACGTGCTGGCGATGCCGTTTCTGTTCCGCTCCATCGAGCATTTGCAGAAAGTGCTGGACGGGCCGATCGGCAACGAAATCCTGAACAGTTTCGAACCCTATGGCTTTGTCGGCCTGGCGTTTTACGATTCCGGGGCGCGATCGATCTACAACAGCGTCAGGCCGGTGCGCTCGATCGCCGACATCAGGGGCTTGCGGCTGCGCGTGCAACAATCCGAACTGATGTCCGACACGATCAAGGCACTCGGCGCGGAGCCGATCGAGCTGCCCTATGGGCAAGTTCTCACCGCGCTTTCCACCGCGCTGATCGACGGCGCGGAGAACAACTGGCCCTCCTTTGTCACGTCAGGTCATTACAAATATGCCGGCTATTACACCCTGACCGAGCACGCGATGTCACCGGAAGTGCTGGTGATGTCGCAGAAGGCCTGGGAAAGCCTGTCGGCGGAGGACCGAACGATTTTTCGCGACGCCGCGATACGGTCCAGTCACTTCATGCACGACAAGTGGAAGGATCTCGAGCAGCAGTCGCGGCGGCAGGCGGAGGCCGAGGGGGTCACGATCGTCACCGATTTCGACCGCAAGCCCTTCGAAGCCGCGACGGCCGGAATCTATCAAAAAGCGCAACGCGATCCCGCGGTCGCGGAACTGATCGAGCGAATTCGCAAGGTGGAGTGAGAGTTGGTCTTCGGTATACGCCAACGCGACGAAACTGCGGAACGGCTGGCGGGCTTCGCCGCGCGCGGCCGGTTTCGCATCGTCGGGCTGCTGCGCGCGGTGCCGATCCGCTGGCGCATCCTGTCGATTGCCGCGCTGAACTCGGCGGTCGTCGTGGTGCTTTCCGCGATGATATGGAACGGTGCCCAGGTGCTCGGCTCGGCCTGGGACGACGTCCGGCAAGCGCGGGAGTCGGACAAGATCCTGGCGATGCTGGAGAGCGAAACCGGCCGCCTGCAGAACCTGATCCATCGCTACATCAACCAGTCGAGCCCCGAACTGTTCGCGGAGATCTTGCTGTTGCGCGAGGCCGTTCTCGGCACCCTCACCACGCGCGCGTCGACCGACCCGATGCTGTCGGGATCGGTGGAGGAGCTGGAACGCGTCACCGAGCGCTTCCTCAATGGTTTCGGCGAATTGCGCGGCGTCCAGGCCACCATTTCGAAGACCTATGACGAGCAGGTCTTGACCCCGGCCCGCGACATGGCCGGGCTTTACTCGATCATCGAGGGCGCGACGGGGCACCGCGATGCCCTGATCTGGCCGTCGCTTGGAAAGTCGCGCGAGGCGTTCACCGCGATGCTGGTCGCCGCCAACGCCTATTATCTTTCGCTGGCGACGGCCTCCGCCGAGGAAGCTCGCCGGAACACCGATACGATCGAGAAAACCATCCCGGTCATGTCCGACGTCGCCGACAACGACCTGCAGCGCATGGCTCTGCAGCGACTGAATACGCGGACCGTGGCGCTGCGCGAAGGCTTTGCGAAATTATCCGAGCAGCTCGCGAGCCGAACCGAGCTGTTGCGCAACACCATCGACGCCAGCCAGGCCGAAGCCATCGGCGCGATCGACGGATTGTCGGTCAAGATGCGGCAGCGCGAGCAGAAAGCGCAGGAAACATTCGATCGGACGCTGGCCGATATATCCCGCAAGGTGCTGTCGATCGCCGTGATTTTTCTCGGCATCATCATCACCGCGGGGATCGTGATCGCGTTGAGCATCCGGCTGCCCATGCAGCAGATCATGGCGGCGATGCACGCGATCACATCGGGCGCTTACGATCGGCAGGTGCAGGGAACCGGCGCCCGGGACGAGGTC
>WNFS01005164.1_pt1 | contig 13538 bp, 9 predicted proteins | sample 5400141 | NCBI WGS metagenome assembly WNFS01 (sample SAMN13153358, study PRJNA577476) | soil metagenome | isolation source: 60 cm saprolite under Madrone tree | place: USA:California | collected 2016-06-14
ATTCCACGACGTGCTCGCAGTTGTCAAGCACCAGCAGGAACTTCCGTCGAGCCAGGGACCTGCCCACGGACTGGGCCCAGGTTGTGCCAGCTCGCGGCTCCCGTAGACCAAGCGTGCTCGCCACCCGATCCCAGACGAACTCTCGGCCTGACAAGGGTGAGAAGTCGACGAACCACACCCCGTCCGGGGATCGCCCGGCAACTGATGCGACCAGGCGCAAAGCCAAACGGGTCTTGCCGGCGCCGCCCGGGCCCGTAAGCGTCAGCAGCCGGGTCTCGGCCAGCAGGGCGGCGACTTCGGCCACTTCGGCCTCTCGGCCGACGAAACGAGTTAGCGGCGCCGGCAGCGTGGCGGACACGGGGGCCATTGCGTTGTCTGCTTGAGTCTCCTCCGTTCGAGGTGCCCGCGCGCGGAGAAATTGATCTGCACACGACTGGAAGATCAACCCGGTCGTGGATGTTGGCGCTCCCACCAAAAAGCAACTCCAACCTGTCAACTCGCGCGATCCAGTCGTTGGCCTGGAGCGCCGATGTGTTGAACAGCACGGACTGAATGTGCCGACCGGCATGGCGGCTGGCACCCGCGCTCTCTAGCCTCGGTTCGACGACCGCGCGTGGGTTCAGAAGAAGCGAAATGCAGGCCGAGACGACTCTTCATAGAAACGGAATCTCCAACCAGGCGACGCGCGAAGCGCCAATCGACGCTGGCAAGAGTTGGAGCACAGAAATCAACCTGGTAGCCAGTCGGAAGATCAACCAGGTGGTGGATGTAGGCGGTCCTGCTGCGGGCAATCCTCGTGGCATGCGCAGAGCGCTGCTGACCACGATCGGAATCCCGGTGTCCCTGGCCACGTCGGCCGACGCAATTCGGAGCAACCTACTAACGCGATGGCGGAGGCAGGGTGAGCGCAGCCAGATCCTGTGCTTCGTCCAGCCATCTCTCATCGGCCTGATCGACGGCACCATCTCCACCCTGGCGCCGATCTTCGCCGCCGCCTTCCTCGTAGGCTCTCATGCCGCCCTCCTGGTCGGTCTGGCGGCTTCGCTCGGGGCAGCCATCAGCATGGGCCTCTCGGAGGCGCTTTCCGACGACGGTGAGCTGAGCGGGCGCGGCAACTCTTTAGTCCGCGGCGCCCTGACCGGAATCGCGACCTTTGTAGGAGGGACTTTTCACGCTCTCCCGTTCCTGATCAGCGACACCCAGACCGCACTGAAGATCGCCTACGTCGTGGTCGCGATGGAGCTGATCACCATCGCCTGGGTACGCCGGCGCTTTCTCCAGGTCCCGCTTCACCGCTCGCTGATCCAGGTCACTATCGGCGGCTTCATCGTGGCCGGCCTCGGCGCCCTTATCGGCCACGCGTAGTCCTGTGGGAGCAAACGTGAAAAAACTCTTGCGTGTCTTAGGGATGACTGCTCTGGTGGTCGCCCTCATGCTCGCCACTGCCGCGTGGGTGGACTCGACTATCAGAAGCGAAGCACAGGCACCCCAGCATTTCCCGTCCGCAACGCCGGGCCCGGACCCCATGCGGGGTCCCCACCCATGAGTGCATTGGCGTCAACGCACAAGGGCAGATGGCAGGCGCTCGGCGCGATTGTTCTAAGTTCACTGGTTCTTGGGCTGGATACGACGATTGTGGTCACCGCCCTTTCGACTCTGTCGGCCAAGCTCGGCGCAACCACCGACCAGCTGCAGTGGATTTCGGCCGCCTACACGCTCGCCCTGGCCGGCTTTATGATTCCCGCCGGCGTGCTGGCCGATCGCCTCGGCCGCCGGCGCATGCTCCTGGTCGCGCTCTTCCTCTTCGGCGTCTCCTCAGTTGCGGCCAGCCAGATGACTACAGCCGATGGGCTGATCTTGATGCGGGCGGTGATGGGCATCGCCGGAGCATTCATATTTCCGATCTCCCTGGCCATACTGCCGACGATCTTCTCGGAGCAGGAGCGCCCACGCGCAATCGCCATCGGCGGGGCCGGTATGTTTCTCGGGCTTCCATTGGGTCCGCTCGTCGCGGGCTGGCTGCTGACCCACTACGACTGGGGCTCGATCTTCCTGATCAATGGACCGATCGTGCTGCTCGCGCTGCTCGGCGCTTGGATCTTCATCCCGGAGAGCCGCGACCCGAACGCGCCCCGCCTCGACTACATCGGAGCTGCTCTCGTGGTCGCCGGTGTCACCAGTCTCGTCTACGGGATCATCGAGCAGCCGGCGCTCGGCTGGACAAACGCGACTGTGCTCGCCAGCACCGTGAGCGGGGCCACTCTGCTCGGCGGCTTCACCGTGTGGGAGCTGCGCGTGCGATCGCCGCTTGTCGACCTCCGGCTCTTTTTGAACCCGCGCTTCACTGGGCTTTGCGCTGCTGGGAGTCCTCTTCGTGTTCACGCCCTTCCTCCAGATCGTCCAGGGCAACGACGCCCAGGCCACCGGCATGCGCTTGCTGCCGCTGATCGGCGGCATCGTGGTGGGCGCTGTCGGCAGCGACCGGCTGGTCAAACGCTTTGGGGTTCGGGTCATGCTTGTGCTCGGCCTTCTCATCTGCGCCGCCGGCATGTCGATGCTGTCACTGGTCAAAGCCGACAGCGGATTCGGCCTCATGGCAGTCGCGTTGCCGGTGATCGGTGTCGGCAATGCGTTCGCGATGTTTACTGCCCTCAACGTCATCCTCGGTGTCTTGCCGGAATCGCAGACCGGCGCTGGAACCGCAATGACCAGGACTCTTCAACAGCTCGCGGCGTCGTTCGGCGTCGCAATCCTTGGCAGCATCCTCAACAACGCCTACCGAGCCGAGCTGGCGGATCAACTGACAGCGTTGCCAGTAAGGCTGAGGGACGTTGCGGCGGGCAGCGTGGCGGGGGCGTCGGCGGTCGCAACTAATCTGCCGGCTCCGCTCGGGACTCATTTTCTTTTCGCCGCTCATGACGCTTACAGCGTCGGGATGAGCGAGGTGCTCCGTACATGTGCTGCAGCCATGGTCGTTGCGGGGCTATTGATCGCAACCTTCATGCACGAGCGATCGCGTTCGTCCGATGGTCGGCCTGCCGCCAATGCACACCGATCCCGGCCATCGAGCCAGGCAACTGAATTCCTCGATGCCTAGGGTGGCAATCTCCCGGCTGGTTCCGGCCGCACACCCGCCGGTCGGGCGCCTGATTCGACACGGCGCCGACTGGCGAGCGATCGCCAGGCGGCTGGCCCTCAGAATGCCGATCTTCAGGTTCAGCTGGGAGCGCAGCTCGACGAGCTGCGGCAGTCGCGGGCGCGCCTGGTCGAGGCCGCTGAGTGGCTACGGGTCCTGCGCCCAGTCCAGGGCCGCCCGCACTGTACGTACGAAGAGCTCCGGCGCCGTGAGGTTCGCTCCGTGCCCCTCGCCTTCCAACATCATGATTCGGCTGTTCGGCAGGGCGGCGCAGAGATCCTCGACGAAGCCCCGCATGACGGGACTGCTGGTGCTGCCCAACAGGAGCACCGTTGGTGTGGTGAAGTCGCGAAATTCGGCCGGCTCGAAGCGATAAGTAGCGTAGGAATCCGCCTCGGCTGGAATGCTCCGCACGTTCCGCAACGCGGCCGCCCAGACCGGCGACTCGCGCATCCCAGCCAGCACCTGCGGCCGCGCGCTCGGAAACAACTCGGGGTTCAAGTTTGCCGCGATGACGTCGACGAGCATGGTGGCCAAAATGTCGTCGAAATCCTCTGCCTCCAAGCTCGCGTGCAATCGCCCCCGCGCAGCGTGGGTGATGGCCTCAAACCGCGGAGGCTCGTACAGCACCAGCCGCCGCACCTCGTCAGCGCGACGGGCGGCATGCAGCGCCACGCGGGCGCCTCCCGAGTGACCGAGCACGGCCACTGGCCCGCCGACGGCCGCGACCATCGCGGCGACGTCCTCGTATTCGCGCTCGATGTCGTGGTCCGCGGGATAGGGGCCGCTATGTCCGTGGCCGCGCCGATCTAACGCATAGACCGTGTAGTGCTGCGCCAGCAGCGGCAGCGATGGCCCCCAAAAGCTGCGATCGACGAGCCCGCCATGGACCAGCACGAGAGCGGGACCGTTTCCCCACTGTTCATAGTCGATCCGCGTTCCATCGCGGGAAACGACGGTCGCTCGGTTCCCTTGGTCAGTTGCCTTAGTCATTCGACACTCCCGCGGTTCCCGGAACCTGGTGTGGTCATGACGCCTGGAATCTGGCCAAGGTTTGTTCGTGGGTCGGCTTGCTCCAACGTCCTCATGGTCCTGCCAGAGGCCTATTCGCCCACCTAAGGTGGCCGACTGGTCGACGTACTTGTCGCCGCTCTCGCCGCACGGCGTGACTGCCCGCCGGGCAGTCTCCCGCTTCCACTCGGTGTAGTGCATGTAGGCGACCGGGTCGCACATTGCGAACGCTTCGACCAACGAATCCAGGACCGACTTCCACATCTCGCTGACTCCTCCTATTTCTGCACGGCGTCGATGGGCTAACTCTGGCCGTGGGCCACGTGGTTGCCATCGGGAGGAGTACGGAACGCGGTACTGAAACTCAGTACCGAAAATGACTACAGGGGTTTAGTGCACCGTGCGCCTTGCAGCGATCCAGGCCGCTACCTGAGACCTCGAGTTGAAGCCGAGCTTGTCGCAGACGTTCTTGACGTGGCTCTCGACAGTCCGCTCGGAGAGGTAAAGGCGCCCGGCTATCGCGCGGTTCGACAGCCCTTCGGCGACCAGCCCCGCCACCTCGAGCTCGCGGCTTGACAACGGGTGATCGGGGACGCCTCGCCCCTGCAGATCTTTGACCAGTCTTGTCGCGCGCTCCTGCCATGGCACCATGCCGAGCTCCCGACTGCCGGCAATGGCAGCTTCGAGGAGCTTCAGGGCATGCTGGAGGTCGCCGGCCCGGCCGGCCGCCAGCAGCATCTCGCCGTAGGCGATCTGGCTGCGGACGACAAAAGGGCCTGCCCCCATGCGTCGCTCAAATTCGATGGCGCGCTCGAAATGCTCAGCCGCTTCATCCCAACGCTTGAGAGTCGCGGACAGCATCCCCAGGTATCTGGCCACCGATCCGCCCAGCCCGGCGCCACCGCTCGAGACGTTGAGGCGAGCATACGGAAGAAGCGCCTCGTAGACGGCAGAGGCAAGATCTGCGTCGCCAACCGCGGTGATCGCTTCGGTGAGAAGGGCCCTGCTCGGCAGCCACATTCCGGCCGGTCCGATCGTTTCCAGCCCCGCGGCGACGACCCGGCGCAGCGCCGTCCGCGCTTCCTCCATACGTCCCATCAGTGCGAATACCCCGGCCTCGGCTGCCGGAGGCATTGATTCCGTGTCGGAATGCAGCCGAAACTGCTCCACCATCGCGAGGAACGCTTCATCCAGCCCGCCAACCTGGATGGCGATCACCTGCCGGTGCACGAGATACGTGAATTCAGCCGGGACATGATGGCCAATGCGGCCAAGCTTTCGAGCCTCTTCGGCCATCTCGGTGGCCTCTGCGAACCTTCCATGCAGCAGCGACAGCCAGGATCGAGCCTCCACCGCACGCCACCGGTCGAGCGGTTCGCGTAGCTCATCGGCAAGTCTTGCTTGGTCCGCCAGGGCGAGCTCGGCCTCATCGATCCGGCCCAATTGGACAAGGGCATCGAAACGCCAGGCGTGGCCCCACTGGGCTATTGATGAGCGCCCGGTTTCCCGCGCCAAACGGAAGGTTCGTTCCGCCAGCTGGAGGCGTTCGTCCGCGCCATCCGGCCCCCCTGTGACCATCTGGCGGGCATGGATACCGGCGAAAACCACATCCGGGTCGACCGCGTCCTGCGCCAGCAGCACCGCTTCTCGACTGGACTCCTCTGCAGCGCGTTCGTCAGCGGTATCTCCCGTCTGCATCAGAGCCGCTGTCAGCTGGCTAAGCACCTGGATCCTGAGCGATGTGTCCTGCGTGGGGCGCGCCATCGCCCTCTTGCAGAGACGCTTGATCCTGGGGCTGAGGCCGGGGCCGCCCACCCCGCGCACTACGACGGTGGCACGGGCCAGGAGGTTGCGGTCATCCAGCTTTTCGGCAAGGTCCGCTACAACCTCCGCGGCCGCAACCGCCCCTCCGATGTCACCGGCCAGATAGCGGGCCCGGCCGAGCTCGAGGACCAACTCGGCACGTTCAATTTCATGCGAGGGCGCAGCCCGACGAAGACCGAGCTCGAATAGCCGAACCGCCTCCTCGTACGCGAGCTCGGCCAGCGCTCGTCGGCCAGCTGCTGAGGCGTATTCGAGAGCTTTGGCGCGGAGTGATGGGTCGACCGTGGACGCCTCGACAAAGTGGTGGGCGAGCTGCGCTGGAGGCGTTTCAGAACCTCGGAACGGGCCACTCTCGAGTTGGCGTCCGATGAGCTCGTGGAGCTCGCTGCGACGGGCTGCCGGCATGCCGCTGTAGACAGTGTCTCGAACCAAGCCGTGCGCGAATGAATTGCGGCCATCGCGACGAGTCACCACGCCGTTCACAATCGCTTCGTCAAGAAGATCGAGCAGGCGGGGGCGTCCACGTCCAGTGGCAGCCTCCAGCATGTCGAGGTCGATGTCGTGGCCGGCGACTGCCGCAATCTCGAGCGTGCTGCGACACTCAGCTGAAAGAGCTTCGATGCGGCGGCGAAGCACGGCGCCAACGCCTTGCGGGACGGTGTCAGAGGCGGCGGAGAATTTCCATTGCGACGTTTCCTGGCCTGCATCACCGAGTGTGCGCGCCAGCTCGCTCAGGAAGAACGGGTTGCCACCGGTCTGGGCCTGAAGCCTTTGAATCACATCCGGCGCCGGTTCGAATCCCGTGAGCGCACGAAGGAGGCTAAACACATCCGGATCTCTCAACCCCGAGATAGGGAGCTCGCTCGTTTCGCCACGGCGAACAAAGTCGGCCAGGTGAGTCCGTAACGGGTGGTCGGCAGCCAGCTCGCGATCACGGTAGGTGCCGATGACCATCAGCTGGGAACGGGGAAGGTCGCTGGCCAAGAGTTGCAGAAGGAGTAAAGACGGGGTATCGGCCCAGTGCAAATCGTCCAGGACAAGCACCATCGGCCGCGCGCCCGCAGCATCGAGAAGTAGCTGCGTGACCGAGTCGTAAATTCCGAAACGACTCTGCTCATCGTCGATTGACGTAGGCGTGACGTCGGGGAAATGACCACCGAGATCAGGGACGACCTGGAGGGTTCGGGACAGCGCCGACCCGGCTAGCCGGCGAAACTCTGTGTCTCCAAAGTCGCGAAGAACCGAGCGCAAAATCTGGACCCAGGGCCAGTACGGTGGCGCGCCTTCGGCCAGGGTCGACCGGCCCCAGTGGGCAGCCGCACCGCGTTTTTGCGCCTCGAGCGCCAGCTGTTCGGCCACCCGGGTCTTGCCGATGCCAGGCTCGCCGCTCAGGAGAAACATCCCTCCCCTGCCCTCTAGCGCACGCTCCAGGCCGGCAACCAACTGCCGGAGTTCTGCGTTGCGGCCGACGAACAGCGGCTGGTGTGTGCCTTGGGGTAGGAGCTCGCTCATTGCAACAGTTCTCGGTCCGGTTAAATCGTAGGTTCCCGTCCTAAACCTGGGCCAGTACGTTCTAAGTGCGGGAACTACGCCGCATGGGATTGGGAGTCGCCACTGAGCAGGTTGGACCCTACGAGCACTCCTCTGATGCGTTACGCGCGCGCTTTACGCCAAATTTGCGCCCTGTGGTCAGATCCTTCCTCCCAGCCATCACCGTTGCGCCCGTCCTACCTGGAGATAGCTGGGTCCCCGCATCTGCCGATAACGGTGTTCAAGGCGCGACGAACTTCCACCGCCTCAAACGGTGCGGCAGCCCTCCGCCACGCGACGTGGCCATCTGGCCGGATCAGAACTGCGCCCGTCTCTTCGACGCCGTAATGTGCCATCCAAGCTTCATTTTTCCCTTGGTGTGCACCCCCGCATGCCTCGGTGCGGTCCAAAAGGGGCACCTGCAGTTCATCGGCGATCTCACCAGCGGCGAAGCGCCAACCCTCTGAGCGCCGGCCCGTCAATAAGGTGAAATGCGGACCAAATAGGTCCAGCATCGACGCTCGGCCACGCTCCCCTTCGAGCCAGAGGTGGGGAGCTCGGGAACCCGGGCGCGCAACAGGTGCGTAATCACCATTGCTCGTCGGCGCCAGTTCGGATCCGTCCGGGACTATTGCAGGTGACGCGTAAATGAAGCCAAGGTCGACGTCTAGCCCGGTCCTGTGATTGACCTTGTCGTCGCCGGTGATCATGCCGACGGAACGATCAACGTTGTACTCGGCCACGGGTCGCCGTTCGGTCTCGTAGGTGTCCAGTAGGCCTTGAGCAGCCCATCCGTGTATGACCGCCGCCAGCTTCCAACATAGGTTGTGGACATCCTGGATTCCGGTGTTCAGTCCGAGCCCGCCCGCCGGTGTCATCCGGTGAGCGGCGTCGCCGGCAAGAAATACATTGCCCACCCGCCAGGACTCGACAGAGTCCGCTTCCATCTTCCAAGGCACGATCCCCGCAACCTCGATTTCCAATCCGGGCAACCCCGCACCCTTGCGTATGAGCTCTATCGCGCGTGCATGCTTGATGGAGTCGGGTGATTCGCCGTGCTCGGGCTGATGCTGGACGGCAAAAACCCACCGCGATCCCGCATCCGTCGCGATGAACATTCCGGCCACGTCGTCGTTCTGGACGAAGTGGAGGAAGTGCGGCTCGTTCGGCAAGTGACGCTTCAACGGAGCCGAGAAGTGGATGCTGACGTTGTGGCCGAGCACCCCTACCCCGTGCATCTTGAGACCCAGGCGCTCGCGGATTCGACTTTGAGACCCATCGGCAGCGACGAGGTACTTGCAGCGCACTTCTCGTACCAGGCCAGTTGCCCGGTCGCCGATGCATGCGTTGATCCCGTCTGCGGTCTCTTCGAATCCCAATAATTCCGTTCCGAAGAGCAACCGGGCTTGCGGATACGACGTCGCGGCACGCAACAGGATTGGCTCCAGTTCCTTCTGCGAGCAAGAGGTCCATTCTTCTGGACTCACCTCGAGGCCCTGTGGACGGAACGAGGGTGAGACTCGCGGTTCGGCGTCGGTTAGCACCCTGGAGAAGGCGATACCGGGTTCAGCGTTGAATGATGCGCGCCGAATCTGATCCGCAATTCCGATTGAGCGGAAGATCTCCATTGACCGGACGTTGATCCCTGTGGCCCGTGGATATATCGAGGTTCCGGGATGCCTCTCGACAGTCAGAGACTCGACGCCATGAAGGGAAAGGAGTATCGACGCGCACAGTCCGGAAGGACCGGCGCCAACGACGAGAACCGGTACTTCGATACGACCGCAGGAGGTCATGTGGGGGTCTCGCTGCCGTGTGGGTGGGCTCCAGCGCCCTCGCAGTCGTGCCATAGGCCCATCTGCTCACTGAAGGCGACCCATTTGTCGACGTACATGTGGATGCCCTCGTATCGCGGCGTGAGCGCTGCCTGCCGCGCAGTCACGCGCTTGCATTCGATGTAATGCCTGTAGGCGACGGGGTCGCATATTGCGAACGCTTCGACCACCGAATCCAGGAGCGACTTCCACATCTCGCTGACTCCTCCTATTGCTGGGTAATGTCGATGGCCTCACTCTGGGCGTCGGGCAAGTGGTTGCCATCGGGAGGAGTACGGAAGGCGGTACTGAAACTCAGTACCGAAAAATGAGTACAGGCGTTTAGTGGGGCGTGCGCCTCGCGGCGATCCAGGCCGCCACCTGGGACCTCGAGTTGAATCCCAGCTTGTCGCAGATGTTCTTAATGTGGCTCTCGGCCGTCCGCTCGGACAGGTGAAGGCGGCCGGCAATGGCACGGTTCGAAAGGCCCTCGGCGACCAAAGCCGCCACCTCGAGCTCGCGGGTTGACAAGGGGTGATCGCTGACGACCCGCCCCCCTAGATCCTTGACCAGTCTTGTCGCGTGCTCCTGCCACGGCACCATGCCAAGCTCCCGACTGCCGGCGATTGCCGTTTCGAGGAGGTTGCGGGCATGGACGAGGTCGCCAACCCGGCCGGCCCTCAGCAGCATCTCGGCGTAAGCAATCTGGCTTCGGACGACAGAGGGGCGTGCGCCCATGCGTCGTTCATATTCGATGGCTTGCTCATAACGCTCAGCCGCTTCATCCCACCGCTCGAGAGTCGCGGCCAGCATACCCAAGTACCGGGACACGGATCCGTAAAGACCGGCCGCCCCGGCCGAGACGTTAAGTCGCGCGTGGGGAAGCAGTCGCGCATAGACGGCCGCTGCGAGATCCTTCTCGTGAGTTGCTGCAATCGCCTCGGTAAGAAGTGCCATCGCCGGCAGCCAGGCCATGGGCGGCCCAATAATTTCCAGGCCGGCGCCTTCGACTTGACGCAGTGCGAGGCGGGCGTCCTCCAGACGTCCCATCAGTGCCAGTGGGCCCGCTACGAAAGCAGCCGTGAGCGGGCCGGTGCCGCCAAGAGGCCCCATGAATCGTTCCATCAATTCGAGTCCAGCCTCCAGACCGCCGACGTACATGGCTCTTCCCAGGACATGAGTGAGATACGTGAACTCCGCCGGGGCATGATGGCCTGTGCGTCCAAGCTGTCGGGCCGCTTCGGCCAACTCTCCAGCCTCGTCGAACCTGCCTCGCAATAGCGCCAGCCAGGATCGGATCTGAAAAGTTCGCCAGTGAGCAAGCGGCTCGCGCAGCTCATCCGCATGTTGTGCCTGAACAGCAAGCGCGACCTCGGCTTCATCGATGCGACCCAGCTGCACAAGCGCGTCGATGCGCCACGTGTGGCCCCACTGGGCAATCGATGAGCGACCTGTTTTCTGCGCCAAATGAAGGGTCTGGTCCGCGAGCTCGAGTCTCTCGTCCACCCCATCCGGACCGGATGTGGCCATCTGGCGGGCATGGATCCCGGCAAAAACCACATCAGGGTCAACCGCATCCTGGGCGAGCCGCACAGCCTCGGCGCTCGACTCCTTCGCATTCCGTTCATCGGCTGGGTCTCCTGTCTGCATTGACGCAACGGTCAACTGGCTGAGGACCTGGACTCTAAGAGCCGTGTCCTGGGTGGGCAGCCGCATCGCGCGATTGCAAAGACGCTTGATCTGAAGACTGAGGCCCGGGCCACCCACACCGCGGACGACGAGTGCGGCCCGCGCCAGCAGGTCACGATCAGCCAGATTCTCGGCCAGCTGTGACACTTCTTCCGCCGCCGCCATGGCGCCTCCGATGTCTCCGGCCAGGTAGCGAGCTCGACCGAGCTCGAGAACCAACCCGGCACGTTCAATGTCATCCGTTGGTGCGGTCCGGCGAAGTGCGAGCTCGAAGAGTCGAACCGCCTCCTCGTAGGCCAGTTCGGCCAGTGCTCGTCGACCCGCCGCCGACGCATACTCGAGCGCCTTGGCGCGGACGGACGGGTCGACTGCAGACGCCTCCATAAAGTGGTGGGCCAGCTGCGCAACGGGTGTCGCAGAGCCGTCGCGCGGACCTTTCTCGAGCAGGCGTCCGATTAGCAAATGCAACTCGCTGCGATGGGCTGCGGTGAGGCGGCTATAGACGGCGTCTCGGACCAAGCCGTGGGTGAACGAATAACCGGCGTCGCGACGGGTCACCACGCCGTTTGTGATGGCTTCGTCGAGGAGATCGAGAAGGCCGGGCCGCCCCGTCTTGGTGGCGGCTTCAAGCATCTCCAGGTCGATCCGCTGGCCGGCGACCGCTGCAATCTCGAGTGCGCCGCGACAGTCGCTCGAAAGAGCTTCGATGCGGCGGCGAAGCACGGCGCCGATGCCGTGCGGGACGACATCGGGGGATGCGGAGAAATTCCATTGCGACGGCTGCTGGCCCGCATCTCCGAGCATGCGCGCCAGCTCGCAAAGGAAGAATGGGTTCCCGCCGGTCTGAGCCTGAAGCCTTTGCACAACATCCGCCGTCGGTTCAAATCCGGTGAGCACCCGTAGGAGGCTCACCGCATCGAGGTCTCTCAGTCCCGCGATGGGGAGCTCGGTCGTTTCGCCGCGGCGAACAAAGTCGGCCAGGTGAGTGCGCAACAGGTGCCGATGACCATAAGCCAGGAATCTGGAAGCTGACCGGCTACGAGTTGTAGAAGGAGCAAAGAAGGGGTGTCGGCCCAGTGCAAGTCGTCCAGCACCAGCAACATGGGCCGCGCTCCGGCGGCACCCAGCAGCACCTGCCCGACCGAGTCATAAATTCCAAAACGAGCCTGGTCATCGTCTCTTGACGTCGGCGTGACATCGGGAAAATGGCCACGGAGATCAGGAACGACCTGGAGGATTTGCGGCAGCCCTGACCCGGCCAGTCGGCGGAAGTCTGCGTCTCCAACGTCGCGAAGAACTGAGCGCAGAATTTGGATCCAGGGCCAGTAGGGTGGTGCGCCTTCCGCCAGGGTCGACCGGCCCCAATGCACAGCCACACCGCGACTTCGCGCCTCGAGGGCCAGCTCTTGGGCCACTCGGGTCTTTCCAATACCTGGCTCGCCGCTCAACAGAAACATGCCTCCCCTGCCCTGCAACGCGCGGTGCAGGCCCGCAACCAGCTGCCTGAGCTCCGCGGTGCGGCCGACGAAGACCGTCAAGTGTGTGTCTTGTGGCAGGAGCTCACTCATCGCAAGAGTCCACTGTCCGGTTACATCGTAGGTTCCGCCCGCAGACATGGGCGAGGCCCTAAGTGGATGTGCTACGCGCGAGTTTTGCGATGGATTACGCCGGAGCTTATGCGTGATCTGCTGATGGAAGGACTCGCACAAGAAGTTCCAACTCTGCAAATTCCGGCACTAAGCGGCGATGACATACCATCGCTGACCATGACCATCAGCAGCCGATTCACCGGGCTTGTTGGCTGTGACCTGCCCATACAGCTTGCCGCGATGGGCAAGGTGGGGTCGACCGAGCTTGCCGCCGCGGTGGCGCAGGCGGGAGGGTTTGGCATGGTCCGGGCGGACCATTTCGAGCCGGCCGAGGGCGCGTGCGGGACGAATTTCCTGATGCCCCTGGCTCCGTCGCTCGACCGGATCACCGAGTTCGCCCGCAAGAGTCGAGTGGTCGAGCTCTTCTACGGCGACCCTACCAGCGAAATCGTGGATGCCATCCATCGCGCAGGCGCGCTCGCAGGATGGCAGGTCGGATCGGTGGGCGAGGCCGTCGCCGCGCAAGAATGCGGGTGCGACTACGTCGTGGCGCAGGGGATTGAGGCTGGAGGCCATGTGCGGGGCACTGAGCACCTCGCGGAACTGCTTCCCGCCACTCTTGACGCCGTCCAAGTACCGGTGGTCGCGGCGGGTGGAGTTGCAACGGCCGAACGCTTCGCCGAACTGATGCGGCTAGGCGCAGACGGGGTACGGGTGGGAACGCGGTTCGTCGTGTGCACGGAGTCCACAGCGCATCCGCAGTATGTGAACGCGCTCCTTGCCGCTCGCGGCGAGGAAGACACCGCGGTGACTGAGTGGTTTGGCGAGGGCTGGGAGCACGCTCCCCACCGCGTACTCCGTTCGGCGCTCGAGGCCGCCCAACGAAGCGGCTGGCGGAAGGTCCCTCCTCCCGATCGCAACGTGGAGCGGGACGTCAGTGACATG
>WNFS01011354.1_pt1 | contig 13533 bp, 14 predicted proteins | sample 5400141 | NCBI WGS metagenome assembly WNFS01 (sample SAMN13153358, study PRJNA577476) | soil metagenome | isolation source: 60 cm saprolite under Madrone tree | place: USA:California | collected 2016-06-14
ATCCGCCACATCGAGCGGTACCTCGCCGAGTGGAATGCGCACCCGACCCCCTTTGTGTGGACCAAAGAACCCGCCGACATCATCCGCAAAGCCCTCCGGCGTGCTCGTTAACATGACTTCGCGGACGCAACACTAGGCCATCCTGTCGACCTCGGGCCAGCGTGACTGTGCCAAATCGGCCGCGGTGTGAGTGACGAGCGCCGAGAGAATGACGGCGCCGCCGATCAGCGCGAAGATGCCGGGGCGCTCGCCGATGGCGAGCCAGACCCAGAGCGGTCCGAGCACGCACTCGAGCACGCCGATGAGCGAGGCCTCGGCCACGGGGATGAGGCGCGCCCCCGCGGTGAAGAGCAGCATGCCGATGCCGAGCTGGCCGATGCCGAAGAGGGCGAGGAGCATCAGGTCACGCCCCGTCACCGACCACGGAGTGGCCGGGCCCAGCGCGAACAGCCCGGCGAGGGCCGCGGCCAGCGCCGCCGCCGCGGGCATCGGCACGCCCCGATGCCACCTGACTACCACCGTGGCCGCCGCGAACGCGGTGGCCGTGACCAGGGCCAGCGCGTCGCCGATCCGCGAGCCGGCGCCGGGTGATCCCCATAGCATGACCACCGTGCCGACGAGCGCGACGCTCATGGCGAACCACGTCCGCCGGCGCACCCGCTCGCCGAGGAAGAGCCAACCCCCGAGGCCGGCGATGAAGGGCGTCAGGCTCTGGATGATCAGCGTATTCGCGACCGAGGTCCGGGAGAGCGCCATGATGAAGGCCGTGGAGGCGGTGGCGAAGCACACGGCCATGAGGAGCCCGGGCCAGCCGGCCTCTCGGACGACGAGGGCGAGCCGGCCGCGCTGCATCACCGTCACCGCGACCGAGAGAAAGGCGGCGCAGAACACCGAGCGCCAGAAGACGGTGGTCCACGCGTCGGTGCCCGCGAGCCGCGCGATCAGGCCGCCCGTGCTCCAGCAAATGGCTGCCGCCATCACCAGCCAGAAGCCGAGCCGGCGGGTCCACGGCGTCGAGGGCCCGATCATGCGGCGGAGGCGATCAGAGGGCGGTCGCGACCTACGGTCGGCCCTTGGTCTTCGGTAGCGCCTTCAGCGCATCCTCGCAGGCCTGGAGGGTACGGGCCACGTCCGCCTCGGAGTGCACGAGGGAGACGTACATCTTCTGCGTGTTCTTCACCACGCCGCGCTTGATCAGCTCGGTAGTGAAGGCGCGGGCGAGGCCGCCATCGGCCTTCTGGATCGAGCGGTAGTCGGTGATCGGCTCGCTGGTGAAGATCGCGTCGAACACCACCGGCTCCCCGACCACCTGGGCGGGCAGTCCCGAGCGCTGGACCAGCTCGCTGAGGCCGGCCATGAGGCGCTTGCCCGTGCCGTGGATGGTCTCGTAGGCGCCGGGCTTGCGCAGCTCGGCGAGGGTGGCGAGGCCGGCCACGGCGGCGATGGGGTTGCCGTTGAGGGTGCCGGATTGCGAGATGAAGTCGCCCTTGCCGTCCTGCTGCGGATCGAAGGGGCCCATCAGCTCCTCAGAGGCGCACACCGCGGCGAGGGGAAAGCCGCCGCCCACGATCTTGCCGACGCATGCGATGTCGGGGACGACGCCGTAGTACTGCTGGGCGCCGCCGTAGGCGAGGCGGAAGCCGGTGACGACCTCGTCGAAGATGAGCAGGATGCCGTGGCGGCGGGTGATCTCGCGCAGGCCCTGCAGGAAGCCGGGCTGGGGCGGGATGAGGCGCTGGAACGGCTCGATGATCACCGCGGCCAGCTCGTCGGCGTGCGTGGCCACGATGCCCTCGACGGTGGCGAGGTCGTTGTACGGCGCGATCAGCACGTCGGCCTCGATGGCGTGCGGGATGCCGGACGAGTCCGGCACCGGTGCGGGGAAAGCCTTGGGCGACCGTGGGGTCGAGCTCATCATCGAGTAATCGTGGGCGCCGTGGTAGCCGCCTTCGAACTTGAGAATCTTGTCGCGCTGGCGAGCAGTGCGCGCCGCGCGGAGCGCGAAGAAGGTGGCTTCCGAGCCGGTGGAGGTGAAGCGCACCTGCTCGGCGCACGGGATGGCCCGGCAGATCTCCTCGGCCAGCTCGATGATTGGCTCGTTGACCATGAAGTAGGTGGAGCCGCCCTCGATCTGCGCCCGCACTGCCGCGACCACCGCGGGATGGGCGTGGCCAAGGATGAGCGGGCCAGAGGCGAGCACGTAGTCGATGTACTCGCGCCCGCTCACGTCGTAGATCTTCGAGCCTTTTCCGTGCTTGACGACGAAGGCCGCCTCCTCCGCATAGCGGGAGGTGCCGAGCACACCGCCGGGCAGCCGCTTGCGCGCGCGCTCGAGCAGGGAAGTTTCTTCGGCGGATCGTGTTCGGGTCGACTCGGCCATGGCGTACCTCGTATCGGTGAGAGGGAAGTAAAACGGTGTGAAGACACTATCCGTCGCCCGCCGTCTTCCTGTCAAGGCGTGCTAGGGTGGAGGCGGTTATGGCCGCCCCTCGCTTCGGCATCGTCTTCTTGCCGGAGTCTCTCCGCGGGTTCGGGGAGCTCTGCACCGAGGCGGAGGCCCACGGCTTCGACTGGCTCGGCGTGGCCGACTCGCAGTCGGTGTTCCGCGAGCTCTATGTCGCCCTCACCCTGGCCGCGCTTCACACCAGGCGCATGCGGCTCGGCCCGCTCGTCACCAATCCGCTGACGCGTCATCTGGTGGTGACGGCCAGCGCCATCTCCAGTGTGGATGAGCTGTCGGGCGGACGGGCCGTGCTTGGCGTGGGCTCGGGCGACAGTGCCCTCTACACGATCGGCGCCCCTCCCGCGACGCTCGCCGGGCTCGAGGACTCCGTGCTGACCCTCGGTCGGCTCACCGCCGGCGAGACGGTCGAGCGCGACGGGCGCACGTGGCGCGTGCAGCGCTCGACCCGTCGCGTGCCTCGGTCTCACGCCAGAGGTGATCGCCCTGTCGCTTGCCGCCATCGAGCGAGGCGCGCGCGCCGCCGGCCGCAGGCTGGCCGACCTCGACGTGTGGTGGTTCGCGAAGACCAGCCTCGCCGACCGCCGTGACGACGCGTTAGCGCCCATCAAGATGGCTCTCGCGGCCAGCGCCAACCACGCCTTTCGCTTCACCCTCGAGGGCAAGGGCGCGCCGCCCCACCTCCACGAGCGGATCAAGGCGCTCCAGCGCGAGTACAATGCTCATCACCACGAGCTGCCGGGCGCGGCGAACGCCAGCCTGCCGGATCGCTGGGGCCTCACGGAATTCCTCGCCGATCGTTTTGCCGTCGCGGGCACGCCTCCCGACTGCGTTGCCCAGCTCTCACGCGCCATGGCCGCGGGCGCCCGCCAATTCATCATCACGGCCTTCGTGCCGGACCCTCGCGCCTTCATGCGGCGGTGGGCCAAAGAGGTAGTCCCGGCTCTGGGCTAGCCCGCTTGCCGGAGGGGCCCCGGAGCGGATAGAGTCGTCGGAGGCCCATGCGATACGGCTTCTACCTTCCCACCCGTGGTCATACGGCGACGCCCGAGGCGCTCGAGACGCTCGTCCAGCGAGGAGAGTCGCTCGGCTTCAGCTCCGTGATGATCGCGGACCACGTCGTCTTTCCTGTCACCATCACCTCGAAGTATCCGTATACGGTGACCGGCGCCTTTCCCGGGCAGGGGGACGCGCTGGAGCAGCTGGCCCTCATGGCCTTCATAGCCGGCAAGACTCGCACGCTCCGTCTCGTCTCGAGCGTCATGATCGTTCCCCACCGGAACCCGGTGGTCACCGCGAAGATGATCGCAACCATCGACGTGCTGTCGCACGGACGTGTCACCGTGGGGGTGGGCGTGGGCTGGCTTCGCGAGGAGTTCCAGGCCCTCGGCGCCCCCGACTTCGATCGCCGGGGCAGCGTGAGCGACGAATACATCCGCATCATGAAGACGCTCTGGACCGAATGTCCGGCCTCGTTCGCCGGCGAATTCTATCGGTTCGAGGCGATACAGTGCCTGCCCGCCCCCGTGCAGAAGCCGCATCCGCCGATATGGGTGGGCGGTCACAGCAAAGCCGCGCTGCGCCGTGTGGCGCGTCTCGGCGATGGCTGGCATCCGGTGGGCGCGAATCCCGCCGTGCCCCTTCGACCGCCCGAGCTCGCGGTCTTGCTCGCCGAGCTTCGGCGGCTCACCGAGGCGGAAGGTCGCGATCCCACGCGCCTCGCCATTTCCTACAAGGCGCCGGTCTATGATCCAGCCCAACCGCTGGACGGGCGGACGGGGGAGCGGCGGCCTTTCTCCGGCTCGTCCGGAGCGATCGAGGACGACATCGACACCTTTGCCCGGCTCGGGGTGAGCGAGGTCATCTTCGACTTCCGCAGCGAGCGCTTGGCGGAGAGCCTGGAGCGGATGGAGCGCTTCGCTCACGTCATGCGCTCCACGGCCCACGTGTAGACCGGTGGTCCACGCGGCGCGCGCGCGTTCCGTCATCGTCGGCGTGATCGTGTCGGTGATGGGGGGGCGCCGTCCCCGCCCCGGGGCAGCCGACGAGCGACATTCAACGGTGCCTCGAGGAGAAAGCTCCCGACCTCGTGATCAGCTACTGTGGCCGGGCCTTTCGATCCGTCCAGCTCTCGCACACCGATCGCACCGGGGGGCATCTCTCTCGGGGCCGCGCCTATTTCGCCCGAGGCGCCTACGACCGGGCCATTCGAGACTTCGACGAAGCGATCAGGCTGAGTCCCGGCTTCACCGACGTCTATAGCGCGCGGGGCGCCGCCTATGTCCGCAAGGGTGAGCACGACCGGGCCATACAGGATCTCAACGAGGCGATCCGGCAGAATCCGGATTTCGCGGAAGCCTTCGACAATCGCGGCCTCGCCTATCTCGGCAAGGGCATGTACGACCGGGCTATCCAGGATTTCGACGACGCAGTCCGTCTGAGGCCGGGCTACGTGCAGGCCTTCAATGATCGCGGGGCCGCCTATTTCAAAAAGGGCGACTACGATCCCGCCATAAGGAATTTCGACGAGGCGCTCCGGCTCGACTCGGCGTATTCGCTCGCCTACGTGAACCGCGGCGCCGCCTATGAGCGGAAGGGTGACTTCGATCGGGCCATCGAGAACTTCGGCGAGGCCGTCCGGCTCGAGCCGAAGTCCGTAGAGGCGCGGTATGGCCGGGCGGTCAATCTCCAGTTCAAAGGCGACTACGATCGGGCCATAGAGGATTTCGACGAGGCGATCCGGCTCAACCCGGACTATCTGTGGGCCCATCTCAAGCGGGCCGCCGTCTACAGTGCCAAGGCCGACTACGACCGGGCGATCCGGGACTATGACCGCGCGCTTCGCATCGACCCCAGGAATGCCCAAGCCTTCAATGAGCGCGGGGCGGCCTATGCGCGAAAGGGCGTCTTCGACCGGGCCATTCAGGACTATGACCAGGCCCTCCGCCTCGACCCGGGCTTCGGGCTCGCCTTCCTGAACCGGGGCCTGTCGTACCGGAGAAAAGGTGAGCTGGATCTGGCCATCCGAGACTTCGATGAGGCGATCCGGCTCATGCCGAACAATGCGCAGGCTTTTCACGAGCGCGGGGCGACCTTCGCCCAGAAAGCGGCGTTCGATCGGGCCCTCCGCGACCTCGAGGAAGCGGTGCGGCTCAGCCCGCAGTACGCGGAGGCTCTCCATCTCCGCGGCATCGCCCACATGGGCAAAGGCGAATACGACCTGGCCATCCGCGATCTGGACGAATCACTCACCTTCAAGCCGGACAATGCGCAGGCCCACCACGACCGGGGCAATGTCTACCGCTTCAAGGAGGAGTACGACCGCGCCATCCAGGACTTCGACGAGGCGCTCAGACTCCGGCCGAGCTACGCGCAGGCCTTCCACAATCGCGGCGTGGCGAGGTTTCGCAAGGAGGACTACGACGGGGCCATCCGGGATTTCGATCAGGCGATCGGCCTGGACCCGAATGACCCAACCGCCTTCAATGACCGGGGCAGCGCGTATTCCGCCAAGGAGTTCTACGACGACGCCCTGAAAGATTTTGACCGGGCATTGCGGATGAAGCCGGACTTCGTCCAGGCGTTCGTCAATCGCGGCATCGTCTACCGGCAGAGAGCAGACTACGAGCGGGCGATCCAGGACTTCAGCCAGGTCATCCGGCTCCAGCCGGCCGCGGCCGAGGGGTGGAACGAGCGCTGCTGGGTGCGCGCCATCGCCGGCCAGTTGCAGACCGCGCTGGCGGATTGCGACGAAGCCCTGCGCCTCGAGCCCGATCACCTCGATGCGCGCGATAGCCGTGCCTTCACCTATATGAAGCTCGGCGAGATCGACCGCGCCATCAAGGAGTACGACAACGTGCTCCGGCGCGACCCGGAGAAGCCGTATTCGCTCTACGGGCGGGGGATGGCGAAGCGGAAGAAGGGCGATGTGGCGGGGGGGGACGCCGACATGCTTGCCGCGAAGGCGATCAAGCAGGACATCGCCGAGAAGTTCGCCGAGATCGGCGTGCGGCCGGGTGATCCCTAGCCGGCGCCCGGCTATCTACGCGTCGCGAGCTTGTCGAGCACGAGGCGGCGCAGGGACGCAGCGTCGAAGGCGGTGGCTGCGATGGGGGGTGGGGGCGCTTCGGTCTTGAGCACGGCCAGCGAGGCCGAGCCGGTGGGGCCCGCCCAGATGCCTTCCTCGCGCGCGAGCATCTTCTGCGCCTCGAGGATCTCGTCGTCCTCGGCCTGACCCGCCACGCCGCCCGTCTCGCGCAGGATGCGCAACACCCAGTCTCCCTTGCGGCCGGGATTGCCCGCAGCCAGCCCCTCAGCCACCGTGTAGCCGATCTTGAGCGGAGCGAGGGCGGCCTTGGCGCGCCATGCCGTCACGATGGTATTGGCGCGCGCGGCCTGCGCCGCGGCCATCACGGGGCGTCTGGGAATGAAGCCCCAGCGTGCCATCTCCGCGAAGCCGCGATGGGCGGCGATGAACGTCTCGCCCACCGCGGTGGGCGCCACCAGCACATCGGGCGCGCGCCAGCCGAGCTGCTCGGCGATTTCGTAGGCGATGGTCTTCTTGCCCTCGTGCTTGTAGGGATTGCGCGAGGCGCCGCAGTCGAAGAAGAGCCGCTCCTCCGCCAGACCGTCCCAGAGGGCGATGAGATCGTCGTAGACACCTTTGTAGATGACGAGGTCGCTGGCCGTGGCCGCCATGTGCAGCATCTTGGGCGCGGAAGCCCGCTCGTAGCAAAAGACGAGGGAGCGGAGTCCCGCCCGCGCCGAGTAGGCGGCGATGGAGGAGCCGGCATTCCCCGAGCTGACCACCGACGTGGCCCGGAAGCCGAACTGGAGGGCGGCGCCGATGGCGGTGGCCGACGTGCGATCCTTCACCGTGCCCGTGGGATTCGAGCCTTCGAACTTGACCACGAGGCGCTGCACGCCCAGTCGCTTCCCGAGGCGGGGGCAGTCGAGGAGCGGCGTCTGCCCTTCGCCGAGCGAGACCCGGTGAGCGGGATCCACGATGGGCAGCACCGGCGCATAGCGCCAGAGACCTCCGCCCGTGAAGATCGAGACGTCACCCTTCTGGAGCCTGTCCGCGTCGTAGATCAGCTCGAGAAGCCCGGAGCACTTGGGGCAATCGAGGGTGTAGCCGAGGGGCAGCGTGCTCCCGCAGTCGATACAGCGCAGCCCGGTGGCGAGCGACTCCATCAGGATCGCCGGCCGAAGCGCTGCTCGACGACGTCCAGCATCTCGTCGATGCGGTGGCGGAGCGTGTGCTCCCTGAGCGCGCGCTTGAGGGCGTTCTGTCCGATGGCGTGGGCCTCGTCGGGATGGTCGAGGTAGTACGTCAGGTAGCGCTTCAGCTCTTCCAGATCGCGATACGCCACCACTTCTTCTCCCGGCTTGAACAGGGCGGGCAGCTCGTCTTTGAGATCCGCGACCTGGCAGGCGCCGCTCGCCGCCAGCTCGAAGGCGCGCGTGTTCACCCCCACGATGTCATTCAGGGGATGGTGTTGATTGAGCGAGAGCGTCGAGCCGCAATAGACGGCGAGCTTGGCGCGCCCCCCGACCGGCCCCCCCGCCACCCGTGCTCGAATCTCAGGGGATTCGGCTCGCGGCCAGCCCGCCCCCCAGAGCTTGACCGGGAAGATGAGCAGCTCCTTGACGAGGCGCTCCCGATAGGGATAGCGGCTGCCCACGAAGCTGATGGGTCGGGCGTAGAGCAGGCGCTCCTCGGCGGTGAGGGTGATGGGGTGATGCAGCGAGGGCACACAATACATGGGAAGGTAGTACAGATTGCGGAGACCGACGCTCTCGAGTGACTCCAGAGCGTAGCGCTCCTTGGTGAAGAAGACGTCGTAGGCCTCGATGCTGTCGAACGGCATCATGAGCAGTGGGTTGTCGGGGAAGAAGTTGATGAAGAGGACATCGTGCCTGCGCTTTAGGCGCCGGACCAGCCCGGGGGTGATGGGCCCACCCTTGATGACGAGGACTATCGACGGGCGCCAGGCATGACACAGCCTCTCGAGCCGTCGCAGGATGAAGAGCTGATAGGCGGCCTTGGTCCCCCGGTTCTTGTACAGCGGATTGTTGCGTCGGTAGGCGAAGGTGCGGACCTCGTGGCCCATGCTCAGGAGCTCGTTCCGGAAATCCACGCCCATGTGGTCGGGACGGTCGAAAGGCAGCACGATGAGCCAGCGCATGCGGAGAGCCTAGCACATTGACAGAACCCGCCTGGGCTCCCTAGATTGGTTCATGGAGTTTCGATCCTGGCGTGCGCGCGGCCGCGGCATCCTGCTCGTCTTCGCTCTCACCGGAGTTGCCTTCGCGGAGACCTCGGCGCCTCCCGCAGCCCCGCCGGCTGATCTCGAGGATCGTCAGGGGTGGAGCGCCGACAAGAAGGTCGACGAGGCTACGAAGCGGGCGGCGGATCTCAAAGCCCAGGCCCACCTCCGGAAGGACGAGCCCTGCCCCGCCCTCGCCGACTGGGACAAATGGTTCCAGGACACCCTCGATCTGGAGGCGTCATGGGTGGCGATGAGGGATGTGAGAGACAAGGTGAGGAGGTCGGGAGCGGGCGGGGAGAAGGTCACACCCTTCCGTGAGGCTTTCGGCTCGGCCGCGGAGTGGGAGGCGCTCGTCAATGCGCTTCGTCAAAGCATGGTCGACTGTGCCAAGCAGCTCAATGTGAAGCGGGCGGGGAGCTCCGAGGAGCTTCGCATGGTGACCGAGCGTGAGAATCAGATGCGAGCGATCGAGTTGGGCGAATTGGGCTTCGGCCCGCGCGTGCAGATGGGCCGGGGCGCCCCCCGTCCTTCCGGCTGAGCGGTCGACCCGTCCTCGGGCCTCGAGCCGGTCCCTCGCGTCTCAGCGTGAGGCGCCGCTCCTGAAGCGCGCGGCGAGGAGAGGGTCCACGAAGGCGGCCGTGGCCACCAGCGATGCCTGGGCTCCCGCGGCGAGCTCGTCGCGCGCGCGCTCGACGGTGGTGATGCCGCCCACCGCCAGTATCGCCCGGTCCCACGCCCCCGCCTTTCGCCACGCGATCAGCTCGCGCACCTGCACGCGGGAATGGTCCCAGACCGCGGCGCCCGCGATCCCCGCCAACTCGCGGCCTTCGCCCGGCAGCGCGGGCGTCCCGTCGGCCTTCACCACGCGGCGCTGAAGGTCGTTGACGAGAGCGAAGCCGTCCACCCATCGCGCGAGGGCGGTGGCGAGGTCGTGGAGCGCGCGCGGGCTCCGCATCGCCCCCAGCTTGGCCACCACCGGCCGGGCGCCCACGGCGCGGCGCACCAGCTCGACCACGTGAGCGGCGAGCGCTTGGTCCTCGAAGACCATCTGCGGCCGCTCCGCCGTGATGGAGGCACAGGAGAGATGCGCTTCGATCACGTCGGCGCCCGCCTCCGCCGCCCAGCGCGCGGCCTGCGCATAGTCGCGCGCGAGCTGCTCGCCGTCGCCGCCGGGAGCGGAGGTGCCCACCACGCTCACCACCAGGAGCTGGGTCTTGGCGAGCCGTGCGCGCGCTTTGGACACGTCCGCGCGCCACACCTCCGGCTTGGCCGAGGGCAGGCCGAAGGACACCGCCCAGGTCACCGCGGCCGGGTCGAGGCGCCGCGGTGTCGCCTCGACCACCGCCGGATCGCCCAGGCCGCAGAAGACCAGGTTGGGCGCGGGAAAGGCGGCGCGTTCGACCGTGCGCACCGTCTTGTAGGTCAGCAGGCCGTAGCCGAGCCGCGCATAGGCCTCGATCCACTTCGAATTGGGGAGGGGACCCGCCCCAATGCCCACCGGGCATTCCACTACGCGGTCGAAGAGACGCGCGGGGGCGGGCGGCATCTTGCGCGGGCGGGCGGGCAGCTTCGGCGGGTGGGCCGCGTTCCAGGCGAACGAGCGGTTCAGTCGATAGGCGATCAGGACTTCGGCTCCAGGGAATCGAAGCTCCACCGCTCGAGCGGGGTCATGGACGACAGATCAGGCTCGGCGGGGCCGCCGTAGCCGGGCAGACTGAGCGAGCCCACGCGCACGAAGCCGCTCTCGATGCGCAGGCGTGCGCCGCCGCCGTCGCCGCGATACAGGTCGCGATGAAGACGCGTGGCCTGGTTGCACTCCCGCGGGGAGCAGTGAGCGAGGCCTTTGACATAGTGATGGCCGTTGCGCTCGACGTGGGTGATGCCGAGGGCCCGCACGGTGGCGAGATCCTGTTGCAAGGGGATGACGGGCAGGGTGGTGAGATCCTCCGCGCTCATGAAGAGCTGCGCCCCCCGCTTGCGCTTCCGGTTCCACCGCTCCACCAGGGAGCGGTTCAGGAAGGACTTGAAGATGCCCTTGCAGTTCTTGGTGCTCACGCCGCGGTAGCCGAGCTTGACCGCGGTCTTGAAGGAGTCGAGCTCGCCGTCGCTCTCGTCGATGACGAAGGGCAGGCCGATCTTGGCGAGTCCTTTGGTGGCCACGGGGTCGAGGGCCACCGCCCGATCGAGCGGCTGTTCGACGAAGAGGATGGACCGGCGGAAGCGCGCGAGCCCCGAGATTCTCGCCATGGCTTCGAGGAGGGCGGCAAAATCATCCAGCGCCTTGTACTGCTCGTTGCCGTCGAGCGACACGACGTACGGCTCGGCGATGAGACGGTCGAGGGTGGCCGCCACCGCCTCGAGCCTCGCCAGGTCCTCGTCCAGCTGACCGCCGACCTTGACCTTGAAATACCGCAGCCCGTTCGTTTGGATGCAGTCCTCCAGGGTCTGAGGCAGCCCATCGCGGAGCCAGCCGTCGGTGGGAACGTCCGCGGCCGTGATGGGATCGAGGAGTCCGACGGTATGACGGACGGCCAGCGTCTGCGGCGGCACCGCGAGCGCCCAGCGCACGAGGTCGCCCTGCTCGAGCTCCCGGTGCACGGCGGCGGGCCTGATCTCGAGGAGATCCTGCCGCAACAGGGCCACCGCGTCGGCTCCGGCCAGGCGCGCGGCGGCATCCGCGAGCGCCCGCTCGAAGAACGAGGAGCCGAATGACACGGTGAGCGGATTGAGGTGCAGGCCGGGGCCGACCCGGCGGCACTCCGCGAAGGCGTCGAGCCAGATCTGGAACACCGAGCGCGGCACCTTGGCCGCTTCGAGATAGGCCTGATGGGCGATGCGGACGGCCACCAGCTCGTCCTTGACGTTGTCGCGGAAGCTCTTGGACGGATCCTTGTCGAACCATTTCGGGGCGAGGTTGTCGCCGGCGTAGCCGCGTACGCGCCGCCCGTCCGCGGCTTCGACGTCCACGACCACGTGAAGCAAAGGAAAGCGCGTGAGCGTGACGATACCGTACCGGAACGGCAACCTCGTCTCGAGGTTCCGGATGTGAAAAGAAGCGGACTTGAGCGCGAGCCTTACTGGAATGCGGGCATGACCTCTTTGGCGATCAGCTCCAGCTCTCGCATGATGTGGCGATGGGGCATGCCGGGAAAGAAGAGCCGGCAGATGAGGTGGGTCAGACCGTAGTCCCTCACGAACGGCTCGAGGGCCTTGCGGACCTGATCGGGGCCGCCGATGAGGAAGCGGTTCTGCATGAGGCCGTCGAGATCCGTGGCGATCGACGCGTCGATGAAGGGATGCTTCCAGCCGCCCGCGTATTCCTTGCGGTAGGACACCATGATGTGTCGCTCGGCCAGCTCGCGCGCCTCGCCATCGGTGTCCGCGATGATGACGTCGCGCGTAACCGGCCACTCGGCGGGGGGCGCCGTGCGTCCGGCCGCCGCTCGATTCTCGAGGAACTGCTTCTTGCCGGCGAGGAGCCGCGGCAGGTCGGCCGTGGGCCCCGGCACCCAGTTGTCCGCGAGGGTGGCGGCGCGCCTGAGGGTGAGGTCGCCCCAGCCGCCGATCCAGATGGGCGGATGCGGCTTGCTGAGGGGCCGGGGCTCGAGCCGGCCCTCGACCTGGTAGTAGCGCCCCTTGAAGGAGACGGCGCCCTCCGTCCACAGCCCCTTGATGATGGCGAGCTGCTCCTCGAAGCGGGCCCCTCGCTTCTCGAGCTCCGCGCCGTAGAGGGCGAACTCGTCGGGCTTGTAGCCGATGGCTGCCCCGAGGACGAAGCGGCCGTTCGACATGATGTCGAGGAGTGCTCCGTCCTCGGCGAGGCGCACGGGGTGGTAGAACGGCGCGACGAGGATGTCCGTGCCGAGCAGCACCTTCGAGGTGCGGGTGGCGAAGCCCGCGAGCACGGGCAAGGGCGAGGGCCAGTAGTGATTGACGACCGAGTGATGCTCCTCCATCCACACGGAGTCGAAGCCGAGCTCCTCGGCGCGGACCACCTCTTCGAGGGCGTCCGGGTAGTAGTGGCCGCCCTCGATGGGGATGAAGCCGACCTTCAGCTTCGGCACTAGTCCGAGGCCAGCTTCCCGTTGACGCCCCAGTCCGACTTCTCGACATCCTGGAAGACGATGTGCACCTGCTCCGGCGTGGTCTTGCCGATCTTGACCATGGCCTCGGTGATGGCGGCCGTGATCTCGCGCTTCTGCTGCGGGGTGCGTCCTGCGTACCACTGCACGGTGATGTTGGGCATGGCCGTCTCCCTTTACTTGAGTCGCTTCATGTCGGTCGGAAAGTTGGAGATGAAGGCGTAGGACTTCACGGTGCCGTCCGCGTTGAAGCGCACCGAGAGATCCTTGGTCTCCTCCGCCCCCCAGCCGCGCTGGCCGAAGAACCAGCGCCAGGTCGGATCGCCGCTGTCGATGCCGACCTGATAGGGCTCGCCGTAGAGGCGCTGCAATTCGCCCTTGCTCGTCTTGCCCACGGTGATGGCGCGGGGGTCGGGCGAGGGGAATTCCCGTCCATAGGAGGTGGTGAAGCATCCGGCGGAGAGCGTGGCCACGAGGAGCGGAGTCGCCATGAGGGCCGGACGCATGGACGGATTATCACACGCGCTGTTCCACACGGTCAAACGACGCCTCGACGCGTCGCCTCCCACGCGGACGCGTGCTAGCCTGGATTATTCATGAAGGCCCACAGTGATGGTCAGAACCGCCTGACGGGCGCGTGGGCGGGAGTTCTCGCCTCTCGAGGCGACATCGGGCCGGCCATGGTGAGCGTGTGAGCGGTGGCGCCACAGCGGCCCGG
>WNFS01002655.1_pt1 | contig 13530 bp, 9 predicted proteins | sample 5400141 | NCBI WGS metagenome assembly WNFS01 (sample SAMN13153358, study PRJNA577476) | soil metagenome | isolation source: 60 cm saprolite under Madrone tree | place: USA:California | collected 2016-06-14
CCCCGCCGGCCGATACGCGGCCACAGCCGCACCCCCCCGCGGCCCCCTGCGTGGTCACGGCGGGCGGACGCGATCCGGCGCTCCCGGATCTCCTGGAGCAGGCGGCGCGCGACTTCGAGAAGGGCCGCTACGAAGACGCCCTGGAGTGCGCTCGCGAGGCCACCCGGACGGACGGGAGCAGCGTGGCGGCCCACCACTTCCGCGGCGCCGCGCTCGCCGAGCTGGGCCACGTCGAGGAGGCGCGCACGGCCTTCGCGCGGGCGCTGGCGATAGACCCGGACGATCCCGAGGTGCTGCGCTCCAGCGCCGACCTCCACGTGCGCCGGCTCGGGTCGCGCGACGATCTCGAGTTGGCCCTGCAGTACGTGAAGCGTGCGCTGCCCCGCGCCCAGAAGGGCCGCGACCGCTCGCTGATCAAGGAGCTCCATCTCCTGCAGGCGATGGCGCTCGACGATCTGGGCCGGCCCGGGGGCGCCCTCGCGGCGGCGACCAAGGCGCTCGAATACGAGCCGAAGGATCGCGAGGCGCGGCGCGAGAAGGGCGTGGCGCTCTTCGAGCTCTGCCGCTTCGACCAGGCGAAATCCGAGCTGTCCCGGCTGGCCAACGAAGTGCCCGACGCCTGGGCCGAGCATTACCTGGGGTTGATTGCCGAGCGAGCGGGCGACGACGTGGCCGCGGCCGCGCATTTCGCGCGCGCGCGCAACCTCGATCCCGACGCCTTCAAGCCCACTGCCCAGGCTCCGCGAAGCGTGTTCCAGAAGATCGTCCAGGAGGAGCTGGAGAAGCTGCCGCCGGCGATCAAGGCCGGGCTTGCGCGGGCCCGCTTCGAGGTCAAGGACCTGCCGGAGGTCAGCGACCTCGTCGCCACCGATCCTCCGCTCTCACCCGGCATCCTCGGCCTCTTCCGGCCTCCGCCGGAGAGCGCGGCCACGGACGCGAGGCCGACCATCCTCCTGTATCGCCGCAACCTGTCCCGCGCCGCCCACAACGACGACGAGCTGAGGCGCGAGGTTCGCGACACGCTCATGCACGAGGTCGGTCACCTGAACGGGGAGGACGACGAGCAGCTCCGCGATCGCGGACTGTAGACTCTCCAATGAAGATGATCGACATCGCGGAGAAGGACAAGACCTCGCGAGTGGCGATCGCGCGCGCCGAGCTGCGTTGCTCGCGGGAGACGCTGAAGCTGCTGAACGAGGGGCGGCTCGAGAAGGGCGACGCGCTGGCGGCGGCCCGCCTCGCCGGCATCATGGCGGCCAAGCGGACGCCGGACATCTTGCCGTTGTGCCATCCGATCGTCCTCGCTGGCGCGGACGTGGATGTGGCCTGCGACGAGAGCGCGGGGGTGGTTCGCATCGAGGCCCGGGTCCACGCGGTGGAGCGGACCGGGGTGGAGATGGAAGCGCTCACCGCCGCGATGGCGGCGGCGCTCACCCTCTACGACATGGCCAAGCGCCACGACCGCGGAATGCAAGTGGTCTCGGTGCGGCTGGTGCACAAGAGCGGCGGCCGCTCGGGCGAGTGGAACCGCGAGGACGAAGCGCCCCAGCCGCGACCCAACCAGCCCCTGACGCCGCCGCGCACGCGCAAGCTGCCGCGGTAGTCCGGCGACTGTCGCTCAGCCGTGACCGACTTCGCTGAGGAAGCGCTCGGCGTCGATGGCGGCCATGCAGCCGGTCCCCGCGGCGGTCACCGCCTGCCGGTAGACGGGGTCGGCCGCATCGCCCGACGCGAATACCCCCGCCACCGAGGTCTGGGTGGTGCCGGGCTTGACCTTGATGTAGCCGACGTCGTCCATCTCCAGCTGGCCCTTGAAGAGCGCGGTGTTCGGCTCGTGTCCAATGGCCACGAACAGGCCGCCCATGGGAAGCTCGCGAACCTCGCCCGTCCTGGTGTCGCGCGTGCGCACCCCGCGCACTCCGGCCTGCTTGTCCCCGAGGACGTCGGTGACCTCCTGGTTCCAGGCCCAGCCGATCTTCGGGTTTGCCATCGCGCGCTGCTGCATGACCTTGCTGGCCCGGAGCGCGTCGCGGCGATGGATGACCGTCACCTTGCTGACCATCTTGGCGAGGAAGTTGGCCTCCTCCATCGCCGTGTCGCCGCCGCCCACCACCCCGACTTCCTTGCCCCGGAAGAAGAAGCCGTCGCAGGTGGCGCAGGCGGAAACGCCGTGGCCGGAGAGCGCCTTCTCGGAAGGAATGTCGAGCCACTTCGCCGAGGCGCCGGTCGCGATGATCACCGTCTCGGCCAGCATCTCGTGCGCGCCGTCGCCGACGACGTGGAAGGGCCGCTTCTTGAGGTTCACCTTGGTCACCATGCCGTCGATGATGGTGGTCCCGAAGCGCTCCGCCTGGGCGCGGAAGAGCTCCATCATCTCCGGGCCGAGGATCCCCTTCGGGAAGCCCGGATAGTTCTCCACGTCGGTGGTGATGGTGAGCTGGCCGCCAGGCTGCAGGCCCGTGAACAGGACAGGCTTGAGATTCGCCCGGGCGGCGTAGATCGCGGCGGTGTACCCGGCTGGACCCGACCCGATGATGACGACCTGGTGCTTCTCCACGATATCTCCTTGCAATTGCGCGGGGAGTGTACCCCGGAAGGGGGGCGCCTGCCGGGCGCTTCTGCTACAGTGGCCACGACGAGGGAAAGCTTGGATCCCGCCCAGCTCAAGAAGATTCCCCTGTTCGCGAACCTGACGGCCGACCACCTGGACAAGGTGTCCCACATCGCCGCCCAGAAGCAGGCGCGCGCGAACGAGAAGATCTTCCAGGAGGGCGAGGTCGGCACCGAGATGTACCTGATCGCCTCCGGCAAAGTGCGGATCTCGAAGATGGTCCCGGGAGTGGGAGAGGAAGCTCTCGCGATCCTCGAGCCGGGCAGCTACTTCGGCGAGATGGCGCTGATCGACGACACGCCGCGCAGCGCGGACGCGACGGCGCACATGCCCTGTACCCTCTACGTCATCCAGAAAGCGGACCTGGAAGAGCTGATGTTCCTGCACAAGGACCTGGCTTACGAGCTGCTCTGGACGTTCGTGCGCACGCTCTCGGCGCGCCTGCGCGAGACCAACGACAAGATCAAGGCGTTCTTCGCGCTCAGCGCCCGGTTCTGAGACCGGGGGTCCCGTCCCCGGCGCCCTGTTCTGGCACCCTCCGCTCGCGCGTGGCGTGGCACAGGCGCTGCACTGGCGGGGACCGTGCCCGCTGAACGAATCCTGAGCGAGGGCGCGGCCGGGCTCTCGGACGCGGAGCTGCTGCGCGTCGTGCTGGGCGCCCGGGAGGATCTCCTGGCCGGGCGCCTGCTCTCGCGCGGCCTGCCGGCATTGCGCAGGGCCAGCGCGGGCGAGCTGCTGCTGGAGCCCGGGATGAGCTCCGCGCTCGCCGTGCGCGTGCTCGCCTCCCTCGAGCTGGGTCGCCGCGTCGCGCTGGCGCCCGCTTCGGGACGGCCGCGCTTGCTGCGGGCACAGGACGTCGCCTCCGTGCTCTGGTCGCGGCTCGCGCACTTGCCGCACGAGGAGTTCTGGGCCGTCTTGATGAATGCGCGGCTCCAGGAGATCCGGTGCGTGCAGATCGCGCGCGGGGGGCTGACGCAGTGCTCCGTTTCCCCGCGAGAGGCCTTCGCGCCGGCGCTGGTGCACCGCGCGCCCGCGGTCGCGTTCGTGCACAACCATCCTTCCGGCGATCCGGCGCCGTCCGGGGAAGATCAGCGGTTGCAACTCCTGCTCGACGAGGCCGGGCACGCGCTCTCCGTCCGCGTCGTCGATCACCTGGTGCTGGCCGAGTCCGGAGTGCACAGCGCGGTGGAGGGAGCGTGCCCTCCGCCCGATCTGGTTTCGCTCGTTCCGCGCGACGGCGTGGGATAAGGAGGAGGGAGATGGAGCTGTCCGAGTCGTTGAGGCAGCATTTCGGGTACGACGCGTTCCGCAAGGGGCAGGAGGCCATCGTCCGCTCGGTCCTGTCGGGCCGGCCCACCATCGCCATCCTGCCCACCGGAGGAGGCAAGAGCCTCTGCTATCAGTTGCCGGCGCTGTTGCTCGAAGGCACCACCGTGGTGGTCTCGCCACTGGTGGCCTTGATGAAGGATCAGGTCGACGCGCTGCGCGCCCGCGGAATCGCCGCCACCTTCGTCAACAGCTCCCTCGCCGAGTCCGAACGGCAGGAGCGGCAGGGGGCTTTGCGCCGCGGTGAGTACCGGCTGGTGTACGTGGCCCCCGAGCGGTTCAGGTCGCCCTCGTTTCTTTCCGCCATGGCGGGGCTGACGGTCCCGCTGCTCGCAGTCGACGAGGCGCATTGCATCTCGGCCTGGGGGCACGACTTCCGGCCGGAGTACCAGCAGCTTGCCCGGGCGCGCGAGCAGCTTCGCGCCGAGCGCGTCCTCGCGCTCACCGCCACCGCCACGCCCGAGGTCCGGCGCGACATCGCGGATGCGCTGGAGCTTCGCGAGCCGAGGGTGTTCGTCGCCGGGTTCGATCGGCCCAACCTGTTCATCGAGGTCCTGCGGGTCTCGGGCGACAAGGACAAGCTGGGCCGGCTCCTGGCGGTGGCCCGCTCCGGCGGTCCGGGCATCGTCTACGCCGCCACCCGCAAGAACGTGGAGAAGGTCGTCTCCGCGCTCCGCGTCGCCGGGGTGGATGCGCTCGGGTACCACGCCGGCATGCCGGACGGCGAGCGCACTTCGGTCCAAGAGCGTTTCGTCCGGGGCGACGCTCCGGTGATCGTGGCCACCAACGCCTTCGGAATGGGCGTGGACAAGGCGGACATCCGATTCGTCGCCCACTTCGACGTGCCGCGCTCGCTGGAGGCGTACTACCAGGAGATTGGCCGCGCTGGCCGCGACGGCCTGCCCAGCTACGCGCTTCTCCTCTTCAACTACGCCGACGTGATGATGCAGCGGCGGATGATCGAGGCGGGCCGTCCCTCGCGCGACCTGGTGGAGCGCGCCTGGGAGGCGGCGCGAGGCCTGCTCAAGGGATCGACCGATGAGCTCGCGCAGGCCTGCGCCGTCAGCGCTTCGGAGCTGTCCGGGGCCCTGCGCTTGCTGGAGAGTGCCGGCCATCTCGAGCGGGGGCTCGGCCGCGACGGGCAGTTCTTCGTCGCCACTCCGTCGGTCCCTCCTGACGATCTGGCGGTGGACTTCGAGCTGCTGGAGCTCCGGGTCGCGCGCGAGCGGCAGATGCTGGATCGCCTGGTGCGCTTCGCAGACACGCGCGGATGCCGCCGGCAGAACCTCTTGCGATATTTCGGCGACGCTGACGCTCCGCGGGGGTGCGAGGCCTGCGAGAGCTGCAAAGGGAGCCGTGCTCCCGCGCCGGAAGAGGTCGCGCCCACCGCATCCAGGCGGAAGCCGGCGCCAGCCGCATCGCCGGACGAGGGGCCCTACCACGAGCAGGTGTTCGAGAAGCTGCGCGCGCTCCGGACGGAGCTGGCACGGGAAACGCGCGTGCCGCCCTATGTCGTGTTCCACGACGCCACGCTGCGAGAGCTCGCGCGCGAGTTGCCACGGGACGAGAAGAGCTTCCTGCTGGTGAAAGGGGCCGGCCCCAGCCGTTGGCAGCGATACGGCGAGCGCGTGGTCGCGATCACCCGTGAGGTGACCCCGCGCGACGCCCCACCGGTCGTGCGCGAGCCGGAGCCACAGCCGGACCTGCGCTTTCCGGCTCCGGACCCCGCCGCCCATGAGCGGGCCGTCGGGGCCGGTTATGGAGCTCCAGCTGGCCTGGCGGCGGCTGGCGTGGAGCTGTGGAGACTGTGCGCTTCCGGCGCGACCCTCGGCGACATCTGTGCGCGCCTGCGACGCACGGCAGCCGACGTGGCTTCCGAGCTCGCGGACGGCGCGCGGCAGGGAAAGCCGGTCGACGTGACCCGCCTGCTCGGACCCGAGCGCGTCGAGGCCATCCGCGCCGCCGCGCGCGGCTCGAACGGCGACATGGTCGCAGTCCGCCGGCGGCTACCGTTCCGGGCGGCGCTCGCTGAGATTCGACTGGCGCTGACGGTCGCGTAGCGACGCTCCAGGGGGGTTCGGATCTGCCTGCGGGGCGGTTTCGCCTCGGACGCCTCCTGGCCCGTGGACATGTGCCCTGAGCGATCGCTGTGCCGGGCTTGGATGCCATGTGCCCAGTTCGGACCGCCATCGACTGGCTGTGGTTCAACCGGTGCGCACCGGAGACACGGGGCGCTGCTCAACTCTGACGTATGGGACCAGTCGTGCCCGTCCCGATTCGACTAGCGGGCCTCGAGCCGCGCGAGGGCGGCGGCGGCAAGAGGCTCCGCCTGCACACCGCATCGATGCCGCACGGCTAGAACGGGATGTCGTCTTCGGCCGGTTTGGCGCTTCCGGGCGATGCCTCGTCGAGGGTCGGAGGTGGACCGCCGAAGTCGTCGGCTGGGGCGCCGCCGCCGCGGGAGGCGCCGCGGCCGCCGCCGCGATCGCCGCCGGCAAGGAACACCACCCCGCCTACGGGGTTGGCGACGATCTCCGTCGTGTACTGCTTGGCGCCTTCCTTGTTGGTCCACTCGCGGGTCTGAAGGCGGCCCTCGATGAAGACCTGGCGGCCCTTGGAGAGGTACTCTCCGCAGTTCTCCGCCGACTTGCCCCAGACGACGATGCGGTGCCACTCGGTCCGCTCTTGCTTCTGGCCTGCCTTGTCCGTCCACGCCTCGTTGGTGGCGACGGTGAAGTTCGCCACCGCCTGCCCGCCGGGCGTGTACCGGACCTCGGGATCACGGCCCAGATTGCCGACCAGGATGACCTTGTTGACGCTGCCCGCCATGCTTGCCTCGCTTCAGGTTGAGGCGCGCACCCTAACACACGGGCCCGACAACGGGCCGCGCGGTTTTCGCGGCTCACCCACCGCCGGGGCAGGTGGGCGACGGCCCCGTGCAAGCGGAGGCGGGCTTGGCGTCCGGTGACGGTGTTGCCAGGGCGGCGGGATTCGCGCGCGCGGGCCCCGGCGCCTTCAGCAGGCCGGCCGGCTGGGGCAAAGGGGCCGGAACGACCGCGGGCGCGGGCGGGGTGGGATCGGCGGCAGGAGCCGACGAGGGCGCTGGAGCGGGCGAAGGGGACCCGGTGGAGGCCGGCGCGGACTGGGCCACGGACTCGGCGGGTCGGGCAGGCCTGCGTTCCAGGACCGCGAGCCAGCCTTCGAACCGGGCGGAGGGCACGCCCTCCGGCGAGGCGCGGCGGAGGGTCAGCGCCAGAGGGTATTTTGCCGGGTCCGTTCCGGACTGCTCGACGCCAGTCGAGATCAGCTCGATCGCGGCCTGGGCCTGCGAAGCTGGGGCCGCCCGGAGCGCGGAGAACAGCTCTTCCGGCGAGGCATCGCCCACTTCCAGCAGGCCGTCCGAGAGCAGGGCAGCGAGCTGCTCGTCGCGCTCGGCGGCGCGAGCGAGCGGAGCGACCGCCAGGAGCCGCGCCAGCGCCTCGGCGTTACCGTCCACCGCGAGGTCCAGCAGCGACGAGATGGCGGGGATCGGCAGCGCCAGCTCCCGGCCGACGCTGCGCAGGCGCAGGAAGACGTCCGGCGACGCGGGCATCGCCTCCAGCAAGGCCCCGCCGCCCTGCTCCGGGTCGCTGCGGTAGACCGCGTCCGCCAGGACGATGCGCAGCAGCGGATCGCGCTCGGTCCGCAGCGCCGAGCGCAGGAACGGGAGGTTCTTCTTGTCGGGCGCGGTAGCCAACGCCGAGTAGGTCGCGATCCGCGCCTTCAGCTCCGCGGGCTGCGCGTCCTGCGGAGGCGCCACCGCGGCGAGCGCCGCCTCCCGGATGCCGGGCTCGGGCGCGCCCAGGGCAGCGAGCATTCCTCCCAGGCGATCGATCGAAGAGATGACCGGCGCGCTCTTTCCGGCCCAGTCGTTCACCAGGACCGAGAAGACGAACCGCTCGCCGCCGAGGCTCTGGACGTACCCGGAGAGCGCGGTGACGCGCTCCAGCGTTCCCGTCTTTGCCCGCAGGCGCCCCGCGGCGTCCGTTCCTTCCATGCGCAGCCGCATCGTGCCGTCCCGGGCCGCGATCCCCAGCGAGGAGACGAACTCCGAAGCCACCGGGAAGCGCTTCCACACCGCCTGCAGGAGGGTGGCGATCTGCTTGGCGGTGAAGCGGTTGGTGTCGTTGAGCCCGCTGCCGTTCTTCAGCACATAGGTGCCGCGCGGGATCCCCAACTCCGCCAACAGATCTTCGGCGACCTCCAGACCCTTGGGCCAGGAGCCGGGCGTTCCCTTCAGCTCCGCGCCGAGCGTCTTCACCACCATCTCTGCGATGAAGTTGGAAGATATCTTGTTCATGTCGTGGATGATCTCGCCCAGCTCCGAAGACTCGTAGCTCTGGATCAGCACCGCGGTCTGCGGCGTGGTCCCGCGCTTCACGCGGCCCGAGACGCGGATGCCGCGCTTCTTCAGCAGCAGGCGCAGCGTCTGGCCGTAGTAGAAGGCCGGGTCGCCGACGCGCCGGTAGAGGACCACCGCCTCCGCTCGCAGCGGAATCCGCCCCTCCACCAGGATGCGCGTCCGCTCGCCCTCCGGAATCGTGCGCGGCCGCAGCTTGCGGCGGCCGTTGGCGCGAACGGTCACCACGCGGTTGTCGACGATGAAGTAGTCGCGGGCGTCCGGTTCCACTTCGACGCGCGCGCGCGCTCCCGTCCGGTCGCCCGGCGTGATGTAGATGGCCACCGCGTTGTGGTTCAGCGAGAGCGCGCCCACGCCGGCCGCCCAGGCCTTGTCGCTGGATTCCTGCTCCCAGCCGGCGCCGAACTCCTCCCGATCGAAGAACGAGTCGTCGAGGACGATGTCGCCCAGGTTGCGCACGCCGCGGTGCCAGAGGTCACCCACCAGGGTGTCGAGGCGCTCGGTGGTGACCGAAGGATCGGCGCGCCCCTTCACGTACAGCGTTCCCAGGCGTCCGTTGTTCAGGGGCTTGTCCGACAGGTAGTCGGTGTTGAAGCGATACTCGGGGCCCAGCCGCAAGAGGCCCGCGGCCGCGGTGACCAGCTTGGTGTTCGAGGCGGGATTGAGCAGCTCGTCCGGATTGCGCGAATAGATCACCTGGCCGTCGTCGAGGGATTCGACCTGCATCGCGACGCGGGCATTGGACAGCGGCGGCTGCGACAGCAGTTGCTCCACCGCCTTTTTCAGCGCATCGCGGTCGGATTGACCCCCCCGCGCGGCGAGTGGCGACAGGGCGAGCATCACGACCGGCAGCAACCTTCTCACGTGGCAAACCTCGGGGCGCGCGCTCCGCCAGAATCTTACCCGGCGCTTGCCCGCCCGGCAACAAAACTGCCGGGTAATCAAACGCTTGCGCCCACATCGACCCTCGACTCCGCGGGCGGCGCCTCGCCCGCTGGCACAACAAGCCGACTTTCCTGCGGCATCCCGGCGTGCGAGAGTGCGCACCGATTTTTCCCCACCCTGAGGTGCTGAAATGGACGAGTTCGACCGCCAGGCGGCCCGCTGTGTGTTCGTGGGGATCCAGGGCACCACACCCACTCCTGCGGAGCTGGATCTGGTCCGGCGCGGCGTGGGCGGCGTGATCCTGTTCGCTCGGAACGTGGTCGACCCGACGCAGGTCGCCGAGTTGTCCCGGACCCTCAAGTCCAAAGCGCCCGGACCGCTGCTCATCTGCACCGACCAGGAGGGCGGCCGCGTCCAGCGGCTGCGGCCACCACATTGGACGGCCTGGCCGAGCATGCGGCGGATCGGAGAGCTGGATGAGCAGGGCGGCGTCGCCGGGATGAACGGGACGGCGATCGTGGACGCGCTGGGGCGGATGTTGGCGCGCGAGCTGTCCGCCTGCGGCATCGACCTCGACTTCGCCCCGGTCCTGGACGTGGACACGAACCCGGCCAACCCGGTGATCGGCGACCGTTCCTTCTCCCGCGATCCGCGGCGCGTCGCCCGGCTCGGAGTGGCGCTGGGGCAGGCCCTGGAGCGCGCCGGCGTCGCCAGCTGCGGGAAGCATTACCCGGGACACGGCGACACCACCCAGGACTCACACGTCACGCTCCCGCGTCTTGCCCATGACCCCTCGCGGCTCTGGGAAGTGGAGCTGCTCCCCTTCGTGGCCGCCGCGCGTGCCGGGCTGGCCTCGGTGATGACTGCGCACATCCGGTTCGAGACGCTCGACCGCCTTCCGGCGACGCTCTCGCCCGTTGCGCTGGGCATGCTGCGCAAGGACGTCGGGTTCGGCGGCTGCTGCATTTCCGACGACATGGAGATGCGGGCCATCTCGGAGAACTGGGGCGTCCCGGACGCCGCCGAGCTGGCGGTGGACGCGGGATGCGATGCGACCCTGGTCTGCCACACCCTCCAGCACCAGCACGACTCCATCGACGCCATCGCCCGCGGCGCGCGCTCGGGCCCGCTGCCCCGCGGGCGGCTGCTGGAAGCCAGCACGCGCGTGGAAACCCTGCAGAAGTTCGCCAGGGCTGCCAGCGCCGTGGACCCCGGCGCCGCTCCGAACGCGTGCAACACGGAGGAGCACCGCCAGTTCGCCGCCCTGCTCGCCGAGGCCATCGCCAGGATGGAGCGCCCCAAGGACCCGACCGAGTACCGGGTCTGAGAGGCCGACTACTTTCGCGTCAACGCACCTTCGCCGAGGAGCGCGAGCGCGCCGAGCAGGAGCAGCCCGCTCCAGAGAGGCGTACCGTGCGCCCCTTGGGCCGCCGCCGACGAGGCCGCCACCTGCGCCGATTCGGCGCCGCCGAGCTGGGCTTTCAGCTCCGCCTCGTCCACCCGGCGCAGATCGCTCTCCTTCGGGTCGAGCCCCGCCACGAAGGTGAGCGTCGGCTCCTCGCGAGGCTCCACTCCTCGCGGCGCCACCAGCGCGCGATAAGGCCCCGGCGCCGCCAGCGGCACCACCGCATCGTCGGGGTGCGCGGTCTCGCGCCGGAACTGGACTGCCTGTCCGTCCGGTCCCACCACCTTCTCGACGCGCGCCCCAGCGGCCGGACTGAGCGTGCGTTCCTCCCCGACCAGGGCGGGCAGCGGCTGGCGCTGCTCGAGCGCGTCGGCGAGCCAGCTCACCGTCTGCTGCAGCACGGGAAGGAAGGAGACGCGGATCGGCCAATCGGTCCAGGTGCGCGAGGCCGTGCTGGTGTAGAGCAGGACGCGCCCGCGGCCCACCGGCTTCTCGATCAGCGCCGGCGCGCCGTCGTCGTAGGAGGCCAGCGTGTGCGCCTGGCCCTCCGGCTTGAGCAGCGCGTACCGGAACGTGCGCGCGCTTTCCAGTCCCTCCCGCTCGGCCGGGCCGAAGACGCGGAAGAGCGGGTGCGTCCACTCCACCACGCCGAAGCGCGCGGCGCCCTCCTCCGTTCCCTGCGCGGCCGGCTCGACGGCGGTCTTGATCAGGTGCAGCGGGCGGGGGAGCAGGTCGCCGAGCGAGTCGTTGTACGCGTCGGGATCGACGTGATCGCCGAGCGCGATGAAGATGCCGGCGCCCCGCTGCACCGCCGCCTGCCGCAGCTTCTCCGCGAACGGCTTGGGCGGGGCGGCGACGTTGAGCAGCAGGATCACGTCGTAGCCCTCGAGCGGCGCATTGGCCGCCGCGTCGGCGTCGAGCGTCTGGGCATGGATCCGCCCTCCTGTGCGCGCGGGCGCCAGCGCCGCCTCGACGAAGAACGCCTCGTCCCTCGAGCGGAGGCTGGCGGGCGCGCCGTCCACGATCAGCGCTTTCACGTCCCGCGGAACGTGCACCACGAAGTCCTGGCCGTCGTCTTCGTCCAGCCCCTGGGCGTCGTTGCGGGCGATCTCGACCCGTCCGCCCACCACGCCTGGGGGCAACACAGCCCCCAGCGTCTTCTTGGCTGTGCCGCGGGCGGGCACGTCCACGAACCCCTTGGCGACGGTGTTGGGCCCCACCTTGAGCGAGACCTGCAGCCCGGACACCATCTGTGCCCCCGAATTGGCGATGGTGGCGACCACCTCGTAGCCTCTCGGACCCAGCGATGCCGAGGGACGGACCGCGGTCGCGACCACCGCCGCGTTCGGCAAGTCGCTCGCCCGCGCCGCGTCCACCAGGACCACGTTGGGCCGGATGCCCGGCGAGCCCGGTGGGGCGTTCGCCGCAGGAGGGACCAGGGGCGGCGGCGCATCCAAGCGGATGGAGTGCGCCGCCAGATCGCTGAAGGCGATGATCCGCTTCCCCGCGACCGGACTCTCGCCCAGCGCCTTCGCCGCCGCGGCCAGGCAGCCGGTCAGGTCGCTTGCGAGGTACGTCGGCTGCGCCGACTGGAGCAGACGCCGCGCGGCCAGCCGATCGAACGAGGGCGCTCCCATCCCGCCGCCGGTGAAACCCGCGGGACCGGCGCAGAGCCCGACCGCCGCGGGCTCATCCGGGCCCAGCCGCTCGAGCGCGGAGAGCGCCTCCGCCCGGGCCTTCTCGAACAGCGTCCGGGTACCGACCCGGTAGCGCATCGACAGCGATGCATCGAGCACCAGCGCGGTCGCCTGCGGCCCCGACGTTTGCGCCGCCTCCACGCCCCGCGGCTTGAGCGACGGGCGCGCCAGGGCCAGCGCCACCGCCGCGATCAAGAGGCAGCGAAGCGCGAGGAGCAGGATCTGCCGGAGCCGGAGCCGCCGCGCCTTCTGGCGTTGCGAGCGGAGGACGAACTCGATGGCGCCGAAGGCGAGCGGCCTCGGCCGCCGCTGGTTGAAGAGGTGCACGAGGATCGGCAGCGCGATCGCGAGCAGCCCCCACAGGTACGCCGGGTGGGCGAACTGCAGCACTAGTGTCCCGTCCCGGGACTGCCGCGCATCAAGCCGCCTCCCTGCGCGCGAGCAGCTTCAAGAGGACGCGGTCGGGCGCGGCGTCGGTGGCGATCTGCTCCACCTCGACGTCGGCCCGGGCCAGGTCCTTGCGCGTGCTCTCCAGGAAGCTCCGGATCTGCTGCAGATAGCTCTCGCGGATCTGCCGCGGCTGCGCCTCGATCTGGCGCTCGTCCTCCATGGAGAGGAACCGCGTCGGATCGTCGAAGGGAAACTCCAGCTCCTCGCGATCGTGCGTCTGCAGGAGGAGCACGTCGTGCCGGCGGGAGCGGAGCATCTTCAGGGCGGGAATGCTCCGATCGGTGGCGTCGAACAGATCGGTGAGCACGATCACCAGCGCGCGCCGGCCTGCCTTCTCCGCCGCGAAGTCGAGCGCGGCCGGCAGCAGCGTGGGCCCGCGGCCCTGCGCGCCCTCCAGGATGTGGAGCAGCTCCTGCACGTGGCTGGGAGAGGAAGCGAAGGGCAGGAACTCCCGCACTCCCGGAGAGATTCCCCCGTCGCCGGCGAGGCAGAGGCCGACCTGATCGCCCTGCCGCGAGAGCAGGTAGGCGAGGGCGCCGGCGCACACGGCCGCGTACTGCAGCTTGGTCATCGGCCCCCGCCCGTACGCCATGCTGCCGCTGACGTCGAGCACCAGCAGCGCGCGCAGGTTCGTCTCCATCTCGAAGCGCTTGACGTAGTACTTGTCGAGCTTGGCAAAGGCGCGCCAATCGATGTGCCGGATCTCGTCGCCCGGCGCGTACTCCTTGTGCTCCGAGAATTCCACCGACTGGCCGTG
>WNFS01002656.1_pt1 | contig 13530 bp, 10 predicted proteins | sample 5400141 | NCBI WGS metagenome assembly WNFS01 (sample SAMN13153358, study PRJNA577476) | soil metagenome | isolation source: 60 cm saprolite under Madrone tree | place: USA:California | collected 2016-06-14
GCAATTCGCCTCGCTGTTTTTCCCGCGCTTTCTGTTTCCGTCGCTGATCGACGTGTTCTGGCGCTGTCTTGAAATCTTTTCGAGCGGGACGATGTTCGCCGATGTGCTGGCGACGATCCTGCGCATTCTGGCGGGACTTGCCGGCGCCTTCATTGTCGGCGGCTTGCTCGCGCTGTCGATGGTGCGCTCGCGTGCGGTCGATCATTTCCTCTCGCCGATCCTGACCCTGTTCCAAGGGATTCCCGCGCTGTCCTGGGTGGTATTCGCCATCATCTGGTTTCATGGCGTCGAGTTTCGGATCTTCTTCATCATGGTGATGACGACGCTGCCGGCGTTTACGTTTCAGGTGCTCGGCGCGTTGCGCGCGATGTCCAGGGATCTGATGGAGATGGTGTTCAGCTTTCGCCCGACGCGCATCAAACTGTTTCGGGTGATGATCGCGCCGGCGATCCTGCCGGACATTCTGACGGCGTGGAAGGTCAACCTCGGCAACGCCTCGCGCGTGGTCGTGGTCGCCGAACTGGTCGGTGCCACCGGCGGCGTCGGCTACCAGTTGCTGCAGCAGCAGCAGCTGTTCGACATGGCTGGCGCCCTGGCCTGGACGCTGCAACTGGTGTTTTTCGTGCTGATCGTGCAGGGCGCGCTGACGCTGATCGAAAATACCGCCTTCCGCTATCGGGCGGTTTCGGAGCGTGCGATATGAGGGATACCGTCACGCCGGTCGAGGCGGCCATTCACCTCGACCATGTTTCCAAGGAATTTGGCAAGCCGGGCACGGAAGCGACCTACCGTGCGGTGGACGGTCTCAATCTCGACGTTCGCCCCGGCCAGATGCTGGCGTTGCTCGGCAAGACCGGCTGCGGCAAGTCGACGATCTTCAACATGATTGCCGGGCTGACCGAGCCGACCAGCGGCACCGTGCGCGTCAGCGGGCGCGATCCGTTTTCGGACTTCGATTCGTTTCGCGGCAGAATCGCGATTGTGTTTCAGAACGACCGGCTGCTGCCCTGGCGAACCGCCATCCAGAACGTCGAACTGGGCCTGGAGATGCTGGACGTAGCGGCGGCGAAGCGGCGAGAGGCGGCGCAGCTGTGGCTGACAAAGCTCGGACTTGGCGGGCACGAGAACGATTATCCGCACGCGCTGTCCGGCGGCATGCGTCAGCGTGTCTCGATCGCGCGTGCGTTTGCAACCAATGCCAATATCCTCTTGTGCGACGAGCCGTTCTCGGCGCTGGATGAATCCACGGCCGGGCGGCTGCGCGTGGAATTCGTTCGCCTCGTGAAGGAAAACGGCAAGACCGCCGTCTTCATCACCCATTCGATCAGCGAAGCGCTGGAAATCGGCGACCGCATCGTGGTGCTGAAGCGTCCGGCGATGATCGCCTACGATGTCAGTTTTGACGGCGGCACCGGCCAGGAAGAGCGCGAGCTCATTCGAAGCCGGATCGGCGACGTGCTCGCGGCGTGAGTTGGCGTTGGCGTCAAGCCGGCGACCATGGCGCGAGGAGCGGCGCAGGTGCTGCTCTCGCGGCCATTTCGTGGATCATCCGATCAGCCATCGTCCCTTGTAAATATCGAATTTCACCAGGCCTTCGTCTCGCATTTTCAACAGGAGGGATTGGCAGGCTTCCTCATTCGCGACATTGGCCCGTTTCATGACCTCGTAGACCTTGAGCGGCTTCTCGCGGAGCGCGCTCAGGATATTTTCTCGATCATTCAGCACGACTGCTCCCCACAAACCAGGAAATCCCGATCCTCACGCTCGAATAAGCCGTTTACATCATTACAAGCTTGATCTGGCCGTCTTCGAAGGTTCCCGCCGCAAGCGCGTCGCGTGCCATCTTTTCGATGATCGGCCAATTTGTGAGAAGGTACTTCTGCGCCTGTACCTTCGTCGGTAGCCTGGTTTGCAGGATGCAGTGGTGCCGCGCGTTCCCATTCGCGATCTGAAAGGTTACCGTTTGCGGTCCCTCGTTGACCTCTTGTTCGGTGGGCTCGGCAAGTTTCTGCATACACTGTTCCTTTATGACACTATCGCGCGGGTCGCGAATGAAGTCGCTTGTATCTTCGGTGAATTGGCTGCGGAAAGGGAGGTGGATACCTGTGGCCCGGCAGATTTAATCGACGCCGGCCGCCGCGGCCGCGATCCTTTTGGCCTTTGGCAGGCGCTTCGGCCCGTGGTCCGCGTCGGGTTGCGTGTTGCGGACGGCCTCGGCCAGCATCTGGCGTAGCTCCGCCTTTGTCTTCGGCGGTTCCCGTGTGAAATTAGATTGTTGCCAGTTAGCCATGGACACTATGTGGGGATGCTCGAGGCAAAAGTAAATGCCAGGGGCGATCACAAAAATATGGGCATTAGCCATTTGACAATCGGAGCTCTGGGGGCGTGGCAATGCACTACTTGCCTGATGCACATAGCGAGTTTGTCTTCACATTGGACATTCCTTCTTACGCGATTGTAGCAGCTCGCGCGCTGATCGCCGGCATGGCGCTCTGGATTTGGTTTCGCTGATTGGATACTCAGCATGTGATCAAGCAGGCGTGGCCTAGATGAGCGGAGCGACATTCGGGATTTCCCGGCTCTGCGGAGCAGCGCGAAGGGCGCTGCTCCGCGTCCGGGACACGAGAGGAAATTGCTCTTCGCAGTCGTGTGGTGATTTGCCCGTCGGGCGGTTTGTTGACAGGCGTGTCCAGCCCCCTTTGCAAAAATATTTCTGTTTTCGTACCCCCCAAATCACATCTAGAACCTTTCGCATCCCGTCCCACACAGAGGGGCGTTTCGCGATCGTCATGGACGTAGGGGCGGGATGCGGTGGACGCGGCAGCATTTTGCGCGCGATGGGATCGCAGGGCGGGTTCTTGAATCCGTGAGCGATCAAAGAGCACGCTGACGAGAAATGTTGCTGCGGACGGCAAAATCGTGTGGTCCTGACGCCCCGACGCTGGCGTCAAGTTCGCGGAGTTTTGTTGGCCCTACCGGGCAGTGACAAAACCTTGCTCTGCGGATGACGGTGGCAAGAGAGCCCGGTCACCGGGGAGAGCACGACATAAGCCGTAAAACCATTGCGTGCGGGAATGCCGGGTGATCCCGGTGGACTCGTTGTTACTCGTGTGCGTTCTACCAATACAAAGTGCACACGAGACCGCGGGTGCAGCGGGCATCCGGCATTCCCCACGCCCTCAAAGGGGGCGAGAGTTAAATGCATGACTCGGGCGTTTTGCGCGGTGAGGCCGCGAAGCTGTGTCTGAAATTGTGAGATTGCTGGACTGTTTGAAAAAATCGAATCCGAGGTAGTTCATTGCTTGCCAACGCGACATCACGCGTCGTCCCCGCCTGGTGCACAATTGCGCACTAGGCGGGGACGACGATGAGAGGTCATGGGCAAAGCGCAGCGTGCCTACCCTTCGTTCTCTCACCTCGCCAGTTCGGCCCATTCCGGGCAGGTACGCTGCTCCACCGGGACGAGCCAGGCCTGGTAGTTGGTCTTGTCGATGATCTCGGCCGGCAGGATGACTTTTTCCGGCAGCGGCTCACGCTTGAGGTAGCGCACCGCGGCGCGGGTCGCCGTGCAGCCCATCTTGAACATGTTGAAATCGACGGACGCGAGGATCGCGCCGGTCTCGATCTGCTGGACGGCCGGCAGAATACCGTTGATGCCGATCACGACGGATGTCCGGCCCGTTTCCTTCAGCGCCTCCAAGGCGCCAAGCGCCATGCCGTCGTTGGCCGCGAGCACGGCGTCAATTTGCGGATAGGCAGCCAGGAATTTCTCCATCGCGCGTTTGGCGTCGGGTTGCTGATAGTTGCCGTTGCCGGAGCCAAGAACCATGATACCGGGATATTCGGCGACGGCGCGTTTGTAGCCGCGCACCCTTTCGCGATTGGTCGGCGCCGCCGGGGTGCCTTCGATGACGACGATCTTTCCCTTGCCGCCGAGCGCCTCGAACAGATAGTGCGCTTGCCGGTATCCGATCTCGTAATCGTCGGCGCCGACATAGGTGACAAAACTGCCGGGGAGCGGATTGGCAACCAGCACGACCGGGATGTTCGCCGCGTTGAGTTCTTTCACCGACGGGATCATCGCGACGTCATCGACGGGGATGAAGATGACTACGTCCGGCCTGTCCTTGAGGACCTGCTCCACCATCGCCTTCTGTTCGTCGACATCGTCCGGCTGCTTGGGAACGAAGTGTACCACCCGCACGCCCGTCGCCTGCGCAATCCGGTCGGCGGCAATGCGGAACGCTTCATAGGCCGGATTGGTCTGGTTTTTGGTGAACACGGCGATGGTCATCTCATCCGCTGCTTTGGCGTGAGCGGCGGACAACGCCATTGAGCCGGTCATCAGTCCCATTACAAGGCTTCGCATCGTCGCCTCCTTGAGGTCACAGCCACAGGATCTTTTTGCGGTATTCCAGATCGGTCAACAACGGCGCCGCCGGCCCCTGGTGAAACACGGCGCCGCGCTCGAGCGCGAACACGCGGTCGGCCAGCGCCAGCACCAGATCCAGATTATGCTCCACGATCACGATAGATGTATGTCGGCGCAGCAGGTCGAACACCTTGAACAGTTCCAGGATCACGGTCGGGGCGAGGCCCTCGAACGGCTCATCCAGCAGCAACAATTTGACGTTGCCCGACATCGCACGCGCCACCGCCACCATTTGCTGCTCGCCGCCGGACAGGTAATCCGCCGCGACATCCAGCCGCTCCTTCAGGCGCGGGAAATAGTCGAGGATTTGCTCCTCGCTCCACACCACGCCGTTGCCGCCGTCGGTCTTGCGCGCCAGACGGCCAAGCGAAAGATTTTCCCGCACCGTCATGCCTGCGAACAGGCCGCGCCCCTGCGGCACGTAGCCGATCCCCAGGCGCGAAATATCCGGGGCCGGCAGCCCGGTGATATTATTGCCGTCATATTCGATGGTGCCGGAGGCCAGCGGCACCAGCCCGGCCAGCGTCTTCAAAAGCGTGGACTTGCCGGCGCCGTTGCGCCCCAGCAGTGCGACGATCTCGCCTTGGCGCACATCCAGGGTCGCGTCGTTCAGAATGTGGCTCTTGCCGTAGAAGGTGTTGACGGCTTCGAAACGCAGGATTTGCGCCGCTTCCCCGCCGGCCTGATCGGTGCGGCTGTGCGCGGCCTCGGGGATGCCGGTACCGGTATAGATTTCCTGCACGCGCCGGTCGGCGCGTACCGCCTCCGGCGAACCCGTCATCAGCACTTCGCCCTGGTTCATCACGGTGACGGCTTGCGAAAAACCAAGCACGCGATCGATGTCGTGTTCGACGATCAGGACCGGAATATTCGCGGCGATGTTCTTGATCAGGCTCGACACCCGCTCACGCTCGGCGGCGGCGAGACCGGCCAGCGGCTCATCGAGCAACAGCACCTGCGGCTTGGAGCCGAGAGCGATGCCCAGATCCACCAGCCGCTGCCCGCCATAGGACAGTTCGCCGCCCTCGATCTGCTCGGTGCCTTCGAGGCCGAGGAACTTTATCAGCTCCGCGGTTTCGGCGTGCACTTGCGGATAGCTGTCGATGTCGCGCCAGAAGTTGAAGCCGATCCCGTGCTGGGCCTGCAGCGAAAGCCGCAAATTTTCGTAGATCGACAGCTCCCGGAACAGGTTGGTGATCTGAAACGAGCGCGCCAGTCCGCGGTGGCAGATGAGATCGGATGCCACGCCCTGGATCTCGCGGCCGTTGAGCCTGATCGTTCCGCCGTCCGCCGTGAACAGGCCGGAGATCAGGTTGAACAGCGTGGTCTTGCCGGCGCCGTTCGGACCGATCAGGGCATGGATTTCACCGGCGCCGACTGCAAGGCTGGCGTTGGTGACAGCGCGGATGCCGCCGAAATGTTTTGAGATGCCATTGACCTCCAGCACGGTGCCTTTGAGGCCCTCTGGCATCAGGAAACCCGGCAGCGGCAGGCCTTGGTAGATCTTGCGCTTGCTCATGGCGGCGCCTTCTTCCGGCGCGGGCCACCAGCGCCGGCTGAGCGTGCCCCAGATGCCGACCAGGCCGCCCGGCGAATACATCACGAAAGCGACGAAGATCAGCCCGAACCAAAGCAGCCAGTTCGGCGTCCAGATCGAAAACAATTCGCGGAACAGGATAAAGAACAACGCGCCGAGCGCCGGCCCCAGCATGCTGCGCATGCCGCCGATCACCACCATCGCCAGCAATTCGCCGGAAAACGGTACCGAAACCGCTTCTGCGGAAACCAGGTAGGTCTGGAACGCGAGCAGCGCGCCGGCGAGCCCGGTCACCACGGCCGAGATCACGAAGACGCCGAGCTTGTAACGTTCGACCGGATAGCCCTGGAAGGTGGCGCGCAGCTGGTTTTCGCGGATCGCCATCAGCACATGGCCGAACGGCGATCGCACCAGGCGAAGCAGCATATAAAGCACGCCCAACGCGATCAGCGCGACGGTGACATAATAGGCGAGCACATTGTCGAGGCTGAACGCGCCGATGCTGCCGCGCTTCAGGCCGCCCAGACCGTCTTCGCCGCCGGTCACCTCGCTCCAGCGGAACGCGACGGTGTAGGTGAGCGCGGCAAACGCCAGCGTCAGCAGCGAGAAGTAGACGCCGCGGCGCCGCAAGATGATGATGCCCACGACCGCCGACGTGGCCGCAACCACGGCCATCGATAGCAGCAGCGGCAGCCAGATTTCGCCGCCGAACCAGTGCAGCTGGATCAATCCCGCGGCATAGGCGCCGATGCCAAACCAGGTGCCGTGGCCGAACGATACCAGTCCGGTGTAGCCGACACACAGATTGAGCCCCATGGTCGCGATCGCAAACGTCAACACCATGGTCCCGGTGTTCAGCGAGAGACCGAGCAGCTTCAGGACGAACGGCAGAGCGATCAACGCGAGGCTTGCGAACAGCAATGGCCGGTATTTTTCGCTGGATGAGGCGGTCTTCATTCGAATTTCTCGATACGCTCGCCGAGCAGCCCGCGCGGACGCACCAGCAACACCAGAAACATCAAGACGTAGATCGATGCCTCGCCGGCGGCGGGCATGAAATGAATCGTGATGCCGCGCACCACGCCCACCAGCAATGCGGCGATCACGACGCCCCAAAAACTGCCAAGGCCGCCGATCACCACCACGACAAAGGCGATGGTGATGATCTCATTTCCCATCGCCGGATGCACGATGGTGATCGGCGCGAAGAATGCTCCGCCCATCGCGGCCATGCCGACGCCGAGCATGACGACGGCGGTCATGTAGGGCTGCAGCCTGATGCCCAGCGCCGCGACCATGTCCGGCCGCTGAATGCCGGCCCGCACCACGCGGCCGAACGAGGTCTTGTGCAGCAACAGCCAGACGCCGATCAGCACCACCGCCACCACCGCCAGCAGCATCACGCGGTAGCGCGAAAACAGGAAATCGCCGACGATGACCGAGCCGCGAAACACCGGCGGTATCGATGCCGACAATGGTGCCGCGCCCCACGCGATACGGATCGCCTGTTCGGCGATCATGGCGAGACCGAAGGTGATCAGCAGGCTCAGGATCGGATCGGCGGTGTAGAAACGGCGCAGGATGTACCGTTCAAACAGGATGCCCAGCATCGCGACCGCGATCGGCGACAACACCACGGCCGGGCCGAAGCCGAGGTATTTGGTGATTTCGACCGATGCGTAGGCGCCGAGCGCGTAAAACGCACCGTGCGCCAGGTTCACCACACCGCCGACGCTGAAGATCAGCGACAGCCCGAGCGCGATCAAGAGATAATAGCCTCCGAGCACGAGGCCGTTTACCACCTGTTCCAGCAAGAACCCGAACTGCATTCTCGCTCCAGGGAGACTCTGATGTCAGCCAATGCGCCCAATACGCGGGCACCCGGCGCGCCCTGAACTGGGCGCACCGGGTCCCGACCCGCCGTTATAACGTGCAGGGGTTCTGTTCGCGTGTCGGCGCCAACGACTCCAGCGGTTCGCCTGCGCCGGGAAGCGCGGTCCCCAGCGCAATGAAGTCCCACTGATCCTTGGCGTGGCCTTTGGGCCTGACCGTGAACGGATAGGCTTCCTGCATCAGCTGATGGTCCCACGCCCGGAAATGCGCCTTGCGCGCCTTCAGGATGTCGAACTCGGTCTCTTTCTCGAAATAGGCGATCAGCTTGTCGGTGTCGGTCGACTTGGTCTCGCCCATGGCCTGCGCCATCATCTTGAATGAAACATACTCGATCCAGGCATGGTTCTCGGGCGGCTTGCCGTTCTTCCTGGTGAAGTTGGCCACGAAACGCTTGGAGGCCGGAACGTCGAGGGTGTGATACCAGACCGTCGGCCAGGTGCCGCTCAGATTGCCGTCTCCCGCAGCCCAGGCATCCGCCGTATTGAGATTGAAGCCGACGATCGGATAGGGCAGGCCGAATTCGGCATATTGCTTGATCAGGGTCGTCACCTGATTGCCTGCCAGGTTTGAACAGACCACGTCGGGCTTGGCCTGGCGGATCTTGAGCAGATAGGGGCTGAAGTCGGTCACGTCGGTCGCGATCAACTCGTCGCCGATCAGGTTACCCTGGTTTGCGCCGAAGAAACGCTTGGCCGCGGCCAACAGGTCATGGCCAAAAATATAGTCGGCGGTCAGCGTGAAGAACTTCTTGCCCTTCACCATGTTGTCGCGCATCAGCGCCTTGCCGACGGTATTCACCATCACCGTGTTCGGGATATCCATGTGGAAGGTGAATCTGTTGCAATTCTTGCCGCGCAGCGCGTCGGATCGCGCGCCGGTTTGCAGGAACAGCCGCTTGTTACGCGCGGCCACCTGCATGATGGTCAGCGCGGCGGCCGAATTGATCTCGCCTATCAGCACGGTAGCGCCATCTTGCTCGAACATGCGCTGGGCCTTGGTCGCGGCGGTCGCGGGATTGACCGAATCTTCCGACATGATGTCCAGCTGGCGCCCCATGATGCCGCCGCCCTGGTTGATTTCTTCCACGGCCAGTTTCATGCCGAGGGTGGCATAGGTTCCGAGCGCGCCGAGAAAACCGGTCAGCGGCGTGAGATGGCCGATCTTGATCTTTTCGGCCTGGCCGTAGCTGATGGCCGGAAATCCGATGGCGGAGGCGCCGGCGAAGGCGGCACCCGCTTTCAATAGGGCTCGTCGGTTGTAACGGGTCATCGTTGGTCTCCTTCCCAAGGGCGCATCGGCGATGTCCTCCTCAATTCCGGCTTATGCGAGAATGTGAGAGGCTATTTTTTATTGTTGGATGATATTTTCGGAGGCGAAGCCTGCTGTCAACGCCAAAAGTACCGCTCGGCTCCGTTTATGAAGATTTCGCTGGAGCCTTGGCGCCGAATTCAGCCGACAGGCGATTGGCCGCCGCCTGAACGATCTGGGCGCTGCTGTGCAACGCCTGGTTGGACAGGCGCCAGATCGGACCGGAAATACCGATCGCGCCAATGGTTTGGCCGGTAAAATCCGTTACCGGCACGGCGACGCAACGCACTTCCGGATTGAATTCGCCATCGTCAAAGGCGATGCCGCTGCGTTTGATCTCGGCAATTTCGCGCAGCAGCACCGGAATCTCGGTGATCGACTTCGTGGTCGAGGGTTTCAAGTCGACGCGCTCGAGAAAACGCTTCAGTTGGTCGGGGCGCAGCGAGGCGAGGATGATCTTGCCGAGCGCGGTGCAATGGGCCGGCCGCACCACGCCGACGCGGTCGGTCAGTTGAAATGCGCCGGGGCCGCTGGTGCGGGCGATCACGACGACGGCGTCGCCCATGCGCACCGCGAAATGGCCGCTTTCGCCGGTTTCCCGCGACAAGTCCTCCAGCACCGGCGTTGCGACATTGACCATCTCGATTTCGTCGAGCGCGCTGGCCGCCAGGGCAAACAGCGGCCGGCCGACGCGGTAGCGCTTTGAATCCCTTTCCTGGCGCAGATAACCGAGCGACACCATCGTCTTGGCGAGATGGAAGGTGGTGGAGTTGTGCAGATCGACCAGCTTGCTCAGGTCGGCGAGCCCGATACCTTCGCGGTGACGCGCGACCTCTTCGAGGATGGCAAAGGCGCGGCCGAGCGACTGAACGCCGACCCGCTGGCGATCGTCGGCGTCATCGTCGATATCGCCCTGCGGCGGTTGCACCAGCTCGGCGACGGCGTCCTTGCGCGGGCTGGCCGGCTTCTCACTGGTCTTTTGCTTGGTACGCGGTCCCACAGGATTTAGCCTCCACGCGACGGTGCCGAATTGTGCTGCCGCCCCATCATTGGCCGCGGCGGCCGTTCATACAACCCCCGTGCAGGGGCGCTCCATACAGACCTCATCAGACCTAATAATTGAACAGCACCATGCGTTCCTCTGTCATGTCCCGGATCGAATACCGCGGACCCTCGCGGCCGATGCCTGAATCCTTCACGCCGCCATAGGCGAGTTGGTCGGTGCGCCAGGTCGAGCTGCCGTTGATGATGACGCCGCCGCTGCGCAGGTTGCGAACCGCACGAATGGCGAGCTCCATCGATTTGGTGAAAATGCCGGTCTGCAGGCCGAACCGGCTTTCGCTGACGGTTCGAAAAACCTCGTCGATGTCGTCATAGGGCAACAGGCTGATGACTGGCCCGAACACCTCGTCGCACACCACTTTCATCGCCGGCTTGACGCCGGCGATCACGGTCGGCTCGATCTGGGCGCCATGGCGTCTGCCGCCGGTGAGGACCTTTGCGCCGCCATCGGCGGCCTCCTTGATCCAGGATTCCACTCGCTGGGCCGCGCCTTCATCGATCAGCGTGCCGACGTCGGTTGTGGCATCCAAGGGATCGCCGAGCCGAAGTTTCCTGACCTCGGTGACGACGATATCGAGGAATTTCTCATAGACGCTGCGGTGCACATAGACAGTCTGCACCGAGATGCAGCTTTGACCGGCGAGCCGCATCGAGTTGCGGGCGCAGACCGGTGCCGCTTCGGCGATATCGGCATCTTCATGGACGATGGTGACGCCGTTGCCGCCCAATTCGAGCGCGACCCGGCGCAAGCCCGATGCCGCCTTGATTTGCGCCCCGGCCTGCGGTGAACCGGTAAAGGTGATGAAATCGACCCGCGGGTCGCTCACCAGCGCCGGACCGACGGTGTCGCCGTACAGGACGTTGAGCACACCGGCCGGCGTGCCGGCGTCGACAAAGATCTCCGCCAGCGCGTGAATAACGCCTGGCGATTGCGGCGCCGCCTTCAGCACCAGCGTATTGCCGGCTGCGATCGAAGGCGCGATCTTGTGGCAGGCAAGGTTTACCGGCGCATTGAACGGCGTGATCCCCGCGACGACACCGACCGGAAAGCGCAGCATGAAACAGATTTTGCCGGCGCCCATGGCGCTGGCGTCGAGCGGAATATGCTCGCCCTCGATGCGCACGGCCTCTTCGGCCGACAGATTGAGGGTATCCTGCGAGCGGATGATTTCGGCCTTGGCGTCCTTGATCGCCTTGCCGGTTTCCCGGGACATGATTTCGGCAATCATATCCGCGCGTTCGACCAATAACTTCGCGGCGCGCCGCAACAGCGCGGCGCGTTCAAAGGCCGGCGTCGCGGCGGCTTTGGCCTTGGCTTTGACCGCCGCATCGAGCGCATCGTCGAGGTCTGTCAGGGCCGAGCGCTGGGCCCTTGCGACGACCGTGTTGCGATAGGGGTCGCGCACCTCGTAGCTCTCCGCGGCGGTGCGCCATTCGCCGCCGATCAGCATCGGAATTTCGGTTACGCCCGCTTCGGCGGTAAACCTTGCGGCGGAAACTGGGCTCATCTTGGACCTCCCGTGTCGGCAAACCAGGTCTGGTATTCAGGTCTGGTTTTCCTGAAAGCGGCGCTGTTCGGCGTCTGGCTTAGCCGTGTTCTCGGCCGGCAGTCTACCACAATATAAATTGACGTACAGCATTACGGGAAATAGGGTGCCGCGCGCCTGGGCAGTTTCGGCAGCGAGTAGGCTGCGCCGATCTCCTCAAATCGTCAAACTGGTAGGGAGAGATCCGATGTCGCCGCGCAATGCGCTCAATGGGGCTCAGGTTATTGTCGACTATCTGATTCAGGAAAAAGTGCCGCAGGTGTTCGGCCTGTGCGGTCACGGCAATATCCAGTTCATCGATGCGCTGTATGAGCGCGCCGACGAACTCAAGACCATCTCGGTGCATCACGAGAGCGTCGCCGGCTTCATGGCGGACGTCTATTACCGTGTTTCGGGGCGGCCGACCGCCACCTTCACATCCTGCGGGCCGGGTTCGGCGAACCTGCCGATTTCGCTCGGCAATGCGTTTCTCGACTCGGTGCCGTTTTTGGCGGTGACGGGCAACGTGCCGACCAGCCAGTTCAATCGCGGCGCGTTTCAGGAATTGTACCGGCATTATCAGGCGGACTTTCCCTCCACGGTGCGGTCCTATTGCAAGAAGGTGTTCCAGCCGACCCGCGGCGAGATGGTGCCGCTCGCGATCCGGCAGGCCTGGAAGACCATGACCACGGGCCGTCCGGGCCCGGTCGTGCTTGACGTTCCCTTCGATGTGTTTCTGGAATCGGCGGCGGAGGAAGCCCCCAACGCGCATGCCTGGAACGGCAATATTTCGAGCCGCTGCGGCGCCGATCCGGAAGGCGTCGTCAAGGCGGTCGATATGCTGCTCGGCGCCGAGCGGCCGGTGATGATCGTCGGCCAGGGTGTGCGCTACGGCGGCGCCGCTGACGAGTTGTTGAAGCTCGCCGAACGCCTGCAAATTCCGGTGGCGGCCTCGGCCAGCGGCCTTGGTGCGATCGACTGCAATCATCCGCTGGCGCTCGGTCTGGTCGCGCGCGCCGGCCATTATCAGGCCAATCACGCCACCCGTCAGGCCGACGTGCTGCTGGCGATGGGCATGCGCTTTGACGATCGCACGTCCAGTTCGTGGATTCCGGGCTATTCCTTCACCATTCCGCCGACCCACCTCATTCACGTCGACATCGATCCGGAGGAAATCGGCCGCAACTATCCGGTAGCGCTTGGCCTGATGGCCGACGTGCGCACCTTCCTGCGGCAGATTCATGCCGAACTCGACCGCCGCGCCGACCTCAGCAAGCAGGCCGGTGCCCGCAAGAAATGGCTGGCGCAGATCGACACCTATCGCAAGGAATGGGACGAGTTCGTCGCCCCCGGTTTTACCGACGACACCATACCGATCAATCCGCAGCGAGCGGCGCTGGAGATCGACAAGGCGCTGCCCGAGAACGCCATTCTCGTCAGCGACATCGGCGTCCACCACAATTGGCTGTTGAGTTTCTGCAAGCCGAAGCGGCCGGACTCCCTGATCGGCTCGATGGGTTTTGGGCCGATGGGTTTTGGCGTCGCCGGCGTGATGGGCGCGAAGTTCGCCGCCCCCGACCGGCCCTGTGTGTCGGTATGCGGCGACGGCGCGTTCTTCATGCATGCCAACGTGCTGGGAACGGCGGTCGAATATAACCTGCCGGTGGTCTGGGTGGTCTGGAACAATTACGCCTATGCCTCGATCCGCGGCCTGCAGCGCGGTTATCTCGGCGGCCGCGAACTCGCCACCGACTTCCACGATCCGATCACCG
>WNFS01002866.1_pt1 | contig 13518 bp, 6 predicted proteins | sample 5400141 | NCBI WGS metagenome assembly WNFS01 (sample SAMN13153358, study PRJNA577476) | soil metagenome | isolation source: 60 cm saprolite under Madrone tree | place: USA:California | collected 2016-06-14
ATTGTCAACCAAACCCTTTGGTATACCGTTCTGGCCCGGAATACCGATGCCATTTAGATAGAGGGGAACGCCCGCGAGAATCGGGTTCGGGCTGAAGCCCAGACCGAGGCTGGTAGACTTGATCGTTCCATCGGGATTCATGGATGCGGCTTTGACTGGATCATACAGCTCGGGGTAGAAGTTACCCATGCGGTCGTTCGCTTCGTAGGTATGCGGCACACCGTCCCAGCGTAGCCCGAGGTTGAGGGTCAGCCGACGATTCACGCGCCAGTTGTCTTGAACGTAGGAAGCCCACGACACGTTGTTCCACAAGCCGTGGTCTTGCACAGCAAGTTCCTGGTACGACTTGGAGTATCCGAGCAGGAAGTCAGCGAAGTCGTTCCCGGTAAAGGTGCCGTCAAAGTTGAACCCGCCCTGCGTCTGACCGAAGAGGTCCTGAACCTTCTTGTAGAGCGCCCAGCTAAAGCCGAACCTGAGTTGGTGGGCTCCCCTTGTCCAGGAGAGATCGTCGCGAATCTGGTAGTCGTCGGCCTTGTTTCGCCACGGCCAGCTGGAAATCTCGAACTGCGTGCCGGTGGAGCCCTTCAGGTCAATATTGGGTATGCGACTCAGGTTGTTTGGCCCTGTGAATAGCCGCGAATTTGCAGAGTTATAGCCACTGGGAAGCGCGACAGCACTATACGACGGATTGCCAAATGTGTCGCCGACGGTGGGCACGTTGGCTCCGCTCCATTGGCTGATCGCATACCCCTGTGTGACCTGCTCAGCGATAAAGTGGCCGAATACTGAAAACTTGCTGGTGAAGTTGTGATCAATGCGAACGACCTCTTCCTTCAGGTTCGTGGGAGTGTTAACGCTGCCGAGAAACTGATTCCCGCTGGTCGGCGCCGGAAAAATGCCGGCATTCGCCAACGCTGCAGCGTTCCCGTCTACGAACGGAAGCCTGTTGGCATTGAAGGGGACGAAAGTGGGATTCTGCGCTACCCCCACCTTAGTGTTTGGTGTGCAATTCCCAGAGGCGTCTGGAGTGCTGAGCGCCTGTCCAGCGCTCGCAAAAATAGCTTGCTGAGTCGATGAAATTTGATTTGCGCAAGGAGCGTGCAAGCCAGAATTAGGAATCGGAATGTTGTTAACGTCCTTCGCATCTGCTGGAAGGAACCCTGTAAAGTTCCCGCCGTAGGTGGCCGGGATCGGGACCGGTTGTGCGGTGTTGGTATTCCCCTGGATCAGCCTCCGCCATTCCATGTTGTAGAAAAAGAAGGTCTTCTTGCGCTCGGGGTTATACAACTTCCCGAAGGTAACGGGGCCACCGACGTTGAAACCGAAGACGTTTAGTCTCAGTTTGGCAAGCTTGTTGGGGGCGGGGTTAAAGAAGCCACGAGCGTCGAAGGCATCGTTACGATTGAATTCCCATGCGGAGGCGTGCAGCGTGTTTGTGCCGGATTTGAGCACCATGGTCATCGTAGCACCCGAAGAAAGGCCGTAATCAGCGCTGTAATTCGATGTCAGCGCGCGAAACTCCGCGATCGCATCCGTAGACGGCGCAATGCTCATGCCGCCTGCGCCACCGCGGTCGTCATCTTCGCCACCATCTAGCAAATAGATGTTGTGGTTCTGACGCATGCCGTTGAATTCAACGTTGGAGTCTCCGCCGACCGGCGTGTTGACGAAATTGTTGATCGTGCTCGATGCGCCAGGCGTCAACTGAGCAAGCTGGTAAACGCTGCGCCCGTTCACCGCGAGTTGCGCCAACTGCTGGTCGGTGATCACGTTGCTGACTTCGCCAGTATCCGTTTGCACGTGCACGGCATTGGCTTCTACCGTTACGGTTTCACTGGCCCCGCCCATGGCCATCTGATAATCCAGGCGAATGCGATCACCAACCTGCAAGACCACGCCTTTCTGCTCTGCGACCTTGAATCCCGCGGCTTCGACCTTAATGTTGTAGTGCCCAATCGGAAGGTCGGGCGCGACATACTGCCCATCACTGTTGCTGGTGAGATGGTAGGCCTGACCCGTTTCGATGTGAGTGATAGTAATGGTCGCGCTGGCAACAGCGGCGCCGCTTGGGTCCGTGACGGTCCCAACAACGGTCGCGTTTTGGCCGAATGCCTGGCTCGAAACGCCTAGAAAGAGCATGCAAAGAACCAATGCGTGCGACAAACGGAAGGACTTTGAGACGAATTTAGATACACGAGAAGACGCTGAAAGAAGGAACAGCATCCACCACCTCCGCACCCCAGTTTTTAACCAAACGTCAGATTCCCAGGAAACGTCGAACCGACGAGAGGAAGCCCACAAGCCACCCTTTACAACTGGAATGAACGTAAATGCGGCGCGTCCCGGTGTCAAGCAAAAAAGTTAATTTTAAGCAGAAAAATAATGATATTCTGCGGTGCAGCAAGAACTGGCTGGTGCGCGTACTTTCTAAGTGTGCCCCTTAGTCGAAGGCTAAAGGCACAGTTTTCAGGTATCGTCCCGCTCTTCCAGAGCGCGCAGGCCGACGATCATGGGAATCGACGGCTGGATGTTGAAGCGAGCCGCACGGTAACGTAGGAGTATGCGGGAAGTAACGTCGAGGCAGCGATGAAGACCCCCAATAAGGCCAAGGCGGGTGCCCGCCGGCCGGAACGCGTTACCCTGAAAACAATCGCGGAGCACCTGAGTCTGACACCGGGCACCGTGTCGGCGGCGCTGAATAATTCATCGGCGGCGCGTTCGATTCCTGAACATACGAAGCAACGCATTCTGGCTGCGGCGCGCGAGCTGAATTACCGGCCGAATTTTTTCGCGCGCTCTCTGCGACTGCAGCGCACGTATACCATCGGCGTTATCGCGGAAGAAATCGGCGATGCGTATGGCTCGATGATCATCAGCGGGATCGAGCAGCATTTGCGGCAGAACAACTTTCTTTTTCTTACGGTAATCCATCGTCACGACAAGAAATTGCTGCAAACGTATTCGCAGATGCTGCAATCGCGTGGCGTCGAGGGCTTCATCACAGTCGACACTTCGATCATGGAGCAGCCGGCGCTGCCTACCGTTGCAGTGGCAGGACATCAGCGCGTGGCGGGAGTAACGAACATCGTTTTGGATCACAAGCGCGCGGCGAGGATGGCTTTGCAGCACCTGCAAGATCTCGGACACCAGGAAATTGCTTTCTTGAAGGGCCAAACTTTCAGCTCGGATTCGGCCGTGCGCTGGGACGCAATTGTGGAAGTGGCCGAAGAGTTAGGGGTGCGCATTCGCCCGGAACTGGTCGTGCAAATCGAGGGAACGGATTCGACACCGGTGATTGGGTATCCGGTAGGCAAGCAATTGCTGGCGCGAAAGAAGCCGTTCACAGCCGTTTTCGCTTACAACGATATTTCCGCGATTGGCGCCATTTGGGCGTTCCGCGAAGCTGGGTTGCGAGTGCCAGGCGACGTGTCTGTGGTGGGATTTGACGATATTCCAGGCGCGGCTTTCAGCAATCCCGCTCTGACGACGGTGCGGCAACCGCTATTGAGGATGGGGCAGATCGCGGCGCAAACGGTGATTGAGCGTATCGAGGAAAAAGGGACCTACGAACCGGAAATCGCGATCGCGCCGGAGTTTGTGGTGAGAGAGTCTTCCGGGCCGGCACCCGGAATGCAGTTAGCCGGAGCGATTGCGGTGCAGAGGGCCAGCCTTCCGGGCTAACGCAGATAGAGTAAGATTTATCGGTTCCAGTACCTGCCCAGCAAGTGGGTGACCCTGTAAAGTTCATGTTTACAGCTACTTAGCGAAGGGCAAAGGCGCACCTCCCTGGCCGTCCGCCTGCATCTCATCTTGTTTAACGGTCTAATCGCGACTAAACGGGGGCTTCTTATGCAGCCAAGAATTTCAAAAGTATTAAAGGTTGTGGTGTTCCTCGCATTCTTGTGCGCGCTTGCGCTACACACTCAAGCCCAGAACAATGAAATATTGGGAGAAGTTCGCTTCCTGCCCCAGAACGGCCCGGCAAAAACGGCTGGCGTGTGGGTGGACGGCAAATATGTGGGATACCTCAATGAACTGAAGGGCTCGAAGAAACTGTTGCTGCTGCCCGGTGAGCACGAAATATCGGTGCGCGAGGCGGGCTACCGTTCGGTCGACGAAAAGATCCAAATCGAACCGAATGCTGTGCATACGGTTCGAGTATCGCTGGCGAAAGATCCGCGCGCCCAATACCCCACTGTGAGCGCGGAAGTGAGATTGTCGATTGACCCGGATCGCGCGGCGGTCTTTGTTGACGATCAGTACGCGGGGCACGCGCATGAGTTTGGAGGCGCGGGACGAGCCATGCTGCTTAGCCCGGGCAAGCACCGCATCAAGATTACGCTGCCGGGTTATCAGTCGTTCCAGACGGAAATCGAAGTGCGAGCGAATCAGAAGTACGACATCAAGACGCAGTTGCCGAAGGGCCACGAAACCGCCGAAGCTCCTTCCTCTTAAAGATGCGAAAGCGAGGCCTCGCAAGTGCCTGATTCATGCACCCAGTTTCTGCTGCGCTCTACTTAGCGGAGCTTCTTCAAATCAAAAGTCGCGTTGATTGTTTTTGATTCGGGAGTAGTGACCTCGACAACAGTTTCGTCCGACACCACATCCTTCGCGTCATATTCGAGCCACACCGTTGCTCCGTCCAGCACTCCGGGTGTGTCTTTGGTCGGGGTCGAGTAGATAGGCTTGTTGTGGATGAAGCGGGTGGGAATCGTCTTGCCGTGCTGCTTAGTCTCAAAACGAAAATTTTGCCAAAAGTTTTCAGGCTGCAGGGCCGTAGTTGGGGCGGGGGGCTGCGGCGGGGGCGGGGGAGTTTGGCTCAGTGAATTGTCAGGTTTCGGGTATGCGGCCGGGAGCATGAGGAGTATGCGAACGACAACCGTGTCACCGCGCTGATGGTATTCGCGCGCCGCCTGTTCTTCGGTATAGCCGCTGGTGAAGCGACGGGAGAGATCGACGACTTGGGCGAAGGGAGTGAGTATCTCAATCTCTGCAATGTGGGCCGCTTGAGAATTGTCGGTGATCTGCTTGATGTATGGATTTAGAAAATTGGCCGTGGCCTGATCATTCCGCTGCCCCAGAATATAAGCCTCATGCAAAGCAGCGGGAGTTAGCGGCACTTCGTAGGCGGAGGAAATCCCGCCATTGGTAATGCTGAACAGGAACGCAAGGACCAATCGTGCGATGCGCAGTTTTGTTGTGCGATTCACCTAGGAGGCTCTCGGAACTTAGATGCACGCAGCATCGATTCGCACGGAACGCTGGGCTTCTAGAGGAAATATTGTAGGCGGCCTTAGACCGATTGGTTACCAGTTGCGTGTTTGGCATTTCGCGGTGTACCGAAAGCCGCGAGAGGTATGAAGAACTTGCGGAGAGGGCGAAAAAAAAACAGAAGAACTTAGAGCGCCTGGTTGGCTAAAGGACGCGTTTGCAGTAGGTTACGCCAACAATCGCGTGGCCCCCGACGTGCTGAAACCAGCTTGCCGGGCGCATTCAGTTATCCCGTTTGTAACTGATTTAGTGAAGGTAAGGAGCCGGCGAAATGGCCGCTATTTCAAAGAGTGCCCCGCGTTGGCGCGAACGGCTTCAAGCCCTCAAGAATATTCCGCCTGTACTTAGCATGGTGTGGGAGGCGGCGCCGAAGGTGATCGTGGCGAGCGTGACGCTGCGAATCGTAACGGCGCTGCTGCCCCTGGCTGTATTGAAAGTCACGCAAGTCATTATCGATGACGTTTACAACCTGACTGCACGGCACACGGCGCTTCCCCATTATTTTTGGTGGCTGGTGGCACTGGAATTTGGACTCGCGAGCCTGGCGGCAATCCTTGTGCGGCTGATCAATTTTTGCGATGTGGTGCTCGCGGACAAGTACAGCCGGCACATCAGCACGAAAATCATGGAGCACGCGTCGCGGCTGGACTTGACGTCGTTTGAAGATCCCTCCTTTTATGACCGGATGGAACGGGCGCGTGTGCAGGGAACGGATCGCATTGTTCTGATTCAGGCGACCGGCCTGCTTATCCAGCAGTTGGTTACAACGGTCAGCTTGGCGGCCGGAATTCTGTTCTTCTCTCCCTGGATTTTGATCGCGCTGGTGGCTTGCGTCGTGCCGGCGTTTTTGGGAGAGACGCATTTCGCGTTCATGGGGTACTCGCTGAATTTCCGGCAAACGCCCGCGAAACGCGAGATGGAGTACTTGCGAGTGCTCGGCGGGAGCAAGGAAAGCGCGAAGGAACTGAAGCTGTTCGGGCTTGCGCCGTTCCTGGTGAGCCGGTATGCGAAGCTCTCGAATGAATTGCACGAACAGACCGTAGGACTGGCGAAGCGCAGGCTGATGGTCGGAGGGCTGCTGAGCCTGCTGGGCACGCTCGGGTATTACGGCAGTTATGCGTTCGTGATTTATGAAACCGTCGTTGGGGCTTTGACGATCGGCTCCCTCTACTTCTTGACCGGAGCGATTGCCGGAGCCAGCACGAACATCCAGGCGGTATTCGCCACATTCTCAACCATTGCGGATCAAGCGCTCTTCGTGACGGACCTGCTGGACTTCTTTGCGATGAAGCCAACGGTGTCCTCGAAACCGAACGCGCTTTCCGTGCCACGGCCAATCCTGCAAGGATTTGAGTTCCGCGACGTTTCGTTCACGTATCCAGGGCACACACGGCTGGTGCTCAGCGACGTCAGCTTCCACTTGAGGCGTGGCGAACGTTTGGCTCTGGTCGGAGAGAACGGCCAGGGCAAAACGACGATTGTTAAGCTGCTCACGCGGCTGTATGACCCAACCGCAGGACAGATTTTATTGGACGGCGTGGATTTGCGGGAATACGACTTGGAAGATCTGTGGAGAGAAACCGGTGTGATCTTCCAGGACTTCATGCGTTACGACATGACGGCGGCGGAAAACATCGCCATCGGGAAAATTGAAGAGCGCGAGAACACCTTCCGGGTGCGTTCGGCGGCACAGAAGAGCTTAGCCGAGCAGGTGATTCGCAAGCTTCCGAAGAGCTATGACCAGATTCTCGGAAGAAGATTTGAGGGGGGCGTGGACCTGTCTGGCGGCGAGTGGCAGAAGATGGCTCTGGCGAGGGCATATTTGCGCGACGCGCAGCTTTTGATACTGGACGAACCCACGGCGGCGCTGGATGCGAAAGCGGAGCATGAAGTATTTCAGCGCTTCGCCGAATTGACGCAAGGCAAGATGGCGCTCCTGATTTCGCATCGATTTTCAACCGTGAAGATGGCGGACCGAATTCTTGTCCTGGAGCAAGGGCAAATTGCCGAGCAGGGCGATCACCAGGAGTTGCTGCTCCGAGGCGGGCGCTACGCCGAGATGTTCGAACTGCAGGCAGCAAGTTATCGATGAACCGAGCAAGGATAGAATGATGGCAACGCAACAACAATTTCCCTTAGACCCCGATATCTCACTGGCGCCGATCTCAGTGCGCAACAGCGGACGCAAGCGCTATAACAGCGAACTGCTGCAGGTACAGTCAGCAACCATGCAACGCGAGCAACTTCGCTCCTATGCGCATATGGAAGCGCGATCCTGGCAAGTGATCGATGCCAAAGAGCGCCCCCTGTTACTCGACGTGAAGTGTCGAGAAGCGAAGGAATCGATTGAAACGCGCTGCCGAGCCCTGCGGGACGCCGCTACGGCAGGACACAAGCTGGATAGCGAGGCAAAATCTCTCACCGACCATATCGCGCTTTTTCGGGAAAGCTTCGAGGAAGTCCGCGAGGCGCTACACAATGCAAAGCCGCTTGTGCACATTGAGGGTGTCGGCTGGCGTCGCTTGCCGCGCGTGTATGCGAGCGTTGCCAGCTATTTTCGTGCTGTAAACTATGAATTCAACGAGCAGACTTTTGAGCAATTCTTCGGCGCCGTTCAGGAAATAACCGCTTTTGAAATGGCGGAGCTTTGGCAACTCAAGCCGTACGCCGAACTTGTATTGCTGGAAGCTTTGGCGGAGCGCGCGAACGAACTGGAAGTGTCGCCGTACTTTATCAGCCATAGCAAGGATGAGTACGCCACCGGCGCTTCGGACAGTGTGCAGAGGCTTGTTGCCAGCCTGCGCGCGATGTCGGATGCCGGTTGGAAGGAATTGTTTGAGCGAATCAATGTAATCGAGCAAATCTTGCGCAAGGATCCATGCGGCGCATATCCGCAAATGGATTACGAGAGCCGAGACAGCTATCGCAAGACCATCACGCTGATGGCGGGGCGATCGAATGCAAGCGAGCCATCCATTGCACAGGCTGCGCTGCGCTTGGCGAGCCGCTTGCATCCTATGGTGGACGAGAGAGTCGCAGAACGGCAGTCGCACGTGGGCTATTACCTGGTAGGCGGCGGGCGGAAGGCCCTCGAGCGCGAAATCGGATACTGGCCGACGTTTGCCGAGCGGCTGCAGGCGTTTGTGACGCGCTGGCCGGATTTTTCCTACATCTTAGCCATCGAACTTGTAACTTTTTTGTTGATTGCCACAGCGGTTTTGGGCGCAGGCTTGCGAATTTCAGGGTTTGCTATCGTTGCGCTTTTGTTGTTACCCGCCGCGGAATGCGCGGTTGCGCTGATCAACCAGATTGCGACGACGCTGGTTCCTCCAAGAGTTTTGCCGAAATTATACTTTGCAGACGGTATTCCTGCTCCGTTCACGACGGTTGTTGCGGTGCCCACGCTCTTGACCAGTGAAGACCAGATGAGACGTGCCGTGCGCGATCTGGAAATCCGATTCCTGGCCAATCGAGACAGCAACTTGCATTTTGCGCTGCTTACCGATCCGCCGGATGCAGGGCAACAGTTCGACGAGAGGGACCAACTCGCTCAAGCTTGCGCGGAACTGATCGAAGGACTGAATGCAAAGTACGGCGCGGAGGGAAGAGGTTCGTTCTTCCTCTTGCATCGGCATCGCTCTTACAACAAATCCGAAGGAATCTGGATGGGGTGGGAGCGCAAGCGCGGAAAATTGCTGGACTTCAATAATCTGCTGCTCGGGGCAAACGACAATTTTCCGGTGAAAACGGGGAATCTCTCGATTCTGCCCAACGTGCGATACGTGATCACGCTCGATTTGGACACAGAGCTTCCTCGCAATGCGGCGCACCGACTGGTAGGGGCAATCGCTCATCCCCTGAACAAGGCGGTCGTGGATGCGACTACGAACACTGTTGTAGACGGCTACGGAATCTTGCAGCCGCGCGTGGACATCAGCATTCAGTCGGCAAACCGGTCGCGATTGGCCGCGATCTTTTCATCAGACGCCGGTTTCGACATTTACACGCGGGCGGTTTCGGACGTGTACCAGGATCTATTTCGTGAAGGCAGCTTTACGGGAAAAGGAATCTACGAGGTCAAGACGTTTCAGCAGGTGCTAGAGCACCGCTTCCCGTGCAACACAATTCTGAGCCACGACATGATCGAAGGCGCCTACGCGCGTGCCGGGCTGGTATCGGACGTCGAAGTTGTGGACGACTATCCGTCACACATGAGTGCGTTCAGCCGCAGAAAGCACCGCTGGGTTCGGGGAGACTGGCAGATCATTTTCTGGCTATTGCCACGCGTGCCGGACTTCTTCGGAAAGATGGTGCACAACCCACTTTCGATCATTTCGCGCTGGAAGATCTTGGATAATCTGCGGCGCAGCCTGACGGAAATGGCGATGTTTGTGATGCTCCTGAGCGGCTGGCTCTTTTTCCCCAAGCACCCGCTGTACTGGACTCTGGTGACTCTGGCGATGCTAGCGTTGCCGGCGTATACGCAGTTTGCGCTGACTATCGCGCGGGCGCGCGGCGCGCTGCTCACATCTGCGTTCTGGAAGAACCTTGGCGCGGACTTTGGAGTCTCGCAGGCAAATCTGTTCATGCGTGTGGCGTGCTTGTGCCATCAAAGCCTGGTGACGATTGACGCTGTAGTGCGCTCCATCGTGCGCATGACCGTCACGCACGAGCGGCTGCTGGAATGGGAAACCGCCGCAGAGGCCGAAGAGCGAACTCAGAAGAAGAGCCCGGTGGAAGTCTATTTGGAGATTACGCCGTGGCTGGCGTTTTTTGTCGGACTATTTCTGGCGGTCGATCGCCCTGAGTCGTTCATGGTGGCACTGCCATTGCTAGTGCTCTGGGGCGTTTCGAAGCCAATCGTGCAGTGGCTGAGCCTGCCATCGCGCACTGGGGAAAAGAGAATGGACGCAAGGGATCAAACGCTGCTGCGGCGGTCGGCGCTGCGGACATGGCGAATGTTCCGTGAGTTCAGCACGCCGGAAGAAAATTGGCTGATACCGGACATCGTGCAGGAGCCCGCGTCGCTGATCGTACATCGGGTCTCCACCACCAACCTGGGCCTGCTGCTTAATTCGAGGCTCGCGGCGATGGACATGGGTTTTCTAACTTTGCCGGAATTCGTCGCGGATACCGAAAAAACGTTCGAATCGGTTGACCGCATGCCGAAGCTGAACGGTCAACTCTACAACTGGTACGACACTCGCACGTTAGAGGCTTGCAAGCCGCGCTTCATCTCTTCGGTCGATAACGGAAATCTGGTTTGCTGCCTGTGGACGCTGAAGCAGGGATGCCTGGGAGCGGTCAACGAGCGGATATTTTCACCGCAACTATGGAGAGGCGTCGCCGATCATCTGGACACTCTCGAAGACTTGCTGAGGCCGGAACGCTGGGACGAGCGTCTGACGCTGGTCCAACAGTTGAAGGCGAGAGTGAAAGCGCTGGGAACCTCAGCGGATAAGTGGGCAGAGGCGTTGCCGACGATTGAGCGGGACGTAGTGACGCTCGACAAAAAGCTTTCGGAATCGGGCAGCGAGATCGCGTGGTGGGGACACGAATTGTGCCTGCGGATCACGCACCTGCAAAGCTTGTTCTATGACTTTGCGCCGTGGTTGGCGCCGCAGTTCGCAAAATACACCTCTACGCGTGACATGCAGAACATCATCCGCTCCGAGCGGCTGACTTTGGAGTCGCTGCCGCGCCTATGCGGGGCGCTCGACCGAAAGCTCGCGGCCATCCTGCAAGAGGAAGGACCAGGCAGCGAAATGCAATCGGCGCTGCGACTGCTGCGCTCTGCAATAGCGCGGACGAACGATGTGGCTGCCAGCATGGCGAAGCGATTGACGTCCGTGGCGGCAAAGGCCGATGCTCTCGCGAAGAGCATGGACTTTGTCTCGTTGTTCGACGTGAAGAAAAAAGCCTTGAGCGTCGGGTACGAGGTGGAAGAACAGCGGTTGGCGCCGTATTTCTACGACTTGCTGCCTTCGGAAGCGCGTGCGGCGACGTTTGTGGCCATCGCCAAAGGGGACATTCCGCAAGAGAGCTGGCTCACACTGGAACGCAAATTCACGAGCTACGAAGACGAACGCGTCCTACTGTCCTGGACGGGCACGATGTTCGAGTACTTGATGCCGATGCTTTGGATGAAAACGTACCCGAACACGATCTTGGACGAAACCACTCAGGCCGCGGTGCGGGCGCAGAAGAAGTTTGCGAAGAGCCAATCAATACCGTGGGGGATTTCAGAATCCTCCTGCGCGAAGTTGAGCGTTGACGGGCACTATCACTACCAGGCTTTTGGCGTTCCGGGGTTGGCAATCAATCAGGAAAAGCCGGAAGATCTCGTCGTCTCGCCGTACTCCAGCTTCTTGGCGTTGCTGGCCGACGCAACGAGCGCGGTCGAAAACCTTCGCGGCCTGGAAGAAATGGGTTTGCTGGGGCCCTATGGATTCTATGAGGCCGCGGATTTTACTCCGTCACGAGTGAAGCCGGGCCAGCCTTGCGAAATTGTGCGCTGCTGGCTGGCGCACCACCAAGGAATGAGCTTGATGGCCGTTGCAAACACGCTCTGCGACTCAGCTTCGCAGCGGCGGTTCCACGCCGAGCCGATGGTGGCTGCCACGGAACGGCTGCTGCACGAAAAGGCGCCGCGTATGCCGATCCTGGAAGCGGCACAAACTGAGGCGGATTCCGTTGCCGTGGCGTCGGGTGAGCAAGCTGCGAGTCAGCAAGAGAACTTGAGTGCACAAGAGAACTGCCTCAGCACTCCAAAGTTCAACACAGCCGCGTAGTTTCTTCCGTTCCACTTGCGTGCGGTCTTCGTGGGTGAGGTGTTCATGTCCGCTCCAAAATTAGTGTTCAGTTCCCGGCCGACGTTCTCTTCCACGATTCCAAACTTCCTTTCCGGCCCTGAGGCGGACGTGCTGGAGCGGAAGCTCTCGCAAAAAATCAGCGAACGAGCGCTCCTGATTTTTGAGCAGTCGGGGAGTATGCCTGGGAATGACGAAGCGAACTGGCTCCGAGCAGAATCCGAGATTCTGCTCCCCGGGTTCGAGGTGCTCGAATCTGCAACCTGGGTTACGCTGAAGGTCCCGATTCCCCACACCGCCGGCGAAGATATGCAGATTGTTGTCAGGCCAAAACGTGTGATTGTGCGCGCCGAGGAAATTGAGCAGAATTCCGCCGCAGCAGCGGAGCGGAACGAAACCGATATTTTCCTCGCGGCCAACCTGGCGGTGGAGGTCCATCCACCTTCGGCTGCCGCTTCCTTCCGAGATCGTACGCTACGGATCATGGTTAAAAAGCGCCAACCGGATAACCTCACCGTCAGCTCAGAATCCGCATCAAAATAGCGGCTGCCGGCTCCAGGAAAAGTAATTGCGCTAGGGTCTGAAGCTGTCACAATCTACAGGGACCTCTGTATAGCCCCTAGGTGCTTTACTCGCTTATGTTTAGAGGGGATTGTGTTCCTAGGCAGGGTTTGTTTCGTTCGATCCGCAGTTGCTCCGACGAATGCTTCGACTTTCCGAGACAGCTACATTCAATGAACGGCGAGCCGGCGGTACAGAGAAGGCTGCCGCCACATGATCGATAAAGAATTTCTACGTCCTCCAGTGGGGGCGACCTCGATTGCCGAGCGAGGGTGGAACTTCACCGTATGGGCACCCCGGCATGAACGTCTCGAACTGCACCTCATCGGCGACTCGGCAAGTTCACACCTCATGCAGAGGAATTCCCTGGGTTACCACAGCGCTGTTGCTGATGACGTGCAGGCGGGCGCAAAATATTTCTACCGCTTCGGCGGTTCACAGGAGCGTTCGGATCCCGCGTCGCGCCGTCAGCCCGAAGGTGTTCATGGGCCTTCGGAGTTGGTCGACTTGCGAAATTTCGAATGGACCGACAGGAATTGGAAGGGCGTCGCGCTTGAAGACAGCGTGTTCTATGAGTTGCATGTTGGAACGTTCACGCGGGAAGGAACTTTTGATGCGGTGCGTGCCGCGCTTGATCAACTTGCCGCCCTTGGCGTGACGAGTATCGAATTAATGCCGATCGCGCAATTTCCCGGAAACAGGAACTGGGGTTACGACGGCGTGTATCCCTTTGCGGTCCAAAACAGCTATGGAACTCCGCGCGATTTACAAGTTCTGGTGAATGCGGCGCACTCCCAAGGACTCGCCGTTGCCCTGGACGTCGTTTATAACCACCTTGGACCCGAGGGTAACTATTTGGGCGAGTACGGTCCCTATT
>WNFS01002661.1_pt1 | contig 13512 bp, 6 predicted proteins | sample 5400141 | NCBI WGS metagenome assembly WNFS01 (sample SAMN13153358, study PRJNA577476) | soil metagenome | isolation source: 60 cm saprolite under Madrone tree | place: USA:California | collected 2016-06-14
CCCTTCAAACGTGAGCCCAAGAGCTTCTTCAAGGGCTTTGCGGACGGAAGCTAAGGCGGGCAGGTCGTGGAGTCCGATGCGGTGCAGGGCGTCACGGGCGTAGGAAGCGAGAAACCAGGCAAGGTCTTCGGGCGAAGTCAGCGGTGCTGCGTGGAGCATCGCTCGCTTGGCGAATTCTTCGAAAGTGGCGGCGTGGAGAGCTGCTGCTTTCTTTGGCTGGGCAGCCGCGGCCCAAAATTCTTTTTCCGAGTCGGCGAGGCGGTAAGTCTCGAGCTTGACTGGTTTTCCCTGCGGGTCTTTGCCGACGAAAACGAAATCGCGGTAGTTGGTGACGAGTATCTGCTGATGTCTGCCCCAATAGCGGCTGACTTGCTCGCTGTCCGCGACGACCCAGGCATCATCTTTGGTTGGCTTGATTTCGATGACGCCGCGAGCCGGCATCTGGGGAAGGTCTGGCGCATCGTGCTTGCTTCGCTTCTTGAGCTGATCTTCAGTAAAGAGACCGCCGTCGGGACTTCCCGCGCCGCGATTTTTGAGCTGGAGGATGCAGCGGACTTTAGGTTTTAGCGTTTTGCCGACTTCGTCAAGAAAATTGGAGAGGGCCGGATAATAGGACGTTTCGTCGACCGCTTCACCCGAGGAACGGATGTCGCGGAGCGCGGCGAGATACGTTTCGAGCGCGGTCATCGCGGGGGCACCTTGATCATATTGTGTGCTCAGTAGTTACCATAACTTAAAAAGAGCGGCAATCTATGGTGTGAGTCGGGTGTCCGATTGGCCAGCGGCCGATTTTGACCGATCGAAGAGTTGCGGGACTTTTTCCTTGCTCACTTACCGTGAGACAAAGTCGTGTTTAGCCGCAAGGCAGGGAAAACGGTTGGGAAGGCGGGGACGCGAGGAAAAAGACAGGGGAGTTGCGGGAGGGCGGAAAGAAAAAGCAGATCCCGAATCCGCCGAAGAAGAGCGGGTTCGGGATGACAGGCGTGGGGCAAAGAGCGGGGAGGTGCGGGAGTTTTTGATGGGTCGGTTGCGTAAAGGCACGGCAGAGAGGGATGCCGCCCTAAAGGGACGGCTCTACAAGGGCAAAATCGAGAAGGGCCGCCTCGGAAGGCGTCCCCTACAAAGGCCGTGACGAAAGACCAAAGCGTGTTTCGCCGCGAGGCAGGGAAAACGATTGGAAAGACGGGGACGCGAGGAAAAAAGCGGGGAGAGTTGCGGACGCGAAGCCGCCGTTTAGGCGGCAAAGGCGAAGGGCGCACAGGCAAGAATGCCTGTGCCACAAAGGCGAAGAGAAAAGAGCCAATCTGAAGATTGGCCACTACGACGGAAAAGGCAGAGAAGAGACGGAAAAAGAAAGAGGGCGGACTGAAAGTCCCGCCCCTACAACGGAGCAAAGCAAAAGAAGGAGGGCCGGCGGGACGCCGGCGTTACAAAAAAAGCGAGGCGGGAGAAAACGAAAAAGCAGATCCCGAACCCGCCGAAGAAGAGCGGGTTCGGGATGACAGGCGTGAGGTGAGGAGCGGGGGTTGCGGGAGTTTTTGATGGGTTGGTTGGCGGTCGTTTGGTGCGGGAAGAAGGGCCGCCTCAGAAGGCGGCCCCTACAAAAGGCCTCGACAAAAGGCCAAAGCGTGTTTTGCCGCGAGGCGATCGGAATGCAGAGGGCAAGGGCAAGAGACGGGAAAGGAAAGAGAAAAACTAGAAGAAAGAGAAAGACACGGGTCTAAAGACCCGCCACTACAACGGAGCGAGGCAAGAGGGCGGACTAAAGTCCCGCCCCTACATAAAGGCGAAGAGAAGGGGAGCCAATCTGAAGATTGGCCACTACGCGGGAAAGGCAAGAGCGAAAGACGGAAAAAGAAAGATGCCGCCCTAAAGGGACGGCTCTACAAAAGCGGGAAAAAGAAAGAGCGCCGGCGGGACTCCAGCGTTACAAAAAACCCGAGGCGGGAGAAAAAGCAGATCCAGAGCGTCGCGAAGAAGCGCGGGGCTCTGGACGACAAACGTACGCGACGGAGCCCGCCTCAGAAGGCGTCCGCTACAAAAGCCCCTGCATAAAGACCAAGTCGTTTTTCGCCGCGAGTCAGAGAAAACGATTGGGAACGGCGGGGACGTGGGGAAAGAGCGGGGGTTGCGGACGCGAAGCCGGCGTTTAGGCGGCGAAGGCGAAGGGCGCACAGGCAAGAATGCCTGTGCCACAAAAGGCGAAGAGAAAAGAGCCAATCTGTCCGAGCGGCCCGGACCGCAAAAACCGCGAAAGATTGGCCACTGCGCGGGAAAGGCAAGAGAAGAGACGGAAAAAGAAAGATGCCGCCCTAAAGGGACGGCTCTACAAAGGCGGGAAAAAACAAAGGCGGGCGGACTGAAAGTCCTGCCCCTACACTGAAAGGGAAAGAGGGCCGGCGGGACGCCGGCGTTACAAATAGAGGCAAGAGAGACAAGAGAGGCAAGAGAGTTATGGAGAGGCGCGGGCGAGAAGGACGGAGTGACTGGGCGTCAGGTCAGGGATGCACAAACGAGAGCGGAGGGTGGCGGATTGGGCTGGGGTGAAGAAGAGGGTGTTGTGCAGGGCGGAGTGGAGGGCGGAGGAGTCCCAGCGGGCTTGCATGAGCCCTAAAGGGGAGTGGGAGTTGGAGCCGAGGAGGAGATGGCCGACTTCGTGGGCGATGACGAAGCCGAGCATGTCTCCGTCGGAGAGCTGGGCGTGCTCGCGATTGGCGGCGAGATTGTTGTAATAGACGTTGGAGTAAGCGCCGCGGCCGGCGTCGTCGAGAAAGGCCGCGCCGAAAATGTCCGCGCCGACGGAGCGGCCGCTCGGAACGATACGGACGGAAAGTTGGTGCGGCCAGGCGACGACGGAGCAGGGCGTGGCGCGCGGAGAGAAGTCCGACGGATCGGGGCGGCCGCAGCTGAGCCAATCGAGCTCGACGCCGGATTGAGCGAGGATTGCGGTGGCGCGGGCGGCGGCCTGGGCGAGCGTATCGGCGGGAATGCCAGCGTCATTGAAGACGGAAAGGCGGACGCGAGGGGCGAGAGCGTCCGGAGTGCGGGCGGCGGCGACGCCGGCGGCGAGCGAGACGACTGCCAGAAATAAGGCTTTGAAGCGGGAGAGCGGGGACATGGCTGACCTCCAGAAGCCCCGAAATGGGGCGGGCTTGGCGGGTCAAGGCTGTGGCGTGTTATGAGGTACCTCAATGCACTGGCGATAAGCGGGCGGGGATTTGGATGTAACGTGTTAAGTCGTTCAGGGAAAGGAGGTTAAAACGACAAATTACAAAGAATTTATGAGGCAGGCTCAAACTTTCTACGAATACCGTCGTATAGGTAATTATGGTGACCCATGGCGACCGAGCTTGAAACGAACAAAACGGTGCGATTTGGAAAGTTTGAGTTCAACCCAAAATCGCTGGAATTGCGACGGAACGGCATACGTCTGAAGCTGCAGGACCAGCCGGGACAAATTTTGTCGGCGCTGCTGCAGACGCCGGGCGACTTGGTAACGCGGGAAGAATTACGCAGGCGGCTGTGGACTTCGGATACGTTTGTGGACTTCGACCACAGCCTGAATACGGCGATCAAGCGGCTGCGGGACGTGCTGGGGGACTCGGCGGACAATCCAGTGTTTATTGAGACGCTTTCGCGGCGCGGGTACCGGTTTATGGCGCCGATGGAACAACTGGAGAACGGACTGAGGAACGGCAGCGGCGCGGGATCGCGGAACGGGCACGGGGTACTGAATGGAAATCGTGGGGCGGGATTTCTGGCCAGAGTAACAGGCGGAGCGACGAGCCGCTGGAGCGCGAGAGCGATTTGGTGGGGGCTGGCGGGACTTTTGATTACGTCGGGTGCCGTGTCCGCAGGCTGGCAGGCGGGGCATCGGTCCGTGCGGTCGATACAAGCGCGAGAAGTTCGGCTGACGACAAATTCGCCGGATGCACCGGTGGAAGGCGGAGCGATTTCGCCGGATGGAAGGATGCTGATTTATTCGGACAAGATCGGCGTCCACATAAAGGATACGACGAGCGGAGAGATTCACCAGCTGGCGCTGCCGGCGGAATTTAAAGTGACGTCGGCAAGCTGGTTTCCGGATCAGAACCACATTCTGGCGTCGGCGGTGCCGGGCGCGAAAGAGCGTTCGGGACTCTGGAAGATTTCCCTGTTGGGGGGCGCGCCACAGAAGTTGACGGACGACGGCGAGCAGGCGCGCGTGTCGCCAGACGGAAAAAAAGTCGCGTTTTTGCGAGGCGAATATCCGCGACGGGAAATATGGACGATGGGCGTGGACGGCAGCGAACTGCGCAAAGAGGTGGACTCGAGCGGGTCGATCTATGGCGTGCCGGTGTGGTCACCGGACAGCCGCATCCTGGCGTTTGTATGCGTCATCTATTTTCCGAACTGGAACGACGAAGACGTGCAGATCGAGACGCACGTGGTGGGGAGCGGACAAAACCAGATTGTGGTGAAAGACCGGCAACTGAACAGCGGATTGGCGTGGCTTGCGGATGGACGGCTGGCGTTTTCGGTATCGGAGCCGCCGCCGGCGCAAGGCGATTCGAATGTGTGGGCGATGCCAATGGACGCGAAGAGCGGACTGGCGAGCGGAGAGCGAGTGCGAATCACAAATGGGCCAGACCACAAACCGGTGATGGGCGCTTCCGCGGACGGGAAGAAGATTTTATTCTTGAGGACAAACATTCAGCCCGCCGTGTATGTGTCGGAGATCGACAAGAGAACGAAAACGGTGGGACTGCCGGAACGATTGACGCTGGACGACCGGAGGAACTTACCATTTGAGTGGACGCCGGATGGAAATTCGGTCCTTTACATTTCGAATCGCGAGGGGAAGTTTCATATCTATAAGCAGGCGGTTGGAAATGGGACACCGGAGTTGTTGGACACGGGAGGACATGAACCGAATATCCTGCGGCTGAATCCGGAGAGGACGAAAGTGCTGTTCACGACGCCGAAGGAGCGAAGCGCAAGCGGAACGGGATATTCGCACGATGGTGACGTGGAGAAAAGGCAGGATGTGAAAGCGGCCGCGAACGGCGGGCAGAATTTGCAAATCTACGAGATTATGCGCGCGGGACTGAACGGGGGCGAATTGCAAGGAGTGCTGGAATGGCCGGAGATTAACAATTTTCAATGCGCGAGGTTGCCGTCGCGGGAATGCATCTTCAGCAGCTATGCAAATGAAGCGCTGGAGTTCTATGAGTTTGATTCGGACGCCGGGAAGAGCAACTTGATGTTCAAGATTTCCGACCCGGAGTGGCAACTATTCAACTGGACGCTATCGCCTGACGGAGAAATGCTTGCGTTGGCGAAAAAGCTGCGCGCGCAGGATGAGGCGGAGATTCAGATTATGTCGTTGCGCGGCGGTTCGACGCGAAAGATTGCGTTGAAAGAATGGCGGAGCGTGCGGGCGATTGACTGGGCGGCGGATTCGAAGAGCATCTGGACGTGCGCGTCTCCGCGCGAGGGCGAGGAAGTGATCGTTAATGTGGACTTGCAGGGACGTGTGAAGCCGGCGGTGAAAGAGCCAAGTCCATATATTGGATGGGCGATTCCTTCGCAGGATGGAAAGCGATTGGCGATTTGGGAAGCGAGCGGGGCTTCGAATGTGTGGATGCTGGAGAATTTTTGAGGGAACGCTCGTGGCGTATTAAGTTGGCGATTCGCGGAGACCGTCGAGGTATTGCGTCAGTTGAGGTCCTTCAGCGAACTTCATGGTTCGCTTCAGGATGACAAGTTTTTTAGGTCTGGGTAACACGTGAGATCGAAGAAGGTCCGCTTCAGAAAGCGGACCCTACATTTCGGAACCTACTGGATAGTTTGGGAGATACCGTGTTGGTTGAGGTCCTTCGCGCATCTTCGTGGATGCGCGAAGGATGACAACATTTTTTATTTGGTTGGCCGCAATCAGCGTTTTGATTTTGCGAAATCGACGGTTCGTGTGACGCCCTGACCTTCCGTGACGTGGTAGAGCTGATTAGGTTTTAGATCTTTGAGAGAATCGATTTGGCCGCTGGGCCAGCGGATTTCCAGCAGGTCCACTTTTTGGGATTCGCCGAGGCCGAAGTGGACGCGCAAATCGTTTTGTGAATAGTAGCCGCCGCCGCTGCGGACTTCGTCGATCTGACGATGCGGCTTTTCCTGACCGGCAACTTTTGTGACGCAGGTGATGCGGGCACCGATTCCACTGCGGTTGGATTTTGTGCCGATGGTGCGGATTTTGATCCAATTGCTTTTGTTGGTGGAGTCGCAGCGGATGAGTTGCGGCGGAGCGTTGACGCAATTGACGACGAAATCGAGGTCGCCGTCATTGTCGAAATCGCCGAAGGCACAGCCGCGCGCGGGGGCGGGAGCAGAAATTCCGGCACCGGCGCTGAGAGAAATGTCTTCGAAGCGGCCATTGCGCAGATTGCGATAGAGAAGTTTGCGCTGTGGGTAGCCAGCTTCGGTGGTGAGCTGTTCGACTTCGGGATAGACGTGGCCGTTGCAGATGAGGATGTCGGGCCAACCGTCGTTGTCAAAATCGAAAAAGCCGCAGCCCCAGCCGAGATATTGCGTGTGTTTGCCAAGGCCGGCCTGGAACGTGGTGTCTTCAAATACGGCTGCGCCAAGATTGTGATAGAGCGACGGCGTATCGCCGGCGAAATTTGTTTTGACGAGGTCGAGGTTGCCGTCCATGTCGTAGTCGGCGGCGGAGACGCCCATGCCGGCTTGCGGCTTACCGTCGGCACTTAACGCGCAGCCGGATTCGAGCGCGATGTCTGTGAATTTTCCATTGTGCTTGTTTTGATAGAGCGCGCTGGCGGTGGAGTCGTTGGCGACGTAAATGTCCGGCCAGCCGTCGTTGTCGAAGTCGGCGGTGAGGACCCCGAGGCCGTAGGTGCCGTTGGCGCTGAAGATTCCGGCGGATTCGGAGGCGTCGGAGAAGGTGCCGTCGCCGTTGTTGTGGAAGAGAATATTTTTTCCGCCGATGAGGCCGGGCGGGCCGCAAGCGACCATTACACCCTTATATAGGCAGGGGCCGGATTCGGGGACGGGCGCAGTGGCGAGATCCATGTCAATGTAATTGGCGACGAAGAGATCGAGCTTGCCGTCGCGATCGTAGTCAACGAAAGCGCAACCGGAATTCCAGCGCTTGCCGCCAGTGGCGACGCCGGCTTTTTCGGCGACTTCAGTGAAAGTGCCGTTGCCGTTGTTGTGGTAAAGACGATTCTTGCCGAAGTAGCTGACGAAGAGATCATCGAAGCCGTCGTTGTCGTAATCGCCGACGCAGCAGCCTTGCCCCCAACCGGAGTGGGCGACGCCCGCAGCGAGCGTGACGTCGGTGAAAGTGCCGTCGCGATTATTTTTGAAGAGACGCGAGATGGGTTCCTGACCTTTCGGAAAGGCCTCTAGGCGCGAGCCGTTGACTAGAAAGATGTCGAGCCAACCGTCATTGTCGTAGTCATAGAAAGCGACGCCGCAGCCCGTGGTCTCGAGAAGATATTTGTTTTTGTGCTCGCCGCCGTAGATGGTTTTGGCGTTGAGGCCAGATTGTTTGGCGACGTCGAGAAAGGTCACGCCGAGGGGCGACGATTCGGGTGACGCGCCTTTCGCGATCGGCGGGCGGGCGAGAGAAAAGACATCTTCGAGCGAAAGAACCAGGGCGGAGCGGCTTAGTGACTTCAAGAATCCGCGGCGTGACGAGAACAAGTTGACCCGTACCTTCCCCTGAAAGCGCGTGCTAAACTCTGGCCGTTTCTTTTATAGACAGGGCTGCAGGCGTTTGCAAGTTCTGATGCGGTGCCGAGGCAAGACGATGGCTCATTCACGCAGTACTTCCCTTTTGAATATTTGGCGGAAATTGTGCGCGGCGGTGGCGATTCTGGCGGCTGCGGTGATGGCCGCAGCTGCAGGAGCGCAGACTGCGACGGCCATTCATTCGCGCGATGGCGGACTGCTGATTGAGCGGCCGGCGCGGACCTGGGAGTTTTTGTGCGCGGTTGGAAAAAAGTCGGGAGTGTTTGGCAATGAGTCTGGGCGGGTGGAGGCGTGGGTTTATCCGCTGAAGGTGCTGCGCGATTTCCATGTGACGGTGCACCACGACGGGAAAGAGATTCCGGCGGAGACGCTGGTGCGGACTATTGAGGCGCGGCCGGAAGAGACGACGCTGGTGTTAGCGGGCGATACGTTTTCGATTCGCGAGACGTTCTTTGCGCCAGTGGATGAACCAGGCGCGGTGATCAAATTTGAAGTGGAGACAGAACAGCCGCTGGAGTTGGAGGTGACGTTCCACCGGGATTTTCAACTGGAGTGGCCTGCGGCGGTGGGCGGGACGTACGCGAATTGGAACGCAGGACTGAACGCGGTTGGATTCGGCGAAGAGAGCAAGAGATTTGCGGCGGTGATTGGATCGCCGACGGGAAGAGAGCCGCGGCTCGAGTATGAAGCGAACTATTCGAGCGCGCATGAAGAGTCCATGAAGTTGGGTGCGACGGCGAAGGGGCGCGAAACGAAGATTGTGGCGATAGCGGGATCGATTCATGGGCAGGCGGAGGCTGAGGCTACGTACAAGAAGTTAATTGGGTCGTATGAGGCTCTGGAGAAAGAGTCGGCGGCGTATTACGCTGAGTATTTGAAGAAGACAGTGAGCGTGGAGTTGCCGGACGCGCAGTTGCAATCGGCGTATGACTGGTCGCGGATTAGTTTGGTGCAGGGACTGGTTGTGAATCCGACGATGGGGACCGGATTGGTGGCGGGATATCGAACTTCGGGGGAGAGCCAGCGGCCGGGATTTGCGTGGTTTTTTGGGCGGGATGCGTTCTGGTCGACGCTGGCGCTGAACAGTGAAGGAGATTTCGCGAACGCGCGGACGGCGCTCGCGTTTGTGGCGCAATTTCAGCGTGAGGACGGGAAAATACCGCATGAGATTGCGCAAGGCGCAAGCTTTGTGAACTGGTTCAAGGATTATCCGTACGGATTTGCGTCGGCGGACGCGACGCCGCTGTACATCATTGCGATGAACGATTATGTGCAGGCGAGCGGAGACGTGGAGTTTGCGAAGACGAATTGGGATCACTTGTGGCGGGCGTATCAATTTTTGAACTCGACGTATGCGGACGGATTTCCGAAGAATTTTGGAATTGGGCATGGATGGGTGGAAGGCGGGCCGCTGCTGCCGGTGAAATCGGAGTTTTATCAGAGCGGCTTGGCGGTCGAAGCGAAGCGAGGGCTGGCCGAATTGGCGAAGCTGACGGGCAAGGATGAGGATGCGAAGAAGCTTGCGGCTGAGAGCGATAAGGAGCAGGCGGCGCTGAATACGACTTTCTGGTCGCCGGAGAAGCAGATTTATGCGTTTGCGCTGGATAATCAGAACAGACGCGTGGACGAAGCAAGCGTGCTGGCAACGGTGCCGATGTGGTTTGGATTAGTGGATGAAAAAAATGCGAGTGCGATGATTACGCAACTGGCCGGGCACGAGCACATGACGGATTGGGGGATGCGGATTCTTTCGAATAAGTCGGCCGTTTACAGCGGCGCGGGGTATCACTTCGGCTCGGTGTGGCCCCTGTTCACGGGGTGGGCGGCAATGGGAGAGTACCGCTATCACCGCGAGCAGCCTGCCTACGCAAATTTGCGGGCGAATGCACTGCTGGCCCTGGATGGATCGCCGGGACACGTAACGGAGGTTCTGTCGGGCGACTATTATCAATCGCTTTCGACGGCTTCGCCGCATCAGATTTGGTCGGCGGCTATGGTCATTAGCCCGGTGCTGCGCGGGATGCTCGGCCTACAAATAGATGCAACAACTCACACTGTGGTGATGCGCTCGCACGTTCCCGCTGATTGGAATTACTTTAGTTTGACTGGCGTTCGAGTGGGCGGCACAACGCTGCTGATGAATTACACCAGAAGAGAGGAGGGTTTAGTACTTGAAGTCGGCCGGACCGAGGGGAAGGATGACTGCATTTTCGAATATCGTCCAGCCATCAGCCTTCGTGCGCGTGTATTGAAAGTTGAAATGAACGGGCAACCGATCAAATTTAAAATCGAGCAAAACGAAGCTGACCAACATATTTTAGTTCGTATCCCGATAGGTACCGGAAAGCATTTCATTCGTATTTTTCTGACGAACGATTTTGGATTGGCCGCGAACGCGAAATTGCCTTTGGCTGGCGCGAAGAGCGGGGAGCTGCGTATTCTTTCGCAGCATTGGTCCGCGAACCGAGAGCGACTGGACCTTGTGGTGTCGGGTATCGGCGGAGCGGGCTACAAATTAAACGTTTACGGCTTCGAAGGACTGAATCAAGTCGACGGAGCTGGGTTAGATTCTAGATCGCATCTCGGGAATGAACCGTTTCTTTGGATCGACATACCTGAAAGTAATTTAGAGCGCTACGTCCAGCAGAATGTCACGATTTATTTTGACGCCAAGCCGCCAAAGCATTGAGTAAGCCCGGCGATCGTGTTCAGGCGATGCCGAGCTTCTTTTGCATTTCTTCCAGGGAGACGCCCTTTGTTTCCGGATAGAAAGAGAGCACGACAATGAATTGCACGACCGTCATCGCCGAGAAGAAAATGAAGGGATAACCACCGGACTTGGCGGCGAGGGGCGGGAAGCCAAGGGAAATTATGCCTGCCATCAACCAGTGAGAGAAGCTGCCGAGGCTTTGGCCCTTGGCGCGAATGCGATTAGGGAAAACTTCGCCGATGTATACCCAGATTACGGCGCCTTGAGAGAACGCAAAAAACGCGATGTAGGTCACGAGCAACCAAACCAGATATTCGTTGTGCTGGTGCGTGAGGAAGATGGCAGCGACTCCGGCGAGGCAGGTAGCCGTACCGACGGCGCCAATCAATAGAAGCTTTTTGCGGCCGACTTTGTCGATCAGGGTCATGGCGATCATGGTGAAGATGAGATTGGTGGCGCCGATGGCGACGGATTGAAGGTCCGAAGAGACTTTGTTGAAGCCGGCATCGGCGAAGATCGGGTTCAAGTAATAGAGAATGGCGTTGATGCCGGCGAGCTGGTTGAACATGCCGATGGTGACGGCGAGGAAAACGGGCAGGCGGTACTGAGGGTTCCACAAAGAATCGTGCTGGTGATGCTCGGCGTCGATGGACGCGACGATTTCCTGAAGTTCGGCTTCGTAATTTTGTTCGCCGATGAGGCGGAGGACGTCTCGAGCTTCTTCAATGCGGCCTTTTTTGGCGAGCCAGCGCGGGCTGCGGAGAATGCCAAAGAGCATGGCCAGGAAGAAGACGGCTGGCAAAGCGGAGATGCCGAGCTTCCAACGCCATTCGATAGCGCCAAGCTGAAACGTCCCGATAGCGTAGTTGGAGAGATAGGCGAGAAGGATTCCGAGGACGACGTTGAATTGGAAAAAGCCGACGAGGCGGCCGCGCCATTTTGCCGGGGAAATTTCGGCGATGTACATGGGGCCGAGGACGGAAGAACCACCGATGCCAAGGCCGCCAATAAAGCGAAAAATTACGAGCGCCGTCCAACTCCACGCAAAGGCACAGCCGACTGCGGATACGACGTAAAGGACAGCCATGAAACGGAGACTGTCGCGACGGCCGATGGCATCGCCCGGGATACCTGCCGTTAGCGAACCGATGATGGTGCCGATGAGCGCGCTGGTGACCGTAACACCGAGTGTCCATGGCGTAAGGTGATAGAGATCTTTAAGAGACTGTTCAGCGCCGGAAATGACGACGGTATCAAATCCAAAAAGAAGACCACCCAAGGCTGCAACGACCGTGCTCTTGAGGAGAGCGGAATTCAGCATGGAGGCACCTGTGCGGATGAAATCATATGGGAGCTGGCCGAACGAATCCGCTGCGATTGCGAGCAGCCGGTGCGCCGCGGGAATTGTATTGGATTCCGGCGAAGGAGAGAACTTATTTCAGTTGGCGGAAGAAGCGGCTTTAGTGGCAACGATGTGAAAGGTCAGTTTGAGCTTGTCTTTGACTTTCACTGCGCCCCCGGCGGCTTTGTAGGGAGTGATGCCGAAATCGGACTGAAGCAGGGAAATTTCTGTGTCGCAGGTGAGCGAGCCGTCGTCGGAAATTTGTAAATGGACCGGCAGCGTGACGGGCTTTTGCGTTCCGTGGAGCGTGAGAGCGCCGCTGACCTGGAGATCGAAAGTGTTTTTCGAGGCCGAGACGACTTTGACAGCCGAAGACGAGAACTGGATTTGCGGGTATCGGGCGACGTCCAGCACTTGTTCGCCGAGCATCGTAGCTTGGACTTCGTTTCGATCCTCTTCGGATTCGCCCGGATCGATGACGCGGAGGGAGTTGGTATCGGCCGTGAAGGATACGGACGAGTCTTCCACTCTTGCCGACACGAATTGCACACCGCCGGAGAATTTAGTCGCTGACACAACGTGATCGTGGCCGAACGCCTTGAAGAAACCGTCTTTGGCGACCTGGATTTCAATTTTGCTTTTTGCGGAATCGATGGAATGGGTGATTTTCGTTTCGGCGTTGAACGTACCCGGCGCCGCAATCATCAACAAAACAACAAACAGCATCAAACTGGACTTTGTCGTCATCAAAGGTGGCATCTAGTGTATCCCTGTAGAACCCAACGGCAACAAGAACGATTTGGGCGAAAAAGCTCCGGTAAGCTAGTTGCAGGTAGTGAGATGCGGAAAACAGCCTTCGCGACTCAGGAGTCTACCGGGACCCGACCCAGGGAAGAGCCTTAAAACTAGAATGCAATCAAGGTTTCGCAAACGTGTGTGTTTTGTCGTGACAGCATTGATTCTGTGCCTCGGCCTGCCGAAGCACGCAGATGCGCAATGCCCGGACACGCCGCAGCAAGGAATTGTGGCAAATCCAAATCGACCGACAGTGGCGAATCCGGCGGACATCACGCAGTACGGAGTGCTGGAAGTAGAATATGGCTACAATCACGTGCAGGGGCTGACGGGCGAGCGAGACAACAATTTAATCGGACTGTTCAAATTTGCGGCGACGTGCAACTTCGAGATCCGATGGGATACGAATACGCTGCTGCGGCAGACGGTGGACGGCGTGACGCAAACCGGATTTGGCGATCATTCGCTGGGGTTTCAATACAGGTTTGAGCGGCAAAAGAAATTCACTCCGGCGATGGCGATCGGCTATTCGCTGGAATTTCCGACGGCGAGCGTGGCAAAGGGGCTCGGTACGGGAAAATACGACCACCTGTTCGAATTTCTTGCCAGTAAGGACATTCTTGGTGTTCATTTTGATTTCAATGCGGGATATTTCTTTTTCGGAAGACCGGTGGGCGGTGGCACGGACCAAAACGTTGAGATGAACCTGGCATTTTCTCACCGGATCTACAAGAAATTGCAATTTACAGGCGAGTTTTACGGGGACACGCACTTCAATACCGGCGCGCCCGCCTTCGCGGACGGACTTTGGGCACTAACGTACACAGTGACGCCACGGCTCGTGATCGATTCCGGGATAGACCACGCGTTGACATCGACTGCGCCGTTTCACCGAACTTATTTTGTGGGAGTGACG
>WNFS01002662.1_pt1 | contig 13512 bp, 16 predicted proteins | sample 5400141 | NCBI WGS metagenome assembly WNFS01 (sample SAMN13153358, study PRJNA577476) | soil metagenome | isolation source: 60 cm saprolite under Madrone tree | place: USA:California | collected 2016-06-14
TCTTCGAGCCACTTGAATCTTGGTTTCCACGTCGTGAACGCTCGCGACCAGCACAAGCCGGCCTGCTTGGCTGAGATAGCGGTCCACAGCGCCGATCTTGCCACGAAAAATGCTGTAGACGGGAACGCCCAATGCGGCCGCCTCTCGGTTCATCGTCCCGCCTGCGCTGACGACGAAGTCCGAGTACCAAATCAAATTGAGGCCATCCACAGCCTGCGCCGGAATGCGCATCTTGCCGCTCGCGAAAAGAGCTGGCCAATGGCTCTCCACGTATTTCGCCTGCTTTTGATTTCGCGGAAGCACGACAAGCTTTACGTCGGGTTGTTGGCTGAGAAACTTGACTACCGCCTCGAAGAGTTCATCACTCCCGGAGCTGTGATAGTGCGCCTCGCTAGCGGGGGGGCGGATAATTGCCACGAGATCCTGCTCGTGAAGGCCGAGTTGAGGCCTGATGCCAGGGTTCGGGACAAATCGCGGAACATAGACATCTTCTTTGATGCCCGGGTATTTCAGAATCCGCTTCGGACAGCCTGGGACAACTTCATCCGGAATCACGGCCGGGCACATTGACCAAGTAGGGCGAACGAAAACCCAGGGTGTAGCAAACTCATAATCGCCCATTTGCAGTGATGGAATACGCAAGGATGCAGACACAATGATTTGGGCGCGCGAACAATGAGAGACGGCGAGATCTGGCTTTTCTCTCAAAATGGTTGGCAGTAACTGCAGGGCACGAAAGAACAGTCCCGCCACCTTGCGGATTTTATTCTTCCCTGAATGACGTCCGATCAGCTTGTAGTTCAGGCGAAAAAGATCTGCCAGTTCGCGCACCTGAGAGCAGTCGCGTGCGGTGAGCACCAGGGAATACCCGCGGTTCTCGAGTTCATCGATAATTGGCGCGAAAAATGGCACATGCGGTGAGTTGTCCAAATCGATCCAGATCTTCCCCCTGTCGGTCAGCGGTCGGCGCCTACCGATCCTCGTGGTCAAATAGCTACGAAGGGAGGGCTGCTCTAGCTTCTCAGGCACAGAGATATGAGTAGTCTTATGGCTTTCGTCAACACTTTCGAAGCGGGTTTCCTTCACGTCAACGCGGTGATGAGACAACGAACCACCTCCAGGCTGAGATGTCAGAGGTTCGTACATCGGATGGAAAGCGAGCCGAACAAATCCCCAATAATATGTTTTCGCGATTGAAAGTTTGAATCGGAGCCATTCCGGTGAAGGCAGAATTGCCGACAAGAGATTGCTTCAACGCACTTTCAACGTGTCCAGATCACGCTTGCCTCTGCCAGAAAATGAGGTGTCAGGCAGCGACACTTGTGTTGCACCCAAAGAAATCAAAAACTTCCTTCGCCACTCGCTGCTGTTGCTCCGGCCGAAGCTGCGGATACATGGGCAGAGAGAGAACTTCGGCGGCAGCTTTCTCGGCGATCGGAAAGTCACCTTTCTTATAGCCCATACCGAGATAAGCCTTCTGAAGATGTAAAGCCACAGGGTAGTGAACTCCGGTGCCGATGTCAGCTTCTGCGAGGTGCCTTTGCAGTCCCTCGCGGTCTTTTGAGCGAATTACGTAGAGGTGGTAAACCGCTTTGCACCACGAGGGCTCGTAAGGCGGCACGATAGTCTCTGCCAGCGGGTGGAGCAGTTGATGATAACCAACGGCGACTTCGCGCCTTTTCCGATTCCACTCTGCCAGATATGGGAGTTTGACCTGCAAGACTCCTGCCTGAATAGCATCCAAGCGGCTGTTATACCCCTCCAGGTCGTGATAATACTTTTGCGCCTGCCCGTGGTCGCGCAGCATCCGGATGCATCGCGCAATCGTTTCATCGTCAGTAGTCAGCGCGCCGGCTTCTCCGCACGCACCCAAGTTTTTTCCTGGATAGAAACTGAAGGCAGCGGCGCGCCCTATGGAGCCAGCCTTTCTCCATCGCTTCTGTTTGCTCGAAAAATACTCTGCGCCGTGAGCCTGACAAGCGTCTTCGATCACAAGCAAGTTGTATCGTTCCGCGAGTTCCAGGATGGGATCCATGTCCGCCATCTGGCCGTACAGGTGCACGGGAACGATCGCTGTGACCCGGCTTCGCGTCTTCCGGTTCAATAGTTTTCCCGTCCAGTCGAGGCAACATTGCGTTTCAAGGTATTCATGGAGCTTCCGCGCATCCATGTTGTAAGTGCGCTCTTCGACATCCACGAAGTCAGGCCGCGCGCCGGCCTGAGAGATCGCCTCTGTGGTCGCCATAAAAGTGTTCGGAACTGTGACGACAGTATCGCCCGGTTGCACTCCGGCGGCCACTAGGGCAAGCCGCAGGGCGTCTGTGCCGTTCCCTACGCCGACGCAATACTCGGTTCCGCAAAACTGTGCGAATTCCCTTTCGAACCCCTCCACCATGGGGCCGCCGACGAATCCAGCGGTCTTCAGAAGGGTTCGGAAGACTGCGAGCAGTTCCTCTTCCAGTTCTAGGTGAGGAGTCACCAGGTCCAAGAGAGGAATCTTGTCGTTCCGAGTCATTTTGCCGCCTTCACTTCTTGCGCGATGAAACGGAGAAGCCTCGCTGGATTCCCAGCCACAATCGCATTGTCGGGCACGTCGCGGGTCACAGCGCTTCCGGCGCCGACCAGCGCGTTTTCGCCAATAACAAGATTTGAGAGGATCGTTGCGCCGGAACCAATCGAAGCACCCTTTTTCACCAGCGTTGGCTCCACGCTCCAGTCTTTTTCGGTCTGAGGCGCGCCATCGGGTGTGGTGGCGCGCGGATAAGCGTCGTTAATGAACGTGACGCCGTGACCGATGAAAACGTTGTCTTCGATGGTCACACCCTCGCAGATAAAACTGTGACTCGAGATCTTGCAGTTTCTGCCAACCCTGGCGTTCTTTTGAATCTCCACGAAGGCGCCCACACGGCTTTCGTCGCCGACCTCACAACCGTAAAGATTAATGAACTTGGAGAGTCTGACGTTTTTGCCCAACTTAACGTCCTCGGAGATGCACACGTAGGTGTTCACAGTTGAACCACTTTCCCGCGTTCTCTCAATGATTGATCGGCGGCCTCGAGCATCTTAACCACCCGCAAACCGGCCTCACCGTCGTTGAACGGTCTCGTGTCATTTCTCACGCACTCGGTGAAATACGATATTTCATTTCGCAGCGCCTCTGTCTGCTCCACCTTCGGCGCCCACATATCACCCGAGCGGTAACTCACCAGCAGTTCGTAGAGACCTTCGCCGTTGCTAACCTGCACGCCTCTATCATATATTTTGATTTTCTCGTCAGCCTCGAGGTCGTTCCACACCAACATCTTCTTTTCCCCGCCGATCAGAGTAGTTCTGACTTTGACCGGGGAAAGCCAATTCACATTGATGTGAGCAATGGTCTTGCCCGGGAAATAGACCGTCATAAAGGCTACGTCGGCAACTCCGTTGAGATGGGTTTCACCGGTAGCAACCACTGCTTCGGGCTTGGCAGCGATAAGGTAATCCATAATCGACAAATCGTGCGGTGCGAGATCCCACAGCACATTAACGTCATGCTGGAACAGGCCGAGATTGACGCGCGTGGAATCGTAATAATAGAGCTCGCCAAGAGTGCCCTCTTCGATCAACTGTCGAATTTTCCTTACTGCGCCGGTAAACAGAAAAGTGTGGTCCACCATGATTTTTAGATTCTTGCGCTCGGCCAGCTCGATCAGTTCTTCTGCCTGGCTCGACGTGCAGGTGAACGGTTTCTCTACGAAAACATGTTTTCCATTCTGCAGAGCCATCTTGGCGAGCCCGTAGTGGGTGCGAACGGGTGTGACGATGGCCACCGCATCGATCTGGGAAGTCCTGACTAGCTCACCGAAGTCTTGGGTTACCTGGATTTCAGGGTAGGTCTCATGCGCACGCTGCAATGACTTGGAGCTGGTGTCACAGACGGCTACGACTTCCGAGCTCTGCAAATTGTGAAAATTTCTTACAACCTGTGGCCCCCAGTATCCGTAACCAGCGACGCAGACACGAATCCTGGGTGTCGACGGTGAATCGGGACTTCGCTTGGCAAGATTGCCTTCATTGCGTTCCGCGGGCGCGCACACTCTAGGAAGGGTGCTCATTCTCAATAGGCTCCGTTACCCGACAAGGCAGCACGCGGAGTCCGCAAAAGGATCATGAGATCCAGCCACGGTGACCACATCCTCGCGTATCGGAGATCCATCCGCACCATGTCGTCAAATTTGGTCCTGCTCCGCCCGTCGACTTGCCACAAACCTGTGATTCCCGGCTTCACTTCTAGCACCCGGCGGCGGTGCCAGGCGTGGTATACCTCCAGCTCGTAGGGAATAGGCGGTCGCGGCCCGACCAGAGACATGTCGCCCTTCAGTACATTGATGAATTGAGGGAGTTCATCCAGGCTGGTCTTACGCAGGAACTTTCCCACACGCGTGATCCGGGGATCTTCCTGAATCTTATAGACGACGTTCTGGCTGCGGCCAGAGCGGTCCGAATCGACTTCCCCGATGATGAAGCGCTTAACATACTCTCGGTGAATGCCCGGGTCATTTGCGGGCATCATGGACCGGAATTTCAAGAATGTGAATATGGTTCCGTATTGGCCTATCCTTGTCTGCTTAAAAAGGACCGGTCCTTTGGAAGTAAGCTTGATGGTCAACGCAATGAGGGCAAACAGAGGACAGAATAGAATAAGGGCCACGACACTCCCGACAATATCCATAACTCTTTTTACAACGTGGCGGTACTTCCTGGCTTCATTTCGCTCGAACAAATCTGGATAGAGCTTCTCGTCAGACAAGCGACTGGTGTTCGGTTTATCCCAATTCTCCGGAAAGAAGTGGAATGAAATGCGAATCTGATCGACATCCTCGGCACCCAAACTCGAGCGCAGCGCCTCCGAGAGCTTAGCCAAAACCAAGCTTTGCAGCGCATTCCTTTCTGCTTCACGGACTTCGGTGAAGATGACTCCTAAAATGGCGCTTCCTCGATACCAGCCGACAATGTCCGTCTCCCTGGTAGAACAAGAAAGCGCTGACAATATTCTCGTCAGCACTCTTTGCTTCCGATTCGCTCGGAGAACTGTTCCTGTATCCATAAGCATTAACAGGAAAGACTTGCGAGAACGCTCCGCTCGCTTCCGCTCCCAGCAGAGAATTCTACGGAAGAGCTCCTCGGCGAGAACTTCACGATGCTTCTCGTGATAGGAGTGTGGAGTTCGTAGAATGACCCTGAGAAATCTCCCAAGATTAGGCTTTTCTATCGTCAGATTCATTTTCGAGGCACCAGTCCGTTCACTAACCCAAGCACTCAGCGGCTTGGCAAGGGGGAGGTTCTGCGCCAAACAATCCAATCCCCCGGTATCACTTCAACACAGGGCCTAGGCACGGAACTGTTTGGGCTAAGATCGCTCAAGCTGACACCCTGGGGTATATGTCGGGGACAAACCAAGAGGAATCGGCCTGACACAAGTGTCGTCGACTCGACAGCCATGCGCCGCTGCAGTAAAGTTACTGACACGAGGTTATTCTCTGAAGAGTTTCGGCTATCGTTTCTTTGCCCCATCGCACAAGGGCCATGAAGGATAAGCAACCGCCCTTAAAAGTCCCAGCTCTCCGCTCCCAAGCGCTGGGACGCACCCTAAGGAAGCAGCAGGCCACGACTTCACATGGCGAAACCGGCAGCTCGGCCTTCATCTCTTGTCCAACCCGTTTCCGGCGTAATACGAGTAAGCGCCGTACATCGCCTCTTCGTCGACGCCGTTCAGCACCGCGCCCAGGAGATTGTTTTCCCTAAACTCCTGACACGCCGTCTGCGCCAAGTCGAAGGCCGTCGTCCCAGCACGGATCACAAAGATCACACCATCGCACATCCCGGCCAACACACTGGCATCCGACACGGGTAGCACAGGAGGCGCGTCCACGATGATCCACTCAAATACTGGAGCCAGTCGTCCGAGCAGGCTCCTCAACCGGTTGTTTGAGAGTAATTCCGTCGGATTGGAGACGGATCTCCCGACGGGAATAAAAAAAAGGTCTTCCTTCGCATCTGTCTGGATAATGGAGAATTCATCGGCTTCGCCAGCAAGGTAATCGGTCAGCCCCGGCGCAGATGGAGCACCCATTCGAACGTGTAAGCTGGGGGCGCGCAGATCCGCGTCGATCAACAAGGCCCGCCTTTCGTGCTGGCGCGCGATGGCTTGAGCGAGATTCAGGGCAACGAACGATTTACCTTCCTTGCTCAATGTACTTGTGATTAGCAGGGTGCGGATGGATTTTTTTTCGCGCAACCGATACAGACGCGAGCGCAAAGTGCGGAACTGTTCGGCACACCGGTCGAAAGTTTGCCCGCTGAAGAAAACGGCGTACTCCGGATTTAGCTTCCAGCCGGGCTTCGCACAGCGCTGCCGCAACTCATCGAGTCGAAGATAGCAGGATGCTGGAGGTGCGCCCTCCGGTCCAACTGGGGACAGGAATTCTGGACTTCTTTGTCCCGCGCGGTCGCAACGAACGCCTTGCCTAATGAGCGACTGGGGCCGTTGCGCCTGCTCCATGGGCACGCTTGTCGCACCCTGTTCCTGAGCCTTCCTGAGGGCCTCGTAAATCCGGCTCATAGTTGTTTTTCCTCCGGTGAGCCGCACATTTAGGCGGGCTCTCCGTTTCGATGCACATGCGTGGCAAAGTCTTGGAGCAGTGACTCGGCCGGCCAGGAGCTCGCCGAATATACGGAACTAGCCGACGGCGTGCTCGGCGCGACGCGATCCAGTTCAAATTCGCGCGCCACTTCATCAATCAGCTGGGCGGGGACGGGCTTCTGCTGATCGACGTAGGCATTGACCAGCGCATGTTCGCAGAGCACGTTGATCACGCGCGGGATTCCGCGGGCATAGTTGCAGATGCTTTCGATGGCTTCCGGAGAAAAGATTGGTTCGCCGTTCGCTCCGGCAATGTGAAGTCGCTCCGCGACGTAACCACGAGTTTCCGCCGGCGATAGCTGGCTTGTCCTGCAGCGTAGGGTAATCCGTTGCCGAAGCTGTCGCAGCTGGGGATGTCTAAGTTTCTCCTCGAGCTCTGGCTGGCCGGACAGCACAATTTGAAGCAACTTCTCGCTTGAGGTCTCAAGATTCGTGAGCAGGCGGATCTCCTCCAGTGCTTGCTGCGAAAGGTGTTGTGCCTCGTCCACAACCAGGACCGCCAACCGTCCGGCTTGGTGCCGCTCCAGCAGCCACCGGTAGAGCCGCAGAAGCATGCCGCCTTTCGTGCGCGATTCGGGGAGGATACCGAAATCGGCCATCAGACAATCAAACAGTTCGCTGACGCTGAGCTGGGGGTTGAAGATAAGGGCCGTTGCCGCTTGCTTTTCATGGAGCCAATCTAACAGCTTGTTGAGCAGGGTGGTCTTGCCCGTTCCGACCTCGCCAGTCAGCAGAACGATTCCTTTTCGAGTCTCAATTCCGTAGGTCAAGCCTGCCAGCGCTTCCTGCGCGCTTGGCGTGAAGAATAAATAGCGGGGATCCGGGTTGACATTGAAGGGGTTTTCCCGCAAATTGAAGAACTGTTTGTACATAATTCTTCTTTCCCTTCAAGACGAAACGTGTAAGCTAAATACGCTTCGCTTGGTTGCAGCCACCACCTTGCGGTTTCCGTTCTTCTTTTCCCTAGACGAGCCCATCAAAGGCAATAGAGCCAGCGTGGGCACGCCGAGATAAATCTCGATGTCACGCTTGGTCCGTATCGATTTGTCGCGCCACTCCGCCAATCGCACCAACCCCAATCCCAGGACCAGCCCTGCGCCTAGCCCGCCGAGGCCGAAAAGCGGCGGCTTGGGAAAGGAGGGCCGCTCCGGCAAACTGGGCGGATCCAGCACGCGGAACTGCTCGCCTTGCTGGTGGCGCTCCAGCTCCGTAGCCATTTGGGACTCGTTTCGCTTCTTGAGGAGATCGTTGTAGAAGCTCAGCGCTGTTTGATAGTCTCGCGTTAGAGCTTTGAACTGCTGCTGGATCATCGGGCTAGACTGGATCCTGCTCTGCAAGACCTTGATCTGCCGCTGAAGTTCTTCTTGCTCGTGCGCTTTCTGCCTGATAGTTAGATCGATCTGGCGAAGCCGAGCCCTAAATTGCTGGATCTCTGGCGGCTCGTTGGCTACTGCCCGGGCCTGCTGTTCATTTGGCTGCGCATGAACCTGCGTGGAGGCATCTGCAAGCTTCTTCTGGACCAGTGCAATGTCGTTCTTGAGTTTCACCACGTCGGGATAATCTTCCGTGTAATGCCCTTGCTCCGAAAGCAGCTGATTCTGCAAGTCTCTGAGCTGTTGTTCGAGGGTTTGGGAATTCTGGCCCCCCTTCGATGATTGCCACGCCGCCAGTTGCTGATTCAGGAGCGAGTCCGTAAATGCCTTGTCTTGCTGAGCTTGGTTAAGGGCCTGGGTAGCAGCTTCGAGCTGCGGGGTCATGCCCGCTAGAAGAGTAAGATTTGTCTTGTCGTCTTCGGGAAGTTCCCCAACGTAGCGACTCTGCAACTCAGCAAGTTTGGCGTCCTGGTCGTCGAGTTTGGCTTTGGCGTCGTCCAATTGCTTGGCTAAGAATTGGGTTGTATCCTCCGCCTGCTGCTGCCGAAGATGCAGGTTTTGCTCCATAAACATCGAGGTAATTTCCTTGCAAATCTGCTGGGCAAGCCGCCCCTCTCCCAGGGTGACATCTACATTGAAGCCGGGCAGTTCGGCCGATCTTGTACCGGCCATCGGGTTCAGTGGTGTCACCGAGATCGCCTTCCGCAGCCGCTCGACCGCGTCCTCCATCGGCACCCGTTTGGCGGCATTCCCATAGAGGCCGAATTGTTCAATGAGATGTTGCAAGCGCGTACGGCTCAGAATCTGCTCTTGCATGCTGGCGAGCCGCTGGTTTAGGTCTTCACTTACTACTGGCTTTACGTAGCTGTCCGGTACGGTGGGCTGTTCGACCAGTATTAAAGTATGTGATGTGTATTTCTTGGGCAGATGCCAGGACAGGGCATATCCCGCCACCGCGCTCAGGAGCGCCGGGATGAGGATCAGCCAGCGCCGCCGGCGGAGTATTGCTGCGTAATCCTCGAAGGCCAACTCTCGGTATTTTGCCATTTCTCTTTTGTTTCCTTCGGCTCGCTCTGCGACCCCGTTATTTCATGGCAAAAGGGCGGTGATGCCAGTTCAAACCGACGAAGACTTGGTGTCGCGCCAAGCTTTTCCCGCACACGACCCCAGTGCAGATCGGAGCGTTGGAACCTTCGAGTTGCACGAGATAGCCCACGAATGGCGTACCTTGCAGAATTGGAATGTATGGATGAACCCCCGTATTCGTGCGGCGTCCTTAGGTTGCCATTTCATCTTGGTGAGCACGTTTGTGATGGTTTTCATTTTCGCTTCACGCTTGCGCTTTCACGGCTGTTCTCTGCAGAGTTGGCGCCGAACTATTACCGTTTAGATTAGGCTAGCGATGAACGCGGGAAAGCCAAGCGTGGCTAGACGCTGGGCTGCTGCAAAAGAGGCTGAGGGCTCCCGGGCCTAGACGCTGTCTGATTTGCAGTTGGTCTGACAGGGTATGCTTCACCGATCCAGCTACGATCAATTTCGACAGCAACCGAGCGCTGCAACAAATTAACGGACAGCACGAGTTTCAATCCCGACTTGATTTTGATTACGATTCCGGTCATACCCCGCAGAGGGCCATCCTCGATCCGGGCGACTTGGCCGACTTGCAGGTACGGCCAAGGCATTATCGAGAGGCGGCTCTTTCCCACACGCTGGATCGCGGCGATCTCTTCTTCCGCGACGAGAATCGGTGTTTTGCCGATCCCCACGATTTGAATGACCCACGGTGTCATCAGCACCGGCAAGCGATTGTGCGGGTTCATCCGGCAGAAGAGATATCCAGGGAACAACGGCACTTCAACTTCCTTCATCCGATCGGACCAGCGTCGCATGTATTTGCTGATGGGCAAAAAGCACTCGTAACCTGCATTTTCCAGCAGCAAGTTCGCTGTCTTTTCTCTGCCGGTCCTGGTTAGGATCGCGAACCACGGCCACTGTTGATTGCGATCACCCATGTTGACTCCGCTTGAGAAGCTACCGCCGTTGGAGTCCCAGAATTCTCAGGACCCGGAATCGGCGAAGGCCTAGGTCCCCTCGAACGCATCTGTCAGCTCAAGCCAGCTTCGCTGACGAGGGGAAAACTTGGCCCGTGCGGAACCGTAACGGATGCCGAACCCCTTCACAATCCGGGCTTAACCTTAAATATCGGAGCGGACAATCCCCGAGGGAACGGAAGGAATCGTAATTCATAGTATTTCTGAGTCGCTGTGGGAGCCGCTTTGGCCATCCTGTCGCCAGTCAAATGCGCTGTTCCTAGGTTCCACGTGTGGGCAACCCGCTGGCCCGCTGGTGGGAGCCTCCGGCAGGAAACTCTCAAGGGAGCCCGCATTCTCGGCAGGTATATTTTCTTACTGTTTCTTTGCCCTTCTGCGGTCGGGGAATTGCTTGCCGAGAATCGTCCACAAAGTGCTGAACTTTGCTAATCCCTGGAACGCTGGCAAGATAAGAATGCCAACGACCTGGGCCGCTAAGTATATTGGTATCCGTGAGATAGCGTGCCCTGGGTGACCGCGACGCCCGTGGACTGCAAATTGCACACAGACCGTTGGAATTACAACCCTATGTCTGTCCCCCACATAGCAGATGAATCGGAAAGGTTGGGTACCGTTGCGGCGGGAGCCTCGACAGAGAAGGCCGCCACTGGTACCGTTCTGATTACGGTCGGGGAGGGGGCTTCCCTGCAGGCACTGTATAGACCTGCGCAACGACGAGACCTCAACTGGAGGCGCTACGCAACAGGCCTCTTGACCAGTTGACGGGTTGGCCTTGGAACTGCAATCCGAGACCAAAGCGTCCGTCTGGGAGCCGCTGGCAATAAACAACGCGAACGATGGCTCGCAACTCTCCCTCGAGTGATCTGATCATCAGTCGTTCATTCGGCGCTCTCGCGTGTTGGGCCAAAACGCGTATTCCCAGAGCAGAGCCATTCTCAGTCGTTGTCCGCTCCGTCCCGGCCGGGTCCTGGGGGTCGGAAATCTCCACCGGGACAGTCAGGCGCGCCCGTTTCTCAAGTCTTCCAGACCGCATAGGCATTTCGGATAGCCTTTCAAGTTGGCTTCGTTAGATGGCACCGGGCTGGACGGCGCAGAAGACTAGATTTGCCTCCGAAAAGAAAGCTTGGAAAACGCCATCAATGCGCTCATTTTCTCTACTAGATAACAACCGCGGGACGCCTCGGCGAAACAATGGTTGGGAATCAACTGCCATGCTCAGGGTCGCGACATCAGATTGTTCACGGATTTGAACGCTGCCCGTCGTTCCCGCGAGCAGCCAGTGAACTTGTTTGAGCTCATTGGCATATGTGCGCATCCTTGATCTGCGGAGGATCCTCCGTTGCGATCTTGCCCTCTTTTGACACTGTCTCTCGCACGGGTACGGTTGTGGCGCTTCGAATTCTCAGTTCTGTTAGCAGCATCTGTGCGTCTCCCAGAAACAAGTAGCGACGCGCAAGAATTGCAAGTTCATCCAGGTCGTTTGGAAAACCTTCGCGCAGCAGACCCTTCCAAAGAGCATAAGAAACGGGCAGCGGAGCGCGCCGGTGCTTCATGGCGAGCAGGACGACCCAGTCACCGAGCAACTGTGCGATCGTATTCCGCCATTCGAACTGGCCTTTGCGCGCGTCACGAAACATCATTCGTTTTCCTTGCCTTGCACGCCGACGTGCTCCGGACAGTGATTTAGTGGACCACCATTTGATGCGCCGCGAGCATGCAAATCCGCTGCAATTCCTCGTAGGTGAAATAGGTCTCTTCCTCGTTGCCGGCGCGTTCTACTTGGCCCAGTCCGGATTCCTTCGAGATACGGCTGAGATCCGCTTCCGATAGGCCGAGCAGGAAAGAAGCTCTCGCCTGCGTGACATATTTCGGGACTTGATTGTTCATAACCTCCTCCTATGCCGCCACGCTGGCCATGGCGTCTTCTTCCACAGCCAGAATCATCGTCATGCAAACGCCGCTGGTGAACGCTCCATCCATTTACATGAACCTCTCCTAACATGAGCTCGGCCCGCCTCCGTGTCAGCGCGGTTCGGTTATCGGGGGGATCGAGGTGGGGGCCCTGACCACGGAGGCGACCCGCTCCTTTCGCTGCAGGATAACCGGTCGCCAAATCAATTCAATCCGGTGAATCACCCATTTCGGCTGAGTGAAATGACCGAGAAATGCCTGCGGGCAAACCATTTGGCTGGTGTCAAGCTTGGATCAGACCGCGGCGAATGGCGTAGCGAACCAAACTCGCCGTCTCATGGATATCAAGCTTCTTCATGAGTCTTGCTCGGTGGGATTCCGCTGTCTTTACGCTGATGCCCAATTGCGCCGCGACATCCTTCGTGGACTTTCCTTCACCTACTAATTGAAGAACTTGGCGCTCGCGCCCTGAAAGGGGATCGGTCGGAGCATAGGCTTTGGTGAGATAAGCATCAACAACAGCGCGCGAAATGTTTGGGCTAAGATATACGGACCCGCGACAGACTTCTTGTATCGCATGTACGAGGTCGTCCCCCGCCTGGCTCTTCAGCACATATCCTCTGACCCCTGCGCGCAGAGACTCAGTGACATACTGATCCTCGTCGTGGTGCGTGAGAAGAATCACCTTTGTCTTCGGCGATGATTTCTTCAGTTCGCGGGCTGCGTCCACGCCATTCAAGACCGGCATGCTGATGTCGATGATCGCGACGTCCGGTTGCGTCTTCTGTACCGAACGCAGTGCTTCTTGTCCGTCTGAGGCCTCGGCCACAACTTGAAATCCTTGTTTTTCCAGTAATGCCTTCAGTCCCTGACGGATCAGGGCATGATCATCGGCAAGCAAAAGGCGTGTGGGCATCGTATCGCGGGCAGATTAAGGAATTCAGCGCTCCCAGGCAATCGGGTGGTTTCCTATATTTTTCTGAGGTAAAGACCCGAGCAGGAGCAGTGGCGACGCTGATGCACGAGGTCTGCTGACAGCAGAGCGTTATCCTACTGAAACAGTTCCACTTGCAGGGCCCTTACCGGCGCGAGCTGGCAGGCTTCATCATTTCCATTCAGGGCTGCACGAGTCCCCGGCGAACTGCGTAGCGCACAAGGCTGGCGGTTTCGTGAATATCCAGCTTCTGCATGAGCCGCATGCGGTGAGATTCGGCTGTCTTCACGCTGATACCCAGGACCGAAGCAGTATCCTTCGTTGATTTTCCTTCCGCAATCAACTGCAGCACCTGGCGCTCACGGACCGTCAAAGGATCTGCGGGCTTATCGGATTTGGTGCGGTATGCCTCCATCACCGCGCGTGAGATCCCCGGACTCAGATAGAACTCTCCCCGGGAGACTTGCTGAATTGCGTGAATTAGATCGCTCGCGACCTGATTCTTTAAAACGTATCCCTTCACTCCGGCTTCGAGCGCTTCATGAATATACTGTTCTTCTT
>WNFS01003350.1_pt1 | contig 13507 bp, 15 predicted proteins | sample 5400141 | NCBI WGS metagenome assembly WNFS01 (sample SAMN13153358, study PRJNA577476) | soil metagenome | isolation source: 60 cm saprolite under Madrone tree | place: USA:California | collected 2016-06-14
GCAATGGGGTGACGAAGGCAAAGGCAAGGTCGTCGACTATCTCGCCGGCGCTTTCGACTTCATTGCGCGCGTGGCCGGTGGCCACAACGCCGGGCACACCGTCATCATCGGCAGGATCGTTTCGTCCTGCAACTCATCCCCTGCGGGATTTTGCGTCCCCAGCAGCAAGCGGTCATCGGCACCGGCGTGGTGGTCGATCCTGCCGCGCTTGTTGCTGAGATTGAGACGCTCTCAAAAGCGGGCGTGGACGTGAAGGGCCGCCTGCACCTCAGCAACCGCGCGCATCTGATTTTCCCGTATCACCGCGAACTGGACCGTGCCGCCGAAAGCGCCCGCGGCGCGAACAAAATTGGCACCACGTCGCGCGGCATCGGCCCCGCCTACGAAGACAAGATGGCACGCCGCGGCCTCCGCGTTTGCGATCTGCTCGACCCCGCGCTTTTCCGCGAGAAAGCTGCGCGCGTGGTCGCCGAAAAGAATCGCCTGGCCAAAGGAGCCTACGGCGCGGACATAGATTTTTCCCATGAAGTGGAAGAAACGTTGCGCCTCGGCGAAAAGATCCGCGCCTACATTTGCGACACCGCCGAACTCGTGAACCGCACGCTCGACGAAGGCAAGTCTGTGCTCTTCGAGGGCGCGCAAGGCACGATGCTGGACATCGATCACGGCACCTATCCGTACGTTACGTCGTCGAGCGCCATCTCCGGCGGCGCCACCACCGGTGTCGGCGTGCCGCCAACAAAAATCACCAATGTCCTCGGCGTTTCCAAGGCCTACACCACGCGCGTCGGCGGTGGGCCCTTTCCTACCGAGATGCCCGACCTCGAAGCGCGCGAAGTCCGTGAGCGCGGCAAGGAATTTGGCGCGGTCACCGGGCGCCCGCGGCGCTGCGGCTGGCTCGATCTCGAGGTGCTGCGCTATGCGAAAATGATCAATGGCATCGATTCTCTGGTGGTCACTAAGCTGGATGTTTTCGACACGCAGCGCGAGATTCAAGTCTGCGTCGGCTACAAATACAAAGGATCACCGCTGCGCGAAATGCCCGCGCTCGCCGAAGAATACGAACACGTGGTGCCCGAATATAAAACGCTGCCTGGCTGGTGCCAATCCACATACGGCGTGAAGGACAACGCGAAATTGCCCAAAGCCGCGGTGGAGTACCTGCGCTTCATCGGCGATTTCCTGCAAGTGGAAATCGGCATGATCTCCACCGGCCCCGAGCGCGAGGCCACCATCGTGCCGCAAGGCACGCAACTCGCGCACTGGCTCGAAGGGTAAGCGCCGTCGTAGGGGCGCAATATATTGCGCCCCTTGTCCGCACGATTTCTTGAGTTAGAGACAAGCTCCTTCCCATCCACAATGCTCACCTACCAGCAAGCTCGCCGCACGGTCATCGAACAACTGGAAAAGGCCAAGGGTCCGCGCGCAACCGCAAACATCAGCATTTGGGACGCGCTCGGCTTCGTGCTCGCCGAAGAAGTAAAGACCGATCGCGACTATCCGCCTTTTCATCGTTCGACGCGCGACGGCTACGCAGTGCGCGCAACGGAAGCGTCGGCCGGCGCAACCTTGCGATGCGTGGGACGGTGCCGACGCGGTGGTCATGATCGAGCACACGAGCCGGGACGGCGATTCGGTGCGATTTGAGCGCGCAGCGCAACCGGGTCAGAATATCGTGCCGCGCGGCAGCGAAGCCCAGCGCGGCAAGACCATGCTGTCTCCGGGCATGCGCTTGGGCTACGCAGAGCTCTCGCTCGCCGCGCAGGTCGGCAGGCCGCAACTGCGCTGTGCCAACAAGCCTCGTGTCGCACTCCTATCGACCGGCGACGAAGTGGTTTCGGTCGATCAGCAGCCCGGCGCGTTTCAGATTCGCAACAGCAACAGCGTTTCGCTCGCCGCGCAAGTGCGCCTCGCGGGCGGCGAGCCCGTTCTGCTGGGCAACGCCGCCGATCGCGTCGAAGATTTACACGCCAAAATCGAGCGAGGCCTGAAGGAACATGCGCTCGTTCTTTCCGGCGGCGTATCGATGGGTAAGTACGACCTCGTGGAAACGGTACTCAAGGACCTGGGCGCGCAGTTCCACTTCGACGCCGTCGCTATCCGTCCGGGAAAACCGGCGGTGTTCGGAAAATGTGGAGACACCTTCGTCTTCGGACTTCCCGGCAATCCGGTCTCCACCATGGTAACGTTCGAGTTGTTCGTAGTGCCCGCGATCGACCTGCTCAACGGTGCACCGGCGCGCGATTTGCCTCTCGTCGAAGCGCGCCTGGGTGCAGCGCTAAACGAAAAGCCCGGGCTGACCCACTTTCTACCCGCTCGAGTGGAATGGCGCGGCGCAACTGCAGAGGTAAAAGCTTTGCCCTGGCAAGGGTCCGGGGACGTAGCGGCATTGGCACACGCAAACTGCTTCCTGGTGGTCCCCTCGGATCGCGGACAAGTCAACGCTGGAGATAGCGTGCAAATCTTGCTGCGAAAGGATGTAATTTGAGATCTCTTCTCTGTGACCTCTGTGCTCTCCGCGATCTCAGTGTTAATTCTTGCCGTTTTTCCCGGTAAAGTAAGTCCATGCCCAAGCTCTCTCACTATGGCCAACGCGGGGAAGTGCAGATGGTCGACGTCTCCGCCAAGCAAGTGACCACTCGCACCGCCAAGGCCCACGCCTTCGTGACAATGAAGCCCCGCGTCGTAGCCGCCGTCCGCGGCCTCCAGAACCCCAAAGGCAATCCCCTGGAAGTCGCGCGCATTGCCGGAATCGCCGCCGCAAAACGCACCGCGGAGTGGATACCTCTTTGTCATCCTCTCCCGCTGACGCACATTGATGTGACCGCGCGCCTATGTGAAAATGGCGTTGAACTTCACTCCACGGTAATCGCGACCGCGCAAACCGGCGTGGAAATGGAAGCTCTGGTGGCGGTTACTGCCGCGGCCCTCACGGTCTACGACATGTGCAAAGCTCTGGACAAAGGCATGGAGATTGCCGATATCCGCCTCGTTGAAAAAACCGGTGGAAAGAGCGGCGATTTCCATCGTGAAAAGCCGTCGCAGCGGCGCGCGCCACGGGGCCGCAAGCGATGAGTGCTGCCTCGGGAAAAACGACCGTCAAGTTGCTGTTGGTGGAAGACAATCCGCTCGTGTTGGAACTGGTGTTTCGCGGCATTGAGCACGTTTGTGACGTCAGGGTCGCGCACGATGGCGGCGACGCGCTGCTAAAGACCGTCGATGATCCTCCTGACGTGATTCTTTCCGACTATAAAATGCCCGGCCTCGATGGCCGCCAGCTTTTTGACAAGCTGCGCAGCCGGGAGAAGACTCGGCACATTCCGTTTTTGTTCATGGCCAGCCGCGCGGACATCGAAGAGCGCCTGCGCCCATTGGTCGACGGTGTTGAGGAGTTCATCGCCAAGCCATTCCTGGTGAAAGACCTGGTGCGCATCACCAAAAAAGTGGTGGATCGCTTGCACCTGGAAAAAATGCAAAAGCGTGCCGCGCGCCCCGGCATTATTCAGGGCCGCCTCGAAGAAATGAGCATGACCGATTTGCTGCAGTCGCTGGAGCTGGGCCAGAAATCCTGCCGCTTGGTGGTACGCAAGGGCGGCGAACAGGGCGAGCTGTATTTCGCGTCCGGGCAGTGCCGCGACGCCAAAATCGGCAAAATCGAAGGCGACGACGCCGTCTACAAAGTGATTCTTTGGACGGAAGGCGATTTCGAGATCGATTTCAACGCCGCCAACGAGTCCACGCGAACAACTACTACTAAAAACACTACCGGTTTGCTCATGGAAGCGATGCGCTTGATGGATGAATCCAGCCGAGACGCTGTCGAGACGCAATAGTCCCGCCCATGCGTGTCGCAGTCCTAACCATCAGTGATTCCGTATCGCGAGGTCAACGCGAGGATCTCTCCGGCCCCGCGGTTGTCGCCTTTTGCCGCGGACTCGGCTGGGAGATTGTCACTACGCTGCGCGTGTCGGACGATCTTGCTGCCGTCCGCGAGCAGTTGCGCGAAATCGCCGATTCGGGGCGCGTCGACTTGGTTCTTACCACCGGAGGGACGGGAATCGGCCCGCGTGACAATGCTCCGGAAGCCACGCAAGCCGTTGCCGAGCGCGTGATTCCCGGAATTGCGGAAGAGATGCGCCGCAAAGGGTTGGAGAAGACCCCGACGGCGGTTCTATCGCGGGCAATCGCTGCCAGCCGTGGGAAAACACTAATCGTAAATCTCCCGGGAAGTCCCAAAGGCGCAGCGGAATCGATCGAAGCGGTAGCGCACCTGCTGCCTCACGCAGTGAGCGTATTGCACGGCGCTCGCCACGATTGATTTTTTTTTGGAGTGCGGCGGTCTTGCCGCCGCTTTTACGGCTGTGGCGCAAAGAACCAATCGATTTACGAATAGAATCCTAAAGTATGTCATCGACGGCGATGAGATCTCGCTCATCCTGCGCGAAGAACTGGGGAACTGGAACGCGCGTCATCTTGTAGTGCAGACGAATAATAGAGAGCCCAAGAAAAAATACGGTGTGATCCGTGCGCAGCACGCCTTCCTTATCCACGTACACGTGAAACAGCTCGCGCAACGAGCGCACGTGCCGCACGATGAAATGATCCGGCCCACCATCGATAATCCGGTAGAAACCGGTTCGTCCAAACGCTGAACCGGAAGACACAAGACCAAAAGAGCCATCGGGGTGGGCCACCGGCTTGAGATACACATTAGCGCTGCCGCGGCAGGGAAACGCAACCTTCACACACGGCCCTGGCTCATCCGGCATTTGCGTTGCGGAATACAAGCCGGCGTAAATCACGCGCCCGGAAGACTTCAGCCGCCGCAGCCATCCGGTGTTCACGATTTGGCGTGAAGCCGGCTCCACAAGCTGCACCACTTCGCTGGTCATTCCTTTGGCCACTTCCAGCGAAGAGATTGGAAAATTCAACTGGTCCATACGCCGGCTGATGAACTCCACCAGCAGCCACAGGAAGAATCGCCCGACAAGGGAGACTTCGCTCCATACGTCGAGCTGGTACTCCGCGGCGTGCTCGTAAAAATGGCGGATGTCCGGATGCACGGCCTCGGGATTGAAGTCCGGTCCGCGAAGAACGTTGAAGTGTTCGAGAAGTCCGGCGTGCGGCGGCGTGCGGATCAGCAGGCCCTCCGCCTGGGCCACGCGCTCGTAAATGCCCGTGCCGATACGCTCCCTGCCGCCAAGGGGACTGGCAAGCCAGGGAGCATCGCTTTTGCGCACTAGCCTGCCGGTGAGCCGCACCCACAGATGAATTCCGCCTTCAAGACAAAACGAAATGAATCCATGCAGAAGTCCGGCCAAGCCGGACGGGGGCGTGGCGCAGTCATCAGCTGGAGTGGGCGTCGCGTTTTGGAGCTGGGCCATTTCGCTCGATTGCTATTGTGTCATCGCGGAGGCGCGCCGGCGCTGCTCAGAGCGCGCTGTGTGTCGGCTGCATCAACTCGATTCAGGGGGGCTCAGTGAGTGGCTTCAACGGGGAATGACGGGCAGCTCGATGCGAGAGCGGTGATCGGGGTCATGATAAATCCGCACGTGCGCTGGGCACGTGGCGGACGAAGTCACTTCCGATTGGCCGCTTTGCAGGTTTCGCGAAAAGTGCGGGCAGAAAGCGCCGGAAATCTGAATGCGAATGTGATGGCCGGCGCGGAAGACGTTACTCGTAAGCATGCGGTCGAGAGTGAGCTTGTAAATTTCGCCGGGCTTGAGCAATTCCGGTTGCAGCTTTTCATTGCGGTAGCTCGCGCGCAGGACGTCGAGGCCCGGACTCATGAGATTGAATGCCGTGCCGTCCGGCGCGATATCCAGGAGCCGCACCCATAGATCGAAGTCGGGGGTATCCGCGGAAACATAGATTTCCGCGTGAATCGGTCCGGTGACTTCAGTGTCGGAAAGCAAGGCGTCGGTGTCATAGACCAGCACATCCTTGCGGCCCGCAAGTGAGCGATAGTCGTGCGCGCCGTACGCGTCATACGAATCGGTGAGGGGATGCGAGGGGTCGGAGACAAACTCGTTGTAGCTCCCGGGTCTATCTGGTGACGATTGGTTTAGCCGGGCGAAGCGTGCGGAGTTCGATTCGCTGAGCAGGTAATACGTTTTCGCATTAGCGCGTGCGAGCGGCCAGGCATCTTCGTCGCGCCACACATTTTTCCCCATAACGAAGAGGCGCACCGATTTTTCGTGGTCGACGCCGTTCTCGACGCCGCGCACGTAGTGATCCATCCAGCGCAGGATCAATTCGTCGTAGTCGATTGCCGCACTCGGCCCGAATTCGCGCTCGCCGGCGCGCGTTTTGTCCTGGCCGCCGTGCGTCCACGGGCCGATGATAGTTCGCGTGCGCGAATTCTTATCGCCTTTGCGAGCGGCCAGCAGGCCATTGAAATTCGTCGTCGCGCCATCGGGGCCGTACGCTTCGTCGTACCAGCCCGAAAAATTCAGCACCGCGGCGTGTACGCGCCCGTATTTGTCGCGCAGCTCCGCCCACTCCCACCACGGATCGGCGGGCGGATGCGCCAGCCATTCGTAATAAAAGGGCGCGACGTCTTGGAGGTCGGGCAAGTTACGCAGGGGAAGAAAACTCTGCAAGCGTTCGTGCTTTCGCTTCCAGGTTTCCTCGGCCTCTTCGTAAGTTTTGGGACCGGCAAGGTTCTTGCGCCGCCGCATGTCGGGCGCGATGTTCATCCAGGTCCAATCGAGCCACGAGCCGTCGAAGACGCCGCCGGAATAAAAGAAATTACGCGGCGTGGAAAACGTCATGGCCGGCGCCATGGCTTTCAGGTGCGGCGGATTTTCCACCGCGGCGAGCCATTGCACCGCGCCAGGATAAGAGAGCCCGAAGGTGCCGACGTTGCCGTCGCACCAGGATTGTTTGGCCACCCATTCGATGGTGTCGTAACCGTCGCGGCCTTCGTTTTGATACGCGACGAACTCGCCGCCGGAAGCGTAGCGTCCGCGAACATCCTGCACGACCACGGCGTAACCGCGCGCGACGGCTTTCTCAAACGTCTTGTATTCCTGCAGCGCGAATTGTTTTCCGTACGGCGTGCGATAGATCAGCGCGGGAAACTGGCCTTCGGCGCCCGGAAGCAGAATGTCGGCGCGTAGCACCACGCCGTCCCGCATCGGCACGCCCACATCGGGTTGGTGTTCTGCGTGGCTCGGCCGTGACGGCGGTTCCTGCGAAAAAACCATCGGCGCGCTGGCCAGGGCGGCCAGGACCGCGAGAAACGCGGAACCGTGGAGCGTCGACGAATCCCCGGGGTCGAATCGGAGTCTCATGGGCGCACCATTCTACTTGAAGACAGGCTACTCGAAAGCGGGCTTCTCAAGCTTGCGCGAGTTGAAGGCGCACCCGGAACGGAGTTGACGCCCTGGCGCGGGTCGTCAACAATGCTTGGTCTATGTCACAGAAACTAGCAGGCAAGAAATTAGCGGTTCTGGGGACCGGGAAACTCGGCGGGATTTTGCTGCGCGCGTACCTGAAGCAGGGATTGTTTGACACCGCGCGCGTGACGGCGACGGTGAAGCACGCGGAAAAAGCCGCATCCTTGGCGAAGGAACTTGGCGTGGCGGTGACCACGGAGAACCGCAAGGCGGTCCACGGCGCGGACATCGTGCTGCTCGGCGTGAAACCGCAAGTTGTCGGCGAAGTGCTGAAGGAGATTGCGCCTGAACTGAGCGAAAACACGCTGGTGATTTCCGTGGCGGCGTCTGTACCAACCACCTACATCGAGCAGCATATCGGCGGCACGGTGCCGGTAATTCGCGCCATGCCGAATACTCCCTGCGCCGTGGGTTGTGGCATGACCGGGATTTGCCGCGGCTCACACGCCGCGGCACAACATTTGGAAATTGCGCGCACAATGTTCGACGCCGTGGGCCGCACCGTGGTGGTCGACGAAAAAAATATGGACGCGGTCACGGGACTTTCTGCAAGCGGCCCGGCGTTCGCCTACATCATTCTAGAATCGCTAGCCGAAGCCGGTGTGAAAGTTGGCCTGGCGCGCGATGTTTCCACGCTGCTCGCAGCGCAAACCATGAAGGGCGCAGCGAGCGTCGTGCTCGAGACCGGCGACCACCCCGCGCTGCTGAAAGACGCAGTGACCACGCCGGCGGGCTGCACCATTGACGGCATCCTCGAGCTCGAAGAAGGGAAGCTGCGCGTCACGCTGATCAAAGCGGTGGTGAAGGCCACGCAGCGCGCCGGCGAGCTGCTCTTCGAGAAGTGAGCCACGCTGAGGCAAGATCCTCGTATGGCTATGGACGAAACGCCGAATAGCAGCGGCCCGAAGTCGCCGGAGCTTGAGAAGGCCAAGAAATATTCGTCGCAGACAGCGCTGGCCATGGAGTTGCCGTTTACCATTGTCGGCGCGGTACTGCTGGGCGGTTTGCTCGGGTATTTTCTGGACCATTGGCTGCACACGAAAATGATTTTCACTTTGATCCTGGGCGCCTTGGGATTTGCCGGGGGGCTAAAGGAAGTTCTGCGGCGGTTAGCACAGAGCGATAGTTGAGCCTACCTCCTAATCCTGCGAACAGCGCCAAACTTGACGCCGGCCTGCGCACGGAGCGGCGGATTGCCTGGCTGACGCTCGTGTTCGGTGCGGCGGCTACCGCGGCGGCGGTTTTCGCCGGGAGCCGGCTGTGGGCAGCGGGCTTACTGATTGGCGCGGTGCTGGCTTGGCTGAATTTTCGGTGGCTGCGCCGCGGGCTGGATGCGTTGGTGGCGGCTTCCGCGGCGCAAGCCGGCGCTGCGAAACCGCGCGTGCCGCTTGGCACGTACTTCGTCGCGGTGTTTCGCTACGGCTTGATAGCCCTGCTGGTGTATGTTATTTTTAAGATTCTTAGGGTTCCCCTTGCTAGCATGGTAGTGGGAATGTGCGCTTTGGCAGCCGCGGCGATTGCCGCAAGTGTGTACGAACTCTGGCATTCTGAGCGATAGGAGCGGAAGCCCGGCGCGGGCGTCCTTGAAATGGGAGAGCACGCAAGCTGGATTACGCAGTTCGTGAATCACTACCTGGGCGGCGCGGCGCTGGCCCTGCTTTCCGCTTTGCATATTCGTCCGAATAATCCCGAGCTGCCGATTCCCGAGCACGTGGTGATGGGCCTGCTGGTGCTTGCCGTGGGCACGTTGCTGGCGCTTTGGGTGCGTTCGCGGTTGTCGGTGGAGCGGCCGGGGGCGTCGCAGCAGGTTGCGGAGTTTTTGCTCACGAATCCGCTGGGATTCGGAATCAATGACGTTCTGGAGGAAAACGCGGGCCATCATTGGCAGCGCTACGTGCCCATCGTCGGCAGCGTGGCGCTCTTTATTCTGATTGCGAACTTGTTCGGTGTGTTTCCGTTTCTCACTTCGCCGACGGCCACGGTGAGCGTGCCTTTGGCGTGCGCCGTCATCACGTTTCTGTACTTCAACTGGCAGGGCATCCGCCATCATGGCGTGGGGAAATACCTGCTTTCCTTTGCGGGCTCGCCAAACCAAGCAGCGGATTGGGGCCTGGCGATTCTGCTGTTCCCAGTCGAAATCATCAGCACGACCGCGCGTTTGCTGTCCCTGACGGTTCGCCTTTGGGCCAACATTTTTGCCAGCGACATGATTTACGGACTCTTCCTGGGATTGCTGCTCACGCCGGCGGTGTGGGGATGGGAGAAATCTCCAATCCTGGGAGTCATCCTGGGAATCTTTCCCGCGCTGATTCCGCTGGCGTTTATCGGGCTGCACATTTTCGTGTCTATCGTGCAGACGTATGTGTTTACGATTCTACCCGCGGTGTACATCGGTTTAGCGACGGCGGAAGAGCACTAGGAGTTTCCTCAGGGGCTAAAGCCCAGTGCCAAGGGCTAGTTTTGTGTCGGAGCTGAAGCTCCGACCCCCAAAAGGCTTGCAGTGGCCGCTTCAGCGTGAGCCCGGCTGCACGGTGTCCGGGAACCACCTCCTGGCGGCAATTCACGAGGAGGAAGTCCATGAAGAAAGCAGCAATCGTTGTACTGGCGCTGGTGGCGGCGATAATAATCGCTCCGGCGGCATTCGCGCAGGGCACGGCGGATCAGGCTCAGCCGCCAATCAATCCGACGACGCTGGTACTGGCGGTGGGCTTTGGCGTAGCCATCGCGGCCGTTGGCGGCGGACTGGGGCAGGGGCGGATTGCGGCAGCCGCTTGCGAGGGCATCGCACGCAATCCGGGAGCGGCTGGCGGGGTTCGCGCGGCCATGATCCTGGGCTTGGTGTTCGTGGAGACGCTGACGCTATTCACCTTTGCGCTGGGCTTCCTCCTGTATCTGAAGCTTAAGTAAGCACAGGTCTTAGAGACATTTCCCAGAGGGCCCGGAGGCGAAGCTTCCGGGCCTTTTTGCTTCTGAGCGAGATGGCAAAGGAGAAGGGCACCCCCTCCCCCTAGTTTTCGGAAGTGCGGATTCTAAAGGACTTACAGATCCCTTGTTTGTAAGTGCGGATTCTAAGGGACTTACGAGCGCGATTCTGAGGCGTTACTTCAATGGATCTGTAAGTGCGGATCCTAAAGGACTTAAGATATCGAGAAAGGTAAGATACCAGCGCTTATATTTACCTGAGCGTTATTATGACCGCTGGGGATGAAAAGTCAAGAGAAATCGGCTGCGAGCTAACAATGGCACTGTCTCTTCGCTCAAGATGGGAGCGGATGGGCTTTCGTGCCGGTGAGAAGGCGGCGGGCCTGGCTAGCTGAGCCGCTTCCTGCTGGCCCTGCTTACCATGCCTAGGAGGCCGGTACCGAGGAGCAGGACGGTGCCGGGCTCCGGCGTAACATTCTGGGTTTGTGAGAGCTGACCACGGATTTCGCCGCCAGGGAATGTAGCGTCGTGGATGTTGATGTACGTCTCCCCTGCGAGCATTGCCGCCACCAGGGCGCTCTCTGCGCTCGCGGCGGTTCCACCGTTAGCAGTTAAGAAGGACGGGTTGTACGTCCCGTCCAGGGTTAAGTCGAAGGTCATGGAGTAGTTCCCGCTTGTCGCCGCTGGGAAACCGGGAAGGATGATCGCCGCCGGTCCGTTTACGCCGGGTAGGGCAACTTGGATAGTAACTGCGGTCACGTTGGTTGTCAGGCCCGAGAAGCTAATCGAATTCACATCCAAGGTGTTGAAGGCGAGGGTTAAGGTTGCCGAACCTGTTGCTTCGGACACGACGGGCGGGACCTCATCGGCCCCGGATAGAGTCGTCGTGAAGGTCGCGTTCGCCTTCGCATGAGGTGCAGCGAGCGACACAGCGACCAGCACTAGAACGCCTAGAGCGATATTCCTCTTCATCGTTAGCCTCCTCTTTGTGGAGAGAACAGCTACGCGCATCAATTCTAGTTCCAACCTGGCTCCGAACCCGAGGCGCTGAAAATAAACGACTTGTAGATCATGCCCTGGGAACAAGTGCAACAGCTTTGTCGGAAATGGAAAGCTACTTCTACTCAAGGTAGGGCTAACGGGCGAGGAGGTTGGATTGGAGGACGAAGTTGAGGATGCGGTTGGGGAAGAGGCCGAAGTAGACGGTGGCGAGGGCGGTTATGGTGAGGACGAGGTTTACGGTGAGGGGGAAGACGGCGACGGCGGGGGTGGATTCGGCGCTGGGCTCGCGCATGTACATTACGACGATAAGGCGGATGTAGTAGTACGCGCCGATGATGCTGTTGACGGCCATGAGCACGGCAAGCCAGATAAGGTGAGAGCTTACGGCGGCCTTGAAGATGTAGAACTTGCCGAAGAAGCCGGCGGTAACGGGTAAACCCAGCAGCGAGAGCAGGAAAAGGGAGAGGACAGCGGCGGCTACGGGCTGGCGCTGGCCAAGGCCGGCATAGTCGTCGAGCGAGAGATGTTTCTCGCCGGCGCCACCGAGTTCGGAGACGATGGTGAAGGCGCCGAGTTTTACGAGCGCATAGCTGACCAGATAGAAGAGTACGGCGGCGTAGGCAGCGGCGGCGCCGCCTTCAGGATTTCCCGCGAGATAAGTGACAGCCGCGAAGGCCACCAGGATGTAGCCGGCGTGGGCGATGGAACTGTAGGCGAGCATGCGCTTGACATTGGTTTGTAACAGGGCCCCGAGGTTGCCGGCGAACATGGTGAGCACGGCCAAAACCCAGAAAGCCCAGAACCAGAAGTGCGTGGCGGCGGGCACGGTGGCGTAAATGCGCAGGAGCAGGGCAAAGGCGGCCGCTTTGGGTCCCGCGGAGAAGAGCGCAGTCACCGGGGTAGGCGCGCCTTCGTAAACGTCGGGCGTCCAGACCTGGAAGGGGGCCAACGCGACTTTAAAGCCAAGACCAATCAGGATGAGCGCGAGGCCCAGCTTCAGGAGCGTGCTGGAGGGATCGACGGCGCTCATATTGGGAAGGATCGTGGTGCCGGTGACCCCGTAGACCAGAGCGATGCCGTAGAGAAAGAACGCGGTGGCGAAGGAGCCGAGGAGGAAGTATTTCATGGCGGATTCGCTGGATTTGAGCGAATCGCGGCGGCAGCCGGCGAGGACGTAGCTGGAGATGGAGCTCATTTCGAGGCCGATGAAGGCGGTGAGCAGTTCCTGGGCGGAGGACAGCACGCCCATTCCGGCGGTTGCGAAGAGGACGAGGGCATAGAACTCGGCGGCCTGCAGGTGCTCGCGCTCGAGGTAGGAATCGGCAGCGAGGACGACTAGGAACGAGACGAGGCCGACGAGGAGATGGAAGAAGACACTGAAGCCGTCCATCTGGATGAGACCGAAGAAGGCGGGGCCGCCGGGATTACCGGCGACGAGGGTGGCGGCGGTGCCCAGGCCGGTGCCGAGAATGGCGAAGAAGGCGAGTAGCTGGCGGCTGCGCGTAAAGGGTTGCAGGAGCATGAGCACGACGCCGAAGCCGCACCAAATGGTTTCGGGGAGGACGCGAATGAGATCGGAGGTTTGCGGGATCATCGGGCGGCCCCGGGTTGGGAGGTGATGGAGCGATTGTGCATGGCGGAAGGTGAAACCAAAAGCAGGTCCCTCGCTTTGCTCGGGATGACAATTCTGTTTGGCGCTGGCAAAGCGATGCCCTCAGCGGTTGAAGCCGACACATTGGCGTTTCCTACGGCACGACTAAAGTCGTGCCCTGACGCAGGAGCTTCACCTCTGCTCCTACCGAAAGGTCGTCCGGACGTAGAGGCTTCCTGGGGGAATAGGCGCTGCATTTGGTCCAGGATGTTTTGGGAGGGGGCGGCGAAGCGACGGGTGAAGTAGCCGGAGCCGATGCCCATCCAGAGAGTGATTACGGCCATGGTGCCGAGGATCCATTTTTCGCGGGGGGAGGCGTCGGGGAGCTTACGGTTTTTCTCGACGGTGACCTCGCCGAAGAAGACGCGCTGATAAGACCACAACAAGTAGCAAGCGGAGAGGATCACGCCGGTGGCGGCCCAGGCGGACCACTTCCAGTGGGCCTGGTAGGTTCCCAGAAGAATCAGGAACTCGCCGACGAAGCCGTTGAGCATGGGCAAGCCGAGGGAAGAGAGCGCGATGAAGAGGAAGA
>WNFS01002664.1_pt1 | contig 13506 bp, 10 predicted proteins | sample 5400141 | NCBI WGS metagenome assembly WNFS01 (sample SAMN13153358, study PRJNA577476) | soil metagenome | isolation source: 60 cm saprolite under Madrone tree | place: USA:California | collected 2016-06-14
TTGTTTCGCCCCTTTGAAGCGAGGTCCTCGGCCTCCTCCAGATCGGCCAACAACTTCATTGCGCGATCGTAGAAGTCGGCCCCGGCCTCCGTGAGACTTACCTCCCTCGTCGTGCGGTGCAGGAGACGCGTGCCGAGCCGGAATACCGGAAGCCACTACGGGCGGGATCATCGTCGGCGAGAAGGGCGTCCTGGTGATTGAGTCGATGCTCAACGCCAAGCTTGCCAATCAGGTACTAGATCAAGTCCCCCGGCTGACGGACAAGCCGATCCGGTACGTGGTCAACACCGTCTATCACGGGGACCACTACTACGGAAATTTTTTGTTTCCGAGCAGCGCGACAATCATCATGCATTCGGAATCGAAGCGCTACATCGATCAGAAGTTCGAACAAGACCGGAAGTTCATGATCAATCTCATGGGCGCCGACGTTGGAATCCAAGACGTCAAGCCTCGCGCTGGCGACATCCTGCTCGACCACGACGCTATCATCGATCTGGGAGGGCGCACGGTCGAGCTCAAGGTCTTCGGGCTGGGCCAGACGAAGGGCGATCTGTTCGTTTGGCTTCCGAAGGAGAAGATATTCTTCACCAGCAACGCAATTCTCGCGGAGAAGCCGGCTGTCCCGTGGCTGCTCGAAGGGAATCACGATCTTGCCCTCGAGACGATGCGGAAGATGAAGTCGTTCCTGCCAGCCGACACCGTCATCGTGCCGGGCCACGGCCGGCCCACCACGATCGGGGTCTCCTTGGACTACTTCATCGCTTATCTCGAAACGCTGGATCGGGAGGTGCGGGCGGCCGTGGCCAATGGATTGTCATTGGAGGAGACCGTCAAGGTCGCCACGGCTCAGGCGTTCTCGGATTACAAGCTTTACCCGTGGATTCACAAGCAGATGAACGTGCCGCATGCCTATCGCCGGATAAAGGGGTCGGAATGATGGGTCCGAATCCTTCCATGCTCCGAAGATCGGTTCTTCAAGCTGCCGTCTTCCATGCCGCTATTCTTTGCCAAGGCGATGCATCTTGGGCGCAGAATCTGGCGGAGGACAGAAGGCTTTTCGAAACAACCTGCACGCCTTGCCACAACTACGACAAGGGAGCAGAGCCCGACATATACGGGCTGACGTTGAACCTCTATGGCGTCGTCGGCCGGAAGCCGGCTTCGGTGGCGGGGTTTCAGTATTCCGAAGATCTGCGGAAGGCGGACGTCGTTTGGGACGAGGCAATCATTGATAAGTTCATCACCGCTCCAAAGAAATTATTCCCCGGCACGAGGATGGAACTATCTGGGGTCGAAGATGTGAAAACGCGAACTAGCATTATTCGTTATTTGCGTAGTCTTGCGCAGTAATGCCCGGAGCTGATCCGTTGCTATCGACGCCGTCGTTGGGCGGCTCGGCAAATTGAAGAAAGCGCACGCGTGGAGGCAGATATGGTCCGGAGCCGTCGTTCCTTCATTGCAGGCCTGGTTGGCGCCAGCCTCGGCATCTGGCCCCGGTCCGCCCGATCCCAGAACTTCGTGGCGCGCCAATATCATCCACAGCCGGTGGGCAGCCACCTTCATATCTATCTGACCAAGCTCTGGGACGCGGTCCGAACAGAAACGCGCGGCCAACTGGACGTCACCGTATATCCCCAAAACAATGGCGCCACTATCGCCGACCCGGACGTCCTCAAGCAGTTGCAGTCCGGCGGACTCGAGTTCTTCGTGCTCAACGGCAACATTTTGAGTCAGGCGCATCCATCGGCCGACATCCAGGGCATCCCCTTCGCGTTTACGTCCAGCGAACAGGTGACGTCCCTCACAGACGGGAAGCTTGGGGACCTGATGCGCGATGGGCTCTCAGCAGCCGGAGTCTATCTCATCCCGTTCGGCTGCATGGAGAACGGCTTCAAGCACATTACCTCTGTATCGAAGCCGATCCGCACGGCCGCCGATCTCGAAGGCTTCCGCATGCGCACGCCCGGCGGCAAATTGTTTGTCGAGTTCTACAAGGCACTCGGCGCGGAACCTCGGATCGTTGGCTTTAACAGGCTATACCAAGCCCTCGCTGAGGGTCAGGTCGACGGTCAGGAGAATCCGCTCGTGATCGCGGAGGAGAACAAGCTTTATGAAGTGTGCAAATATCTCAGCATGACCAGCCACCAATGGGCAGGCTACAATATGATCGCCAACATTGGCTTTTGGCGGCGGCTACCTATTCAAGTTCAGGAGATTGTCATCCGCAACACCAAGACCTACGTTGCCCAGCAACGTGCCTTCGTGCGCGCCGCCAATGCGAATCTGGAACAGATGCTTCGCCAGCATGGCATGCTGGTCAACGCGGTTGACACAGAGAGTTTTCGCGAACGGCTGAGGGACGCCGATTTTTACCGCGATTGGCGCCGATCCGTCGGCGAGGAAGCGTGGGCGTTGATTGAAACGAAAGTCGGCAAGGTTGGGTGAGGAGACCATCGCGCTTCACCAATGAAGCCGCCAAACGTCTCCAATAGCGCGGGCAGCGCTCGGAGGAGCTTCCTCACACGGCCTTGGAATTTCGCCGAATCGTCTGCGGCGGCTGGCCGATCGTTCTCAGGAAAGCGCGGCGCATGCGCTCGCGGTTGCCGAAGCCGGTCTGCTCGGCGATTGCATCCAGGGTGTGGCGGCCCTGTTCGATCAGCACGCGAGCCGCTTCGACGCGCAGCCGCTCGACGGCCCGTGCCGGCGACTGGCCCGTCTCGGCGCGAAACACCCGGCTGAATTGGCGCGGGCTCAAGGCCGCCGCGGTGGCCAACTCGTCCACGGACAGCGGTCTTTTCAGGTTTCGGCCCGCGTAATCGAAGACCGTTTGAATGCGGTCGGACTTGGGCTCCAGCTCGAGCAGGGTCGAAAACTGCGACTGGCCGCCAGCGCGGCGATGATAGACCACCATTTTGCGGGCGACCGCGCGGGCGATTTCGGCGCCGAGATCTTTCTCCACCATCGCCAGGGCGAGATCGATGGTCGCGGTCACGCCCGCCGAGGTCCAGATCGGGCCATCCACGACGAAGATGCGATCCGCATCCACAGCGAGCTTCGGATAGCGCGCTGCAAGCTCGCGCGCGAATTGCCAATGCGTGGTGGCCCTACGGCCATTCAGCACGCCGGCTTCAGCGAGGGCGAACGCGCCGGTGCAGGATGTGGCGATGCGCCGGGCGGTGTTCATGCTCTGCCGGATGAAGGCGACCACAGCGGGCGTCGGCTCGTCGAGACGGGTCGATGCTCCGACGATCAAAGTATCGAACGTGTCGTCACCGAACTTTTCGGTCATGACGCAGAAACCAGCCGAGGAGCGCACCGAGCCTCCGCCCTGGGAAAGGAGTGTGACCTCGTACACCGGCTCCCCCTTGACGAGGTTTGCGTGTTCGAAGGTGCTGAGCGCCGCGAGCCCCATCGCTCCAAAATTGGCGAACGCCACAAACCCGACACGATGCATGGCCATCCTCTTGTCCTAAAAGGTGGTAAATATGACCTTTGAGACGGAGATTGGAAGGGGTTAAATCCAGGCGACATGTGCACTTGAGAACGATTCCGACCTTACCGCTTTGGAGGCGCGCCATGGCTTTCACCATCAAAGTCAACGGGACGACGCACGTCGTCGATGTCGACGGGGACACGCCGCTCTTGTGGGTGCTGCGCGACGTGCTCGGCATGACCGGCACCAAGTTCGGCTGCGGGATGGCGCTGTGCGGCGCCTGCACGGTTCATGTCGACGGCGCTCCGACCCGGTCCTGCATCACGCCAATCGAGGGCCTCGACGCCTCCGAGATCACGACGATCGAGGCGATCGGTGCGACGCCGGCCGGCGCCAAGATCCAAAAGGCCTGGCTCGACCTCGAGGTCCCGCAGTGCGGCTATTGCCAATCGGGACAAATCATGTCGGCTGCCGCGCTCATCGCCGGCAATCCGCGCCCGACGGATTCCGATATCAACGAGGCGATGTCGGGCAACATCTGTCGCTGCGGGACCTACGTCCGCATTCGCGAAGCGATCAAACAGGCCGCCCAATAGAGCAACGGAGGCTAGTCATGATCCTCGATCACATCGCTGCGCGCACCTCGGATCCGGGACAGTCCGAGCGAGCGACCGGTCTTACGCGGCGCGGGTTCCTTCAGGTCGGCGCGGCCGCCGGCGGCGGCTTGATGCTGAGCCTGCGCCTCTTCGCCGTCGACGAAGCCGAAGCCGCGGAGATCGATCGATTCGAGCCGAACGCTTTCATCCGAATCGGCAGCGACGGGCAGATCACCTTCACGATGCCTTACGTCGAGATGGGCCAAGGCACTTACACTTCCGTTCCGATGCTGATCGCGGAGGAGCTCGAGGTCGAGCTCAAACAGGTGCACCTGGAACATGCGCCACCCGACGAGAAGCGCTACGCAAATCCCTTGCTGGGCGTGCAGGCAACCGGCAATTCAAACGCCATGCGCGGGGCGTGGGAGCCGCTGCGCCTGGCTGGGGCGACCGCCCGAACCATGCTGGTCGCGGTGGCGGCAAAGAGGTGGAACGTCGAGCCCGCCTCCTGTCGCGCGCAGCACGGCGAAGTGCGGCACGAGCCCACGGGACGAACCGCGACATTTGGCGATTTGGCGACGGATGCCGCCCGCTTGCCGGTGCCGCAAAACGTAGCGCTCAAAGCGCCTCGTGACTTCAAGCTGATCGGCACGTCGGCCAAGCGCCTCGACACGCCGGCCAAGGTCAACGGAACGGCGGTCTACGGCATCGACGCCCGCCCGCCGGGCGTAAAGATCGCAACGCTCGCACAATCCCCCGTGTTCGGCGGATGGTTGAAGAGCGTCGATGATACCGCCGCCAAGGCCGTCAAAGGCGTGCGTCAGATCGTGCGCCTCGACGACGCCGTCGCTGTGGTGGCGGACCACATGGGGGCGGCCAAGAAGGGATTGGCTGCCCTCAAGATCGAATGGGACGGCGGACCGCACGCACAGCTCGACACTGGGGCAATCGCGGCCGAGCTCGAGCAGGCGACGCTCACGCCTGGAGCGGTCGCGCAGAATATCGGCAACGCCGACGCGGCCATGGCGACCGCGGTCACCAGGGTCGAGGCGATTTATCAGCTTCCATTCCTGGCGCACGCCACCATGGAGCCAATGAACTGCACCGCGCATTTTCGCAACGGCACGTGCGAGCTCTGGATCGGCAACCAAGCGGTGGGGCGCGTCCAGGTCATGGCCGCGCAGGCCGCGGGCCTGCCGCCGGAGAAAGTGATCGTCCACAATCATCTGATCGGCGGCGGGTTCGGTCGACGGCTCGAGGCCGACGGTGCGGTGCGTGCCGTCCAGATCGCGCGGCAGGTGGAGGGCCCGGTGAAGGTCGTGTGGACCCGCGAGGAGGATATCCAGCACGACATGTATCGGCCTTACTGGTTCGACCGCATCTCGGCCGGTCTTGACAAGGACGGCAAGCCCGTGGCGTGGAACCATCGCTTCGCCGGATCGTCGGTGATTGCGCGATGGCTGCCCCCCGGTTTCAAGAACGGTCTCGATCCCGACACCACGGAGGGGGCGATCGACCTCGTCTACGATCTCCCGAACTTCCATGTGGAGTATGTGCGAGCGGAGCCACCGGGCATTCCGACCGCCTTTTGGCGCAGCGTTGGCCCCTCGCACAACGTGTTTGTCGTTGAAAGCTTCATCGACGAACTCGCGGCCGCCGCGAAGCAGGACGCGGTTGCGTATCGTCGGGCGCTGCTCGACAAGTCCCCCCGCGCGAAGGCGGTGCTCGATCGCGTCGCGCAGAAGGCCGGCTGGGGACAGCCGCTGCCGCAAGGGAGCGGCCGTGGCGTTTCGCTACAGTTTGCGTTCGGCAGCTACCAGGCACAGGTCGCCGAGGTCGAAGTCTCGAAAGCAGGCACCGTCCGCCTTCGGCGCGTGACCTGCGCGATGGACTGCGGCACCGTCGTCAACCCCGACACGGTTCAGGCTCAGCTCCAGAGCGGGATCATCTTTGGCGCGACGGCCGCACTCTTTGGCGAGATCACCCTCAAGAACGGCCGTGTCGAACAGAGCAATTTCGACACCTACCAGATGGTGCGCATGGAAGACGCGCCGGTGATGGAAATCGATGTCGTGAAGAGCGCGGAGCCGCCGGGTGGCATGGGCGAGACCGGAACCTCGGCGATTGTTCCGGCCATCGCCAACGCGGTCTTCGCGGCGACCGGCAAGCGCCTGCGCAAGATGCCGATCGATCCTGCGGCGCTAAAGCAGCCGTAAGGGGTTGCACACCGGTGAGGCAGCAAGCGTAGACCGCACATCGCTGTGCATGCCGATCTTGTAGGCGGTCTTACGCGAGATGCCGAACTCGCGGCATCGGTCGTTCGGGCTGAGCGCCAACACGCTCGCCGCCCACTTGGTGTTACCCATGTCTCCGGTAACGTAACCTATGTGTCCGGAACGGACCCAGGGGGCAAATTTAGCTCGACATGTGATTTGGCGCTCGTTGGCCCCGGAAGCACCAACGAAGCAATCGGCAGACGATATCGGACAGATTAGCGAACGCGGTGCGGTGGACGCGGATAGCCTCACGTCACGTTTTCAACACGATTGGAGCACTTGCCTGAGTAACCAGAGAGCGCGCCATCGCTCCACAAGGAGGCGGAAGACGGGGCCTTGCCGACGTTCTGCTAGGAGCGGCGCGACCTCACGGCCGAACGCCCATGGCTCACTCGGCCGGCTCCGGCACCGCCACCACGCTGGTTGTCTTCTTCCGGCCAAGGGCAGCGAGCCACCGGCAAATGACGTAGAAGGCCGGCGTGAAGATCAATCCGAACGCCGTTACACCGATCATGCCGGAGAAAACCGCGGTCCCGAGCGTCTGCCTGAGCTCGGCGCCGGCGCCCGTCGCCCATACCAGCGGCACGACACCGAAAATGAAGGCGAGCGACGTCATCAAGATCGGCCGCAGCCGTAGCCGCGCGGCTTCCACGGCCGCGGCCCAGCGGTCGCGGCCTCGGTCCTCGAGCTGCTTGGCGAACTCGACGATCAGGATCGCATTCTTCGCCGCAAGGCCGATCAGCACGATGAAGCCGACCTGGGTGAGGATGTTGTTGTCCTGTCCGCGCAGGAGCACGCCGGTGATGGAGGCAATGAGGCTCATGGGAACGATGAGGATCACCGCCAGCGGCAAGGTCAGGCTCTCGTATTGGGCCGCCAGCACCAGGAATACGAACAGCACGGCCAGTACGAAGGCAAAGACCGCAGAATTGCCGGCCCGTATCTGCTGGAAGGCCAGTGTTGTCCATTCATAGGTGAAGCCGTCGGGCAGCGTCTCGGCGGCGAGCTGTTGCATGGTCTGGATGGCCTCGCCCTGCGAGTAGCCGGCGGCCGGAGCGCCGTCGAGCTCGGCGCCGGGATAGAGGTTGTAGCGGGGCACGCGGTATGGTCCGGTTACGTCGCGCACTGTGGTAAACGAGCCGAGCGGCACCGTGCTCCCGCTCGAATTACGAACCCTGATTTGCAGAACGTCCTTCGGATCGAGCCGGTAGGAATCCTCCGCCTGCGCGGTCACGCGGAAGGTGCGTCCCAGCAGATTGAAGTCGTTGACATAGTACGAGCCGAGATAGGTCTGCAGTGCGCCGAACACCTCGGCCACGTTGATGCCGAGCATCTGCGCCTTGGTGCGATCGATGTCGAGGTAGATCTGGGGCGTCGAGCTCTCGAACAACGAGAACACCTGACTCAGGCCCGGCGTCTGTGCGGCGCGACCCATCATGGCGGACACCGCCGCCCGAAGCGCCTCCGGCCCGCGGCCGGCGCGGTCCTCGACCATCATGCGGAAGCCACCGGCGGTGCCGATGCCGCGGACGGGCGGCGGCGTTATGACCAGAACGAGGCCCTCCTGGATTGGGGACAACTTTTGCAAGAGGGCAGCCCGGATCGCGGGACCGGATTTCCGAGGATCCTTCGCGCGCGCCGCGAACGGCTCGAGGGCGACGAAGACGGTGCCCGAGTTGGGAGCGTTGGTGAAGGTGGCGCCGGAGAAGCCGACCAGATTGACCGCGTGGGTGACCCCGGGCACCTGAAAGGCCAATTCCGCGATCCGCCGATTGACTTCATCGGTTCGCGTGAGCGAAGCGCCGCTCGGCAGCTGCGTTACGATGATGAGGTAACCCTGGTCGACCTGGGGAATGAAGCCAATCGGAGTCTTACGGAACTCATTGAAACCGAACAGGATCACACCGGCATATACCACCAGCATCACCGCCGCAAAGCGCACGACCCGTGCCGCGAGCCAGCCATAGCCACGCCCGAGCGCGTCAAAACCAAAATTGAAGGCTCCAAAGAATCCATGGATCGGGCGCGCCCACCACCGGTTGCGCTGCTGACTGGTGTGCGGCTTCAACAGCAGCGCGCACATCGCGGGCGACAGCGTCAATGACACGATGAGTGAGATCACAGTCGCGCCGGTGATGGTGAGGGCAAATTGCCGATAGAACTGGCCGGTCAGTCCGGTGATGAAGGCGGCTGGAACGAACACTGCGCACAACACCAGGGCGATGGCGATCAACGCCGAACCGACCTCATCCATGCTTCGCTTCGCGGCGTCACGCGGCGCCAGGCCGGCGGCAATGTTGCGCTCGACGTTCTCGACCACGACGATCGCATCGTCGACCACAATCCCGACCGCGAGCACCAGGCCAAACAGCGACAGATTGTTGAGCGAGAACCCGAACATCGCCATGAAGAAAAAAGTGCCGATCAGCGACACCGGTATCGCCACGATCGGAATGACGGCGGCGCGCCAGGTCTGCAGGAACAGGATGACGACCAGGACGACCAGGACGATCGCCTCGACGATGGTCTCGGTGACGGCATCGATGGATTGTTGGATGAACTCGGTCGGGTTGTAGATGATGGTGTATTCGAGGCCTGCCGGAAATTTCTTCGAGATCTCGTCCATTGTGGATTTGATCTTCTCGGCCGTCGCCAGCGCGTTCGAGCCCGGCAGCTGGTAGATGGCGAGCGCAACCGCAGGGTCGAGATCGCGGTAGGAGTTGGTCGAGTAGTCGACGGCGGCGAGCTCGATCCGGCCCACGTCCTTGAGGCGAACGACCGCGGTCGCGCTCTGCTTGACCACGATGTCGGCGAACTCCTTCGGGTCGACCAGCCGTCCGAGCGTCCGCACCGCTATTTGGAAAGCACGCGGCTGGGCAACCGGCGGCTGGTTGAGCACGCCGGAAGCGACTTGGACGTTCTGGCCTTGCAGGGCCGTGACGACATCCCCTGTGGTGAGCCCAAGCGCGTATAGCCGGTCCGGGTCGAGCCAGACTCGCATCGAGTAATCGCGGGCCCCGAACACCGTGATGCCGCCGACGCCGTAGATGCGGTTCAACTGGTCCAGTACCTCGACGGTGGCATAGTTCGAAATGAAGAGCGGGTCGCGCGACTTGTCCGGAGAATAAAGGTGCACGACGATCATCAAATCGGGCGAGCTCTTGGCCGTCGTGACACCGATATTGCGGACGTCCACGGGGATACGCGGCTGGGCGATCGCGACCCGGTTCTGGACTTGGACCTGCGCAATATCGAGGTTGGTGCCGAGCTCGAGGGTTACGTCGATCTGGAAGCGGCCGTCTCCGGTCGCGCTCGAGGTCATGTAGATCATGTTCTCGACGCCGTTGATCTGCTGCTCAAGGGGAGCAACCACCGTGTCGGCGACTACGTCTGCGCTCGCCCCGGGAAACTGACCGCTGACCCTCACCACCGGCGGCGCGATCTCCGGATACTGGGCGACCGGCAGCCGCCCCACGGACACCGCGCCGACGATGACGAAGACGATCGAAAGGACCGCGGCGAAGATCGGCCGGTCGATGAAGAAATGGGAGAGGCGCATGTGTGGTTCTCGCTCAATCGGCGTCGATTTGCGGGCGGGCAGTCGAGGCTGAAGCGATGCTCGCTTGCTGCGGGGTAACCTTTGCGCCCGGCCGCGCTCGCATTAGGCCGTTGACGATGACGTTATCGTCGGGCGTCAGGCCCTGCGTGATGACGCGCAAGCCATCGACCACCGGCCCGAGCGTGACGTATTTCGGCCGTGCGACATTCTCGGCGTCGACCACCAGCACGAACTTGCGCACCTGCTCGGCCCCGATGGCGACGTCGGGCACGAGCAGCTCATTCTTGGGCGGTGCAGCCGCAATCCGGACACGCGCAAACATGCCGGGCGTGAACCTACCGCGCGGATTGGTGAACACGGCGCGGGCGCGGATGGTGCTCGAGGAGCGATCAATCGCGTTGTCGACGAAATCAATCTTGCCCTCATGGGAAAACGCCGGCTCGCCGATGAGCTTGAGCGTGATTGGCACGCTCAACCCGCGGTTGGTTGCTCCAGCACCGTCGTCGGTGAACTGCCCGTAGCGAAGGTACGAGGCCTCATCCAGGGTGAACTCGAAGCGGATGGGGTCAATCGACTCGATCGTGGCCAGCAGGCTGGTGTTTCCCGACGTTCCGCCGGTGACAAGATTGCCGATGGACACGCGCCGGTCACCGATGCGCCCCGCCACCGGCGCGCGCAGCTCGGTGAATTCGAGGTCGAGCGCTGCTTGGCGCTCCGCAGCCTGTTGGCCGGCGACTGACGCTTCCGCGGTGCGCTTGGCCTGCGTGCGCTGGTCGAAGGTCTGCTGGGTAATGACCGCGCCAACCGTAAGGCCTTGCGCACGCGCCAGATCGCTTTCCGCGAACGCGAGCGTGGACTTGGCGTGTGCGAGGCTGGCCTGTGCCTGAGCAAGCGCGATCTGGAAGGGCCGGCGATCGATCGTGAACAGAAGATCGCCCGCATTCACCAGCTGGCCGTCCTGAAAATGGATCGCGTCGAGATAACCCGGCACGCGCGCCCGGACCTCGACGGACTCGACGGCGACGAAACGACCGACATACTCGTCCTGGTCCGCAATCATTTTGCTGGTCGGTTTGGCAATCGTGACCTGCGGCGGCGGGGGCGTGGCGGCCTTTGGTTGCGACTGGCTCTCTCCGCAGGCCGCAAGCCCGGGGATGAGCAGGAGCAGGACGATCAGCCGGCGTGCCGATTTCAATGCTGGCGTAAGCGCGGACGTCGTGAGCGGCGACATCAAGCTCATCGTCTGGGTACTCCTATTGCGAGGTTCGCGGATCACGGGCCGAGGTCGCGCTGCAACGCACAGGATTCCGTCGGACGTCGGCCTCGATACGCGTGTATATGCGCCTAGATGGACGCATATACACCTTTGTCAACGCATGCTGCACCGCCGCACAGGCCTGCAAAGGATGCATGACGAAGCGGGCGAATGTCGCCGCCGTCGTTCGGACGCCCGCTTGGTGCGCGCGCGAGGGATCCTCGCCCCATTCGGCTGAGAGCTGGCAACGCGGAAAAATGAATTGCATCGCCTATTGCGGCGTGCAGGGCGACAGCTGATGCGTGCTCGAAACCACGCCCAGCAAAGGCAGCACAGCCGCGGTTCGAGAGCATTCCATTGCCCGAACAGAAGGATCTGTTGCCACACCGGGTTTGAGCACTGACATGGAGTGCGTATATGCACGCAATATAGGCAAGAGTGCAGGGCGTGTCGCCCAAACGTTGCCCATGGCCACGAGACCGCTTCCAAATTCTAACGATTGCAACTGCCTCGCCGTGCGCCAGGCCGCCCGCTACATCACCCAGTTCTACGATCGGTGTCTGGCGGCGGCGGGGTTGCGTACGACCCAGTATGGGGTCCTCTCGAGGCTCAAGCGTCAGGGCCCGATGTCGATCAATACGCTCGCGGCCGCACTGGTCGTGGATCGCACGACGCTTGGCCGCAATATCCGGCCCCTTGAACGCGACGGCCTGATCGCGATCGAGTCGGATCCTACCGACCTGCGCAGCAAGATCTTGCACCTCACCAAGGCCGGCGAAGCGCGTTTCCGGCGCGCTGAAAAGCACTGGGTGGAGGCACAAAAGCGTTTCGAACAGGTGTATGGCGGTCGGCAGGCGTCGAAGTTGCGCGAGAACCTGCGCGCCGTTATCGCGAGTGAGCTCGACCCGTTCGACACCATGGCGGCCGAATAGGGACGGCTCTCATCGGCGTGAACGCGCTTCCCGGTACCTTCGGGATTTGGCGGCGATAATGAATCTCTGCCTCCTTCAACGTGCAACCCATACGACCTGTCTCGAAGCCGAGACTCGGGTCTTCATCGGCGCGACACCGCCACGTGGAGCTTTGCCCCTCGCCGGTCATCACCTCTGTGTCGGTGACGAATGCCCCGTGGCTGACCACGGCGACAACGCCGCTGAATGTCGGTTGGTCGGCATCATCGGCGCGCGGGTCCGGCAAGACTGCGCTAGCCGACATTATCGCCGCAGGCGGCTATGCGCTGTCGCCGCATCTCAGCGACCGCTCGTTGCTCATTTTCCTTGTATCTGTTCGACCGGTATTGTGATGACGGCGCCCGGCGTCACGAGCGGGAAATCTTGCCCCAGGGCCGCCCAAGCCTCGCTGGCTCGCGCCGTAAAGAAGCCCGGCGGAGAAAATCGACCCAGCCGATCTGTGCCGGTCGGGAAAGCGGCTTTTAGGCTCTTGCTGTAGGTTTTCGCGTCGGCGGAAGCCGCATGGATCTCCTTGGCGCGCTTGACGTAGGTAATCGTGCGGTCGATCGCGGAGCGGTGGACGGGTGCGTCATGCCCGATGGTGATCGTGTCGTAGCCTTGAAGCGCTTTGAGCAACTCGAGAACGATCATCCAGTGATCGAAACGATCCACAACGGTGAAGGCGCGTTCGTTCGGTGAAAACACCAGGTCGAACGCCATCAACACTTTTTGCTCGGGCAGCAGGGCGGCGAGCTGCAAATCCGATTCGGCATCGACTAACTGCTTGAAGTCATAGGTGACGCCGTCGATCCGTTGCAGACCTTCGGTGATTGTCTCCGTCGGGACGGTGACCTTCGTCGCGATCTTGTCGCCGTAAATCCGGCGGAGGCTATCGAGCCTCGCTGGGCCTCTGGCACAGACCTGGTCGGCGACCCCGTCCAGGGCGAATACGCGGGCGTCGGGAAACGCTCGGTCAGAACCTGAAGACCAGTGATCGGTATGCGAGAGAATGATCCGATCGACGGGCTTGCCGAGCGTCTGCACGTATGACGCAACTTCGTCGGCATACGGCAGTAGGAGCTGACCATTGAAGAAGGTCTTGAACGCCAGCGGCGTGATGCTCGGTCCAAGCCGATCATGCGCACCCGCGGCCCGAGCGCTCTCCCGTGCCGGTAGCGGCATTTTGGCCGCTTCATCCCTATATATGTATGACGCTTGCTCGAAATCCGACGATGGCCCCCTCACGCATTCCTCCCCTGACCGAACGCGAGTTCGCGCGAATTTCCCGCGCGCTCGCCGAGCCGCGTCGCGTTCAGATCCTCAAGGAGATCGGCGCGCACGACGCCCCGATGCCGTGCAGCACCCTGCACAAGAGCCAGCGCATTAGCGCCGCGACCCTGTCCCATCACATCAAGGAACTCGAGACCGCCGGCC
>WNFS01004149.1_pt1 | contig 13497 bp, 17 predicted proteins | sample 5400141 | NCBI WGS metagenome assembly WNFS01 (sample SAMN13153358, study PRJNA577476) | soil metagenome | isolation source: 60 cm saprolite under Madrone tree | place: USA:California | collected 2016-06-14
AAGGAGATATGCGGCGCCGCGCTGTCTCGCGTGTCGGCCGTGCTTGGCGTCGTTCGAACGATGCCGGACAAGCGGCCATCATCCATCACGACCCCCATCCCGACATCGATAAAGGGTGTGCCGTTGGCGACAAGGTGCTCAATAACCGCCCGCTTGGCAGAGCCCACATCCATGCAAACGAACACGAAATCGAGGCCGTCAAGAAGTGCCACATTGTGGGCTTCGAGGAAGACATTGTGCACAATGATTCCTCGGTGCATGTTCGAGTAGATCTTGGCAAACCGAGCCACTTTCGGCGGCTTGGCCCGCAATTCCTCAATTGACGCCGCCCCCGGCGAGCGAAAAGCGTTGTGCTGCGAGAACAGGTCACGATCGAAGATGTGTATCTCGGCGACCGACGTCTTTGCCACGAAATCGAGGATGTAGCAGCCGGTGCCGCCGAACCCGGCAATGCGCGGCGGTCGCCCGTCGCCGGACCTGATCAGTGGAGTTCGTCCACACCGTCGACGGGCGACGGCGTGACGATAACCGGTTGCTGCGGTCAGTGCCACGTGCGGCATTTGTGCCGGCAACCCGTTATCTGTTCGCCCAACACCGTGTCCGGGGTGACAATTTCTGCGATCCTCACACTCCACACGCGGTGGCGATGATCCGTTGATCGAACGTTCCAGCAGAGTATCGCGCCTCCGCAACGTGGCGCGCAAATCCGCCGTTCAGTTGGTTGGAAGGCCGCCTCACTGCAACTTTTCGTCGTAGTATCTAGAAGAGCCGTGCACACACGGTCTCGAAGAACGCGTTCGTGGAGTAACGGATTAAAGAGAAGCCGTTCCTACGTGCGACCTTATGGCGACCTTATGTCAAAAGTTATAGGATACACATAGAATGGTGAATCATACAGCGAACGAAGTGTCTCAACACAGGTACTCGCCATGATGTGAAACTCCGCACCAAACGAGATGGCGGACAACCAAAGCTGCTCGAAGCCAGAGCCTAGCTCAAAGAAACCAATCATCGCGATGATCAGAGCGTCTGCCAGCAGCATGTCGGCCTTGCGGCAGTTCTTCGAAGCACTTCCCGAGCAGACAAGCGCTCAAACAGGCCGGCGGGATAATCTTGGTGCAAGAGCTCCCTGGAGCAAGGGTCGAACATCAGCCCCGAGGCGATCCAGATCGGGTGATTAGAAGCTCATTTCCCGGTGAGAAAACGATGATCACGCGCTTGAAGAAGTCGGCGACCAAGGTCAATCGCATCGGTTCAGCCCGGGCGAAGAGGTCGACGAGAGACGACTCGGTAGAGGTCCGGTCGAGGCGGATACTCGCGACCATATTGGCGCTTCGTGATGGAAATTTTTCTGTGCGATTGCCATCGGATTGGGACGGAATAGATGGGCAAATCGCGACAGCCCTCAACCAAGCTCTTTCGTACGAGAACCGACTCTCGCGCGAAATCGAGCGCTTGAGCCGGACTGTTGGCCGCGAGGGGCGGCTCCAGCAACGGATGTCGATTCCCGGGGCGATCGGTGAGTGGGCGGCCAAAGTCGATTGCTTCAACTCTCTGCTGGACAACCTGGTCAGACCGACAACTGAGATTTCGCGAACGATCGGCGCGATAGCCAAAGGTGACCTTGGCCAATCGATCGAGCTCGAAGTGGATGGGCGCCCGCTCAAGGGTGAATTCCTTCGCTTGGCAAGGCTCGTAAACGCGATGATAGAGCAGCTTGCTGTTTTCACCTCAGAGGTTACACGCGTGGCCCGCGAGGTCGGCACCGAGGGCAAGCTTGGTGGCCAGGCTCAGGTCAAGGCTGTGTCCGGCGTATGGAAGGAGCTCACCGACTCGGTCAACCAGATGGCCGGCAATTTGACGGGGCAGGTTCGCAACATCGCCGAAGTGACCATCGCTGTCGCCAACGGCGACCTATCCAAGAAAATCACGGTCGACGTTCGTGGCGAGATTTTGCAGCTCAAGGAAGCCATCAACACGATGGTGGACCAGCTCCGATCGTTTGCTTCTGAGGTAACCCGCGTGGCTCGCGAGGTCGGTACCGACGGCCGCCTCGGCGGTCAGGCCGTGGTGCCAGGCGTGGCCGGTACGTGGAAGGACCTCACCGACTCCGTGAATGCGATGGCGACCAACCTCACTGCACAGGTCCGCAACATCGCTCAGGTCACGACGGCCGTCGCGCGCGGCGACCTTTCGCGCAAAATCACGGTCGACGTGAAAGGCGAGATCCTGGAGTTGAAGGAAACCGTCAACACGATGGTTGACCAGCTCAACGGCTTCTCTTCCGAGGTGACCCGCGTCGCACGAGAGGTCGGCAGCGAGGGAAAGCTTGGTGGCCAGGCGGTTGTGCCCGGCATCGCGGGTACCTGGAAGGACCTCACCGACAACGTGAACTTCATGGCGTCAAACCTGACCGGCCAAGTGCGCAACATCGCGGAGGTGACGACCGCTGTCGCTAAGGGAGATCTCTCGCGCAAGATCACTGTCGACGTGAAGGGCGAGATTCTGGCACTGAAGAACACCATTAATACGATGGTCGATCAGCTCAACGGCTTTGCCTCTGAAGTGACCCGCGTGGCCCGAGAGGTCGGCACCGATGGCAAACTCGGCGGCCAGGCGATAGTGCCCAGTGTCGCAGGCACCTGGAAGGACCTTACCGACAACGTAAACTTCATGGCCTCGAACCTGATACCGAGGGAAAACTCGGCGGCCAGGCAACCGTGCGGGGAGCGGCTGGCACCTGGAAGGACCTCACCGAGAATGTCAACTCGATGGCAAACAACCTGACGGGCCAGGTCCGCAACATTGCGGAAGTGACGATCGCCGTCGCCAACGGCGATTTTTCGAAGAAGATCACCGTCGACGTCCGCGGCGAAATCTTACAGCTCAAAGAAGCAATCAACACGATGGTCGAGCAACTTCGCTCCTTCCTCTCCGAGGTCACCCGCGTAACACGCGAGGTCGGTACCGAGGGTCGGCTCGGCGTGCAGGCTGTCGTTCCGGGCGCGGCGGGGACATGGAAGGACCTAACCGACTCCGTCAACACCATGGGCAGCAACCTCACTGCGCAAGTCCGTAACATCGCAGAGGTCACGACCGCGGTGGCGCGCGGTGACCTCAACCGCAAGATCACGGTCGACGTCAAAGGCGAGATTCTGGAGCTGAAGAATACGATTAACACCATGGTCGATCAGCTCAATGCATTTGCCGGAGAGGTGAGCCGCGTGGCGCGTGAGGTCGGCACCGAGGGCAAGCTCGGCGGCCAAGCCGTGGTGCCGAGCGTGGCCGGTACCTGGAGGGATCTCACCGACAACGTCAACTCCATGGCTTCGAACCTCACCGGACAGGTTCGCAACATTGCCGACGTGGCGACGGCTATCGCGCGCGGCGACTTGAGCCGCAAGATCACCGTCGACGTCAAAGGCGAGATCCTGCAGCTCAAAGAGACTGTCAACACGATGGTCGATCAGCTCTCCGCATTTACTTCGGAAGTCACCCGCGTGGCTCGTGAAGTCGGCACGGAAGGCAAACTCGGCGGCCAGGCAACGGTGTCCGGGGCGGCCGGCACCTGGAAAGACCTTACCGACAACGTGAACTTTATGGCATCGAATCTAACGGGTCAGGTACGCAATATCGCTGAAGTTACCATCGCCGTGGCCAACGGCGATCTCTCCAAGAAGATTACCGTCGACGTCCGTGGCGAGATCCTGCAGCTCAAAGAAGCGATCAACACGATGGTCGAGCAGCTTCGCTCGTTCGCTTCCGAGGTCACCCGCGTAGCGCGTGAGGTAGGGACGGAGGGCCGGCTCGGCGTGCGGGCCGTCGTTCCGGGCGTGGCGGGGACATGGAAGGACCTGACCGATTCGGTCAACACCATGGGCGGCAACCTCACTGCGCAAGTCCGTAACATCGCCGAGGTCACGACCGCGGTGGCGCGCGGTGACCTCAACCGCAAGATCACGGTCGACGTCAAAGGCGAGATTCTGGAGCTGAAGAATACGATTAACTCCATGGTCGACCAGCTTAATGCCTTTGCCGGCGAGGTCAGCCGCGTCGCGCGCGAGGTCGGCACCGAGGGCAAGCTCGGCGGCCAGGCGCAAGTCGCAGGCGCCAGCGGCACCTGGAAAGATCTCACTGACAACGTCAATTTCATGGCCTCCAACCTGACCGAACAGGTTCGCGGGATCGCCAAGGTGGTAACCGCGGTAGCGAATGGTAATCTCAATCAGCGCCTCACCGTGCAAGCGAAGGGCGAGGTTGCCGCCCTTGCCGACACAATCAACGATATGACCGATACGCTCGCGACTTTTGCCGATCAGGTGACGAATGTTGCGCGTGAGGTCGGTGTCGAAGGTCGCCTCGGCGGACAGGCAAACGTCCCCGGCGCCGCTGGTACCTGGAAGGAGCTCACCGGCAACGTCAACCTCCTTGCTGCAAACCTCACCAGCCAAGTTCGTGCGATTGCGGAGGTGGCCACCGCGGTGACAAAGGGTGATCTCACGCGCTCCATCCAGGCCGAGACGCGCGGCGAAGTCGCCGAGCTGAAAGACAACATCAATACGATGATTTCCAATCTACGCGAAACGACCGAGCGCAATCGTGAGCAAGATTGGCTCAAGACGAATCTCGCCAGATTCGCCGGAATGCTCCAGGGACAGCGGGACACGAGCGCCGTCGGCCAGATGCTGCTGAGCGAACTCTGTCCGCTGGTCAGAGCCCATCAGGGCACCATCTACCATCTCGGCGGGACCGAGGAAAATCGGGAGCTCGGCTTGCTGTCCAGCTACGCTCATGCGGGCAGGTCGATTGAGACCATCAAGCTAGGAGAAGGGCTCATCGGGCAATGCGCAATCGAAAAGAAGCGCATTCTATTCGACGACGTTCCGGCCGAATTCATTGCCATCTCCTCGAGTCTGGGTGAAACACGGCGCGTGAGTATCGTTGTGCTCCCGGTTCTCTTCGAGGGCGAAACCAAAGCGGTCATCGAGCTCGCTACGGTGCACCGGTTCACCGACGTCAACCTTGCCTTCCTCGACCAGCTCACAGCTAGTATTGGCGCCGTCTTCAATACGATCGAGGCGACAATGCGCACCGAAGCCCTGCTCGCGCAGTCGCAACGGCTGACCTTCGAATTGCGCGAGCTCAACAATACGCTCGAGCAACGCGTGGCCGAGCGCACGGCTTCGCTGCATTCATCGACCCAGCGCCTCCGCGACAGCGAACGGCAGCTCCAAGAGCTGATCGAGGCCGCGCCAGCAGCAATCTATACGACCGACGCGGAAGGCAAGATTACCTACTTCAATCAGGCGGCCGTGGAACTGGCGGGCCGCACTCCGACGATAGGGAGCGATGAATGGTGCGTCACATGGAAGCTTTACAATCCGGACGGCACGCCTCTTCCATATGACCAAAGCCCCATGGCGCTCGCCCTCAAGGAGGGTCGTGCCAGTCGTAACGCCGAAGCCGTGGCGGAACGCCCCGATGGGACTCGGGTTCCCTTCATTCCATATCCGACACCACTTCGCGATGGCGCAGGCAAGATAGCCGGCGCGATCAATATGCTGGTGGATGTCAGCGAGCGCAGAGAGGCCGAGACCCAGCAACGGGTCCTGCTCAACGAACTGAACCATCGCGTTAAGAACAACATGCAGATGTTGCAAACGCTATTGGAGGCAGCAGCGCGCCGGGTCAGAAGCCCTGAGGCACGAGAGGTACTGCAGGAAGCCAGCAGTCGAATCGCCGCCATGGCGGCAGCGCAGCGCGTCCTTTACACGACGCCCGACGCGACGCGATTCAATGGGCGTGATTTTCTCACTACCATTTGTGAAACCGCTAAGCAGGCCTTCCCTCGTGAATTGGACCTTGATTGCGCAGCTGATGCCATACAGCTATCGAACGATACAGCGATGCCCCTCGCACTGATTGCGAACGAATTGCTTACGAATGCCGTTAAGCACGGGTTGGATGGGAGTAAAGGCACTATTCGGATGCGATTGACACAGGAGAACGACTCATTTCTCTTCTATGTCGAAGACGACGGCCCGGGCTTCGATCTGCCGTCGGTCCAGCAACGGTCGTCCGGGTTGGCTCTCGTTCAGGGACTGGCGCGCCAACTTGGCGGGAAGTTTGAGGTGACCAGAACGCCTGCCACCCGGTGCAGTGTGCGGTTTCAGTAGGGTGGACGATGCGGTCTAAGACGTTGAACGTACTTGCGCAGCCTGAGACTTGGCATGGGCCGTCCGCGGCTCCGCGACACTGGCCTCAAGCTCTGTTCGCACGCGAGGATTCCGCACGGTCAGACAAGCTAACCGAGTCGCCGGCGCGCATATTGATTGTGGAAGACGACTTTATCGTCGCCACTGAGATTGAGACAGCGCTTTCCAACGCTGGCTTTGATGTCGCTGGGGTCGCGGCTTTCGCCGACGAGGCTGTGGCACTAGCAGAGTCACAAAAGCCGACTTTGGCAGTGATGGATGTGCGGCTAGGCGGGGAACGCGACGGCATCCATGTAGCTATGGAGATTTTCCGGAAGCTCGGGATCCGCTGCATCTTTGCTACGGCACATTACGACCAACATTCGCTTGAGCGCGCTAAGCCGGCAATGCCGCTGGGTTGGCTGGAGAAGCCCTATTCCATGGTCTCGCTGATCAATGCGGTGCACCGCGCCTTAAGGGAGCTTAACCCGTAACTCGATGAGGGACGGCGCGAGCCGGCTTTCCGTGTCGATGGCGCGGGTGGCTTTCAGGGCCGTGGCGAATGCCAGAGCTTCCGTCTTGGTGTCAGGCCTGCGGCAGTCATTCACCGGGGCGACCAGATTGCCGTCCGAGAACGAGAGCTCCAGCCTGGCCGAAGGCGAAGGATCTGAACCGGCCCAGCGCAATGAGCACCGAGCCCGCCCGGCCTGACGCGGGCATGACCGACGTCGGGACGATGAGCCTCGAGGCGGTGCAGGCCGAGCTCGTGCGGAACGTCCTGCTGGCAGTGTTAAGCTCACTCGCCAAGATCGAAGCTCAGAAGATCTCCGAACGCACCAAGGCCGGCCTGGAACGGGCGCGGCGCCGCGGTGCGAGGATCGGACGCCCTCAACTGGAAGAGGGCTTGCGGTCGGAAATCACACAGCGCTTGGCTGATGGCGCCACGCCATTTGCCGTAGCGCGGGCGCTTGGGATTGATCGAAAGACAGTCCTGAAATGCGCGGGCCACCCGCCGTGCCAGCCGCAACACCAGCCCAAGGCCGAGCTCGCCGGAATAGCAGGCGCTGGCAGGTCGATCGCATCGCACTCGTACGGACGGGACTGAGGCACCCCGGTCCCAAAGGGTGCGGCGGCCAATGGGACCGGGGTCCACGCGCGGGTCCAGGGCAGGTCGCGCGCATCCCAGAACCATCGAAGGCAGATCCGCGTTCCCAGCCATCTCGAAGTAGAGTTAATAGCCGGGCATGAGAACCGTGTGTGCGGCCGCCGGCCGGGTGATCTCGCCAGCACGCTTTCCAGTCTCGATCGTGGGAACCGACCCTGCCCGTCTGCGTTTGTCACGCACGCGCGGGGCGCGGAGCAGTCCCATGCCGACCATCAAGCAGATCCTACTGGGTCTCGTCCTAACAGTGGGTATGTTGTTGCCCGGACAGGTATTCGCAGATCGGGCCCCCACTCCCGAAGAGCGGTCCAGCATCGAGACCGTGCTACGCAATGAGGGCTTCCTACGCTGGGGCAGGATCGAACTCGACGACGATGACGTGTGGGAGGTGGACGATGCGTATGCCTCCGACGGTCGCAAGTATGATCTGAAGCTCGATCCGGATACGCTTGCGATTATTGAACCCGAGGCGGATTGACGACTGAACTAGCGCGGCGGACGCAGACCACGCGAACGAGATCCAGTCGGACATCGAGCACCGGTTCGTCATCAGGGTGCCGGCCGACGGCGATGATGAAATCGATCCGGCTCTACATGAGTGGGCGCCTCGCTGGCCCCAGCGCGGGAGGGGTGTGGCGGGGTGCGCGGGGGCCAACGAAACGGGCCGACAGCCCCGAGTCAGCGTCAGCCACTTGCGCGGTAACAAAGCGACCACGCGGGCCTGTTGTCGGTCAGCTTGTCGACACCTTCACAGTGAAATCTGTCCTTGTCCCAGATTCCGCCTGCGCTGCAGCAGCCAAGTCTGAGCAGACCGATCCTGAAACGGAATCAAACGCCAGCGACGAGCCTCGCGACGTGGTGCTGTTCCAGCCGTTTCTGCGGCCGGTTGGCGGTGAAGACCGCGCCTGGGGGGATACCGTCTGGCTGACGCAGTTGCTCAACGAGGAGCGGGCGAAAGCCGGAGAGCCACCGGCGCTGCACAAGAACGTGATGCGGGGCGCCCGGACAGCGATGGAAAAACTTGGCGAAAGCGTCCGGCTCAATTTTGAGCCGGTCGAGTATCTGGACAAACACGGCAAGACGCTGCCTTTGATCGGGATGTCCGAGATCGCGTTGCCGGTCATCAGCGAGGCCGGTCACTCCTCCGCTTGCGCGACCTGCACCGATACCCGCTCCCCACAGTGCCATCGCTGATCATCCTCGACTTGATCAAGTAAAACGCGCGCGATCGCGATTGCCTCCTTCCACGTCGTTGCACGGCGCGTCACCAGGGGCCCGCGCATGTCGGTCGAGAGCACAGCGACAAATCCTCGGCCGATCGCGGTCATGGTCCCCCCTCATCAAAACGGCGGCAGATCATCGGCGGCGCGCCCCGCGGCAGCCATGTTCCTCGGCGGCGCCATATGGAACGTGCTCGGCGCTGGCCCATAGCCCGGCGTAAACCCGAACACACCATGCCTGATCAAGCCGTCGATCGCGCGCCGCACTGGAAGGGGCTCACTGTGAATCGCGTGGGCGATCGCTTCGAGCGACAAGCTCATGGAACCCGTCCCATTGCCGGCGAGATGCGCCGCCATGTACAGCAAGAACGCGCTCTCGATCCGGGCAAGGCCTTCGGTTCGGCCAACGTGGATTAGCCATGTCAGAAGGCGGCTGGCGTCCACGAAAGCGAGTGGGCGCTGATCCGCATCCGAGGCGCCGGCTTAGCGGTGGTGGTCATGGCAATTCCCCTTGCCGGCTATGTGGCGGGCGGCGCCGAGTCGGGCAAGTCGGCGGGTGAAGCGCCGGTATCCGCCTCGACCAGCGCCTGCTTGGCCGTTTCGAAATTAGGAAATGTACCAAGGTCGACGAAGCCTGCCGGAGTCCGTTGGAATGCTCTGATGGAGCCATAGTGGCGCTTTTCGATTGCGCCAATCTCGCGACTGCCAATAGAGACGAAGTCGACCGTCCTCAAAGGATCATCATCATCAAACCCCAGGTCGATCTTTAGCGTGCATAGCCCCGCAAGCGCTTCAGCGGAAAGTTCGTCCTTCCAAGGCTCAAAAGGCATTCCGGCATCGCGAAGCGCGCAGACCAACCCTTCAACCCGCCCCTGCGTAAACTCCTCCGTGGGATCTGGGTCCGAAGCCCACCACTCGATGCCCATCAAGATTGCCTCTCGTAATGGCAGGGGTGGGCCATACGGGCGCTCACGACCGCGCTCGATAGGGATTACGTTCATGAAGCGCTGGTCCTTGGTATCCGTGTCCACGGTCGTCCTGTCGTCGCTCATGATTGTGCTCCTCGTTGCTGTGGTGTGCGGCGGCCGGCCTCCGCTCAATTCGTCCAGTCGGCGCCACAACTGCATCCGGCGTGCCATCCACTCTTCGATCGAAACCACTTCCGCCGCAGTGCCAGGCCGGTAGCCGGCGAGCTCGCCACCAACGCCGGCAAATACGGGGCGCTGTCGACGGATACGGGTCGTGTCGATGTCGGCTGGGGGGCCGACGGCGACGCCCTCACCATGAGCTGGACCGAGCGCGAGGGGCCGCCGGTGTCTGCGCCGAAACGGCGCGGGTTCGGCACCATAGTTATGGAAGCAATGGCGGAGCGCAGCGTCGATGGTATGGTCGACCTTGATTATGCGCCCTCGGGCGTGACCTGGCGCTTGACCTGCCCAGCAGCAAACGCGCTGAAGCCCGGCGAACGTGAGCAAAATTTCAGGGTAAGGGCAAAATTGAGCTGACGGCGCGACTGCGACAGCGAGGCCGCCGGGGCGTCGCTCCATTCGACCGTGCATGGCGCCAGCCGCCTGTTCGGCCGCAAGGAAGCCAAACGGCATTTCGCGCGCGCGGAAATGGATGCATGGCTGCAGTCGCGCGGCGTGACGCTGGTCGGCGCCGACCTCGACAAGAGCCCGATGGCTTACCGGCGGCTGCCGGACGTGCTGGCGCATCACGCCGGCAGCATGAGGGTGCTGCACATGCTGCGGCCGTTTGCCGTTGTGATGGCGGGCGATGGCGAGTTCGATCCGTTCAAGGATTAGGGCGCCGGCGGGTGCTAGGCTCGCCGGCCCTCGTTTCGTGATCGCATCCCTTAAGGCGAGCGAAAAACGGATCGTGTTTCGTCGCAGGGAAAAAGCGGCTGCGGATTGTTCAGGGGGATCAGGTCGCCGGATAGCGGAAATAGAGACACGAGTCGAGCGTCGTGTCGCCTTGCCCCCCACGCGTCCGTCACGCGGTCCATCGCCGCTGCATCAGGGCGCCGAGCTCGCCATCGTCGCCCCGCCACCAAGAATTTTCACCGCCACGCCCTTCCCGTATTTCTTATCGAAGGCCGTGCTGTAGCGAGGATCGCGCAGCAGTGCCGTGACGTCGGCCGCCGGCGGGAACGCGTGCGGCTGCGCCGGCTCCGGCGCCAGCATGGTGTCTTTGGAGATGCTGACCACCCCGAGTCCTTCTCCCCGGATCTGTGATGAACGTCCATCGCCACGCGGAACGCTTTAGATGTTTGTACGTTTCAACCGTGATTCCATTGGGGCTGGAAGCGGCGCTGCTTTGACGAGCGCGGATCTCCCGCAATCAGATCGTCGGAGCCCCGCTTTTGCAGTATCTCAATGGTCAATGCGGGATCGCCCGTACGACGGTCCTCGCGCACGGAGGTGCAGGACGAGTGTCATGCCGACCCTCACCCATATCCTGGTCACAATTTGCGTCGGTGTGGCTGCCATCCTGGCCTGGCAGTCCTACGGCGATGCGGCCAGACGAATCATCGCGAGCTCGTACCCGCAGCTTGACTGGTTGGCGCCGCGAGCCGCACCAATTGCGTACAGCGCTCACGGCACGACCGGGCCGGCGGCGCAAGCTGCTGCGTCTCCCGATCAGCAGAGGCTCAACGCAATGTCGCTCGATCTCGACGCGATACGGCAAAGCGTCGACCGGATCGCGATCACTCAAGAGCAGATTACGCGCAACGTCGACCAACTCACGGCCAGGCAGGAACGGATGACGCGCAACGTCGACCAGCTCGCCGCTGCCCAAGAGCGGATGACGCGCGAGATCAGCAAGCTGCAGGCGGTCGAACAACAGATCAAGTCGCGACCGGCCCTGGCACGCAACTCCGTGCCGCGGTCGGCGCCAGCACCGATGGTGCGCTGACGGTTAGATCGGATCGGCGGGAAACGCGGGCCGCTGCGCCGGGCCGGCATGGTGTCTTTGGCTTTAAGAGCGCGGGATACGGCGGGGCATGGCGAAACAGCCCAGGCAATTTGCCCATAACGGCTTGGTGCCAGTCAGCTTTCAATCGCCCGCCGGCCGGCGTCGGTGATCGTGATGCGGACGATCTCGATCGCCCGGCCGTCATCATTGACGGTGTCGCGCCGTGCTGTTGCAAGCCCGGTGCGGACGAGGCCGGCGAGATGTCGCCATCGAACCCATGGGCGAACACGAGCAGATCCTCGGAGACGCCGTGCGGAATGCTGGCGAGAAGCGCCAGCGCCTGGCGCTGTTCCGCGCTGAGGTGAACTCCCACCAAACTAACGTCCCCCAGCGTCAGAATTTTCTGTATATGCCACCTTACGCCGCGTCACTGATGAAGCGCGGCCTGACCCGCATCCGTGATCTTGAGGCGCTCGACCTTGATCGTCTGGCCACCCGACCTCACAGTACGACCGTTGCGAGCCCGGCGAGCACAAGCCCTGCCAGCATGTCACGTGTGAATCCGTCGGCGAGCATAAGCACCTTAGTCAGGCCGCGCGGGGAGGCGGCGAGGATCACGAGCGCACTTCGCTGATCCGTGCTGAGGCGTGGTTTTGGTGGGGGTGCCGCCATCCGTGCGGGCGGGACCGATTGAACCTTGGAGCCGTCACGGCTTCGCTGCTTTCGCCGCCGCCGCACGGCGCGGGCGAAGCGATGGTACCACCGGCTTTTTGCTGAGGAGCGAAGCCGGGACCCCCGGGCAAGAATGCCGCGGGCAAGAGTGCCGCACTCCGCAACTCGACGGGAACGGTTGAGTTTCATTCGTAAAGGCTGAGGGGGCATCTCCTAACGAGAGTGAGCATCATGATGCGCAAGATAGCGATTGGTTTGGTCGCCGCGGCGATCGCCACAGCCGGCTCGACGTTGAGTGCGTCGGCCTTTCGCGGCGGAGGTGGCTTCGGTCACGGCTTTGGTGGGCCGCACTTTGGCGGAGGCGGCTTTGGCAGGGGCTTTGGTGGATTCCGCGGCCGTGAATTTGGCCACCGCGGCTTCGGGTTCCGCGGCCGTGAATTCGGCCACCGTCGCTTCGGGTTCGGACGTGAATTTGGCCACGGCCGCTTCGGGTTCCACGGCCGTCGGTTCTAACTGAGCGACGAACGACAATCGATCGCGTACCAAACGCCGGCGGGATTCCAGAAACCCCGCCGGACGGACTAAAGCCCAGTCGCCAGGCTGGGCTGCATCCTGCTGATCATCACGCGCCGGGCTCGTTGAATGCGACGAAGCGACGACCGTGCCTGTGGATCACGAAACGGTGCCTGGGTCCGCTGAATGCTAGGAGATGATTACCGTGCCTGTGGATCGCGAAACGGTGCCTGAGCCTGTTGAATGCGACGACGCGATGACCGCGCTTATAGATCACGACGCGGTGTTTGCGCTCGGAGCTCAATCCGGTGCTAGTTTGTGAGCGCTCACGAATCGTCGTCTCGCCAGTCTTTCCGCTGCTGGTCTGATCTTTCTCGGACCTAACGCCAGCAGACTGTTCGGTGCGTCCACCAGACTGTCCGCGGTTGTCGGAGCCTAGCGACGGCCCACCGTCCAACTGGAGCGGTCGGCCCACAGCGCCAGTGTCGAAGCCCTGCGCCAGAACTCGCGGGGTCTGGGGAACCGCGAATGCAAGAACGCAGGCGGTTCCGACCGTTAAGGCAAGTAATCTCATGAGTTCCTCAGAAGCTGTTGACCTTCCGCGTACGTCAATTCCGGTGATGAAGAATGGTTCATGTTCCCATTCAGGAACAAGCTGGCAATTGGGGCGAGATTCGAGGCCGTCTTTCTGCCGGGCGGCGTTGGCGGCTAACAAGATAAAGATCGCTTGCGCCAAAATGCCAACCGGCGCGCCAAGGGTGACGCGGCGGTTGGGATGGTGCTGCCGATTCTAACGGCTTCTCACGCCGCCGGCGGAACC
>WNFS01002667.1_pt1 | contig 13495 bp, 20 predicted proteins | sample 5400141 | NCBI WGS metagenome assembly WNFS01 (sample SAMN13153358, study PRJNA577476) | soil metagenome | isolation source: 60 cm saprolite under Madrone tree | place: USA:California | collected 2016-06-14
ACGCCGCTGCAGAAGCCTTTCGTCTACCTTTGCATTCCCGCATCGCGATACGTCGAGTACACCTCGGGCATCCTGTCATCGCCCACGGAGGCCGCGTTTCTCGTCCCGCGCATGTCGGCGTGGCGCCGTGCCGCCATCAAACGCCCGCTCAGCCGCATGCCGGATGAAGAGATCATCTACCGGTTCCAGCTTTCACGCGTCCTGCCGGCGGGGACCGACACCGCGTCCATGATCGCGCTCAATCGCACGCTCTATGAACGGGCGCGCGACATGGGCGGCTACCGAATGACGTCGAGCGCGGTTGAGATGTCGCAGGACGATCGGAAGCACCACTACGGACCTGCCTGGCAGATCGTCCAGGCGGCGAAGGCGAAGTTCGACCCGAAGAACGTGCTGACACCGGGTCTCGGGATGTTTCCCAGTTAAGAATTGAAGGCTCGAGAAATCCGGAGCGCAAGTTAGGAGTGCCCTTCCATGAGCATCATCGAGCGACGCCCGATGTTGGCCGTTGGCCTTTATTGCGCGATGACAATCATCAACCTGAGCGCGGGCATGCAGTTCGCAAGCGCCCAGGCGCTCATCGGCGCTGCAGCGCCCGCCTTCACGCTGACCGACTCGAACGGCCGCACCCTCTCCCTTGCCGACTTCAAGGGCAAGACCGTGGTGCTCGAATGGACCAGCCACGAATGCCCGTATGTGGGCAAACATTATCGCGGCAACAACATGCAGGCGCTGCAGAAGAAATGGACCGGGCAAGGCGTGGTGTGGCTGTCGGTGATCTCATCGGCGCCCGGCCAGCCCGGCTATGTCTCGCTGCAACAGGCGAACAAGCTCACGGCCGATCGGGACGCGGCGCCCACCGCGGTGCTGTTCGACCCCACGGGCGAAGTCGGGCACGCGTACGGCGCCCGCACCACCCCGCATATGTACGTGATCAACGGCGAAGGAGCGCTCGTCTACAAGGGCGGCATCGACGACCAGCCCACGGCGCGGGTCCAGGACCTGAAGAGCGCCAGGAATTTTGTCGACCAGGCGCTGAGCGAGATCTCGCAGGGCAAGCCGGTGTCCGTCACCGCCTCGCGCGCCTATGGCTGCTCGATCAAATATGGGTCGTGAAAGACGGCCAGCGCCTAATGAAAGGGCATACGTCGAAGCGGGAGGTCTGATGTCCTATGGGGTAAACTGGCCAGAGCTTGTCGGCAAGATTCTACGCGGGGCGAAGCCGGGCGACATCCCGAGCTCGAACTCCTCCTCGGGGACTTCCAGGGCGGGCTTCCACAGGGCGACGCCCGCGCAGGTGACCAACGATGTCGATCTGCCCCAGCGCCTCGACAGCATTTGTCAGCATGCGCTCCACCTCGTCGGATCGAGTGACGTCGGCGGGCGGCGACCGCGTGGCCAATCGTGGCAGCCGTCTCGAGAGGCCAGCCTGGTCGACGTCCACCAGGGCGACGCGTGCCCCGCCTGAGCCAGCACGACGGCGCAGCGGCGGCCCGGCCCCGACGCGGCACCGGTCACGAGGGCGTTCTTGCCGTGCAGCGAGAAGATGCTTTCCAGGTACGACACGATCGAATCTCCGTTTCGGGTTCCCGAAAATGGTTGAATTACAATGAGTCATAGCTCTGCACTGATAATGCGCAGTCCAGAGCTTCACAGAAACCAGGACGAAGAAAGAGCATTTCGCGAGTGCAACCCCTGTGCTTCCGATTTTAAGGATAGCACATCATGGTACGGCAGGCCGCTGCACTGCGGAATTTCGGTCCGACCTATGTCGGCTCGGGGTCAAACTCGTCAGATCGACAGGCCCACGACGCTGGTGTCATGTCCGCTTCGCGCCGATCGCTACCGAAATTCGGCGCCGCAGCGAATCGACGCGGAGTGCCAAAATCGGCCGCCAGTCCAGTTGGTTCTCGGCCCAACGGTATTCGATCGCAACGAACCATCGGCTGGCCGCTTTACTGCGGCCAAGCGCGTACCCCATCTGTTATCCGTTCATGGAAGTTAGAGGGGCCCACAATAGCCTCTATCCCAGCAACCCGCATATCATCTCGGACAACGTCGCGCACACGAGCGAAAGCGAGGGTGATACCTCGGCTTCTTAGCTCTTTGATAAGACTTAACAGCTCGTCGCTTGCAGTAATGTCGATGAAGTTGACCGGACCAAAATCCAGAAGCACCCGCTTGACGTCTGGCCGCGCAGCTAGCGACGCTTTCAATGCTTCGCTCACGTGGCCGACGCTGGCGAAAAAGAGATCGCCGCCTATCCGCAAAATCAATAATCCCGGAAAAGTAATTGCCTCGGGATGACGCTGGACGTTCCGATAGGCCTCAGTATCCGGAAGTTGGCCGAGCACTGCCCCGTGCGGATGGGTGGTTACGTAGATCAAGGTCAGCAGCGACACCACGACGCCCAAGGCGATTCCCTCCAGCACGCCCAACGTGAGTTCGCCAGCGATGACAATCACAGCGTTGGCAAACGACCAGCGGCTTCGGGCGAACAGGTCCCTTAAGTACTTGGGCTTCGTGAGATGTAACATTGCTGCAATGACGATGGCGGCGAGCGCCGGCTGGGGCATATTTCGGAACAGAGGTGTAAGCAGAATGAGCGTGAAGAAGCAAAAGGCGGCCGCGATAAGATTGGCGACCTGGCTGCGTGCGCCTGCGGCGATGGCCACCGAAGTCTTCGATAGGCTGCCCACTACGAGAAATCCCCCGAAAAGGCCGCTCAATATATTTGCTGGTCCGTGTGCCACCAATTCCTGGTTCGGATTAATGTCGCCGCCGCTCTGTATAGTCGCCGCTTTTGCTGCGCCGAGCGCCTCCGCATAGCCGATCAGCACAATGGCGAGCGCACCGGGCGCGAGCTCGTACAATATTGTGGGATCTAGGTTTGGTGACGTTAGGTGGGGTAACCCGGATGGAATGTGGCCGGCCACCTGCACACCGGTCGCTTCTCCACCGAGCAGGCCGATCACGATTGTGGCGATGGCCATGACGACGAGCGCCGCTGGTATGTCAGGCGCCATATAGCGAAACAACAGCATCGCTGTGAGGCAGAGTATGCCGGTTAGCACCGGTCCGACCGAGACGTCCGGCAGATGCTGCAAGACATTCCAGGTTTTCGCGAAAAAGTTGCCCGACGCGCCGCTGATGCCAAGTAGATGCGGCACCTGGCCGATAATGGTGACGTAGACGAGACCTTCGATGAAACCTCGCATGACAGACGTGGGGATAAAATTGGCCACCCACCCCATGCGCATGACTCCAAAAGAAAAGAAGAAAATGCCGATCAGGACAGCAAGGGTGGAGGTGAGCGTATTAAATTCCGCAGTACCCTGGGTTGCGACGGCGCCAACGGTCACCGCAGAGATCAGACTAGTAGCGGTGTCGGGTCCGACGACGAGCTGACGCGACGTGCCGAGTAGCGCATAGGCGAGCAGCGCTGGCACTATTGTGTAGAGCCCCATGATCGGCGGCACACCAACAATACCGGCGTAAGCCATGCCCTCAGGCACCATGACCGCCCAGAGCGCGACGCCGGCAAAAACGTCGGGCAATAGCCATTCGTGTCGATAGGCGGGAATCCAACCGAGGATCGGTAAGAACCTGCGAGCCTTAGAGGCAAGGCCAGCCGAAGAGTTCGCCATAGTCCAACCTACCCGCGCATGAGCCAGCTAGGGGGGCCGTGATTAGTCCCTCAATATTGACCTCTCATCAGCACACCGAGCAAGGCGGACTGAGAAGTGCGGCGGGGACTTCGCTTCCTGCGACAGCAGCTGCCACAGATCCTGGCTACGCGTACCGATGTGCTATCGCCGAGTATGGTCAGGATCATTGGAGAGCTCATTGACGACTGGGAATATCTCGATGAGCGCATCGAAAGAATAACAGATGAGATCGAAACCCTGGCCCGCGCCGACGAGAACTGTCGGCGGTTGATGACCGTTCCGGGTATTGGGCCGATCATTGCAAGCGCGATGGTAGCCGCGATCGGCAATGGGGCCGCCTTTGCGAAAGGGCGTGATTTTGCTGCTTGGCTTGGTCTGGTGCCGAAGCAAATGTCGACGGGTGATCGTACGATCCTTGGCCGCATCACCAAACGCGGAAATCGCTATCTGCGCATGCTGTTCATACAAGGTGCCCGCGCCATTCTGTTTCGACCGGCGGGGTGGGCCAAGCATAGCTTTGGACCGTGGCTTGCGGCTGCGGCGCGGCGTCTGCATCGCAACGTTCTGGCAACCGCGTTCGCAAACAAGCTGGCACGGATTGCTTTGACCGTCTTAGTGGAAGGACGCAGCTACGCGGCGCGCGTTGAACCGCGCATGACATAGACGAGCATGACTGGTTCTACCGAGCCAACCGATCGCTAACGTCAAAGGGAGGAGATTTCCTGCCGAGGTCTGCGAGTTGGGATGAGGAGATGGAGAAACGGTCTCGCCGGCGCATCCATGATCTGGTGGCACTTACGGCCTCTCAGGGCCTAGACGCGAATGAAAACAGGTGCGCGCGGATATCCATGATGGCCAGGAGCGCGAACGCTCCACTCAAGGGCCGGATACAGAAGCGCAAGACCAATGATCTCCAGATCATCACGGCGGGCTCTCGGCCTCGACCATTGGACGCCTCAAGGAGGCCTAGTCGGACGAGCACGCGCGCTGGAGCAAGCGCGATCTCACGGCCAAACGCTACGTCTACTTCTTCTGGGTCGACGGCACGCGCCGATTTACTCGGCTGACCAATGCTTTCTCAAAGAAAGTCGAGAACCACGCGCATTCGGTCGCGCTGTTCGCGATGTACTACAACTTCGTCCGCATCCATAAGACGCTGCGCACAACGCCGGCAATGGCCGCTAAAGTGACCGAGCGGCTTTGGGAAATTGGTGATATGGTGGACGTGCCCGAAGCATGGGAGGCAAAGCGCGAGCGACCTGCGGCGGCCGCTTGAGGGGGCTTTTTCATGCCGTCCTTTGCTGACGATCCCGCGCATTGGCGCCAACGCGCCGATGAAGCGCGCGCCATGGCAGAACAAATGACCGACCGCGACGCCAAGCAGATGATGCTCGGAATTGCCGAGGATTATGAGAAGTTGGCGAAGCGTGCCGAAGAACGGTTGAAGTCCTCGCCACAATCAAAGTAGCCCACTACCCACCATTCGGCTCGGTTGACAAGCGTGATCGACTGAGGCTGTCCCCGCCAAGCGAAAAAAAGCAGGGTTACTGGGCCTGCGGGATGACCGCTCGGGTTGGCGGGCTAACCCGGAATACATTGAAGCCCGCAAGATTGGCGAGAAGTGTGCAAAATTCGGCACCTTCGCCGTCGAGGGTCTGCCGCAATAACGCGCATCATTGTGACAGAATATCCGACGCCGCCTAAGGTGGCGGCCTCATTTAGGGGGAACGCAATGAAACTTCCCCGCCGCACATTCTTGCATCTGGCCGCGGGCGCTGCCGCGCTGCCGGCCGCATCATACTTCTCTTCTTGGGCGCAAGTCTCTCCGACGACTTCTCAGCGTGTTCGAGTCGCAACCGGGTTGCTCGCGACATGGCAAAGCACTACCTGGCTCGGAGCGGAAGCTGGTCTCTTCAAAAAGCGCGGGATCGAAATGAGCCTGCCGGCAATTGCGGTCGGCGGTCTCCGGAGGCTGCGGTCGGGCTCGTCCGCGGCGATTGGGAGTTCGCTCACACCGGAACCGTGCCTGTCGCGGAAGAAGTCCTCAAAGGCCGGGACGTCGTGATCCTGGCGACGCCCACATCGGTCTTCCCCATGTCCTTCGTCATGACCAGGAAGGAGATCACTCAACTGGCACAGCTCGGCGGAAAGAAAGTCGGGGTGCTGACCGAGACCGGGCAGACCAGCATAGCGACCCGGATCACAGTCGAGAAAGCAGGCGCCACCGCGATCTACCTGCCCTTGATTACGTTCGATCAAATCTATGCTGCGTTGGCATCCGGAGAGATCGACGCGGGCGCGTTGCCGATCGATCTGCGCTTTACTGGGCAGGTTCGGTACGGTTGGAATGCCTTTCCCATGTCTTCCTTCGACACGCCGTCCATATTCGCGACCACGCGGAAGCTGATCGCTTCCAACCGCGAGCTTGTGATGAACGTCATGCAGGGCTTCGTCGAGACGATCCACCTATTCAAAACGCGGCCGGACATCGTAGTGCCTTTGCTGCAAAGCTACTTGAAGATCGAAGACCGAAAAGCAGCAGAGGAACTGCACGCATTTCATGTGCCGGTATTTCAAAAGGTTCCGCGGCCATCATTTCCAGAAATGCAGGCGTTGCGGGAATTTCTTGTGGCGAAATACCCGGCCGCGGTTTCACTGAAGGAGTCCGACATTGTTGATTCATCGTTCATCGATGAACTTGAGCGAAGCGGATTCATAGATCGGCTTTATGCGACGTCGGTTCAGTGACCGTCTTTGATGCAGTCCGCTTCTTTCTCGCTGTCATCTTCGTCGTTGTCATCTCTGCCGCCCCTCAGCGCGTCTCGTCGCAGGTTGGTCGGAACCTTCGTCAGGCGTGCCTCCAAAGTGGTTTTGAGGCCGGCCCGAATCCAGGTTCGGGAGTCAATTGGCGCGGATTTAATTTTTCCTCATTAGGAGTACCTTGCTAGGGGTTGTTTCGCCAAATTTCTGACCCCCTTCCCCTGCCCCAGGATCCTTATGGCGGCGGTTGAGGTACTTCAGCTGCCGTCGTCGCTGCGTCCCCCGGCGGTCTCGCGGATGCTGAATTACCCCCGCGCGCTCGCAGGCCGCCTCCGCCGGCGCGCAGAGTTTCTTCCGGGTATTGGGCATCGAAATCACGCTCAGTCGTGGGGGCCCGTGACGGCAGCAGGATCATCCGGATGCGTGCGCCTCCCGAAAAATACCGTCAGCACCGTCAGCAACGTCGGCGACCATGGACCCTGGGTCAGGATCACCTCCGCCGCCACCGGCCGGTGACGTCTGCAACGAGAACTGTCGCCCCGATTTGATCACTGTCCCCGACGGGCAGGTCTCCGTCACAGCCGCCGACGGTGCTGACGGAGCTGACGCAAACACTACTGCTGCGAAGGGCTCTATCGCACGGTAAGCATCCGGTGAGAACCGCGGAGCCTGTGACGTTCTTCAGCCGGCCTTGCCGCAACATTTCTTGAACTTCTTGCCGGACCCGCAAGGGCACGGATCGTTGCGACCGACGTGGCTTGAGGATCGGTACGGAACGGCCGGTGGGCCGAGCGCGAGCGGCATCGAGATTTGCTTCGGTCCTCTTCTGCGCCAGTAAGCGGCGATCGCGATGACGCAGGCCGGGACGAACTCGACCGCCTCCTGCATGATACGATCCTCGTCCTCTGGCGGCAGGCCGAGAAGCGATTCGCCGCTTTCGTCGCCGCAGAGCGCCAGGATCGGGATCAGCAGCTGACCGTCGCGCTTGGACTTGAGCAGCCGGTCCCAGGCGTCCATCCGCAGCATGATCGCCTGCAGGAATCCTTCGGCCCAGTCCGTGGCGATCAGCGTGCCGTCGCGAGCGGTCCAGAAGATGGGGTCGAACGTGTCATCGGCGATCTGGCGGAGAATCTCGTTGTAGCGAGCCATGATGGCGCCAAGGACGGCCTTGGCCTCGCTTTCGTCGGCAAACTCCGGTGCTTTGCCGCCCCAGACTAGCGGCAACCATTCGCTCGGCAGTACCAGTTCCGGCCCGACCGCGATCGCAGTGAGAAAGCCGTCGAGATCGGACAGCATCATGCTATCCGGCGGCGAGCGGTCGGACATCAGGAAGCGCTCGAGCGCCTCCAGATCGATGTGATCGACGGGAATCGCATGAGCCAGGGCCTGGATGCGCATCGCGCCCTCACGAATCGGTGTGATGCCATCATGGCACGCGGCGAAGGCGCGGTCAGGCCGCGTGCCGGCGCGATCCACACCATTGCCACGGCAACAGCTCGGCGAGGCGCCGCATAGGATGATCGGGAAGGTGGGCGAGGACATCGGCGAGCCAGGCCTGCGGGTCGATGCCGCTGAGCTTGGCGGTCTCGATCAGCGTGTAGAGGGCGGCGGCGCGGCGAGCGCCTTCGTCGGAGCCGGCGAAGGTCCAGTTGTGTCGTGCGACGGCGACGCCGCGCAGCGCCCGTTCGGCGGCATTGTTCGATGAGCGCAAGCGAAATGTTCTCGCTGGCACGTCAGATAGTGGCGAGCGTGCGCGCCGAAGAGGCCGCCGCCAACGTGACCGAGACCGTCCTCGAGTCAAACAAGGCGGTCGGGCCCGAGGGCGGCGACCAATCCCAATCCGGCGGCATGGAAGTTGAAACGATCTCAGCCAAGGCAGAGCCGACGCTGCAATCTGAGACCGAGAAAGTCACAGCCGAGACGGCAAACAACCCCGTGGCTTTGACCGAGCTCACCGCTGAACTCGATTACGCGAGTGTGTTGCCGCAATACACCCCACTTTTACTAGACCTCGACAGGCTCATAACTGCGGAGCAGAAGCGCTTCGACATGATTCCGGCCCAGATTGCTTTTGAGCGCGAGTGCCTCGCCCTAAAGCCTCACGATCTACCTAGCGATCTCCTGGAGGGCGAATTCAAGGAGACACCGATCGCAGGGAAAGCGGATCAGCTCCCCTCCACTGCGCACGCAAGTGCACCGGTGCAGTCCGCAATCGGCTCGGCTCCGCAGCAGCCGCCATTAATCGCGGCCACCGTGTCCTCCACCGCGGCGGCGCCCGTGGCAGCTCTATCGAGCCCGCTTTCGGTCGAGTTGCGCGTGCCCGACAGCCAGGGTGACGATTCAAGCGAGCATGTCGACCGCGCCTGCGGCCAAGTGCCCTTCACCGACGAGAACCCCGGTGGGCGAGCGCTCCACCGCGTAAGTCCGCCCGACATGCTGCAGGCCACCAACGATGAAGTCGACTCCTCTGCGGCGTCGGCGGCGAAGGCTGGCGCCGTTCCTTGTGACAACACCGACCCTCTGAGGAAGCTTTCCTGAGGCCTAAGATGACTTCCGCGAAAAAAATCGCTGCCAGCCGAAGCAACGCAGCCAAAAGCACTGGACCTAAAACAGCGCAGGGCAAAAAGCGGGCCCGTACGAATGCGCTGCGCCACGGGCTTGCGGCGACTGCACCACGAGATCCGGCGACCTCCGCTGAAATCGAACGCCTGGCAAGATGGTTCTGCGGGGACCCCGCAACCCCGGAGCGATATGAGCATGCGCGCGCCATCGCCGAGGAGCACATCATATTGCAGCGCGTGGAGGCGGCGTACGTCGCGATCATCGAGCGCGCCATGAACACGGCGCACGACGCAGCCGATCAACGGGAAGCCAAATTAGGTGTGACCGCAGGCCGAGAAACCCGCACATATGCTCCAGCCCCAGTAACTCCGAACGAGCTCGACGCGTTACGCGTTGCCCTGCCGCTACTCGTCAAATTGGATCGTTACATGCAGCGGGCACTCGCGCGTCATCGACGGGCCATATGTGCTTTCGTTGCAGCCTCGGTTCTTCAGGGTTCTGCGGGTTGAGCGCTGGGCTTATATAGGATGCGCAGCCAACTAGATTGCACAACATGGTTGCATGGCGGCCTGCAATGACCGCGTGGCAGCTATCGCTCAGTGGGTTGCCTTTGGCATTACTGCGCGAGCGTGCGGGCAACTTTCTGAAGAACGCTCTCCCAGTCATCTGCGCGCGGTTGCCGGAACAAACGTACCGTAGAATACCAGGGCGTATCGTCGCGGTTGAGCAGCCATCGCCAATCCGCCGCGAACGGCAGCAGCAACCACGTCGGCTTGCCCAGCGCGCCGGCAAGATGCACGGTCGTGTTGTCGATGGTGATCACCAGATCGCAGGTGCCAATCAACGCCGCCAGACCGTCGATGTCGCGGTAGTTATCGATCTCGGAGAGATGCTCTATGCGCAGGCCATGCCGGCCCTCCAGATCCTCGCGTTCCTGCTGCGTGTCGCCATATTGCAAATCCACGAACCGGCAGCCCGGCATGTGCAGGACAGGGCGCAGCCTTTCGAGGGCAATGCTCCTGTCCTTGCCGACAATGGGATTGATGCTGTGCCAGGCGAGCCCGATGGTCCTAAAGCCGCCCCGCGCGATCTGGCTGCGCAGATGCGCGATGCGCGCAGCATCGGCCAGCAGATAGCCGCCGGTGCGCTGCGGGAAGTCGGCCAGGCTTCGCCGCAAATATCGGCCGGCGCTGCCCAGAGCGAGCATTGCATCGATCTTGCCTGAATGAGGTGTTTCTCCGTGCGCCGTTACTTCGACACCGGGAAAGAGCGGTTGAACAATTCCACGAGGCGCGGTTCCGCTTCCACGACCAGTTGTCGCGCGCGAAGTTTGAGGTCCTCCACCATGCCGGCAAAGAATATCTGGTCCCCCACCCCCTGCGCTCCCCAGGCGAGCAGCGTTCCCTCGACAAAGTTGCCGTCCCAGATGCAGCTGGAAGGATAACGCGCCGCGTAGCGGTCGCCGGCCGAGGCGACAAATAGCCGGGAGCCATCCCCCCGGCGATTGAGCCGGAACGTGGGATGGTAGAAGCGGGCGTCTTGCACAGACAAAGCGGAATAGGGGCGTCACTCGGTCGGCCCGTCCGGGTGCCTAACACAAGGGGATTAGCATCATGAAGATCGTCATAATCGTAACGGCTGGGCTCGTGGCCATGCTGAGCGTTGCCGCTGCCGCCGATTTGCCGCGCAAGGAGCCACCCCCGGTGGCGGCAGCGCCAATCGGCAAGTACCCGATCGGCAAATATCCGGTTGGCAAGTATCCGATTGGCAAATACCCACAGCCCGTCGTGACTAAGGGCTAAGGCACTTCGTTACTAGAAGCACGGGGAGGATCTCATGAACGAGAGGCAGGGCAAGAACGGTGGCGGCAACGCTGCACTACATGATGCGCTCTACCAGCAGATCTCATCCAGCAGCGATGAAGCCATCAAGGGCGCGCTCGGTCTCGTCGACGAGGCCGATAAAGCGGCGCAGAAGATGGTCGCTGAGTGTGAGACACTGCTCGCGGTGGTCAGGCAAGGTACCGAGCAGATACGCAGCGAGCTGCGCGAGAAAATGGTCGAATTCGCGACGGTGATGCGGGACTACAGCGAGGAGATCGCGGCGAAGAACAGGGCCTATGTCGAGGCGGCGCGCAACACCACCGACATGATCAGCTCGCATATTGAAGCCGTGCGGGCAGCAATGAAGGCAGTCGCGCGTGAGGGTGCGCCGACTGCCGCGCACCACGCCGCCGTCATCGACATGAGGCAGGCGCTGCAATGAGCGACCAGGCCCGCCTTGGCGAGTAACTCCAAGTTTGAGAAGACTCGCAAACGGGGATGCTGGCGGCTTGTATCCGATCGAGGCGTGAGGCCTGACCGTGTTGTAGTGGCGTCGCCAGGCATTCATGTCAGGCCAGCGCTGGGCATTTTCAGCAATGCACTGAATTTCTCCCACTCCGTAATCGCGGCCGGGCCATGACGATCGACAGGGTTTGCCGCTCTTCGCGCACGCTCCGCAACGTCGGCATTTTGAAATTGAAAGGCACCGCGATGCTTAGCTCGCTCCGGGCATTACAACGGAATTCAAGTTTTTCAAGTTTTTCGAGTTCGTCAATAAAATCAACCAAATGACGTTCTTAGTATTTCAAAAAATTCAAGAATCTACGCGCTCCGAAGCCCCATGTGTGCTTTCGTTGCGGCCTCGGTTCTTTATGGTTCTGATAAGTCCGCCGCCCAGAACCCTGCGGGTTGAGCGCCGGGCCTAATAAAGGGTGCATAGCCAACTAGATTGCACGTGGACCCATTCTCCCGGCCGAGTTCCTTTCCCGTACGCGAGGTTGGGGGACGATCTGGATGCCGCCGCCCGCACAACGATCCGCTTGGGGTAAGCATCCAGAGCGCGCAGGCGTCGCGCCGTTCGCTTACGCGCAGCAATGTAACGGCGGCCGGCTACGCTTCAGGCCGATCAGGGGGTCGGCGCGATTCTCAACGAGGTAGGCCACGAGGACCGAATCGAGCTAAAAATCGTTGCATGAGCGAGGTCCTGCCGAACGGCTACCTGACGATCCTGCAAGCTGCTGGGGTGCTCCTGCCGGCCATGTATGCGGGCGTGCCGGATCTTCCTGTCGTAACCGGGAACTTGGCCGACCAATTTTTTGCCTTGTACCCTTAGACTGGGCGACTGAAATCTTGAGGGGCGTATGCTTGCGAATGTTTTCAGCAACACGACGTCGCCGCGCGTCGAAAAGGCCGAGGGTGTGCCGCTACTCGGTCTCGCACTCAGCTTACGCCTTATGGCCGCCATTGCGGCTCTGGCCTTCGTCGCCTGCGCGGCACTTTAATAACCACATAGCCCGCCGGCTTGTGCGCGCCAGGGCGCGCGACGTGCCAAAAAATTTTCGCTGCCCCCGTCTTATGTCGACCGCAAGCCCGTGGAGCTTCCCATCGCCCTCGTGGGGGCAGGCTTGGTCCTCCGGGTCAAATGCTCAATGCGAGCAGTTCAATCATGCCGATTCCGATCACCAGCACTGCGAGTGCTACGGGGTCGTAGTCGAGCCAATGCCGTTGCATGATGTGCCTCCCCTATACCCTTCATTAGTCGGCCTGGTAGGCAGAAGGTTCAAATGGGGTGCAACGGTTCTTAAGGCGCTGGAACAACTGGTGGATCGCGGCCTCACGCCGGCACGGTTACCGAGGCGAGTACGAGCAAGAGGCCCACAATCAAACAGACCAAGGCCCATGTAACGTCCGAAGCCCATGGCCAGCCATGAGGGCGGGATTCTTCGCATCGCGTTTGCATGTGACACATTCCTTCTAAAGTCAGGTGCATCGGCGGAAGCCGATCAGCCACCGCTACAGGTGGATGTAAGGCGAAAGTTCTTGCGTGGGTGTGACGCGGTTCACACACGGTCCAATTCTTTCGACACGACCGAATAGATTTCCGCCGCCGGATGGGCGAGAAGCCGACGCGCGTTTGAGGATCAGTTCTTGGGGATGGGGGATCAATCCTCGATCCGCTCAAGTACAAGGTCTGCGGCGAGCCATGGCCAGTGTTCGGCATGGTACTGGCAGATCAAACGGTGGTAGTCGGTCGGGGCCAACAGTTCGGATCATTGAGGTAATCTTCGTCGATCCAAAAGTCCGGTTTCAGGCGCATCATCCGTTTCAGATAAACGCGGTCCCTCGCCGCTGGTCAGGTACAAACAGGAGGTGCTGCGAGAAAGATGGCCAAAGCGCCGGTTTGGCGGGGTCAGGCCGAAAGTGCTCGGTAGGACAAATCAGAGGCCGTCCGGAGCGGCGGCCTCGCCCCACCAATCGTCTCTCCAAAACCGGGAACGCGGCAGGAGATCATCACGCTCGACGAAGGCGATGTGGTGCTTACGTCAGCCTGAGCGCCAGTTCCGCGGTGAGGTGGTTGCAGCGCTGGCGTGACACTGGAAGCGCCAGAGCAAAGCTGAGCGGCGGGAGCACGTCGCCGTTGGAGGAGCACGTGGAATGGCTGCTGGCTCTGGTAGCCGAACA
>WNFS01004078.1_pt1 | contig 13494 bp, 11 predicted proteins | sample 5400141 | NCBI WGS metagenome assembly WNFS01 (sample SAMN13153358, study PRJNA577476) | soil metagenome | isolation source: 60 cm saprolite under Madrone tree | place: USA:California | collected 2016-06-14
ATACGGATGCCGGTCGCGTGATAGACGGCGTTAGCGATGGCAGCAGCGGTGCCGGTGATCCCGAGCTCGCCAATCCCTTTCGCACCCATCGGGTTGAGGTGTGGATCGTCTTCATCGATCCAGGTCACATCGATCGTGCCAACATCGGCGTTCGTCGCGATGTGGTACTCTGCGAAGTCGTGGTTCACGTAGTCGCCGAAGCGCGGGTCCATGACGCTCTGCTCGTGTAACGCCATCGAAAGCCCCATCGTCATCCCACCCAGGAACTGCGAGCGGGCGGTCTTCGCGTTCATGATGCGACCGGCGGCGAAGACCCCGAGCAGCCGTGGGACGCGCACCTCGCCGGTGTCGATGTTCACGCGCGCCTCCGCGAACTGCGCACCGTAGGAGTGCATCGCGAACCGCTGCGCCTCAGGATTCTCGCCGCCCTCGCCGGTCGCTTCGAGCCCCCCAGCGGGAATGACGCCGTCATACTCGTCGTGCAGGCGCGCGCGGAGCCTGCGGGCGGCTTCGACGATTGCCGTTCCCCATGACGTGGTTCCATTCGAGCCTCCGGCGCCCTGTGCGCGCGGCAGCATGCTGTCGCCAATCTCAAGATGCACATCTTCCAGTGGAACCTCGAGCGCGTCCGCGGCGATCTGGGTAAGCACTGTCCAGGCTCCGGTACCGATGTCCGAGGCATCGATGAGCACGCTGTAGCGCCCCTCGCGATCGACGCGCACGAGGGCCGTCGATGGTCTTCGACGCGCCGGATACGTCGAGGCGGCGACGCCGGTCCCCGTGAGCCACCGGCCGTCGGAACGCATCCCAGGTCTCGGGTCGCGCCGCTGCCAGCCGAAGCGCTGCGCACCTTCCCGCAGGCACGCAACGAGGCCGCGGCTACTAAATGGATGCCCGCTGTCGGGGTCGATCTCGGGTTCGTTACGCACGCGCAACTCGATCGGATCCAGCCCACACGCGATCGCCATCTCGTCCATTGCTGACTCAAGCGCGAACATCCCTGGACACTCGCCAGGCGCACGCATGATCGTCGGCAGCGGCACATCGAGCCGCGCGAGCCTGTGCGTGGTACTGCGGTTGGGTGCCGCGTACATCATCCGCGTCGCAACTGCTGTCTGCTCGGCGAACTCACGAATAGTTGAGGTCTGCTCGACGACATCGTGCGCAATCGCCGTGAGCCGGCCGTTGCTGTCGGCACCCAGGCGCATGCGCTGGATCGTCGGCGTGCGATAGCCAACCACCGCGAACATCTGCTGTCGGGTGAGGGCCAACTTCACAGGTCGCCCCGAAACCATCGCCGCCATCACCGTGAGAATCACGTGTGCGTGGGTGAAGAACTTGGAACCGAACCCACCGCCGACATACGGCGAGATCACGCGCACGCGCTCGGGTGGGAGTCCGAACGCCTGCGCGACATCGTCGCAGATCCTGTGTGCGCCCTGGTTCGCATCATACAGGGTGACGCCGTCCCCGCTCCACGTCGCGACCGTCGCATGCGGTTCGAGCGGATTGTTGTGGTATGCCGGCGTCGTATAGGTGTGGTCGAGCGTGACAGCAGCTTGTGCTAGTGCGGCCTCGACGTCGCCGCTGAAAGTGTCGGTCTCGTAGCTGGGATTGACCTTCTCCGGCTTGTACAGGTCTGCGCGATCTGCACGCAGCTCGACGTCATGCGGCTGCTCCTCATAACGGACCATGACAAGGCCCGCGGCCTGGCGCGCAATCTCCAATGTCTCGGCGACGACGACGGCAACGAATTGACCATGGTACGCAATGGCATCAGATTGGAACACGGCCAGTTCAGCATTGTCCAGCGCGGCAAGACGCGGCGCATTCTCGTGCGAGAGCACGGTCACGACACCAGGAAGCGCACGCGCGGCGCTCGCGTCGATCGACACGATCCGGCCCTTGGCGATCGTACTCTGTACCGGAAACGCGTACGTCACGCCTTCGACCGGGTGCTCGTAGGCGTAGGTTGCTGTGCCGGTGACCTTCTTTGGACCATCGATGCGGTCCAGCGGTGCGCCGATAGCCCGTATGGTGAGGTTCATGATTGGTTCTCCTCTCCTATGAGGTCGAGCAGCGTGCGAACGAGGACGTTGCGTGCGAGCGGAACCTTGAACGCGTTGTCGCGCAGTGGCCGTGCGTCGGCGAGTTCTGCATCGGCAGCTCGGCGGAACGTCTCCTCGGTTGCCGGTGCGCCACGCAGCGTGAGCTCGGCTTTTGTCGCTCGCCACAGCACGTGCGCGACACCACCAAAGGCGATGCGCACGTCGCGCACGATGCCATCGCTGACATCGATTGCTGCGGCAACCGAGACGAGCGCGAATGCATACGAGGCACGGTCGCGGACCTTGCGATAGTGCGAGCGTGTCGCGAACGGAAGTTTCGGCAGGTCGACGGCCGTGCTCCAGCACGGTGTCGCGTTGCGGTTCGTCGCCGGGTAGACGGTGGAAGTTGACGAGGGGTTGTATGGTATGCTCAAGTCTACTTCGTAGCCTACTGACCCGCCGAGCCACCCGGCGACGTCTGCACCGACCCCTGGACACTCGGCTCGCCGCGTTCCTGATCATAGGCTACCTCGACCATTTGATCTGTCCGCGTCGGCACCGGTCTTGGCGTGAACGCAGATGTAGCACGGGGAGCTTCCCGTGTCAGCCAGGCTGCAGGAAGTATTGGCTCAGAAAGCATGCGCGTCGAACAGCGTTCCAGCTCTAGTACCAGCACCCCCGCGGCCAAACCACGTCCACGTCGCCAGGCTGCTACCAAACAGGCCCAGGGTAGCAAACAGACAAGCAAAAAACGAGCTTCACCCAACCGGTCTACCCCTACTCGTGCTCGTCCATCTACGAGTGATGCACGCTTCATTGACTGGCTACGAGAAGGCTGGCAAAACATGGAGCCACACCACCAGCAACGTTTTCTCAGCCTACTGCTCCTGGCACTGTCACTTTTGCTGTTCGCCGCACTGACCGTTTTTCGCTCCACCCTGCTCTTCGCTGACCTCTATCGCTTCTTCATCGTTTTCTTTGGCTGGTCCGCCTACTTGCTGGCACTTGGCCTGATCGCCTTCGCCCTGGCTCACCTCATCGAAGGTATGTTCAACAAGCGCTTCATTCGCTGGTCACTGGTCATTGGCCTGACCGTCCTCTGGCTCTTAGTACTCGCCGAAAGCCGCCTGATCCTTGGTCTTGGCAAAGCCGGCTTCCTGGGCGATCTCCTCGTCTTTCCCCTATCAGGCTGGAACGGAGCCTTCGGACACGTGCTACTGATCGGCCTGTTTGTCATCGTCACCATCCTGACGTTTCGCATCACCTTTGGGCAAGTCCTGTCGCTTGGCCAAACGATTGCCCGTGTCTTATCCGCAGGTACGCAGGCGAGCACATCAACCGCAGGCAACCCTCCCTCGCCTTATCTTGGCCAGCGCCCCCAATATAGCCGCTATGGCTCTGGCACGCCCGCCTCTCCAGGCCCGGCACAAGCTGCCAACGAACCAGGCGAAGAAGATGAGATGGACGAGGATAGTGACGACATCATCGAGTTCGAGCCCGACTTTGGAGACGAGGAAGACCCTCTCAACGACATCAATCTGCACAAGCAGGAGATCGGCCTGGTTCCCCGTGGACCGCGTCCTGCTCAACCATTGGATCGCGAAGAACTGAAGGACGCTGTACAGGGCGCACATCAGCAGCCGCTCCCCTTCAAGCAATCCAAAGCCGAGATGGAGCCGCTCGCACCCAATCCCGTCCGCCCTAACCAGCCAACCGTCATTACCCGTGCAGCCGCGGCCCAGGCTCAGGCAGGGAACGACTCGCTCTGGAAACTACCGGACATCAGGCTGCTCAACAACCCCGAAGAGGTCAAGCAACACATGCTGGGCGATGATACGGACTCGCTGGCAAAAATCATTCAAGAGACCCTGCGCAGCTTCCGCGTAGAGGCAGACGTGAAACGGGAGGACATCAGCATTGGCCCAACCGTCATTCGCTTCGGCATTCGCCCCACCGGCAAGCCAGAGATGAAACCCGATAAAGATGGCAAGCAGACTCCTGTCAAGGATGCTGCAGGTAACATCGTCTATGAGGCACGCACACGCGTGAGCCGCATCATGGCGCTGCAAAGCGACCTGGCGCTCGTCCTGGAAGCCAAGAGCATTCGTATGGAGGCTCCGGTCCCCGGTCGTCCCTATGTGGGTGTCGAGATCCCCAACAAGAACAGCCGACTCGTGACCCTGCGTGAAGTCCTGGAGAGCAAAGAGTACCTGGCGGCCAGGGCAAAATCGAAATTGACCGTCGCGCTGGGCAAGGACGTTGCAGGCACCGTGCGTATCGGTGACCTGGCGCGCATGCCACACCTGCTCATCGCGGGCGCAACAGGCTCAGGTAAATCGGTCTGCATCAATGCGATCATTGGCAGCATTCTCATGCAGGCCACACCCGACGATGTGCGTCTTCTCATGGTTGACCCTAAGATGGTGGAACTCGTTATGTACAACGGCATTCCTCACCTGCTCGCGCCTGTCGTGACCGAGGTCGAGAAAGTGGTGGCGTTGCTCAAAGTAGCCATTGCCGAGATGGAGAAACGTTACCGTCTCTTCTCACAACTGGGCGTGCGCAACCTGGACGGCTATCGCAAGCAACGCGCCGAGAAGCTGGCTCGTGGGGATAGCTCCTTAGGCAACCTGCCCGCCATCGTCATTATCATCGACGAACTGGCAGACCTGATGATGTCTGCCCCCGAAGAGATTGAGGGCATGATTTGTCGCCTGGCGCAACTGGCACGTGCCACCGGTATCCACCTGGTTGTTGCCACGCAGCGTCCCTCCGTCGATGTGATTACTGGCCTGATCAAAGCCAATATCCCTACGCGCATCTCCTTCATGGTCAGCTCAGCTGTTGACTCACGTACCATCATCGACATGGGTGGTGCTGAACGCCTGCTAGGGCGTGGCGATATGCTCTATCTTCCGGCCGACGCTGGCAAGCCCGAGCGCATCCAGGGTGCATTCGTGGCCGATGACGAAGTGGAAAACCTTGTGACCTACTGGAAACAGCAAGTCACAGAGCACACAGCCGTCATCGCTGGCAGCAAGGGTGCAAAAAATGCCCCCGTCGTGGCGCCAGTGGTAGAGCCTGGCTGGGAGATCAGCGAGCACGTCTCCGACGACTTTGAATTAGAGGATGATCTCCTGGAGGAAGCCGAACGAGTAGTGCGCGAGTATGAACGTGCCTCCATCTCCCTCCTGCAACGTCGTCTGCGCATCGGCTATTCGCGTGCCGCCCGCCTGATCGACCTGCTGGAGGCGCGTGGCGTCATCGGCCCTTCCGAGACCGGTGGGCGCTCCCGCGAAGTGCTAGACGAGGCTGGGATCGGTGAAGGTGGTGGGTATGGTAAACGCGGTAATGGCGAAGGACGCACGATGGCCGACGAGGCCGCCGACATCGTCGCCGAGGAGAAAGCGCGAGAAGAGTACCTGAAGGCACGCGAGGAGTTTCTTAAAAAGCAAGGAGCTGGGAAGCAACCAAAGCAACCCCCAAATGGGCAACAGCCACCTCCGGCACAGGGCTAGTGTCAGTTCATGGGAGTGCAGAGGGCGACAGCCCTGAGTAGCAGCTCTGGGGATTGGCATATGACGAAAAGTATGGTATTTTTGTAGTGCATTCAACGTTACTATATCCGGTTCAAAGATAAGCGTTGCTGTTCTTTTTCCCAGGCGAAAGGCAGGATACTATGACAACAACCGATAGGCAGTCCGTAGTCACTCTTGCTGATTGGGTTCCCGGGCCGCCACAAGGCTTCTGGACATATGACGATTATGCCGCTCTTCCAGACGATGGGCATCGTTACGAGATTGTGAATGGAGTGCTGCTTATGGCACCTGCGCCTAGTCCATGGCATCAAGATATCGTTGGTGAGATTTACTCATACCTACGAACCTACATTAAACTCGCTGGCCTTGGACGTGTCTTCACCGCTCCTATTGATGTGGAACTGAGGCCAAAGAATGTCTTTCAGCCGGATATCGTTGTTGTGCTAAATGAGCATTTAGACAGGGTGCAAGAGAAGAAGATTGTTGGCGCGCCTAACCTGGTGGTCGAAGTGGCATCTCATAGTACTGCTGCCTTTGACCGGCTTTCTAAGTACGAGGCGTATGCTCGTGCCGGTGTGCCAGAGTACTGGATTGCCAATCCTGAGAGAGGCACCGTTGAGGTATTAGTATTGGAGGGTGATGATTATCAATCACTCGGCATCTTCCGTGGAGAACAAATCTTGCCTTCACGGATAGTACCAAACCTGCCCGTGCGCGTTGAGCAATTTTTCTCGTGATTCTGAGAGCACTTTCCCATGAAAGGCAAGGTTACTATGACAACAACCGATAGGCTGCCAGTAGTTACCCCTGCTAATGAGACCGCTTCCTACCCTTCCTCCGCCTCCAACTCCTTCAACAACCTCTCATCCGCCTTGCTCAGTTCCACCTGCGCAAACAAATCAGGCCGCCGTTCTCTCGTTCTCCTCAGCGACTCCTTGCGCCGCCAGCGCGCAATTTGTGCATGGTGGCCGGAAAGCAATATATCCGGCACCTTCCACCCACGAAACTCAGGCGGGCGTGTATACTGCGGATACTCTAGCACATGCCCACTATGCGACTCCTCCTGGGTAGAGGCATCGTCACCCAGCACACCAGGGATGAGACGACTAACCGCATCAACCACCACCATAGCGGCCAACTCGCCTCCCGTCAGCACATAGTCACCAATCGACAGCTCATCAGTCACCAGGTGCTGGCGTACACGCTCATCAACCCCCTCGTAGTGTCCACATACCAGCGTCACACGCACCTCCTGGGCAAGTTCGCGCGCGATCTGCTGGTTGAAGAGTCGTCCCTGTGGAGTCAATAGAATAATCGGCCCTCCCTGGTGCACAGCCTCCACAGCAGCAAAAATTGGTTCTGGCTTCATCACCATGCCCACCCCACCACCGTAGGAATAGTCGTCTACCACATGGTGTTTATCGCTGGTCGCCTCACGAATATTGTGCAGAGTAATGCTGAGCAACCCACGCTCCTGCGCACGCTTGAGCATACTCTCAGCAAACGGACCCTGGAACATAGCAGGAAAAAGTGTGAAGATATCAAAATGCATAGAGCGTATAGTCCTCATTCTTGGTGTTTTGTGTTACAATAGCACTACTGCCCATTGCTGGCAAGTGCCTATCTCATTATCGCAACCCTGTCTGATCTACGTACCAATGTCTATGGTAGGGACGAAGTTCTGTGTCTTTATCTCAAGCGCAACAATTTGAGGATTTGCACGATCAAACGACCATCCTTGTCGGAAGCGCTATTCGGCTGCTGTGCGGTGAGGCTGGTGTCTTTATCGTATCAAGGGAAGCTTTTGACCCGCAGAGCAATGCAGAGCATACACTCTACCGGCTCAGTGAATCAGCGTTACCCCCATTGTTAGCGAGTATCCAGGAAGGTATCCAACCAACTTCGGCCTGTCCGCTTGTCGTCAGCGCGGGGCCACCAACATCGGTCGTACAACTCGGACTCGTCCCATATGATAATGGGGAGACCTCTGAGAGGGAACCGCAAGCGCTTGAACGCTGCTCATTATACTTGCAGGACCACGCAGGCGTGCTGGGAGTCATACACTACCTGCGACCAGCAGGGGCATATTCTTGTTTCGAGCGGCACACAGGGTCGGACGGCGCGCTGCGCCTGTTCATCGCACACCTGGCTGCGGGCTTGCGCGCTGCCTTGAGATCACAAGCGCTGGTGAAAGAGCAGGGGCGTCTGGCCGCCATCTTCCACTACAGCACCGATGGTATCCTGACCGTCGATAACGCTCTACGCATCATCGACTTCAATCCGGCGATGGAGAAATTGACAGGTTGGCGTGAAAGTGAGGTCCTGGGTCGCCTCTATTACGAAATCTTGCGTCCCAGAGACCGTCAGGGCAATGCGCTCACCTTGCAAAACTCACCCATCCTGCAAGCATTTGCAGGGCAGGTAGTCGTGAACCGCGAGATGGTCATTGCCGCACGAGATGGGCAGCGTTTCGACGTGGCGGTGACCGCTGCGTGTGTGCGCTCAGCCAGGGGTGAACCGATGAATGGCATACTCACCGTGCGCGATATCAGCCGTGAGCGAGAACAGGAAGAACAGCGTTCGACCTTCATCTCTGTCATCTCACATGAATTGCAAACGCCAATTGCCATCATCAAGGGCTATGCTTCAACGTTGGCACGCACCGACGCAACACTCGATGCAGAAGCACAGCGCTCGCGTCTGTCTGCCATAGAGGAGGAAGCTGACCGTTTGAATAAACTCGTGGGGAATCTGCTCTATGCTTCACGCATTCAGGCGGGCGGCTTGCAAATGGAGATTGCACCGCTTGACCTGGCAGCACTCGTGCAGGGAGTGGTACGTCGCCTACAGGCCAGAACTCCCGATTTTTCCGTGACGCTCGCTATCCCGCCCAATCTTCCCACCGTCATGGCCGATAGGGACCGTATCGAGGAAGTACTGCAAAATTTGCTGGATAATGCCATCAAGTACTCCCCACAGCAACGTTCCGTGCAGGTCACCTGTCGAGCCACCGGCGATGAGGTGATCGTCAGCGTCAGCGACTGTGGTATCGGTATCTCGCTACGCGACCAGGAACAGATCTTTCATCGGTTCCAGCGGGTTGGCAATCACCTCACACACACGTTGCCAGGGGTGGGGTTGGGCTTATACATCTGTCATGCCATCATCGAAGCCCACGGAGGGCATATCTGGGTCGAGAGTGCCCTACGTCAGGGGTCCACATTTTCGTTTAGTTTACCTCGTGTCGAGAAAGCACAATTGCCAATGGTGATGTTTTAATGGAGAAGGAAGCATTTGATCAGCGCGATATGACCATCTTGATCGTGGACGATGAGCCACGCATTCGTGATTTCGTGCGTATGAACCTGGAATTAGAGCACTACTGCGTCCTCGAGGCCTGTAATGGCTTAGAGGCACTGGACCAGTTGCGCGAAAACCTGCCCGACCTGGTCGTGCTGGATGTGATGATGCCGGACATGGACGGCTTTGAGACCCTGCGCCATATACGCGAAGTCTCAACAGTCCCTGTCATTATGCTCACTGTGCGCCAGAATGAACAGGATAAGATCCACGGACTGGACTTAGGGGCCGACGATTATATCGCCAAGCCTTTTAGCCCACGTGAGCTGCTTTCGCGCATCCGCGCGCTGCTCCGCCGCTCGTTGATGCCCGCGCCAGCGCGTAAGACGGAGATCATCGTTGATCCCGACTTGAAAATTGATTTCTCACGACGAGAGGTGATCGTGCGCGGCAAAAAGGTCGTGCTGCGCCCAACTGAGTATCGTCTCCTCTATCACCTGGTGAATAATGCCGGGCGCTTACTGACGCACGAAACGCTGCTCTCCAAAGTGTGGGGGCGCGAATATCGTGATGAAGCGCACTACCTACGCCTGTATATCACCTATCTACGGCAGAAAATCGAGCCAGACCCTGCACACCCAAAATACATCTTAACAGAACGGGGCGTAGGTTACCGCTTCAAAGAGCTTGAAGAATAGCACGTCCCTGAGAAGGAGTAAGGATAATGAACAAAAAAGAACGCGTTGACGCTGCTCTGCGCGGTGATGCGGTAGATCGTGTCCCGGCAAGCATGTGGGGGCACGACTTCGAGCGCGAATGGGACCCTCATTCGCTGGCCGAGGCCATGGTCGAAAACTTCACTCGCTACGACTGGGATTACATGAAAGTCAACCCACGAGCCTGCTATCACGTCGAAGGTTGGGGGGTAAAGGTCCGACCTTCAGGCGAGAAGTACAAACCTCCCATCATTGAGGACACTCCCATTAAGAGCGCTTCTGATTGGAAACGTATTCGCCCACTAGAGCCAGACCAGGGAGCATTGGGCGAACAGTTGCGGGCTTTACAATTAATCAACCATGCCATTGGCTTTGATGCCTACTTCGTGCAGACCATTTTCTGTCCACTCGGCGTCGCAAAATACCTGGTTGGCAATAAGGCAGAACCGATCCAGCAGACCATCCGCGAGGATCGTGCTGCGATGCATGCTGCCTTGCGAGTCATCACCGAAACGTTCTCCAACTATGCCATTGCTTGTATGGAGCAAGGGACGAACGGCATCTTCTATGCAACCAACGGCTGGGCCAGCGAAGGCATGCTCACCCCCGACCAGTATCGCGAGTTCGGCGAGCAGTACGACCTGGAATTTCTGGATGCCATCAAGAGCCGCAGCAGGTTCAACATCCTGCACAATTGTGGCGCGCATATCTACTTTGACCTGCTCGAAACCTACCCTATGCACGCAATTAACTGGGCTGCGACACTTGAGGGCAACCCCGACCTGCGTGAAGGGAAGCTCCGTACCAACAAAGCCGTCATGGGTGGCATCAGCGAGAAGACGACTCTCAAGTCCGGCTTACCAGAACAGGTACATGAGGAGGTGGAGAAGGCCCTGGAGCTCACAGGCGGCAGGCACTTCCTGCTTGCCCCCGGCTGTTCCATTCCTCCCGAGACTCCCACGAAAAACCTGGAAGCCATTCGCCAGGCGCTCTCTTGAGAACCTTAGTAACTATTCAGGTGCCTGATTCCTCGCCGCCTGCGGCGGCTCGCGTTTTTTTGCTGCGGGCTTTGCAGCCTGCGGCTGCAAAGCCCGCAGCAAAAAAACTCTTGCGAACCACCGAAGGTGGTGAGGAGTCCTGAGTAGTTACGAACCTTATCATCTTGTTAGTTCCTCTTGCGGCTAGCAAACCTGTATGCTATACTCATGTTCAAGAATGTCAAGACACGGTAGTAGGTAGGGCTAGCAACGAGCGGCGCGACCCCCGTCGCGCCATATTCTTTTGGGAGGAGCGCTTTGCTGTCGCTTTTGCAGCGATGGCCTCTGCGCTCGTGAGACCATGGAGCGGTATCGAACAATGCGGGCCTATTCAGCCGGTGGGGTGGTATTTCGCCTGGTTCCACGACGCTCCACCGACGATAGTCACGCAACTGACCAACAGGGTCAGCGCGATGTATCTATAGACGTGGCATTAGTAGGGCGTAGCCATTCTGGTATCTGGGCCTTACCCAAAGGTACGCCTCAACCTGGAGAAACCATTGAGCAGGTGGCCGTACGTGAAGTGCAGGAGGAGACCGGCTTAGAAGTACGCCTGATTAGCTATATTGGTAGTATCACCTACGCTTTTGTGCACAACCAGGTACGCTACCATAAACAGGTGCGCCACTTCCTGCTGGAAGCAATCGGTGGTGATATAGCACTGCACGATCACGAATATGACCTGGTGCAATGGTTTTCGCTGCCCGAAGCATCACGTCGCCTGACCTATCAGAACGAGGTGCGCATTCTCTACCAGGCAGAAGAAACGCTGCAGCGTTGGCTGCAGGACCGGCCCAAGGAAGGACACGCATAGCTGTATGCAGAACCAGCGTTATACACTTGCCCGGCGTATTCTCTTCCCTTACAGTGGTAAGGAGCCTCTCACACCGAGACAGGGACTGCGGATTATTCTGGTATGGGCATTGCTTTTGCCCCTGGCAATGTCTTGTTGCACACTGGCGATTTGCGTGCTAGCTGCACTTTCCTTCCCCAAAACGGTATTCCTCCTCCTGTTCACATTTCTTTCGGGGGGTTTCATCTTTGGCATACTGGGGTGGGTCACTGTTAGCATGAGCAATCGGGCTGCTCACATTCGCCAGGCACGGAAAGCCCGTACAGGCTATTAATAAGACGGAGGTAGATATGGATCTTAGCGTTGAAGGCAAAACCGAGCGTATCCCACCTGGCTCGCATATCTGCCAGCTCTATAGCAAGGTGACAGAGATTCCAGGGGTAACGGCACGTCTGATGCGGGTTGGGCTTTCACTCTCGGAAAAATGCCTTTTTGCTGCTGCTCCAGCACAGATCAATGAGCTACGTGAAGAACTAGGAAAATTGCAGGTCGACGTCGGTGGGTTGATCGAAGCTGGGCAGTTAGCGCTACACGAGGAGCGAGAGCCATTTCTGGCAAATGGCAACCGCTTCGATCCCTATTTCTTACTCTCCTCGCACCAAACGTTTATTGCCCAGGCACTACGCGAGGGATGGCAAGCGGTGCGCATCTCAATCGACATGACCTGGCTCACCAAAAATGTCGCGACTCCCGAACAAGTTCTCAAATATGAGGCGGCTTCTGATGCGGTATTCACCTTCCAGAATGCCCCCATCATTGCACTGATGCATTACGATTATAGCAAGTTACAGCCCAACCTCGTGGTGGAAATGCTCAAACTCCATCCCATTTCTGTCGTCGGCAAGTACATCAGGCGCAACCCCTACTACCTCAACTCAGAGCAATACATGCTGAAAATCCTGCGCATTAAGCGCGATCGTGGAAATTCACCCGTAGCGAGATAAGGTTGGCAAGCCGTAACTCTTCAGGACTGCTCGCCGCCAGCGGCGAGCAGTCCTGAAGAGTTACGGCAAACCGCTATCTCGCTGCCTCGGAGCGACTGACTCCCCGACTAAAAATCCAACTGGAAGGAACTGCCCAGGTTCAAGTTACTTGAACCACCGGCCTGTTGCGCGCCTTCGGTTGTAGGTGGATGGTAGCTCATAGACTGGATACCCACACGCCCTGGCCCGGTGAAACGGTTGAGTATGAAGGAAGCACCCGCTACCAGGCCACCGATCGCGCCAAGGATGCCACCGCCGCGCTGCGAACTCGCAACAGTGGTCATCGTCATCTGCACTGATGGGTCCTTCCATAGCCATGCACCCGGCTCAATATCGAGCGTTTCTCCTGGAGCGAGCATCTTCTCAAAGACATTCCCATAGCCGTGCAAGAGCACTAACCCTTCACCACTACGAGCAGTGAACTGGTCAATGAACAAACCGGTCCGGCTGAAGAGAATGTTCGCCGCTCCCTGCACGAAGGTAAAGCCATAATCCACATTGCCAGTAGCTACCAGGAATTGGTGTTCGCGCACTTCAACCATCTGGCCCGGTTGCAGACGCAAGGCCACAATCTGGCCCACGGAATCACGGGAGAAGGCGATGTTGCCCGGCCCTTGAGCTTCGCTGATGAAGATTTGCAGACCTGCAAAAAAGCGCTTGGCAGCACCTTTGATCGATTTGAAACCAATCTGCACACCAGGATGTTTCCAGAGAAGAATATGATGCTCGAAGTAGATGGGGAGCTGATTGCCCAGCATGATATCTACCACCGGCACCAGTTCTCCTTCGATTGAAACGGTGATATCGCCTATCTTCAACGGCCCCTTGGGGTTATGCAGTTCGGCCTTTGGTACCGAAGCCCCAAACATGCTATTCGCGTATTCTTCATACTGGTTGGGTGGGACATAGGCTCCCTGTGCTGGTGCCCCATATTGCCCTGGTGGTGAGGCCCCGTACTGGCCCTGTGGTGTTCCATATGGCCCTTGCGGCTGAGGGGGCACATAGCTTGTTGGCATGG
>WNFS01004688.1_pt1 | contig 13488 bp, 9 predicted proteins | sample 5400141 | NCBI WGS metagenome assembly WNFS01 (sample SAMN13153358, study PRJNA577476) | soil metagenome | isolation source: 60 cm saprolite under Madrone tree | place: USA:California | collected 2016-06-14
ACCATCTGCCCTGGCTGCCACTCCTTGGTCTCCATCAACCGCGCGCTGTCGGTGGGGCAAGTAGTATGCTCGTCGGTATATTCAGTGAAGCAGATCGGGCATTGCTTCATAGGCTTTTCACTTGCCAGCGTGCCGGTACCGGCAGCAGCAGCGCATTTCCGCCAGCGCGACGCGCGCCGTTCGCGCGCTTGTGGTCCCCGCGGTCATCTTCGATCCTTCATCTTCACTGCCAGGCCGGTGGTTCCGATCATCACCGCGGCGAACAGGGTGAGCATGGCCATATAGGCGGGGAGCGCCGTGTCTGCATCTCTGCCAATGGAGGAAGAGCTGTTGCCGAGGGCATTGAGATGGCGATCAGCCCGGCGGAATTCGCCGCTGTGAAGCGAGATGGTCACACCATCCAGGATCAGGTAACTATACTTTTCGTAGTCATGGACGTACAGGTCACACAGCGCCTCGAGGCCCCAGCGGCCCACCATCACTGGAGAAGCTACATAGTGCAGTAAGGGCTGCATGCCCTTGGGAAGGTTCTTTTCATCGGTCAGCGGCGATACCTGCCGGCTTTCCACTTCTGGGAACATGTACACCTTCTCGGGTTTCTGGACGGGGATGAACAGCCCAGCCAGCAGCAACTGCGGGATCAGCGCCAGCGGGAAAATGTACAAAGCTTTTTCGGGGTTGGAAGCCAGTGCGGAGATGACCAGTCCGATCAGCGCGCCTTCCAGCGTCAACAGCCACATGATACCTATAGCACCGAAGAAATGGTTCTCCTGTGCGCCCATCATCGTCATTACGCTAATGAAAAGGACGCTCTGCACCAGCGCCAAGGCCGCCAGATAGACGAGCTTCGAACCCAGATAATAGGGGATGGGAAGGTTGCGTTCTCTTTCCCGTTTGTAAATCAGCTGCTCGTCCACGATTTCGCGCACCGAGGCCGAGCAGCCAAACCACAGCGCCGAGAACACCACCATGAACAGGAGTTTGGGGTCGTTGGGCGTTTCCTTCATCAGACCAACCAGGAAGGCAATGGCCGCTGGCGGCGCGAGCATTCCCGCCACATTGGCCCAATCTGTGAGTCGCAGGGTGAGCTGGCGAGAGGTCAGCGTTTGGAGCTGGCGCAGGCTGGGTTTGCGCTCGGCGGGCATCGCGCCGGCCACTTTGCCTGCGGGGCGATCTGGCTCCTTGGCTTGATCGCCCAGTGGCTTGACCACGTACTCCTTGAAGATGTTCGAGGTGCGGTATTCCTTGGCCCAGACTTCCGCGGGCTTTTCACGGAGGCGGTCGAAGACCTCGGAGGGATGCGTGGTGCGGAAATAGGCCAGCATATCCTGGCTGGGGCCGAAGTACGCCAGGCGGCCTTCGACCAGCACACCCACTTTGTCGAGCAGACTGAACGAGCCGAGCAGATGGGTGGTGGCCACCACCGTGGCTCCGCGGTTGGCGATCTCGCGAAACAACTGCATCATCTTCATTTCCGTGCGCGGGTCTTGCCCGGCCGTGGGCTCGTCCATGAACAGCAGGCTGGGTTTGCTGAGCAGCTCGATGCCCAGGCTCACTCGCTTGCGCTGCCCGCCGCTCAGCCGGTCGATCAGCAGATCGGCGCGTTCCTCAAGGTCCAGCACCTGGATAACTTCATTCACCCGCGTCCAGATTTCCTTTTCGCTATAGTCGTCCGGAAGGCGCAGCTTGGCCGAGTAATAGAGGCACTGCTTGACGGTCAGCGTACGGTGCAGCACATCTTCCTGTGGCAAGTAACCCATGGTTGCGCGCAGGGCGGCGTAGTCCACGTAGAGATTCCACGAATTCAGCAGGACGGCTCCGGCGTCAGCGGGCTGCGAGCCGTTCAGCGCGTGCATCAGCGTGGTCTTGCCCGCTCCCGACGGGCCCAGCAAGCCCACGAACTCGCGCGGTTCAATAGCCAGGGAAATGCGGTCGAGCAGCAAGCGCGTGGGATTGGGGATGGTACGGCGCAGCTCGTAGGCGTACAGGCGAACGTGCGTGCCGTCGGACTGGTGGGCGATCGAGCTGCCATCGAAGATGAGCTGAATAGCGCCCAGGGAGACGCGGTCGCGCGCGCGCAACACTTGCTTCTTCACGCGCGTGCCGTTGACGAATGTTCCGTTGGTCGAATCCTCGTCCACCAGCTCGAACGTTTCGCCGTGCTTATGGATTTCAGCGTGGTACTGCGACACCGTTGGGTGGTTCAGAGGTACGCTGTTGTCCGGGGCCCGACCCAGAGTGATGACCGGACGGTTCAGCTCGATGTCCTTCAGGACTATCGGGCGACGGCGAGCTTCGCGATAGAGCAGCAGGCGCGAATCGCAGGTGCCCAGGCGGATCAAGTCGCCCTCGGCCAGGATACGCTCCTTGATGCGCTCGCCGTTGACGAACGTGCCGCTCTGCGTGCCGCGGTCGCGGAGCAAGGCGAAGCCTTCCTTGGTGAAGGTCAGCTCGGCGTGCTGCGCCGCCACCGAGGGATGCTGGATGCGGATGCGACCGGACCCGGCGAGGCTGCCGATTTCGATGAGCGGCGCGGTCAGCGGAATATCCTGCACGGCATACTGGTCCAGGACCAGTTGCAGCCGCGCGTCCGGCGGCGGAGATTCTTCTCCACCCCGGAGCTGCACGGTCTGATTGCTCTGCGGTGTGCCGGAAGCCGAGGCATCCGCAATCGGAACAGAATAATTTGGCGCAGCTCCTGGAACAGATTGAGCCGACGGCTGCCCGGGAGCCTGCTTGATCGTGGCCGGCATGGCTCCAGCCTGAGCTTTCGCGAAAGTCTGAGGCGCGGCACCGTCGCGGCGGGCGAGCGACTCATAGACGAACACAGTCGAAGCGCTGACCCCGAACCGGATGTGGTCGCCCGGCTGGAGCACGGTCATATCGATCCGCAGGTCGTTGACGTACGTCCCGTTCACCGAGTTGTTCTCGATCACCACGCACCCCTGGCCGTCCACGGAAAGCCGGGCGTGCTGCCGCGAAGTCTCCCCATCCTCAAGCACCAGATCGTTCTGCGCGGGATGCCGCCCCACGCGCAGCCCGGCAGAGAAGATGGGGACCCGCTTCCCTGCGAGCGGCCCGGACTGTGCCACCAGAAACCTGGCATGCCTGGGCGGCCCGGAAAGCGGGGCGGTCTCTTCGTCAGGAGTGGATTGCTGGGGGCCAGGGATCAGAGGCGGCCCGGAGAGTACCTCGCCACACTTCAAGCACATCGTGCGCCCGCCGGTGACCATCGAGATGTCAGCGCCGCTGGCTCCGCAGAACCTGCACTGCATCAGTGCCTCTCTTACCGGCCCGCTGAAGGATCACGGACCAAGGTCGCAAGGCTTGTGTCGGACGGCGGCGTAACGCGATAACGCACGAGTGCGCCGTCTTTCACCGTAAGAAGTGTCAACACGCCGTTGGAAGCTATTTCCCGGGCTTCGAGCACCGCATCAAACGCTGACATCCGAAATTGCACGGAAGGCCGGCCATCAACATAGAGCGTGTTGACGCCCCTAAGGTTGCGATCGACCGACAACAGATGCTGACTATCCGCCGTGAATTGAAGTCGGTCCACGCCATCTGTTGGGAACACAAGCTTTTGGTCAATCCATAACCCGTGCTGCCTGTGGTTAGGCATATCTGTCCCGAAGTAAGCGATGTGCTTGTCGTCCGGGCTGAATAGAAAGTAGGGGAACTGCTTTTCATCGCCGCTCACTCCGAAGATCGCTACCCCAGGCACGTCTGCTCCATCGACGGCCAGAGTCCTGTTAATTGAATTCAGGACGCCGCCCAGGGTTGCGTAACGCGCGCCACCTGGACTGAACGCGATTGCATTCAACCCACGTGTGCTCGAGGTAGACACAACCTTGCCGTCAACAACCGTGTCATACCTCAGGCCACTGCCGTCGCCGATGCTGTAGCCAACCCTTGCATTACTGGCAATCACCGGCGGCATCAGCCAGCCGTAGGCGTCGGATTCCTCACCGTTGATCACCACGAACCATCTACTGCTGGCCTGTGCCATATAGACGAGCTTGGACGAATCCGCCATGAATGTCGGTCGTAGGGCGCCGTAAAAGTATCCGTGGATCATTGAAGAAGGGCCCATATCACGGCTCGCATCGTAATCGCCGGGTGAGATGCCTAAGTATTCTTGACCTTTCTTCCCGTCGATCACCATGAACTCGGTGTATGTCGTGCTCTTGCAATGGGCCGCATACCGTTTGCCGTCGGGGCTGAAGTACACGTGCTTAACAACGGCGCCTTCGGTGCCGGGGATTGGCTTTCCATTCATGGTAAGGAAGGTGGGCGCTCCCGGTTTGGACAACATGACCGCCGCGACCTGGTTTCCTGTCGGAGACACCCACACCGGTCCGACTTTCGTCGCCCGCATCACGGGCTTGTTGTCCAGCATCAGCGTGTCGAGGCCATTCGAATGGAACACGCTGAGCAAGTGGCCCGTGGCTGTGAATTGCAGGTTGTCGCCGAAGTACTGCACCTGACGGCCATCAACCACGCTCCACGGAGTTTTGGCAGCGTCCGGCTGCGTGCCAGAGTAAGCGTAATGCTCGCCGTCCGCGCTGAAGACGACGGAAGGCGATTGGTGACTCCAGGGCTCAGGTTTGCCGTCCATCATCACCCGACAGTGTGAGCCCCCGGTGTCGGACTCAATGTAGAACACATGTTTACCATTCGTCGAAAACGACAGGTTCCGCAAAATTGAACCAAAGGCTCCCCGGTTTATTTCCTTTCCATCAAGCACGGTGACGTATTGATCCCCCACTTTTCCGAAACAGGCGCAGTGCGCGCCGTCCTCGGAGAATGCGATGGGACCGGATTTCGGCGGCCAAATCGCTAGGTCAACGTTGAGGGGACGGTTGTACGTTCGGCCGCCACCTTCCAGCAACTGATCAAATATCGGGCCTTCGACGCCGTCAATCAGGACGACGTTGCGGCTGCCCTTCAGCGCCAGCACCGCAACATGCACACCGTGCGCGCTGACGGCTGCCCCAATCCATCCAGCAGGTGCCATCACCTGCTCGTCGACCTTCACGTCGACCGACACACCTGCGCTGAGCGCACAGAACAGTCCGAGAATCGTCACAATAACCGATTTGAAATACCACACACAATGCCTCCTTACAACCTTGTCAGGGGCCGACCGAGAGAAAGGCCTTGCAACGCGAACAATTAGTCAGGAGTTATCGCGGGACTCGATGACCGTAGGCTACGTGTGCGGAGTATGCTCTCTATATTTATCATAGGCAAGTTATTTCCTAACAAGAGAGCGTGAGCATTTGGCTGTCTGTTTATGGGAGATTGCGGGCGGGTGACGAGCTACTCTGAAGTTATCCGCTCGGCTCCAGCCTTCGGTTTCCGGATTGCTGACTACACGAGTGGCTCCGTCGGTAACGGCGTTCATTGGTCTCGCACCAATCACTGCATATAAGGGGCGATATTGTTCTCGATCGTACGAAACTCGACGGCCTGTTCCTGATGAGCGAGGGAATCGGACGGATAATATCGGACGGCCAGCCTGTTCTGCAGGTGTTAGGAATAATTTCCTATGACGACGAGAGCGGAACGTATCGGAATGCGGGCATTCAACGTGAGCCCGTCGCCATCACCCAGCAGTTTCAATTCCGTCTCGAGAAAACGACCATCGTGGGGCTTTGCCTTAGGGACCGACCAGTGGCAGGGATCCAGGGCACATGCAAAGGATGAGCATGCCGGACCAGAACATTCTATTACCTCTATATAATATATTAATACAGTATACATTAAATGTTTGCGCCTCTGATGGGGGCAAGAAAGCCCGCAGGAGGACCTGGTTCAGGCGTCAGTCTCGACAAGAACAAAATTGCAAAACGAACTTCGGTAAGTCCCCAAAATAGAGACACGTAGGCTTTGCGGATGTGCCGCGCTTCGCCATCGGACCCGGATCATCTCCAGGCAGTAACCCCTCGACTTGTTTGAGCCGAGCATCAACTCAACAGTTTCGAGCGCCTCTTCGATCACTCTTTGGTCTTCTCCCAGATCAAGATTTCGTCGATCTTGCCCAAGACGAAGACTGCCCGCCGACGATTCAATTCTGGTGCCACGGCAGCTCGTCCGTTAATCCACAAGCTCGTCAAGCCAATCAAGGTCGCTCGCTCCCGCCTTGCGCACGAGATTCGTGTCGATTAACGGCTGGTTGTTCAGACAAAGCCCTAGATGTGGGCAGCTCAGGCAGCCGTTTTGGGGAAAGCGGATACCGCTGTGCGAAACAAACTGAGCCGCTTCGATCTGGCCGATCGTTCCCTCCACAAGGCGCCCGAACTCTTGGCGCTGCTCTTCCGAAATCGACGCTCTCAAATATTGAATCTCGGGAGCATGCTTCCGGACAAAGACGACCAACGCCACTTCCGAAATCCCACTGATCCAGGAATAACAAATGAGCTGCGGATCGAGCGAAAGCAATCCCTCGGGCTCCGCCGAATAGCGACTGGTTGTTGTCTTCCAGTCGATCAGGCAGTGCTGGCCATCCACCTCCCCGAGGGCATCGAGATAGGCAACGAATTCGCTTCCTCCCGGCAATGTCCGAAGCATTTTGATTTGTAGATTCTTCTTCGGACTGCGAATCCGAACGCGATTATCCCGCGAAAATGTTTCGAGTAAATGGACCCCCTGGTGGAAGAGCCGATCCCGGGACTCTCCTTTGCGAAATTCAAAAGGAGCGTCGCGGTATGCATCCCATTCCTTGAAAAGCACGGCAGCGCTATCCTCTTCACAAAAGTAGGCACCAAGGGCCTTTTCAAAGCAGCGACCGAAGATCATCGCTGCCCGTGTCTCCTTTTCCCGCCAGCCATCCAAATAGCGGTAGCGGTAGCTTCGAGGGCAGCGAAGATACTGGCTAATTTGCGTGTAGCTATAGACCATCACTGCCTCCCCGCCCATCGCTGTGGGCCAGTGATGTGCAATCGAGTGCCTCCCAGTCTGCCTCGGGGGCGAAGGCATTGAAGTTTTGGTAGGAACGCCCATTCAAGGTTGTATAAGAGGTTCGGACGACCCCGCGAAGACTGCAGAGCGCTTTTTCATTGACCTGGTCATCCTTGAGGAGCTGCGCGTCGTAACCAAAATCCCGAAGAAACCAGTTGAGTTTCCAGAGAGCTCTTTCGGTGCAGTACAACCGCCCCGTTAGGAGCCGGGTTTCGAAGGGTTTCGGTTCCAGAATCACAAATCGGATCTCTACGAAGGGCTTCTGCGGATGCCATCGGTAGTGAGCCCTATCCACGCGAACAAGGAATAATCCTTCAAGCTTGTTTTCGACTCCACGTTGATTCAAATGCAGGCCTTGAATCTGCCGCCTCATGGCTTCACCTCCACAGGTTGAGCGTAGGAATTGAGTTTGCATACCAAGCCATCCCTGTTTTCCTTCGCGCCGGTCGCTAGATGGGAAATAAAAGACTCGACCAACTCTCGGCTGGCCTCTTTGAGAGTTGGGGTGCCGCAGAAGTCCGCGGCGTACGCTTTGACCAGTATGGGATCGAGGTTGTACTGGCGGATGAGCACACACAGCCTGTCTCGCAGTTTGGGCTGACCGTTATTCGACCCGTTCTGATGAGGTGGCTTTACGGACTGGCTCTGTTCTCGCGCTGGATTTGGAGAACCGGTAAGCCAGCCCAACTCCTCAACGGAACAAAGCCCGATTCCATAAGCTTTGCGGAGCGCTCTGTTGACTGCTCGCGTCTCTGCGACACGCATCTCAGCGCCACGGACCAAAGGAGAGACGTTGGAAGGATCAGCGTCTCCGTAACCGACAAATCCTTTTGAAGCAGGGGTCTTGTAGATCGTGGCTTTGAAGATCCAGCGATGCGCTACGGGGTCAGAGAGTTCTCCTTGCAATGTCGTTCTCATCCCAGAACAGCGCCGACGTTGAGCGATTCGCAGTAAGCCGGAGTGGGTTACATACCATCGGCCGTCCAAGAACTGGAGGTCCCCGGCTGCCACCGACAGTGCATACCTTCTGGTCAGCTCCTTGAGATTAAGAAGTGCCGCTTGAGATACGTCGCCCCAGATACTCAGAGCGAGTCTTACATTCAGGCGAGATGCTTTGGGTCGTTTATTCATATACTCTCCAAATGTCATCCAGTGTCATCCATAGGATGACATCGAAGGTTTTTGCTGTCAAGTCGTTTCTTAACGCGGGGCAAATTTAAAGGAAATGATAGAATCTGTGACCGATGCGAAAGGATACGAGGCTTACGTTCCGAGTTCACTCGGACCTGAAGAAGGCTCTTGAGACAATTGCTGCGCGAGAAGGGCGGAGTGTTGCGCAGATCTGCGAGACCTTTTTAAGGGCTGGAGCGGTGTCATACAAAATGAGGGGTGCTCGGTATCTGCAACGCCTACTTTCTGACCACAAGAAGGAAACTTCATAGCTGGAGTTCCACGGTTTACCAATCAGGGTGCACTGCAAGAAAACTTGGCAAATCCATCTTGACTTCCCGAAAGGCCTCCGTAGTATGGGTGAAGAAAAGGCGAATAGGAGCGTGAAGAAATTGTGCAACCGGTTGCGCAGGTTCCTAGACGGAGTTTGAAACTGGACATCCTTGGACGCTATAGGTCCGGGCCGCCTTTTGATGGGCCAGGGCTTCGTAAGTTTGGCTGGCGAAGAGCAGGCGATGTTTGACCCGCCCTTTTATTTTTGGAGGAGGAGATGAAGCTAGAAGCTCAAGGAGACAGTAGTGAAGTATCCGGATCGGAAGTAAATCCTTCCGGTAATGAACCCCGCAGCATAACTATCCAAGAGTCGCATACCGTGGCTATCGAACGATCCGGTTCAAGCGCGCGCAGCAACAGCAAAGCCCTTGGCCCACGAACGCAGCAGGGGAAACAGAAGTCCAGCAGAAATGCCACCAAGCACGGTGTATTCTCCAAAGTTATCGTTCTTAGCTATGAATCAAGAGCCGAGTACGAGGAACTGCTGGCAGGACTGCGGGAAACCCTGCAGCCCGAAGGCGCGCTCGAAGAACTCCTGGTGGAAAAGCTGGCGACCACTGTATGGCGCCAGCGGCGCCTGCTTTTAGCGGAGAGCGCCGAGATCCGGAAGAATACGGAATTTGTCGAATCGGATCAGCGCAAACAGGAACAGGAAGCAGCAGAAAATGTATGTATTCTGACGCCCCTAAACAGGTGCGGGCTGATGCGGGCAATCGCCACTCCCCGTGTGTTCGAATGCTGCCTGCGATTCCTCGGTGACCTGCACAATGGGATTCAAAAGTTCGGCTTCAGGCCAAAGCAGGATACCATTCTTTTACAGGGAATCTACGGCACTCGCGATCGAGCGCGTTTGGGTCTAGACCTCTACGACTCCTATGAAACTTGTCTGAAAATGGCAGAGACTCCTGAAGAAGAGCGCGAACGCAAGGGATATTTTTCGCCGGAGGCATGTTGCCAGATCGTCATGGAGAAAATCGACAAGGAGATTCGTCGCATCAAGCGCGATCAAAAGGCACGCGCCTCGATTGAGACCGCGCGAACGCAATTGGAAATAGTGTGTCGCAATGTGCCTGATGGCCCCGGACTCGATCGCCTGCTCCGCTACGAAGCGAGCCTCGAGCGGACTTTGGACCGAACGCTGAGCCAGCTCGAACGCCTGCAGCGGATGCGGCTGGGCCAGCCGGTCCTGCCCAAACTCGAGGTGCGGCACTCGGTGTCCTGAGGATGAGCGGATAGGAGTGAGCCGGGAGCGCGCTCTCCGCTACACTCAGTGTGGGCTACGGCGAGCGCGGCAGAACGACCCTTGGCAGGGACCCAGTCAATGATCGCATTGGCATCGAGCCGAATCCTTGAGAGAGGTGCCGCGGTTCTGGAAGAGGTCGCGACACATTGACTAGTATCTTCTGTGCCCCTAACATGGCACTCCAAAGTTGCACACCACCCCATGATCGGCCAGACCATCTCGCATTACCGCGTCATCGAAAAGCTCGGTGGCGGCGGGATGGGTGTCGTGTACAAGGCAGAAGACATGAACCTAGGCCGCTTTGTTGCAATGAAGTTTCTCCCTCAGCACCTGTCCAGCGACCCACACTCGCTCGAGCGTTTTCAACGCGAAGCGTGGGCAGCCTCAGCGCTGAATCATCCTAATATCTGCACCATTTATGAAATTGGCAAAGAAAATGGTCTGCCCTTCATCTCCATGGAGTATCTTGAGGGACAAACGCTTAAACAACGCATTGCGGGCAAGCCTCTGTCTATGGAGCTGGTGCTGGATTTGGGCATCCAAATCGCCGAGGCCTTGGCAGCCGCGCACGCAAAGGGCATTGTGCATCGCGACATTAAGCCAGCCAATATCTTCGTGACAGAGCGGGGGCAACTGAAGCTGTTGGACTTCGGGTTGGCCAAGTTGGCGCCGCCACTTCGAAGAAGAGCAGCAGCTGCGAAGAATTCTGCGTTATCCACGATTGATATTGACGAGGACCATCGGCACGCTGCCTTACATGTCTCCTGAGCAGTTGCGTGCCCTACCCCTTGACACCCGGAGTGACATCTACGCCGTGGGAGCAGTGTTGTATGAGATGGCGACAGGCCAGCGCCCGTTTCCACACGCACAGAGCGCCGAATTAACAGGCGCTATCCTGCACCAGACGCCCATTTTACCAAGCTCTCATAATCGCAAGATCTCACCTGGGCTCGAAAGCTTGATCATAAAGGCACTCGAGAAGCAACCCGCGAGGCGCTTCCAGTCTGCCCGGGAACTCTTGATCGCACTCAAGGAACCTGGCTTGGTGGATGTCGCAGAAGCGACGGACCGACGCTTGAGCCGATCTATTACTCCTGCTGTAAAAGTGCGTCGTTCGGTCGCCGTACTTGGCTTCAAGAATCTATCCCAGCGAGCCGATGTGGCTTGGCTCTCAACTGCTCTTTCAGAGATGCTTACCACGGAGCTCGCCGCTGGCGAAAAACTGCGCTTGATCCCAGGTGAAAATGTTGCACAGATGAAAATAAGTCTGTCACTACCTGAGGCCGATAGTTTCGGAAAAGAAACACTGAGCAAGATTCGCAAGAACTTGCACGCCGATGACGTGGTGTTGGGTTCGTATGTTCCGTTGGGAGAAGGTCACATTCGGGTAGATCTGCGACTCCAGAATACACTGGCAGGCGAGACGCTGACGGCGGTATCGGAAAGAGGACGCGAAGGGCAAATAGATGATCTAGTCGCCCGCGCAGGTACCGCGCTTCGGAAGAAACTTGGCGTCGGAGATGTTTCTATCGCTGAGGCTGCTGCAGTCAAGGCGTCATTTCCATCGAATCCCAGGGCGGCAAGACAGTACGCTGAGGGGTTAGCGAAACTCCGAGTCTTCGACGCTTCCGGTGCGCGAGAACTGCTGGAGAAGGCGGTTGCCGCAGAGCCGAACTACGCGATAGCACACGCGGCGCTAGCTGCAGCTTGGTCGGCACTGCGCTACGACGGGAAGGCCAGCGCCGAAGCAAGGAAAGCCTTTGATCTTTCCTCAAGGCTGTCTCGCGAGGATCGACTTTCGATTGAGGGGCGCTATCGCGAAACAAGGCGGGAATGGGTTAAGGCGGCAGAGATTTATAGGACGCTCTGGAGCTTTTTCCCCGACAATTTGGACTACGGGTTGCGTCTTGCCAACGCGCAGATCTCAGCCGGGAGGGGGAAAGACGCACTCCTTATCCTGGACGCACTTCGGAATCTTCCACCCCCTACCAATCAGGATCCCCAGATCGACATAGTTGAGGCGAAGGCGGCACGTTCGCTGGCGGATTTTAAGCGCGAGCAGGAGGCAGCTAGCAGGGCCGCCGCTAAGGGTAGGGGGATTGAGGCTAGGCTCGTCGTGGCTCAGGCCCGACTCCTCGAAGGGAGAGCGCTTGACGCTTTGGGGGAACCGAGAAGGGCGCGAACCGCCTACCAGGAAGCTCGGCAGATTTACGCTTCGGCTGGAGATCGAGTCGGCGTGGCTCGTGCGCAGACCAACATTGCGGTCCTGCTCTGGCACCAAGGGAATGTGGTCGCTTCGAAGGCAATGTTTGAACAAGCGCTAGCAGTTTTTCGAGAAGTCGGAAACAAGTTTGCAGCGGCTGCGGCTCTAAATAACATAGCAAATGTTCTCAAGGATCAGGGTAATTTAGACGGTGCGAAGAGAATGCACGAGGACGCGCTTGCCATCAGGCGAGAGATTGGTGACAGGGGCGGTATGGCCCAGTCGCTGCTCAACATTGGCGACGTCCTGGTCTCTAAGGGGGACTTGAAAGGGGCGAAAGAAACCGTTCAGAAGTCGCTGGCCTTAATCCGTAGGACCGGAGACCGCCTGGAGTTTTCGACCGCGCTACAGAACCTCGCTGGAATAGTTGCAGATCAGGGAGATTTGGCTAGGGCCGAGAAATCGTACGAGAAGGTGCTTGCCATTAGGCGCGAGATCGGCGACAAGAGCGAGATCGCAAATACCTTAAATGCTCTGGGCGATGTGTTGTATAAGCAGGGGAATATAGTAGGGGCACGCAAAATTCAAGAAGAATCTCTGGCCATAAGAACTCAACTCGGCGAAAAGGGAAACGTCGCGCGAAGTGAAATAGACCTAGCATCACTGGATATCGAAGAAGGCCGCCCTGTCGAGGCCGAAACACTTGCACGTAAGGCGCTTGATGAGTACCGTACGCAGCGTGCGCCGGACGGAGAGGCCCAAGCCAGGGCCGTCCTTGCGCGATCCCTGCTTGCGCAAGACCAGCCACGAAAAGCACAGGGGGCAATGGACCGGGCTGCTTACCTCGCAGCAAAGAGCCAGGATCCTACCGTACGTTTTTCCGTGGGCATCAATTCTGCTCGAGTTTGTGCTGCACTCCACAAGACGGCGGAGGCTCGGGCAAAACTCACAGCCGTGCTAGCAGAAGCGAAGAGGCATGGCTTTGTTGGCCACCTGCTTGATACACGCCTCGCTCTGTGCGAAATCGATACGCGATCGGGCAACTCGACTGCCGGCCGCGCTCGCCTCGCGGCCCTTGAGAAGGACGCCGCCGCCAAGCAGTTTCTGCTCATCGCTCGCAGCGCTGCGAATTTGCAAAAGTCCGGGAACTAGCCAGTCAGTTTTGGGAACTTTGTAAGCTCCTCGGGGTTTGCCATCGATTGTGGGCGGATGACGGGCTACTCTGAAGTTATCCGCTCGGTTCCAGCCTTCGGTTTCCGGATGAGGTGAAAGAGGCTACCGCTACTTCAGCTGTGATCTCGGCGCCTCGATCCTACTCTGTAATCTTTTGAACTCCTGCATTTCGTGTTGCGCCTCCGCGGTTTTACCCTGCCGGCGATAGAGAGCGGCTAGTGCGAAATGTGCCTGGGCCGCAAGCGACGTTTCCTTCTCGAGAGCAATCACGCGGGTCCACGATTTTTCTGCAAGCTTGAAGTCGGCGTCGAGCGAAGCCGCTTTGCCAAGCGAATACAACGTTTCCGGCATGTCAGGCTGCAGTTTGTCGGCGCGCTCCAACTCGGCTCGCGCTTCATGAACC
>WNFS01003051.1_pt1 | contig 13478 bp, 11 predicted proteins | sample 5400141 | NCBI WGS metagenome assembly WNFS01 (sample SAMN13153358, study PRJNA577476) | soil metagenome | isolation source: 60 cm saprolite under Madrone tree | place: USA:California | collected 2016-06-14
TATTGTGCAACAGGTGCTCCTGCTCCCATGCCGATTGAATCTCTCGTCGGTCAAGCAAGCTCTCAACAGAAGCTCGAATAGCGGTAAGGGGTGATCGCAGATCGTGAGAAACGGCGGCGATGAACCCACTCTTGAGTCGGTCAGCTTCACGCAAGGCATCCATTTCGGTCGCAGAGCGCAGTAACTGAGTGTTCTTCAAGGTCAAGCCGAGCTGCTGTCCAATGGTTGTAAATAAGGCAAGATCTTCATCCGTGAGCCCCCGAGGGCTATGGCTTGCAACGAGTAGAACTCCGAGGCTCGTTTTACCAGCTAGCAGCGGAACAGCCATCAAATCGCTGAAGCCTATGGCTTGAAGAGGTTCATATATGATGCGTCCACTATTCTCCTCATAGCAAGCCAGGAGCGATTCTCTCGAGGCAGCGACCAGGCAAGCTATCTCATAGAGTGGTCTCAATGGAAGGTCGCAGAGGTCGAGAGACACTGCCTCGGGCAATCCACAATGAGCGACGAGGGTCAGACTATCTGTATTCTGGTCGAGGAGCAAGACCATACCTGCATCCAGATCCATGATCTCTGCAATGCGCTTCAAAACAAGTTCGAGATGCTGGTTGGGATCGGGCAAGCTGCTAAGGAGTTGTGCCATAGCATTGAGGACCTCAATGCGCCGGTTGTGCTGTTGAAGGATGCTATAGAGGCGAGCATTCTCAATAGCCGTTGCTGATTGGGCCGCAAGAGCCAAACCTAGCCGCACATCATTGGTTACCCAGTGGTAGGGCATAGACCTGGGGGCAGCAATGAATCCAATAACTCCACGCGCTGTCACCAGGGGAAGCAATGCTAACGAACGGATTCCCATTAACTCGCTAAGGGCGACCGACTGGGTGATAGAGGAGAGAACATCGTCAATAATCACCGGCTCGCCACGTTCCCGGACGAGTGAGACTACATCGGTTCCCCCGAGCATTGCTTCTAGATCGCGCAGCGACTCCAACCGTGATGAGTTGTCTCTGGACCAAATGTGAGGGGACATGGCCTCCCCTGTCTCGTCGAATAAGAAGACCGCAGCATTTTTGAGCTGTAACAGGTGGCCCGCCTGCTCGGCCACATTTTCGAGCGTGACTTCTAAGTCCAGACTGGCACTGATAGCACCTGCTGCTGCTGCCAGGAGCTCTGCATCGCGTGTTCTACGTTCCTGGAGGTTGAACTGCGACCACATGTCACCTACTGTAGGGGATTTCAATAATTTCTCGCCAGTGTGCCCGTGTACTTCATTATTTATGTCCACCCCAAGAGATTTCGTACCATTGAGAAGCCCTACTGTGACTGGTGGGAGTTTCGTCTGAGATTCTTTAGCATTCGTTGATGTGAGAAGCGTACGCAACTCCTGTTGGACCTCTAAAGCGGCTGCAGCCAGGGAGTTAGTAAGAAATGAACGAATGAGGCGATAATCGCCCGTGACATCCAGGACACCCATAACCTCACCTGTAAATGGATGCCGAATAGGTGCCGCTGTGCAAGTGAGGTCTGTCCATCCATCACAATAGTGTTCTGCCGCCATGAGTTGCACGACATGACGATCGGCGAGGGCCGTGCCGATGGCATTGGTGCCGGCAGCAGCCTCACTCCAATCGCCGCCAGGAACGAAGTCAATGCGAGCAAGTCGACGACGGATGCCCGCATCACCAAGCACATCCAGTAGACACCCTTTGGCATCGCTCAGCACAATCACATATCCTGAGTCGGCGAGAAAATCCGTGAGGCGCCCCATCACAGAGTGTGTAGCCCGTATGAGCAGTTCATTGGCCTCACGCACCTGGTAAAGCTGAGACTCACGGGCAACAGCGAGCGGAGCAAAACGCCGCGAGGGATTGACATTCATGGCGTGGCAACGCTGCCAGGATTCCAAAATCAGTGAGCGAGGAGTATGTGTAGCCAGGCTTCCCGTGGTCAAAAAGCCCTCACGAATCGCTCTCAACTGCCGAGCAGTACGTTCGATCTCCGACGGTGAGGCAATGGAAAGGTTTACACGATACAGTTGGCTTGTCATACCCTCACCTCAGTGTAAGTAGGTGTGGCATGGCAATGGCAACTCTGCCATTACCTGTCCTCTGAAGTTACGGACACTCTAAAGGCTGGACGAAATATCTTGATAGCCCGATTACAACCATATATTGCGGTACAGATTATGGCACTATTATAACATACTGCTTTGAGTTTACAGGTGGGAATAAGGAAGAGGTTAAATATTTTCACCAATTTTTCACCGAACCCCCTGTCGATTATCACTTTCCCCTCACTGACTCTATGTTACCATTTTACTAAGTGTGGGTGTAATGGAGGTATTCTTCGATCCTCCCCTGATGTGGATACCTCGATGCAGGAGTACGTCGCTCTATCTTAGACAGTAGAGGCACGACAGGCAACGCAGGCATCTGGACGGAGTCACCGATGCTGCTCGAAAATGCCGCCAGACAGCAAAAGCGTATTTGCATGCAATGTAGATTAACCAACGTAGTGTTTCACTCAGAGGAGTAGGTTGCTCAAGTTGGACAAGTTAGAGACAGCCTTGTGGCCGTCAGACAAGGAGAAGAAACATTATGGCTCGTGAAAGCCTCACCAAGGCATTCCAAAAGATCCAGGAGCTTTCCTGGGAGCCAACATTTGCCACACCGGTCAAGAAGTATCCCACCGACTACAAGTTTACCAAGGCTCCGAAGAAGGAACCGCTGAAGCAGGTCTTGCAGTCCTACTTCCCCATGCAGGAGGAGAAAGACAATCGGGCCATGGGGGCTATGGACGGAGCACTCCGCGGGAATATGTTCCGCTCGACACAGCCGCGCTGGATGGAGTGGATGAAGCTCTTCCTGGGCATCAGTCCGTTCCCCGAGATTGCCGCCGCCCGCGCTATGCCTTTGCTCACCTCAGCGGTACCCAACCCAGAACTTCACAACGGCCTGGTACTTCAGATGATTGACGAGGTGCGTCACTCTACAATCCAGATGCACTTGAAGCGCTACTACATGAAGAACTACATCGACCCTGCCGGGTTTGACACGACCGAGAAGTCCTTCGACAGGTGCTATGCGGGGACTATCGGACGGCAGTTCGCTGAGGGCTTCATCACTGGCGACGCGATCACGGCGGGCAACATCTATCTCCAGGTCGTCGCCGAAACCGCCTTCACAAACACGCTGTTCGTGGCAATGCCATCGGAGGCTGCTGCCAACGGCGACTATCTCCTGCCCACTGTATTCCTGTCGGTCCAAGCCGACGAGTCACGACACATCAGCAACGGGTATGCCACACTGTTGATGGCTCTGGCCGACCCCGATAACCAGCTGCTGCTGGAGCGCGACCTCCAGTACGCCTTCTGGAACAACCACGCTCTCGTCGATGCAGCGATCGGTACCTTCGTCGAGTACGGGACCAAGGATCGTCGCAAGGAGCGGGATAGCTACGCCCAGATGTGGCGGCGCTGGATCTACGATGACTACTATCGCAGCTATCTGATGCCGCTGGAGAAGTATGGTCTGAAGATCCACCACGAGGACATCGAGGAGGCCTGGAACCGCATCGCGAACAAGGGCTATGTGCATAAGACGGCCCAGTTCTTCGCCACTGGCTGGTTCGCCAACTTCTGGCGCATCGATCCATTGACCGAGGAAGATTTCGAGTGGTTTGAGTTTAAGTACCCCGGCTGGTACAACGAGTACGGCAAGTGGTGGGAGCACTATGCGCGCCTGTCCAAGCCCAACGGGCACAAGCCTATTGCCTTTGAGGATGTTGGGTACGTGTATCCACATCGCTGCTGGACGTGTATGGTCCCATGCATGATCCGTGAAGATACGATCATGGATACTGTAGATGGTCAGGTGAGAACGTACTGCTCTAAGACATGTCACTGGACCGATAAAGAGGTATTCCGGCCTACCTACCAGGGCCGCCCAACGCCTTCGATGGGTAAGCTAGTTGGCCTGCGGGAGTGGGAGACCTGCTACCACGGGTGGGAGCTGACCGATGTCATGAAGGATCAAGGCTTCGTCCGCCCTGATGGCAAGACCCTCATTCCGCAGCCCCACGTCATCTTCGACGACAAATACATGTGGACCCTGGATCACCTCAAGGGCATTGAGTTCCAGAGCCCGAATGTGCTACTCAACAAGATGACACCCGAAGAGCGCGATGCATGGTTGGTCGGGTATAAACAGGGTTTCACCATCAAGTAGCAGTGAGGCAGGGTTTTCGCCTTATGCGCGAGGGGTGTTGTCCTCTCAGGACTTTGTCCCTCGCGACTGAGACCTCTACATGGATGTAGAAGCAAGGACAGGAGGCACGTGCTCTTGTCTCCTCTCCTGCAGCCCAGTGTGGCCACTGCAGGGTTGCACCTAGTTTGAGAAAGAACCGGTGTATGCCTACACACAGAGTTCGATTTCAACCAGTCGGCATCGAGATCGAAGTGAACGAAGATGAAACTGTGCTCAATGCAGCGTTTCGTCAAGGTGTGTCGTTGACACATGGGTGCAGGGAGGGGCAGTGTTCAGCCTGCAAGTCGTTCCTCCTTGATGGCGATTTAGAGATGGAGAAATATTCCACCTTTGCGCTGCCAGAGTACGAGAGCGAAGAGGGATATGTCCTGCTGTGCCGTAGTCACGCATACAGCGATTTGGAAGTTGAACTTATCAACTACGATGAGGACATACTTCGGTTAGGTATCCCCATCGTGACTCTGCAAACCACCGTTGAGGAGATCGAACCGCTCACCCATGACATCAAGCGTCTCGTGCTCAAGTTCGCCGAACCGGGGCAAAAAATGCTGTTCACTGCTGGTCAGTACGCTGATATCCTTATTCCCGGCAGCGATGAGCATCGCGCCTACTCTATGGCCAATACCCCACGCACCAGCGACCGCCTGGAATTCATGATCAAGGTCTTTGCGGGTGGTCGGTTTTCGAGCCTATTGGAGGGCGGTATCAGTATTGGTCAGGAACTGGAGGTGAAAGGGCCATACGGTGTCTTCATGCTGCGCGAGAAGTCGAACAGCGACATTGTCTGCATCGGTGGTGGCTCTGGAATGGCACCGCTCTGGTCGCTGCTTAACAGTATGGCAGAACGCGGTATCGAGCGCAAAGCTACCTATTACTACGGAGCCAGAACACGGAAGGATCTGTTCTACCTGGACCGTCTGCAACAGTTGGAAGAGCGCTTACCCGGCTTCCGCTTTGTGCCAGCCCTGTCAATGGCTACGCCGGAGGATGAGTGGGACGGGGAGACAGGACTGATCACGCAGGTCCTTGACCGCAACCTGGAGGCCGGTCAAACCCAGATGCAGGCCTATCTCTGTGGCCCACCGCCTATGATCGATGCCGCAATTCCAGTACTTGTCCGCAAGGGCATTAGCGAAGACCGGATTTTCTTTGATAAATTCACCCCCACAGGTAAAGTAGAGTAGCTCACTATAGAGCTCACAGTAGTAGGGATGCCCCTTGTGGGTACCCCGCTCAAAATGGAGGAAAGGACCTATGGCAAACCCAACTACCGGGCCAGCGATTCATATAACGAATGCGGATGCTGGTGCCGCCACGTTTTCGGGATCAGACAGCCGGAACTATAACTATTTCACGCCTAAAGGACGCCACGCCAGCGTGTACGAAGATGTGACGGTCGACGTTCAGCCCGACCCCAAACGATATCTCTTGCAGGGCTGGCTTTATGCCTTTGCCGATGGGGTTGCAGGGTTTAGCGAGACGTGGACGAAGGTGAAGTCGTCTGACTGGCATGTATTCCGTGACCCCAATGAGCAATGGCACCGTACCATCTACATTCGCCAGGCGAACACGGTTCGCCAGATCCAACAGACGCTTGCTATGGCGAAGAGCCAGAATGTGTTTGCAACCTGGGATACGAGTTGGGTCAAGTGTGTCGAGACGCATGCGAGTACATGGATGCACCCAGAATTTGGGCTTGGCATGCAGGTCTTCGTGCCAGCGCAGCGGGATGCTATGACGAACATGATCAATAATGCCATCTGCGTGAATGGCATGGACAAACTCCGCTTTGCTCAGGACCTCGCACTCTACAACTTGGCGCTGAGCGAACAAATCCCCGGCTTTAATGGAAGTGCGCATAAGCAGACCTGGCTCAACGATCCGGTCTGGTTCGGTGTGCGGGAGAATGTAGAGCGCCTGACTGCCGCCCCAGATTGGGCTGAGCAGGTCTTTGCCACCAACGTCATCTTTGAGCCTCTCTGTGGGGAGCTATTCCGCAGCCAGTTCGTGATGCAGTTTGCAGCACCCCATGGTGATTTCGTCACGCCAGTTCTGTTCGGAATAGCTGAATACGAGTATGAGCACAACCTTGCGTATACCACGGACTTGTTTAAGCTGCTCGTCGACGATGCTGAGTATGGGGAAGAGAATAAGCGCGTCATAGGAGAGTGGCTTAGCCATTGGGTTCCATACAGTGTCGCAGCAGCTCGTCAACTTCAGCCCGTCTGGTCGCAACCGAAGCTAAAAGTATTGCGCTTCGTAGATGCGTATGAGAGGGCCAAGCATCGCTTCGAATCCATTCTGTCGAACCTTGGATTAGAGTTGCCAAAGGAGGTACAACTTTGAGTAAAAAACCGATTACCGGTACTCATTCCGCCTACGAACTCACGTTCTCACGCAAGCCATCAAATCATTGTGGAGTAACCATGAGCGCGAGCGTCGAAGGGAATATCATCGCGGATGTCATGAGCAAGAAGCCGAACGTGAAGATCACAAGATTCCCTGCGATCATCCGCATCGATGGAGAGCGCATGCTCGAATTCGACATGGAAGAGATCGGTGCCGCTCTGGGCCTGGAACCGGGTGAGTACAGTGTCTATGATTTCGAGATCGAGACATCTACCCACTATGGGCGGCAGGTGCGGCTCGACGATAGGGTGCTCCTCTTCGCTAATCCTGAAGACGCAGCCGATTACCTCGGCTTTGACCAGGCGGTAGCTAAGCATTAGCTTGCTTAGTCAAATCTCATCGGGTGGACGAATCTTAGTAGAGGTCCATCCTCCCTTATTGCCATCACGCGAAAGGATCGATCAATGAAGAACGGATCATTTGTGCTCGATGCACATACTGGATTCTGGGATGCCAGCAAGGAAAACTGCAAGAACCGCTTTGGCGATGCCTTCATCGAAACCTTCTATGCCTTCCACAACGGCTTCAATCCCCCAGACAAGCGTTGGACGATGGACTACGAGAAACAGTTCCGCAAGGTTGACCCCGACTGGTATCTCGAAGAGGTCTTTATCAAAGGTGACGCCGACATGTCCATCCTCTCCACCCAGGTGCTCATGGACTTCTACCACACCGGTTTCGCCAACGCCGACCGCAATGCCCAGATGCGTGCCCGGGCCCCCGAACGTATTATCTCTCTGGGTGGAGTCGATCCTCGCATGCCCAAGGCGGTGGACGAGGTAGCCCGTCAGATCAATGATTGTGGTGTGCGCGGCTTCAAATGGTATACCGCTGAATGGCGCGGCCAATCACGAGGCTGGAGTGCCAACGACCCCTCTGTCTTCCCACTGTATGAGAAGTGTATCGAACTAGGTGTGAAGAATATGCACTTCCATAAGGGACCTGCCGTGGAGCCGCTTTCGCTCTCCAAGTTTGATGTACGCGACATCGACGAACCAGCCTGGCTCTACCCTGAACTCAACTTTATCATCGACCATGTGGGTCTGCCCCGCCTGGATGATTTCTGCTGGATTGCCGCCCGCTGCCCCAACGTCTACGGTTCTCTGGCAGTAGCGCTTGCCTTCGTGCACAACCGCCCGCGCTTCTTCGCCGAAGTGATGGCCAACTTGCTCTTCTGGCTCGGTCCCGACCGCATCATCTATGGCACGGATTTCCCCATCTGGTATCCGCACTGGCAGCTCGACGAATTCATGGCCTTCCAGTTGCCCGAGGACATTAAAAAAGAGTACGGCGTTGATCTTACCGACGAGATTAAACAAAAAATCATCGGTGGCAACATTGCCCGACTCTACGGCATTGATGCTGAAAGCAAGTTGAAGGCAATTGCAAACGACGAGATCGCCCAGCGCAAGCGAGAGTACGCGAAGACTGCCACCGACACTGGCATCGCGGGGACGACATCACGATGACAACCGAGATTGATGTTGCCGCTGTGCGCACAGCGGCAGGATCAACGCGTGACCCTGAAATCCGCCGGTCGCTGGGCGAACTCGGTCTACTGGATGAGGTACAGATTGAGGGCAGCCAGGTCATTGTCCATTTCCACCTCACCAGTCCCTTGTGTCCGACAAAGTTCGCCACCAGCATCGGACAAGAGATCAGGAAGCGGGTAGAAACCATTGCGGGAGTGACCTCCTGTGAAGTGGTACTGCGCGACCATTTCTTGCGCGAGAAGATTCAGGCATCTATTAACGCCCGAGGTCGCACATGAACGCAACACGTATTCTTGCAGGCAGACGGGAGGGCGACTTGCTCGCCTTCTCCTCTGTGCGCCACATGACGGATATTCTCTCGCAGCGCTGCCGCGAGTCATCCTGGGTGCGTACCTCGGTTGCCAGCCTGGAACGGTTCCGCGCCATGACGGGTTATTCCGATCTAGAGGCGTTACGAGAGCAAGCGCTTGCTGAGCCAGCACTGGCTGAGCAGGCGCTCTCGCGCTTTGCTTTAGCACTGGCTGATTACACAGATATCCAAGTCTCCGCACTTGCGATGGGTGCGAAGCTCTGGTTCCGCTTGAATGGTATAGCGGTATCCTGGCGACCCTTAGGAGGGACAATCTCACCGGCACTGCTCCCCGCAACGGATCCACAGGGGGCTGAACGAGTGATTTTGCTTGCCCTCATCGGTAGTGGTCTGCGGCTTGCCGAGTTGCTCCGTCTCCGCATCGGAGATATCGGCTCACTGGATAGTGAGGGGTGCCTCATCCCGGACAGAGAGGCAGACCCACTGGCTGTGCAGTTTACACCCCGACGAGGCAAACAGGTTGAACGCCTCACCTTCCTGACCTACCAGGCTCGACAGGCGTTGCTAGCATCTCTGGAACACTCTATTACGGTTGAAGACGCAATGCAACTCGACGCTCCTCTGATTACCCAGGCAGATGGCTCGCCAGCCACGAACGCGAGCGTTACTCGCGCCAGGCATCGCAGCCAGTCATTGATTCGCGCAGGCAGCGAGGTCAATGTGACGTTATGTCGTACGACTGGCGACTTCTTCCGTGAGTGGGGCTTGCCAGGCTCACGCTTTGTTGGAGCAGAAGAATTACCGATGGAGGAGTACCTATGAAAGCAGTACGCTTACACCACTATGAAGAACAGCCCAAGATAGATCAGGTGCGAGAGCCAAAGATTACCGGCCCACTTGACGTCATTGTACGTATTGGTGGCGCTGGTCTCTGTCGCACCGACCTGCATATCATCGAAGGCCAGTGGGCAGAGAAATCAGGTGTTACCCTTCCCTATACCCTAGGCCACGAAAACGCCGGCTGGGTGCACGAGATTGGCTCGGCAGTCAGCAACGTTGCAATAGGTGATACTGTTATAGTCCATCCCCTGATCACCTGCGGCCTTTGCCGTGCCTGCCGTGCTGGCGACGATATGCATTGCAGCAACTCGTCCTTCCCAGGTATCTCGGTTGATGGTGGCATGGCGAACTTCCTCAAAACGACCGCACGCGCCGTCGTCAAACTGGACTCAAGCCTGGCCCCAAAAGATATAGCTGCCCTGGCCGATGCTGGTTTAACCGCCTACCACGCTGTCAAGAAGGCTTCAGCTCACCTGTATCCTGGGACGAAAGTGGTGGTCATCGGAGCAGGTGGATTGGGTCATATAGGTGTCCAGTGTCTCAAGGCTCTCACCCCGGCGGAAATAATTGTGGTGGATCGTTCACCTGAAGCACTTGCACTGACGAAGAGTTGGGGCGCGGATCATATGGTGCTTGCTGATGGACACCACGTGGAGAAGGTTCTGGAACTCACCGATGGTCAGGGAGCTGAGGCCGTCATCGACTTTGTCGGTGAACGTGGTGCCGAACATGACGCGGTACACATGTTACGCCGCGCTGGTTCCCACTACATCATTGGTTATGGTGGTTCGCTCAATGTGCCCACCATCGATATCATTTCCACCGAAATCAACTTCATCGGCAATCTCGTTGGCACCTACAACGACCTGGCTGAATTGATGACGCTGACTGCCCAGGGCAAGGTCACCTTGCATACTTCTATGTATCCGCTCGATGCCGCCCTCGATGCCATCCATGACCTGGACAGCGGCAATTTGCGCGGTCGCGGTATTCTCATTCCCTGATGCCAATTAGGAGGAGTACGGTTATATGGCGAAGCAAATCCAGTTCAATGCCAGGGCGCGATCCTCCGTCAAGAAGGGGGTGGACACGCTAGCTAATGCCGTCAGAGTAACCATTGGACCAAGGGGCCGCAACGTCGTTTTAGACCACCCGCTTGACGCACCTAGCATCCTCAACGATGGCGTTGCCATCGCCCGCGGCATTGATCTAGAAGAACCCTTTACCAATATGGGCGTCCAACTGATCAAAGAAGCTGCTATCAAAACCAATGATATGGTTGGCGACGGGACGACCACCGCAGCCATTCTGGTGCAGGCAATACTCGCTGAGGGCTTGAAGAATATAGCTGCCGGAGCAAACCCGATGCTCTTACGCAGCGGCCTGGAGCGGGGGGTTGAGGTATTGGTAGAAGAGATAAAGGCCATGAGCAAATCTATCGAGACGCACGAAGAGATTGCTCAGGTCGCTACTATCGCCGCCAACGATCCCGACATTGGTGAGACAATTGCCACAGTACTCGATCACGTGGGGAGAGACGGCATCATCACGGTAGAAGAAGGGCGTGGCCTGACCTCTGAGATAGAGTATATTAAGGGAATGCAGTTTGATCGTGGTTATATTTCGTCCTACATGGCAACCAACCAGGAACACATGGAGGCCATGCTCTCGAACCCGTATATTCTAATTACCGACAAGAAGATCACCAGCATTCCAGACCTGCTCCCGCTGCTAGAGCGCCTGGTAGCCGCCGGCCGGAAAGAATTGATGGTCATCGCAGAGGATATCGAGGGGGAAGCGCTTTCCACGCTGGTGGTAAACAAGACGCAAGGTGTCTTCAATGTACTGGCAGTGAGGGCACCGAGCTTTGGTGACCGTCGTGAAGCAGTGATGGAAGATATTGCCATTATGACGGGAGGAAGGGTCATCAGTGAGAAGAGAGGCACCAGGCTACAAAATACAATCATAAGCGACCTCGGAACCGCTCGTAGTGTGACCACAACAAAGGATTCAACCTTGATCATCGACGGCGGTGGCAGTCAAGAGGCTATTCAGGCTCGTATGCGTGAACTTCGTGCGCAGCTTGCTAACGGCGTGAGCGATTTCGACCGTGAGAAACTCCAACAGCGATTGGCAAATCTATCCGGTGGTGTTGGTGTGATCAAAGTTGGGGCCGCTACCGAGGTCGAGATGAAGGAGAAGAAACTGCGTACGCAGGACGCATTGGCGGCAACACGTGCAGCACTCGAAGAGGGGATCGTTCCAGGTGGTGGTGTTGCTCTGGTAATCGCACTCCCGGCTCTCGACAGCATCAAGACAAAGTTAGCGGAAGAAATGACGGGAGTAAATATTCTACGGAGGGCTCTGGAAGAGCCACTACGCCAGATCGCTGAAAATGCAGGGTACGAAGGCCCAGTTGTCGTTGCCAACGTCCGCGAAAGACCTTTTGGGTACGGCTTCGATGCCACCACTGGTCAGTATGTCGATATGTTCCAGGCTGGCATCGTCGACCCCGTGAAGGTGACGCGGGCTGCCCTACAAAATGCCGTTAGCATCGCAGCCTTGCTTCTGACGACCGACACGCTGATTACTGATGCACCGGTTCATATTCCAGGTTTCAAAGATATCGAGTTTGGCCTCTAAGGAGTGATCCACATGCAGAGAGAGTTGCCTGTTGCAGCAGAAGACGCTTCTCTCTGCTCTCCTTTACCAACTAAGGAGCATAGAAAATATGGCACTGAGGATAATGAGAGTAGACAAAAGAGAGGAACCTAGAGCTAGTGAAATAGTTAAGGACTGGCGTAAGTGGGCCACTGACAATGGATACATCAAAAAAGTGTCTCTACCTGTAGAGGAAGGACATATGAGTATCACGTTAGAGACCTGGGAACACCTTTCAGCCACTGAAGATATGTACCTCTTTTATCATCCTGAAATACCCACAACCACTGACACCGAAGTACTATATATAGTAAATGATAAAGATCGGCTAGAGCGAATGTCAGGCATAAGCATACACATGGCATCGGACCTCATGCGGCGCATACAGCTACACGCTGACATGATGAATGGAAACGATTGAAAGCTTGTACTTCAGCTCGCTTATCGTGTATACTTTCTTAAGGCTCCAATGTACGTAATTTATAAAAGGCTCCAGTCTACGTAGTAATCTACCTAACGCATATGCTGTATGGATACGGCACGTCGCTTTATAAGCGATGTGGCAATAGATGATATAGGATGTATCATGATTTGCGCGCTATGCGGCGGTACTGGGGGAGCCAGACTCGCTCGTGGCATCAGCTACGTCTGCGATCCAGCGGTGCTCACCTATAGAGGATGGGGGCTGCACGCCGAAAGCTTCAATTTCCTCGAGCGATTGCGCCTTTTTTACCCGGACTTCTGGTTCGGCCTGGGAGACAAAGATCTGGCTACCCACGTATGGCGCTCTGAACTACTGCGTAACGGGTTGAGCCTCTCGGAGGTTACTACCAGGGAGGCTCATCTGTGTGGTGTTCGATCTCGCATAATACCGGCAACCGATTCCTGGGTAAAAACACAAATCGAGACGGTATCACATAGTAGACTCCATTATGAAGAGTATTTTATACGGTTGAAATGTGAACCGCACGTCAGTCAAGTTTGCTATGAAGGAATAGAAGACGCCAGGCCAGCCTGCGGAGTGCTCGAGGCTATCGCGTCCTCAAGCACTATCATCATCGCACCAAGCAACCCTGTGGCTAGCATTCTCCCTATCATTTCAGTTCCCGGTGTCCGGGAAGCGCTGGTACGGAACAGGGAGAAGGTGTGGGCTATCTCACCGGTCATCGAGGGACTCGCGTTGCCTGCGGGAGAGCGGATGCGCGCCCGCAGTCGCGAAAGGCTTCTAGCCTCGCTTGGACTTCCTCATAGTCCCATATCTGTGGGCCAGTTATATCGCGATTTTTGTACTCACTTTGTTCTCGATGAGCGGGACTTCGAGTATGCTCCACAACTTGAGGAGATGGGGTACGACGTTTGCTTGCTGAAGACGGACGCGCTCACCTTCGAACGGCAAGGGGAGCTTGCCCGCGATCTTCTGCAATTAACAGGGGATCTCGACAGGGTAGACTTTGGACCGCTTTCAAGAGAACACATCACAAGGGGGTGATCTCGTTGCCT
>WNFS01002670.1_pt1 | contig 13475 bp, 6 predicted proteins | sample 5400141 | NCBI WGS metagenome assembly WNFS01 (sample SAMN13153358, study PRJNA577476) | soil metagenome | isolation source: 60 cm saprolite under Madrone tree | place: USA:California | collected 2016-06-14
AAAGAAGGAGTTTTCCTCGGCTACCGCTATTTCGATCGCTCCAAAGTCCAGCCGCTTTTTCCCTTTGGCTATGGGCTTTCCTACACCACTTTTCAATACAGCGGTCTGTCCATATCACCGTCTTCTGCCGATCTTAGCGCTCCGGTCAACGTTTCCTTCAATATCAAAAATAATGGTTCGCGTGAGGGCGCCGAGATCGCTGAAATCTACGTCGGCGATTCCCATGCAAGTATTCCGCGCCCGGTGAAGGAGCTGAAGGGTTTCGCTAAGGTGAATTTGCGGCCCGGCGAAAGCAGACGCGTATCGCTCAAGCTCGATCGCCGGGCCTTTTCGTACTTTGACGTGAACAAGCACGATTGGGCCGCCGAGCCGGGCGACTTCACCATTTTCGTTGGCGGTTCTTCGGCCAAGATCGAATTACATGGAGAGTTTTCGCTCGTCCCAGGAAGCCAGAATCGCTGATTGGCAAGGTTCTTCATTTTGACCTCCTCCCCGCCGTGAACGGAGGGGATTCCTACGGCTCTCAGGCACACGATGGCACCCGAGTCGCTTCGGTGGGTTCCTGCCACGACGCCCTTGCAGCAGGCGAAGGTTGCGAACAGGCTAACAAGGCGAATCCCGCCTCTTTGATATTCACAGCGCCAACAAAATCTGCATTGGCTGAGAATCCGCACTCCACACAAACAAACTTCGCTTGCGTCTTGCTGCTATGTGCTGGCACTCCGGACACTTACGGCTGGTGTTCTGTGGCGGCACGGACACGAGAAGCCCGCCGCGCCATCGCGTCTTGTACTCCAACTGCCGACCCAACTCGAACGGACTGGCGTCCAGGATGGAGCGGTTCAGCCCGGACTTCTGGGTGACGCGATTCCCCGGCTTTGCTTTCGTGCATTTGCTCGAGGCACTCATGTTCTTGACGTGCAAGTCTTCGACAAACACCACGGCGTGGTTTTTGCTGATGTCGCTCGAGGACTTGTGTACGAAATGCTTTCTGATATTGGCAATTTTGCTGTGCAACTTGGTGACGCGCTGCTGGGCTTTCTTCCAATTGTTGGAGAACTCTTTCTTGCGCGCCATACGGCGTTGTAACTGAGCCAGCCTCGGCAGGAACTTTTTCAACGGCTGCAACCGACTAAAAGGTGCATCGAGTTACGTTCTCCGTCGCCAGTGGCCGCGCATCGCCAAGTGCTACTGGAAGAATGTGCTGTGGTCGCCGTCTTACTTCGCCGCATCCTGTGGCGGCGCGCCCCTCGATGGAATCAAAAGCTACATCGAGCAGCAGGCCATACCGCTATAGTCGTGGCTTACCCCGGCCTGAAGTCCCGGGCTTGCGCCACTCACTGGGGTCAGATGGCGGCCGGGATTTATGACGATTCACTTTTTGGCCAGACGAAAATATCCCACCATTTTGCCAACAGCTGAGAACCATCGAGAACTCGCATTGATTCCATCGAAAGAATCGTTTTGACAGCGCCGCAGGCGCTGCCTCTAATGATTGCCTAATGGGTCTTTCTCTCCTGTTCGAAAAAGGGGTGAATATGAGAAGCATTTTTATGAGCCTGCTCGGCATCTTCCTAGGAACACTTAGCTGTTGCGCACAATCCACAACATCCTTGCGCGGGGTCATCACCGATCCTTCCGGTGGCGTTATTCCGGACGCGACCGTTAGCATAATCAACGGGGACAACGGTTTCTTGCGCCGAAACGTTAGCGATGCCAGCGGCGAGTACAAATTCCTCCAAATTGCTCCCGGAACCTACGAGGTCATGGCGGAGAAAGAGGGATTCGCCACGATGACACGAAGCGACGTCAAGCTCCTGGTGAATACGCCCACGACGCTCGATTTGGCCATGGCGGTCAGTGCCACCGGCGAGGTGGTGAATGTGGCGTCGGAAATTTCCCAAGTGAATACGACAGATGCCAGCATGGGCAATCCGTTCAGCGAGATGCAGGTGAGACAAATCCCGCTGCAAACGCGAAATGTGGTGGAACTGCTGAGCGTGCAGCCAGGCGTGACTTCCAATGGAGAAGTGCTGGGGGCGCGCCGCGACCAGAACAACGTCACTTTGGACGGCGCGGATGTAAACAATAACCAGAATTCCGGTTTGGCGGCGCAGACGACGGCAACCGGCATGGGCGGGTACCAGGGATCAAACGCCAATGGGGCGAATATCAATTCCGGCTTTAATGCGGTGCTGCCAATTCCGCTGGATTCCGTCCAGGAATTCCGCGTGACCGTGGCCGGAGAAGGCCCCAATCAGGGGAGATCGTCCGGCGGACAGGTTACGCTAGTGACGAAGAGCGGGACAAATCAACTCCATGGCTCCTTGTATGAATACAACCGCAATACCGCAACAGCCGCCAACACGTGGTTCAACAATCAGGCCGGAGTGCCCCGGCAACCGCTGGTAAGGAATCAGTTCGGTGGTTCCGCTGGCGGCAAGATCGTGCGCGACCGTGCCTTCTATTTCTTCAATTACGAACAGCGACAGGATGGCAGCGGCGTCGCGCAGGTTCGCGCGGTACCATCGGATACTCTGCGCCAAGGTCTCTTTAAGTATACGATGTGTAACAACCCCACCGGCCTCAACGGCATTTGTGATCCGACCAAAGACACAATTTTTGTTCAAACTATCTCGGCGAGCGACATCAAGTCAGTGGATCCGCTGAACCAGGGAGTCAACGCCAGCATCCTTCCCGTCTTGAACCAATATCCTCAAGGCAACGCTCCGTCATTTGGCGAGGACGGAGGGCTAAACTTTAGCGGCTATCGGTTTAATGCGCCGAGTCATCGCAGCGATCATGCAATCGTCGGCAAGATCGATGTGCACCTGGATAGAGCCGCCAAGCACACTCTGAGCGTGCGCGGAACGCTCGCGGACAATACCGACGATCAGATCCTGGCACAGTTTCCCGGGCAAAGTCCGGCATCAACGCTGCGCGACAACAGCAAAGGCTTTGCGGCGCAGTACACGGCGGTCCTTAGAACAAATCTGATCAATGTTTTGAATATGAGTTACACGCGATTTGGCCAGGCCTTGTCCGGGGTGACGGGGCCGCTTCTATTCCAAACGAGTCTAGATCCGCTTCTGAATCCCTACGCACGTCCGTTCGCTCAGACCCTGCCCACACTGAATCCGAATGATGACGTCACGTGGAGCAAGGGGCCGCACACGATCACGGCGGGCTTTTCTGCCCGGATCATTCACAACAACACGAGCTCGTATGCCAATTCTTTCCCGCGTTACGGTTACGGCGCCACCGAATTGATCGGCCTGGGGGCGGATATTGATAATGCGCTCACGAATTTCATGTCGTCCAATCCCGGGCGGTTCGGGGCGAATCCGGGGCTTGCCGATACGGCCTCGGTCACGAATGGAATGGGGGCCATCCTTGGACTGGTGAACGACGATTTTCATACCAACCAGTTCGACCGTAGCGGCAACCCTCTGGCGCTGGGTGCGCCGCAGGTGCGTTCTTTCATCGAACACGATTATGCGCTTTACGCTGGGGATACGTTTCGCGTAAACCGCAGTCTAACGCTGACTTTTGGTTTGCGCTGGGAGGATTACCGGCCGCCGTACGAGGCACACGGATTGCAGTCGACATCGACAGTTCCTCTGACGCAATACTTCGCGGAGCGCGATCGTCTTCAGAGCCAGGGCGTGCCACAAAATGGGATGCCTAACGCTACCCTGAGTTGGGCACTGAATGGCCCGGCGAATGGCAAACCAACTTGGTGGAAGCCTTCCAATCTGAATTTCGGACCGCGCTTCGGATTGGCTTACGCTCCGACCGGCCGAGGCGGTTGGCTGGGGAAGGTGTTCGGAAAAAGTGGAGCGTTCCGAGCTGGAGCCAGCATGGTCTATGATCGCTTTGGCAGCGACCTGATCACGCAGTACGATCAGAACGGCTCGCTGGGCGTGGCCAATAAAGAGAATCTCCCGGATTCGTACAGCTTCAGCACTAGCGGGCGCTACACCGGCGCCGCGCCGACGTTACCAACTCCTCCGCAAGAGACGTTCCCCTATACGCCACCTCAGATTGCTGCGATCGCCGGTGACTTCGAGGGCATTTCGCCAAATCTGAAGCCGCCATACGCGTATGTTCTGAATGCCAGCTTCGCGCGGGAAATTCCCGGTGGGATGACGATCGAGGTCGGCTACGCCGGGCGCCTTTCTCATCGGCTCCTGATGGAAGGAGATGTCTACACTCCGCTCGAGTATTTCAAAGATCCGAAGTCTGGAGTTACTTGGGAACAGAACGCGGCCAAGGTGAGAGCTTTGTTTGATTCCGGCTTGACTGTGAACCAGGTAAAGGCCAATCCGAGCCTGGTGCCGGCGCTGCCGTTCGTCGAGAACATGTGGCCCACGCTGGCGAATGTGGATGTCGCAGGGAGTGCCTCAGCGAACTATTTTATGTGCGTATATCAGGACTATGGCGGGAGCTATCTCGACTGTCTCCATGCCTTGGATCGCAACGTCACGAGCTCCTACTTCCCCGGCAAGTGCCTGTCGGCGACTGGGTGCTATACGTTCTTCCCGCAGCAGGGCAGTTCGATGCCGACGTGGATGAATAGCGGCACGGCCGCGTATCACGCTTTAACCGTGTCGCTGCGGCGCAGGTTTTCCAGGGGCTTGTCTTTCGATTTTAACTACACCTGGTCGCACTCGATCGATGATGGATCGGCCGCGGAGTCTGGAGCTGGAGAACAGGGTGCGGCGATTCAGAACATATACAATACGAGGGAATTCCGTGGTTCATCCGATTTCGATATGCGGCACAACATCACCGGCAATGTGCTCTACCAGTTGCCGTTCGGCAAGGGCAAGGCCATGTTCCACGACGCTCCCGGGTGGGTGGACGCGATCGTCGGTGGGTGGCAGGTGTCCGGCTTGACGCGGTTTCGCACAGGGCTGCCTACCACGGTGGCGGGCGGTCTGGAATACAACGCCAATTACTGGCTAAGCTCGCTCGCGATCGTCACGGGACCTGTCAAGACCGGGCGGCACATCGATCAGAACGGGAATCCCAGCATCTTTGCGAATACGAGCGCCTCGAACTCCTTTGCGGACGAGCTTCCAGGGCACACTGGGCAGCGCGCAGCCGTACGACTGGCTTCTTTTTTTAACACCGATATGGCGGTGACAAAGGGATTCAAGTTGCCTCGGGAAAGCCAGCGGATTCAGTTCCGGGCGGAGGCCTTCAACGTGTTTAATAACGTCAACTTCACAAACCCGAGCTTGGCGTTAACTGCGCCGTCGACCTTTGGCGAATTCCAGGGTGTGATGGACCCGCGCGTGATGCAGTTCGCGCTGCGATACGAATTCTGAGGGGGTTTTGGCGCGCAAGTGCGCGCCATTGCTAATGTTAGCTATGTAAGTCCTATTTTGGAGGACCTACATTGGGTTTTTGCCGAGGGAAAGTGATTCTAAGCGCTTACGCAGTTGCGAAGGTGGCGCCGTCGGGTTCGCGGGTACACCCGGAGGCGTAATCGAGGCGCATCACGAGAGTGGATATCTGAACTTCGGGACAAAGCTCGGGGACGGGCAGCTCCAGTGCTATGCGGGAGCCTTGGTCCGGTGCTTCCTTGGCCAGAACGATCACGCGAGAACTCAAATACAAGGCCTCTTGTGTATTGTGGGTCACGAAAAGAACCGTAATTCCGGTGTCGCGCCAGAGCTGGCGAATCAGGCGTTGCATGTCCTTGCGCGTGCCTGGATCGAGCGCGCTGAACGCTTCGTCCAAGAGCAGAATCCTGGGATTGTTGATGAGGGCTTGGGCGATGGCAACCCGCTGCTGCATGCCGCCGGAGAGTTGGTCCGGATATTTACCGGCGTCGGCAGTGTGCAAACCGAGCCGGCGGATATAGTGCATGGCTTCCTGCCGAAATTGGCGACGGCGACGGAAGTAACGCGGGGTCAGACGAGTGAGTAGATTGAATTCGTTGACCTCGGGCCCGAAGGTGATGTTGCCGAGAACGGTCCTATCGGGAAACAGCGAGTATTTCTGAGGCACGAAGCCGCAGGTGCGATCGGGCTGGCGGCGTTCGGCACCATCAATTAGGACGCGGCCAGCGGTTGGCTGTTCCGAGCCAAGGATGAGCCGCAAAAGCGTGGACTTACCACAACCGGTCTGACCCAGCAGACAGACGAATTCTCCCTCTTCGATGCTCAAATCGACGCCGCTCAATACCGGGCGAGACGGCGAACCGTAGGCGACAGAAACATTCTCGATGTGAATCAAAGCCATGCGTGTCAGGCCTCGTGGAACCAGGGGTGGAGCTTGCGATTGATAAGGCGCATCGCCAGGTCCACCAGGAAAAGCAGCAACGCCACCCACAATACATAGGGGATAATTACATCCATTCCCATGTGCCGGCGCAGCAAGGCGATCCGGTAGGCAAGCCCGTCGGTGGAAGCGATCATCTCTCCCGCAAACAGAAACAGCATGACCGCTTTCAGGTTGAGACGGATGCTGTTTAGCACGCGCGGCGTGATCTGCCGGAGGACGACACGGTAAGCAACGTCGAAATCGCTGGCGCCGAGCGTAAAGGCTTTGACGATTTGCTCACGGGGCACGCTGCGAGTCAGATTGCAGGTGTCCAGAATGATGGTCGGAGTTACGCCGATGACAATCAGCATGATTTTGGACAGTTCATCGATGCCGAAAGCGATGAACAGAATCGGCAAGAGCGAGAGAGCGACAATCTTGTCAAAGAAGAGCACAAAACGCGAAAAGAAAACTCCGACGTACGGGAACAGACCCATGTGGAGGCCAAGGATGACGGCGGGAATCAGCAGCAGCAAGCTATAGAAGAAGCGGCGCGAGGTAGCCTTGGTGTCCTTCCAAAGCATGCTTGCGAAAAAGCGTTTCGGCAAACTTGCATTTTCTGCGATGGATTGCTCGTCGTCCTCCGCGGGCTTGAACGCAGCATCGTAGGTACTGCGCGCCATTTGCGGGACGGTGGGCACGATGCGATCGTCGGTATTCTCCTGATGGCGCCTGTGGGCGGTCTGAAGGTAAAGCCCGATTCCCAGAGCGAACAGGAACCAGGAGAGAAGAATGGCCCAGGTCCGGCTGGGTATGGCGTGGACGAGTTGTAATTTATTCCCCATGGATCCTTCTTACAACTTGGCTTGCGAGGCCATCTCCATGTAAGCGGTCTCAAAACGCAAACGAACATGGTCGGCCTTGCCCTGTATGGAACCATCCGGATACCGAATCGCGACATCGTCGACGGAACCGGTTTTCTCGCCCAAAAGCCCGTGTTCAAAACAGAATTGCCGCACCAGCGCCATTTTCTGTTTAAGTTCCGGCGACTTGCCGAATTGCGCCGCAGATTGCGGCTGATAGAACATTTTGGTAGTGCTGAGCTGCTCCCTATAAGAGGCCAGAGAATCGGCCGAGCCTTCGGCGATGGCGGCCAGCACCTTGTCGGCAGAAGGGTCTTGCGCCGACATCAGTCCCATCATTTCGTACCACGCGCCGGCCAGGGCTTTGGCAAATTTCTGTCCGGAGCCATCGGGCCGATCGAGCACGTCTGTACGCACGACGGTAAGGTCGAGAATCTCGCCGGGAATTTGCGATGAGTTGAAAAGCGAAGATACGCCCTTTTCTTTCGAAAGCTGAGAAAGCATTGGCTTCCAGGTGACCACAGCGGAAGCGCTGTTGTCGCTAATGAACGCGGACTGAATGTCGGAATCAGAAGTGTTGATTTTGCGTACCTGCTTGATCCGGCCGCGCAAGCCATTCATGGTTAAGGCGCGGTCGAAGAGGTACTCCGAGACGGTTTTCTCCACCAAGAGCATTTTCTTGCCTGGCAGGTCCTTCATTTGGAGGCCATTGCGCACCAGCAGGGCGTCATTCCCATTGGAATAATCACCAATGATGACGACGGTGGTGGGTACACCCGACGCGGCGGGCATGTCCAACGCTTCCATGTTGGTCATGGTGCAGGCGTCGATGTTGCGCGAGACGAAGGCGTCCAGCGAGGGGGCATAATCGAAGCGCTGGACCTTGATGGTGATGCCGTACTTGTCCGCCCACTTCTTAAGAATTCCAGACTTTGCCAGGTAGTGATACGGCGTCCAGCCTGCGTAGATAGACCAACCGACGGTAAATGCCGGTTTCTGAGCAAAGGCGGGCGTTGCCAGCAGTAAGAAGAGCGACAGAGAGCACAGTATCATTCTGAGCTCCCGCAAGACTGAAGCCCGGCGGGGACTTGAGCGATTCATATTCTGCGAAATCTTAGCGCGAGGGCGCCCTCGCTATGATTGAATCTTTCGATGGCTGTGATTCACAGATTTGATGATGTTAGGTAGTTGCGCCAGCTTCCGAAGCGCGTGATTTCGGCAGTATTGGCGAGTGCGTAAGGCTCGCAGATAAAGCATTTGACCAATTCGCCGGAATCCAGCGCGACGGTGCCGATGCCGGAGGGCTCGGGGACCTCCGCCACGAAACTGCCGAAGTGGTCCTCCGGTATCGTCCAAACCTCCACTTCAATGCCAGGTCCCTGGAATTGGTCGTCGCGCACCAAGCCGGGTTTGGGTGGCTTGGTACCCGCCAGCGCATAGAGCCGGTAGCCGGGTGCTGTACGGCAGGTCTTTTTCAGGCGTGCGCCGCGCTGGGTCAATTGCGAATTCAGAGGTTGGCCCGTGAGATGAGCGCCCACCACGGCCAGCTCCACGCACCCGGGCGACTTGTCAAGGAGCGGAGCCTTCGCGCCGAGGTAGCGATGCGCAAGTGCCAGCAGAGCTTCGTCCGAAAACGCGGGTCCTATGAAAGAAACCCCAAATGGCAGGCCGTTCGCGCGGAAGCCGGCGGGAGCGGCAACGGCGGCGAGGTCCATCAGGTTTACAAAATTTGTGTAGTAGCCGAGATTCGTGTTCAGCTTCACCGGATCCAACGCCACCTGGTCGTGAGTATAAATGGTTCCGGTGGTGGGCAAGACGAGCAGGTCCATGGTGGCCCAATGTTTGGCGGCCGCCCGGTGCAAATCCATGAGGCGATATTCAGCTTCGAACACATCCACAGCGGTGTAGCGTTCGCCGCCAGAAATAATGCGGTGCACCACGGGGTTCATTTCATTCGAATGCCTAGGAAAGAAAGATTGAATGGCAGCCAGTCGCTCCGCCACCCAGGGGCCGTCGTAGAGCAAGTCGGCGGCGGCGCGGAAGATTGAAAAATCGATTTCGATTTTCTCGCCGCCGAGATTCTTCACTTTGCGGACTGCCTCTTCGTATAGCGCTCGCGCTTCTTCGTCTCCGAAAAATTCAAGCTGTTCAGGCGGAGGAACACCGAACCGGAAAGGAGCATCCAGCCAGGGCGCGGCATCTTCACCGGGCCGAGGAGTGCGGGAATACGAATCGCCGGAATCAAAACCCTTGGCGGCGCGCCAGACCACGTGCGCCACGTCGCAAGTGGATGCCATGATGGAGACGCAATCAAGCGTGCGGCAAGCCGGGACCACGCCCGCGGTGCTGAGCAAGCCTCGCGTTGGTTTCAGGCCAATCAAATTGTTGAACGCTGCCGGCACGCGGCCCGAACCCGCTGTATCGGTGCCGAGGGAAAACGTCACGAGACCCTTCGCCACTGCTACTGCTGAGCCCGAACTCGAGCCGCCGGAAATGTACCGCTCGTCGAACACGCTGGAGCAGGCGCCGAATGGGGAGCGCGTCCCGACCAATCCGGTGGCAAATTGATCCATATTCGTCTTGCCGATCAGGATGGCGCCTGCATCCTCGAGACGTTGGACCACGATCGCGCTTGAAGCAGGCGTGTAGGCATAGGCCGGACAGCCAGCGGTCGTCGGCATCCCGGCCACATCGATGTTGTCCTTGACGGCGAAGGTCATTCCAGTCAGAGGGCCCCGCGGGGACTCTTCCAGCTCGCGCGGCCGCGCTCGAGCCAGCGCGCTCTTGCGCGGAACCAGCGAAATCCAAACTGGACTCAGAGGGGCGACTTCCAAACGGTCATAGACTGCTGCGACCTTTTCCGAAATACTCATGCTGCTGCCTCTGTACGAAGCGCCAGTAATACTTGTCCCGAGGAGACCAGCGATCCTGGCGCACAGTGCAGTTTTTCCACGGTACCTGCGCTCGGAGCCACAACGGCGATCTCCGTTTTCATCGCTTCGAGCACTAGCAGTTTCTGTCCTGCTTCCACCCTTTGTCCCGTTGCCACGGCAATTGTCCAGACGCTTGCGCCAATTGGAGAACGCACGGGCTTGCAGCCCTCAGGGGTATCCAAATCGCTATGCGATGCGCTGAACGCATCCGGCGGCGCGACATACTCGACTTGACCGGCGGCACTCCATCGCTCGCGCTCAGCCTCGAAAGCTTGCTGCTGGCGTTCTTTGAATTCGGCGGCATCCGCGTCGATTGATTTCAGGAACGCGTGGTAGTCGCGAAGCCGAAATTCCGTTGTTTCGATGTGGAGAGAATACTGGCCGTGAGGGAAGGCGTCGCGAATCTCCAGTAGCTCGGCCGCACTTACCGGGAAAAAGCGTACCTGATCGAAGAAGCGCAGCAGCCAAGGCGTTCCTTGTGGAAACTCCTTCGTCGATCGAAAAGTGTTCCACATCTGGACGGTGCGGCCGACGAATTGATAGCCGCCCGGGCCTTCCATGCCGTACACGCAGAGGTAAGCGCCGCCGATTCCCACGGCGTTCTCGGGTGTCCAAGTTCGGGCGGGATTGTATTTCGTGGTCACCAGACGGTGGCGCGGATCCACCGGCGTGGCTACCGGCGCTCCCAGATAGACGTCGCCTAGCCCGAGCACCAGGTAGCTGGCGCCGAAGACAATGCGGTGAACTTCATCGATGGAATCGAGGCCGTTGATGCGGCGAATGAATTCAATATTGCTGGGACACCAGGGCGCATCGGGCCGCACACCTTGAGTGTATTTGCGAATGGCAAGTTGAGTGGCGGGATCATCCCAGGAAAGTGGGAGATGAACCACGCGCGACGCCACGGTGAGGTCGTCGAGGTCGGGAATCCGCCGCTCGCACTCCTCGAGCGCCTCCAGCAAGCCCTCTCGAGACACGCGAGAATCGTAGTGGATATGCAGCGACCGCACACCCGGCGTGACATCAATGATCCCGGGAAGATTCATCACACGTAATTGCTGTTCCAGTGCATGGACGCGAAAGCGCAGGTTCAGATCGAGCACGTTTGGCCCGTATTCCACCAGCAGGTACCTGTCGCCGTCTGCCCGGCAGACCACCGCAGGCGCGCCGTTCGAATCGGAGCGGCGACTCAGTATTGGATCTTCGCGCATGCTTGTGGCCGGCAGCACGGGTAGCTCTCCGGAGAGTGTTTCCAGGCACGCTTCCACAGCACAATTCAATTCCAAGGCTTGCTCAAGAGAGAGCGCGCGGAACCGCACGATGTCGCCGGCCTTGAGCTGCCCGATCTTCCATAGTTCGGCCCCGACGATCGTCACCGGACAAACGAAGCCACCCAGGCTCGGACCGTCCGGCCCGAGAATCACTGGCATGTCACCAGTGAAATCGATCGTGCCCACCGCGTAAGCATTGTCGTGAATGTTGGACGGGTGAAGACCAGCTTCGCCGCCGTCCTTGCGAGCCCATCGAGGCTTTGGGCCGATCAGCCGCACGCCGGTGCGGTCCGAATTGTAGTGCACCTTCCACGCCGACGAGAAAAACACGTCAATGTCTTCAGGAGTGAAAAAATCCGGAGCTCCATGCGGCCCGTAGAGGACGCCAATCTCCCACGCGCTTCCATATTGAGGAATCAAGCCCTCTGGAAGTTCGCGGGTTTTGCGCGAGTCGACATGAGAGGTATCGATGTGCAGGACGTCTCCCGCGTGAAGCGCGCGGCCAGACTGACCACCGAATTTCCCGAGGATAAAAGTGGAGCGGCTGGCAAGATACGGCGGCGCTTCAATGCCGCCGTCAACTGCAAGATAAGCGCGCGCGCCCGCGCCTTGAGCGGATCCCATCTCCAAGACTGAGCCGCTGGGGACAAACACTGCTCGCCACCGTGGCACCGGCCGGCCGTTCAACCGCGCACCGAAATCAGCGCCGGTCAGAGCAATCCTGTTGTCGCAAGCAAAACGCAGGGTCGGGCCAGAGATCGTTATTTCAAGTCCGGCAGCGGTAGGCGCGTTGCCAACTAAACGATTCGCCAAGCGAAATGCCAGCGGATCCATGGGCCCCGATGGCGGCACACCAACATGCCAGTAGCCCAAGCGCCCGGGGAAATCCTGAATTGTGGTCTGCGTGCCCGGCTCCGTAACGTCAATGCTACGGGGGTGATACGGAAAATCACTCAGGAAGGATGTCGTGACGCCTCCAGCGGCCAGAGCCGGATGTTCACAGACCTGCCGCAAGTACCCGAGGTTGGTCTCCAGTCCGGAGAGCTCGCATTCGCGCAACGCAGCGCGGAGCCCGTCGAGCGCTTCCGTGCGGCTCGATCCATGTACGATTATTTTCGCCAGCATGGGATCGTAAAATGGCGTTACTTCGGTTCCCGGTTGCACCCACGTCTCGACGCGGGCATTCCCGGGCCACACAACGTGCGAGAGCACGCCCACGCTGGGCTGGAAATTCTTTGCGGGGTCCTCTGCGTAAACCCGCGCTTCGATCGAACATCCCGATGGCCGAATGTTAAGCTGGTCGAGCGAAAGATTCTCGCCCGCGGCCTGTCTCACCATCCACTCCACCAAGTCGATGCCGGTCACTTCTTCAGTTACGCCATGCTCCACTTGCAGGCGCGTGTTGACCTCGAGAAAATAGAAATCCCCGGCAGAGTTGTCGTAGATAAACTCGACGGTGCCCGCCGACTGGTAACTCACGGCCCTGCCGAGCTGAACCGCGGCCTGCAAGAGCCTTTGCCTGACTGCGCTCCTGAGTCCCGGCGCGGGCGTTTCTTCGATGACCTTCTGGTTCCTCCGCTGTACCGAGCAATCCCGCTCGCCGAGGGCGGCCACCGAGCCGCGGCCATCGCCAAAAATTTGAACCTCAAGGTGCCGAGCTTGGGAAACGAATCGCTCCAGGTACAATCCGCCGCTTCCGAAGTTCGCTTGGCTCAGGCGCGTGACCGCATCGAAGGCCTCGTGCAGTTCCGCAGGAGAAGCACACAGCCGGATGCCGATGCCACCGCCGCCCGCTGTGCTTTTCAACATGACGGGATATCCGATGCGGCCGGCGGCTTCGACCGCGGCGTGGATATTTTCGAGCAATCCGCTGCCCGGCAGTAAGGGCACACCATTTTCGGCTGCGATCCGGCGCGCCACGTGTTTCAGGCCGAAGTCGCGCATCTGCTCCGGAGTCGGCCCGATGAACATGATCCCGTGCGCCAGGCAGGCTTCCGCGAATTCCGCGTTTTCGCTGAGAAATCCGTAACCTGGGTGAATGGCCTCCGCACGGGTCTTGCGCGCGGTTTCAAGCAAGGTGGGTATGGAAAGATAACTCTGCGCGGGTGGCGGTGGTCCGATGAACACGGATTCGT
>WNFS01004309.1_pt1 | contig 13470 bp, 8 predicted proteins | sample 5400141 | NCBI WGS metagenome assembly WNFS01 (sample SAMN13153358, study PRJNA577476) | soil metagenome | isolation source: 60 cm saprolite under Madrone tree | place: USA:California | collected 2016-06-14
GCGTCCTATCGGTCATCATCCTGCTTGCAGGCCTAATCTCGATCTTTAAACTTCCTTTCGCGGAATATCCAGAGATCATTCCGACATCCGTGATCGTGCGGGCCCAATTTCCCGGCGCCAATCCCAAGGTCATCGCAGAAACCGTGGCCTCTCCCCTCGAGGAGGCCATTAACGGCGTTGAAGACATGCTCTATATGCAGTCGCAGGCCAATAGCGACGGAAACCTGGTGCTCACGGTTACTTTCAAACTCGGAATGAACCCTGACCTGGCTCAGCAGCTGGTCGAGAATCGCGTATCGCAAGCTCTGCCGCGGCTGCCCGAGGACGTGCAAAAGCTGGGCGTAACGACGATTAAGGCATCGCCGGTCATGATTTTGACCGTTCATTTGTTCTCGCCCAACAACAAGTACGACACCAAGTATTTGCGTAATTACGCCTTGATCAACGTTAAGACGCCGCTCGAGCGGATTCAGGGCGTCGGTTACGCACAACTGATGGGGGCCGGCGACTATTCCATGCGCGTGTGGCTTGATCCGGGAAAGGTCGCGCAGCGGGGCATGACCGCCACGGACATCGTGGAAGCCATTCGCAAGCAGAATGTGCAAGTCGCCGCGGGAGTGATCGGATCCTCCCCGTCGGCCCCCAATGTCCCTGTGCAACTCAACGTCAACGTGCAGGGGCGCCTGCGGACCGAATCCGAGTTCGGCAGCATCGTGCTGAAGAGTTCTCCCAGCGGCGGGGTCACCTACCTTCGGGATGTGGCACGGGTCGAATTAGGAGCATCGGAATACGGACTCCGTTCCCTGATCGATGACAAGCAAGCGGTTGGCATTTGGGTCTATCAGCAGCCGGGCACAAATTCTCTCCAAATATCCGATTCAGTTCATAAAGTAATGGCGGACCTAAAAGCCGACATGCCCGACGGGATCGAGTATGTCATCGACTACGATCCCACTCAGTTCGTGCGCCTGAGCATCGTTGCGGTCGTTCATACGTTACTCGAGGCCATTGCTCTCGTTGTCATCGTAGTGATCGTGTTCTTACAGACGTGGCGCGCATCACTGATTCCGCTTCTCGCAGTGCCGGTCTCCATAGTCGGAACGTTTTCGCTCCTACTGGCCTTTGGGTTCTCGGTCAACGCTTTGTCGCTGTTTGGCCTGGTTCTAGCGATCGGCATCGTGGTCGACGATGCCATCGTCGTCGTCGAGAACGTGGAACGCAATCTAGAATCCGGTCTGTCGCCACGCGATGCCACCTATCAAGCAATGCGCGAGGTGAGCGGGCCCATCATTGCCATCGCATTGACGCTAGTGGCGGTATTTGTTCCGCTCGCGTTCATGTCCGGGGTCACGGGACAGTTTTACAAACAGTTCGCCATGACCATCGCGATCTCCACCGTGATCTCGGCGTTTAACTCACTGACGCTTTCACCGGCCTTAGCGGCATTGATTCTCCGGCCGGCCAATGCGCCCAAGGACAGGCTTACGCGTGTAATAGATCGCGTATTCGGGCGATTCTTCCGGGTCTTCAATGAGGTGTTTCGGCGCCGCTCGGACTCGTATAGCCAAAGCGTCGGGACAATGATCAGCCGGAAAGGTCTGATGCTCGGACTTTACGTCTTCCTGATCGGGGCCGCGGCCCTGATAGGCATGGTGGTGCCTCGGGGATTCGTGCCACAGTTGGATAAAGATTATCTGATCAGTTTCGCCCAGCTTCCCAATGGCGCAAGCCTCGATCGATCTGAGGATGTGATGCGGCAGATGGTCGACATTGCAAGAAAGGAGCCCGGCGTGAAGTCCACGGTCGGTTTCCCCGGCTTGTCGATCAACGGGTTCACCAATTCATCCAGCGCCGGCATTCTGTTCATTCTGCTGCCGCCCTCCGCGGATCGGCAAAACAAGGAGTTAACTGCAGACGCAATAGCGGCCTCGCTTCGAAAAAAATTCGCCGTCATTAAGAATTCGTACATCGCCGTCTTCCCACCCCCACCCGTACTGGGACTCGGCACTCTCGGTGGATTCAAAATGCAGCTCGAGGATCGCGGCTCATTAGGCTATTCGGCATTGAATGACGCCGTGCAGGCGTACATAAAACGCGCCGCACAAACACCGGAATTAGGGCCCACCTTCTCGAGCTATCAGATCAATGAGCCGCAGTTGAATGTCGATCTCGACCGCGTCAAGGCGGAGCAGCTGGGCGTCTCGGTGGACGATGTGTTTAACACGATGCAAGTGTATCTGGGTTCCTTTTACGTTAACGACTTCAACCGATTCGGACGTGTCTACCAGGTGCGCGTACAGGCAGATGCCCCCTTTAGGGCCACCGGCGATGATATTGGCCTTCTCAAGACGCGAAACGTCAATGGTGACATGGTGCCGCTCGCTTCGCTGGTGAAAGTCTCCCCGACATTCGGTCCGGAGATGGTGGTTCGCTACAACGGCTATACAGCCGCTGATATCAACAGCGGTCCGGCGCCCGGATACTCCCAAGGGCAAGCCCAGGCGGCGGCCGCGCGCATCGCGGCGGAAGTTCTCCCTCGAGGCATCAAGTTCGAATGGACCGACCTGACCTATCAACAAGAGTTGGCAGGCAACGCGACTTTCGTTGTGTTTCCCATCAGTATTCTCATGGTGTTCCTCGTGCTCGCGGCGCTGTACGAGAGCCTGACCCTACCTCTGGCGGTGATCCTGGTCGTGCCCCTGAGCATGTTCTCCGCTCTTTTCGGAGTGTGGATCACGAGGGGTGACAACAACATCTTCACGCAAATCGGCTTGATGGTGTTGGTCGGGCTGTCGGCGAAGAACGCGATATTGATCGTCGAGTTCGCCCGCGAACTTGAGATGCAAGGTCGCTCCATTGTCAGCGCCGCCGTTGAAGCAAGTCGTCTGCGCCTGCGCCCCATATTGATGACCTCGCTCGCGTTCATCATGGGTGTGATTCCCATGGTGCTGTCTTCCGGTGCGGGAGCGGAAATGCGCAATGCCATAGGGATAGCGGTGTTCTTCGGCATGCTCGGAGTGACGATTTTCGGATTGGTTCTCACACCCGTTTTTTATGTGGCACTCCGCACCGTTGCCGGCGGTAAACATCTCGTCGACAAGCATGGCCATGCGCCGCATATCCGCCGAGTCGATGAGCCGCTGGAGGCATGAGAAATCCTATGAAAGCGACGTTGTTCGGAATGGGTCTTTGTTCTGCACTAGCGCTCTTGCTGCTGTTGGGGGGATGCTCACTGGCCCCGCAATACAGAAAGCCTGACTTGACTCTGCCGGATCACTTTAAAGAGGAACGGATCTCCGGTGAAGGCTCAGATGCCCCCGCCAATTCCGGCTACGGAGCATGGCAACCGGCCCGGCCGTCTGAGCAAACTGAGCGGGGAGAATGGTGGAAGATATTCCATGACAGCCGTTTGGACGATTACGAAGAGCAAGCGCTGCACAACAATCCCGGTTTGCAGGCCGCGGTCGCCCGGGTGAAGGAATCTCGAGCACTGCTTCAGAAGGCGCGATCTGCGCTGTTTCCCGACGTGTCTGCGGGCTTCGGTCCGAGTAGAGAGAAGCTTTCAGCAGTTTCGCAATTGCGTCCCGATGGGGTGGAGATTCCGACCGAGACCGTGTGGCGGGCGCAGGCAAGCGCTGGTTATGAGGTCGATCTGTTTGGGCGAGTGTCCGACTCTGTCAAGGCGTCCGCCGCCCAGGCCGAACAGAGCGAGGCATTGTTTCGTTCCGTGCGTCTCGCGCTGCAGGCGGATGTCGCTCAGAGTTATTTCAATCTACGCGAATTGGACGCGGAGCTCGATGTCTACAATCGTGCGGTGGCGCTTCGTGGCCAAGCGCTGAACCTCGTGCAGCGGCGATTCGATGAAGGCGAGATCTCCGAATTGGACGTACGTCGAGCCCAGTCTGAACTAGCGACAGCCCGCTCCGAGGCAATGACAGCGGAGCGTTTGCGAGCAGTGTCCGAACACAGTCTGGCGGTTTTGTTGGGGAAAATCGTCGCGGATTTTTCAGTCGAGCGCGATCCGCTGGTTTCGGTCGACATCCGCATCCCGCCAGGACTCCCATCATCCATGCTCGAAAGGCGACCGGACGTTGCGGCCGCCGAGCGCGCGATGGCGGCGGCAAACGCACGGATAGGGGTAGCGAAATCGGCCTTTTTTCCGGCATTGAACTTAACTGGTACTGCTGGCTTCGAGTCCGCCTCGTTGAGTGACTTATTCAAATGGTCTAGCCGCGCCTTTCTTGCGGGACCATTCGCTGGCACCGCCCTTACCGTACCGCTGTTCGACGGAGGCCGCCGTAAGGGCGATCTAGCGCACGCACGAGCCGCCTACGAAGCCAATGTTGACGATTACCGCCAGCTGATATTGGTGGCGTTTCGCGAAGTGGAAGACAACCTCTCGGAGTTGCGCATTCTTCAAGACCAGACGCTGACACAGGCGGAGGCAGTCAAGGCATCGACGCGCGCGGCTCAATTGTCCCGGACCCAGTACCAGGAAGGCGCCGTCAATTTCCTCGATGTCATCGATGCTGACCGTACCGTACTTCAGTCACAACGCGCGGCGGCGCAGCTAGCCGGGTTCCAGGCCGTATCAACGGTAAACCTCATTCGCGCCTTGGGTGGGGGTTGGTCGACCGCGCCGGCGCTGGCCAACACAAATGAATAGCCGCCGACAAGTCAACGCGTGAACAGAAATACAAGGAGAATTTCAATGTCGCCTTATGAATTAGAAAACCTTCCGCACACCCTCAAGAGAGTGCGAACGCAGTCAATTTTTGTGATCCGCCTTGAGGTTATGCCACTTCAGGTCATAGGACAGACGCCCGGCGCTCATCGTCGCGTTGGGGTCATCACGGGAGGGGAGTTCTACGGCAAGCACCTTTCCGGGAAAGTGCTTGGCGGGGGCAGCGACTGGGTCATTGTTCGTGATGATGGGTCCGTCGAATTGGACGTCCGGCTCGTGCTGCAGACAGACGACGATGCCTTGATTGCGATGACCTATCGCGGCGTTCGTCATGGGCCAGTCGACATTATTGAACGATTGGGTAAGGGTGAAGAAGTCCACCCGGCGGATTATTACTTCAGAATCACTCCTCGGTTCGAGACGGCCGTGCCGCGGTACGATTGGATGAATCGAATAGTGGCCGTGGCCGACCACCGGGCGTCGGTCAGCTGATCTCATCGACACGGTCCGGGTAGAAGGCGACGTAATCCTTGATCTGCGCCATCGCGTCGAATGGGGTCTCATAAGTCCACACCGCATTGAGCGAACGATCCCCGGCCGCCGGAATGTCGTAGTAGGAAGCGTCGCCCTTGTAGGGGCAATACGTCGTATGTTTGCTACGCGTGAGCGCGGCCATCTCGACATCCCGACGAGGGATATACTGAACGGCCGGATAGGAGGCCTCGCGAAGAGTCAACGCATCGTGGGTGTCGGCGATAACCCTGCCGCCGGCGGTGACTACGACGCGAGACGGGTTCGCTTCGATCGAAATGGGATGGTCGGGTCCCGGAAGCTTCATCTGCCTGTCAGCCATGATCAATATCCTTCTCTGTTGAAGACGGTATGTCGGTTTTCATCAACTAAGCCTCTTTGACTTGCAACCCGAGATCCAAGAGTGATTGCCGGGCATCGCCGAATAACATCGACGTCTTTGGGTCCACGAACAGATCGTTCTCCACGCCGGAGAAGCCCTTGCCTTTGCCACGCTTGAGCACGAGAACGCTCTTCGCATCCTCTACCTTTAAAATCGGCATCCCAAAGATCGGTGATGCCGGATTGGTGCGAGCAGCAGGATTGACCACATCGTTCGCCCCAACGACGATGGCAACATCAGTTTCGACAAATCGTTCATTGATCTCGTCCATGTCGATGAGCTTGTCATACGGAACGCCGGCCTCGGCCAGCAGGACATTCATGTGTCCCGGCATCCGCCCCGCGACAGGGTGGATGGCGTATCGGACATCTCCTCCGCGCTTCTCGATTAAATCTCCCAGTTCCCGCATCTGATGCTGTGCTTGCGAGACGGCGAGGCCGTATCCTGGAACCATGATAACGCGCTCAGCGTAGGCGAGCCGCAACGCGGCGTCCTCGACGGTCGTGGCGGACATTTCTCCTCCGGCGGCCGTTGCGGCGGGCGCATCGGTGATAGGCGCACCGAACGCCCCGAATAGCACATTCGCGAAAGATCGGTTCATCGCCTTGCTCATGGCGATCGAGAGGATCAAGCCGCTCAGACCGTCCAGCGCACCGACGATGATCAGAATATTGTTATCTATGGCGAATCCGGTCGCGACGGCGGCGAGTCCAGCATACGAGTTCAGCAGCGACACGACGACCGGCATGTCCGCCCCGCCGATCGGCAATACAAAAAGGACGCCCAACAGGACCGCGAGCGTGGCCATTGCGCTGAAGACCGCTACTTGGGTCGGAAAAGCGATCAGCCAAACCACACAGCCGCAGCAGGCCGCAAACAGCAGAGCATTGATGGCGTTTTGGCCTCGGAAAGTCAAAGGCCGGCCCGGCAGAATTCCCTGTAACTTGCCGAACGCCATCAGACTGCCGGTGACCGTCACGCCGCCGAAAAGGACTTCTAGGCCGAGCGCCGCTACGGTCGATCGGACTAGCGTGCCACCGGAGAAGCCGATGATGTACTCGCCGATGCCCACCAGGGTTGCCGCAAGGGCACCGAACGCATGGCTGAGCGCAATGCGCTGGGGCATCGCGGTCATCGGCACCCACATCCCAAGGGGATATCCGGCCACCGCACCAACAGCCGCGCCGACGACAATCCATTCATAGGAGACGACGCCAGCGTGAAAGAGTGTCGCGATGATGGCGACAGCCATGCCAAACGCGGCCAACTGCATGCCACGCCTAGCACTGTCGGGGCGACCCAGCGCGCGAAGAGCCGTGATAAACAGGAACGCCGCGAACAGATACGCGAGCTGGATAAGAATCTCGGTCATGGCGTCGCAGCGCTCGAAGCGCCGTCCTTTGAATTGTCTGTTACAGCGGTTTTGGTACGTTTGAACATCGACAGCATTCGATCGGTTATGAGAAAGCCGCCGACGATATTTGCCATGGCGCACGCGACTGCTGTCGTGCCGAGAACGGTGGCTAGAACGCCATCGCCGCTGCCCGCCAGCACCAAAGAGGCGACGAGGGAGATGCCGGAAATAGCATTCGTCGCTGCCATCAGCGGCGTATGGAGCAGTGGCGGTATTCGATTGATGGTTTGGACGCCGACAAAGCCGGCGAGCATGAAGACGAATAGTTGGATGATAGTCATTGTCGACATAATCGATGTCCTCAGGCTGCAGCGACCGAAGCGCTCGTGGTATTTTGACCGTCAAGCATCGCACCGCTGATCGGATCGGAAGCGTCAAGGTGCAATCGGCTCGACTCTTCGAGTAGATAAGTGAGCAGTGAGCGGATGTTCCCGCTGAATAAGCGGCTGGCGTCGCTTGCCACAAGGCTCGGCAGGTTTGTCGGCCCCATGACGCGTACGCCGTTCACCGTGATCGTCTCATCAGGCCGCGTTACCTCGCAGTTCCCCCCCGTCTCCGCAGCAAGATCAACAATGACGGAGCCCGGTTTCATCATGCCGAGCGCCTCGCGATCGATCAGCAGGGGAGCAGGGCGGCCGGGGATCTGGGCAGTCGAGATGACGAGTTGCATGGTTGCCAAATGAGTAGAGAGGGCCCGGCGAAGTTGGGCTTGCTGATCGCTCGATTGTTCACTGGCATAGCCGCCGACACTCTCTGCGGCACCGATGCCGGCATCCATCAAGGTGAATCGGGCGCCGAGACTTTCTACCTGCTCGCGAGCGGCCGCGCGAACATCGAAACCGTGAACCACAGCGCCGAGTCGACGCGCAGTGGCGATCGCCTGCAAGCCGGCCACGCCTGCGCCGAGCGCGATCATTCGCGCGGGCTTGATGGTGCCGGCCGCCGTGATCAACATAGGGAGCATCACGCCCAAAGCGCGGGCGCCCTCAAGCACCGACGCGTAGCCTGCGATGGACGCCTGTGAGGACAGGACGTCCATTGCCTGAGCGCGAGTTGTCCTCGGGATGCGTTCCAGAGCGAGGTGGATAACCGAGCGCTTCCGCAAGGACTCGACAATATAAGGATCTCGGCCGCCGAGCGAAACGAGAGTCCGGCCAGAAAGCGGTATTTCATTAGCGCCGGGCGGCCTTATCTTGACGACCACATCAGAGATTTCGAGGATCTCACGCTGAGCTGCCATTCGAGCACCGGCGCCGATATAAGTGTTATCGTCGAAGCCGGCCTCGCGGCCGGCGCCGCTCTCCACAATGAACGTTGCCTTCGAATTGAGTTTCTTTATATCAGCCGGGATCAATGCGACCCGGCGCTCCCCACTCGCCCGCTCTAGGAGAACGCCGACCTTGATACGATCGGAACTATCGATGGGCATGATTTACTCCTGAAGACCGGCTGATGCGAAAGCGAAGACCACCCCACAACCCGGGCGCGGAGCAAACCTCCGCGCCCGGGGACAGGATCAGTGACTCTTACCACCGTCGACGTTGAGGATATGGCCGGTGATGAATGAAGCTTCGTCCGAGGCGATGAAGACGATCGCGTTGGCCTGTTCCTCCGAGACGCCGAGGCGACCCATCGGAACAGTTGTCACCAGAGCAGCCTTGTTCTCCGCCGTGCCCGTAAACCGAGTCAACATGCCGGTGTCCACTGGGCCAGGCGCCACGGCATTCACACGGATGCCCGTCTTGACGACCTCGAGCGCTACTGACTTCGTAATGCCTTCGACGGCGTGCTTACTGGCGACGTAGACGGACGCCCCGGCCGCACCCTCGTGCCCGTAGGTCGAGGAGATATTGATAATGCTACCGCTGCCTTGTTTTTGCATGACGCGCACTTCGTGCTTAATGCTCAGGAGTACGCCGAGAACATTCGTGTCGAACGTCGCGGCATAGCTTTCTGCGGTCTGGTCGGTGATCGGTCCAACCTGGCCTTCGGTGGCAGCATTGTTGACCGCGACATCGAGACGGCCGAACCGAGCAACGGTCTTGTCGACCGCATTGCGGATGTCATCTTCTTTACGAACGTCGGCGTTGATGAACTCAGCCTCCGACCCTAAGGAGCGGAGCTCCTTGGCGAGCGCCTTGCCAACCTCATCACGCCGACCCGCAACGACCACCTTGGCTCCCTTCTTCGCGAAGGCGACGGCGGCGGCGCGCCCGATCCCGGTGAGTCCACCGGTAATCAAAACTACTTGACTGCTCATTCTACGATCTCCTTGGTGTGTGCCGCCGCTAATCGGACAGCACTTCGATAAAGTTAAGCTGGCTATTTCTCTGCGCCGGCGGAAGCCGCAGCACTCGTTAACATCTCAGGGGCGTAAGCCGGATAGTCGGTGTAGCCGCGGGCATCAAAGGTATAAAAGGTGTTGCGATCGTAATCGCTCAGCGCCAATCGATTCTTTATGCGGCGCGGTAGATCAGGGTTCGAGACAAAGTAACGTCCGAAGGAAACCAGGTCAGCGTCGCGCTTCTCAACAATCGCTTCCGCGCTATCAGGCTCAAAGCCACCTGCTGCGACGATGCGGCCTGTGAAGATGCCGCGAAAATACTCCGCAGCAATCGGTGCTTGGCCTTGCGCAACAACCACGTTGCCACGCACTCTGGGTTCGATGATGTGAAGATAGGCAAGTCCGAAACGGTTAAGGTGGCGCGCCACATACGTAAACAGCGTCTTGGGATCGCTATCAAACATCCCATTCCATCTTCCATCGGGGCCGATTCGCACGGCGACACGGTCCGCGCCCCACACGGAAATCATCGCTTCGACGACTTCGAAGAGCAGGCGCGTACGATTCTCGTGGCTTCCGCCATAGGCATCAGTTCGCTTATTGCTGCCGTTCTGAAGAAACTGATCGATGAGATAGCCGTTAGCTGCGTGCAGTTCTACGCCGTCGAATCCGGCCTGCTTGGCGTGCGATGCTGCGCGACGATAGTCCTCTACGATTCCCGCAATCTCAGATAACTGAAGTTCCCGGTGGGGAGACGGCTGAACCCAACCGCTGGGTGTTGAGGTTAAATGCGACGGACTATTCCAATAATCGGTATTGACGGATGCGGAAACGGGCTCGGACCCGCCGGTGACAGAGATATGTGAGGATCGGCCGGTGTGCCACAACTGAGCGAACATGACACCGCCCTTGGCGTGAACGGCCGCCGTTATCCTCCTCCAGCCTTCTACCTGTTTGCGGGAGTAGAGGCCTGGTGCGCCGAGCCACCCGCGCGCGCTCATCGATATCGTGGACGCCTCACCGATGATCAGGCCGCCCTCCGATGCGCGTTGAGAGTAGTACTCAACCATCAGGTCATTGGGAACATCGTTCGGCAGGTCAGCGCGGGAACGAGTGAGCGGCGCCATGACAATACGATGCGCGACATTTACCGCGCCAATTGAGATGGGGGAGAAGAGCTTGGACATAAGGCCTCGATTAGTGACAACGACTGTGAACGTCAGCTTCGACTCGAAAGCTGAATGCAATCCTATTCACTATTCGATCCGAGATAATCGGGCCGATGAGAACAAGTGATCGGACTTCGCGTTCCAGAAACAATGTGGCTGGATCGACATGGGGTGCCCAGCCGAGGGTCGCCGGGGTTAGACCATGAGTTCTATGCGGTCATGGCGACAGCGTGTATGGATGCAAGCCTTTCACGAGGGGGCTCGGAGCTCGTCAATGACAGGTGCGAGGCCATGAAATCGACAAAGGCTCGCACCTTGGGCGATAGGTAACGGCTCGAGGGCCACAAGGCGCGAAATCGACCGGTATGTTCGGTAAACTGCTCAAGTTTGCCGACGGACGGGAACTTATGATGCAAGCAGGCGTGGTGCATCAGGTCTTCCGGGTGCGTAGGTGTGCCGGCCCTTTTCAGATAGGCCGGCGCTGCAACCAGCTGCAGCGAAAAAGTGCTCAATATGCGTGCCGTGAGGCGAGAATCGATGCTTTCCCCCGTACGCACCACTACGTCGAATCCGTCTTCAATCACATTAACCAGCTTGTCAGTGAAATCCAGATCCAACGTGATCTGCGGGTAGGCTACGAGAAATCGGCTGATGACCGGCATGAGCAGCGTTCCGACCATGGGCAGGCTCACTCGGAGAAGTCCGAGCGGAGCCTTTTTTGTAGAGGCCAATTCCTGCTCGGCGGTGTCAATTTCGAAAAAAATCCGCCGACAACTCTCCAAATATAGGACGCCTTCTGGCGTCAAAGTAATGCTGCGCGTGCTGCGATGAAAAAGGCGCACACCCAGCCGCTCCTCTAGTCGAGCAATTGTCTTGCCGATCGCGGACGGAGATACCCCCAGCTGGGTGCCCGCTTCGGTGAAGCTGCGAGCATCTGCAGCTCGAACAAACACGCTCATTGAGGCGAGATTATCCATGTGCTCTGCTCCCAGACCGTTAACGGTTGCCCTGGGTAGGTTCGAGGCGGAACAAGGCAACCTGCGGCGCCTCGCTGAGCCACGTCTTGCTCACCGACCAGCCGCCATCCGCGGCCAGTGACGTGAACGTTTCTACCGTGAATTTATGTGAATTTTCGGTGTGCAGCGGTTCCCCGGCTCTAAACGCAAAGGTGTGGCCCGCGGCGCTGACGATCTGGTCCTCGCGACTGACCAGATACATTTCCATGCGGCAATGCGCTGCATTCCACAGAGCCAAGTGGCTGAAGGCTTCCACGTCAAAATTGCCGCGGAGTTCGCGATTGATTCGTAGTAAGGCATTCCTGTTGAACCGTGCAGTCACACCTCCGGAATCGTCATACGCGGCTGTGAGTATCGATGGGTCTTTGACCAAATCGACTCCCACCAGCAACACTGCGTTGTCTCCCAGCACCTGTCGCACCGACCGTAGGAATCGCACAGCGCCATCCCGATCAAAGTTGCCGATGGTCGATCCAGGAAAGAAGCCGACCCTGGGATGTGCCACCGCGGCTGCCGGTAGGCTAAAGCGTCGGGTGAAGTCGGCGACGACCGGGACAATGTTCAATGCGGGGTAGTCGCGTGCAAGTAAGGCCGAAGCGTCGCCAAGGGCATCGGCGCTGATGTCGATTGGTACGTAAGCCGACAACTGTGGCGCGGCATCGAGCAACAGGCGCGTCTTGGTACTATCCCCGCTGCCGAGTTCCACCAGTACTGCACCTGCGGGAACGTCCGCTGCCAGCTCCGGTGCCACCTTGCGGAGCAGGGCGGTTTCAGAACGGGTGATGTAGTAGTCCTCCGTGCCACAGATTTCCTCGAATAGGCGTGAGCCCACGGCATCGTAGAAATACTTAGGCGGCAGGCGCTTGTGTCGCGCTGATAAGCCCGCGATTACATCAGCAGCAAAGGTGTTCCTGGCATCGGCATGCGTGTCGATCTGACCGGCATCACGCGCCAGGCGCAGACCCGAGAACATCCATCGCTGTTCCGGCCGGTAGAAGTTGCGATAGCTCGGTCGCGAATGCCCCACCGGGGTGATGCTCGCCCCGCCGCGGAGAACCATTTGGCCGACCATGAATTTGCCGTTGTACTCGCCGAGCGCACCCTGCGCGGGACGATACCCTGGGTACGCACCATAGGCGCTCTGCGTCCATTGCCAGGCGATGCCGTCTACCTGCTCGAGCACATTCTCGGCGACCGCAGTTTCCCACTCCGCCTCGCTCGGCAAACGAGCGCCCGCCCAGCGAGCGTAGGCGTCCGATTCGTAATAACTGATGTGGGTGACCGGTGCATCCATGACGAGACTTCGCAGGCCCCCCAGCGTCATTTCCTGCCATCCGCTATCGGCTCGGACCCAATAGAGCGGTGCCTCCCACCCGGACAACTGCGCCATCGCCCAGCCGTCCGACAGCCATAACTCGGCGCGGCGGTAGCCGCCGTCTTCCATGAAAGCCAGCCACTCGCGGCAGGTCACCAGTCGATCGCTGATCTCGAATGACTGCAGCCATACGCGATGTCGCGGCCCTTCGTTGTCGAAGGAAAAACCCGAAGTTACGGCGCCGACGTCCACCAAGCCGCCCGAAACGTGCCTGAATCGACCACTTCGCCCCGGCAGGTCTGTGCGCCATTCTGGGTCGTAGGCGGTCCGCTGCGGTGACTGGCTGAAGAGGTGCAGCAGATCCATCAACAGCAGCTCTTGATGCTGCTCCTCGTGCGCCAGCCCTAATCGCAGCAGAGCGTCCATGTCGGCCGACACCGGTGACTTAAGCAGCGTGCTCATGTGGGCATCGACATGTCGCCGGTACTGCAGAACCTCTTCAACCGTTGGCCGCGTGATCATGCCGCGCTTGGGTCGCGGCTGGCGGGGACCAAGTGCCTCGTAGTAGGAATTGAACAGGTACTGATAGGTTGGATCGAACTGGCGATAGCCCGGCAGGTTCTCGGACAGGATAAACGTCTCGAAGAACCAAGTGGTGTGGGCCAAGTGCCACTT
>WNFS01002674.1_pt1 | contig 13467 bp, 10 predicted proteins | sample 5400141 | NCBI WGS metagenome assembly WNFS01 (sample SAMN13153358, study PRJNA577476) | soil metagenome | isolation source: 60 cm saprolite under Madrone tree | place: USA:California | collected 2016-06-14
AAGGCCGAGAAGTCGTTGACCGACAGAGACGTTGCTGGATTTGTGACGGCGTCGGTTGCGGACAATCCCGGCGAAGCCATGGAGGCGAACAAACTATTTCTCGCCTACATTTTCCGCAACACGCATCATGCAGAGAACATCCGCTTGGGCGGAGGCAAGATAGACCAGGAGGGGTTGGCTGTGGCCGTGGCAAAGCGCGATTGGGAGGCGGCCAAGAAATTCATCAGTGACGATGTAGTCCACGCCCACTCCGTCGCCGGAACGGCGGCCGAGTGCCGCAGGCAGCTGGAATCCTTTATCCAGGGGGGATTGAACCTACCGATTCTTCTACCCATGGGTACGCAAGAGGCGAGGAAACAGGTGATTCGAATGGCTCGGGACGTTGCAGGCTAAGGGGGGTTGCCCATTTGCAGAATAGTTAACGCCTCACTCTTCAGGAGGTCAAATCCATGTTTCGTAAACCGTCGGATCTGGTTGTTGCGCTATTCCTAGTTGCCTCCTTCAAACTCTTGAACTCAACAGCATCTGCTCAGTCAGTAAATGTTGATGCCGCCAGGAAGGAAGGCAAAGTCGTTATCTATGGCACCGTCGTGCCGCAAGTGATGACGCAAATCGAGAAAGGGTTCGAAGCGAAATATGGTATCAAGACCGAATATTGGCGCGCTGATGCGACGAAGGTGATCGATCGTGTATTAACCGAGTGGCGTGCCGGCAAGCCCGGTTTCGATGTCGTAATCGGCGCCCGCGGGCCCGTCGCCCTGGGGAAACAAGACAACGTCTATGCCAAGTTCTCACCAGCGAGCACGGGGAATTTTCCCGGGAAATTCAAAGATCGCGACGGCCAGTTGATCGCGTGGCGGATTACTCCCGTCGGCATTCTGTATAACACGGAATTGGTGAAATCCGCCGATGTGCCCAAGAGCCTTGACGATTTGCTCGATGCCAAGTGGCAGGGAAAGATTGCCATGCCCGATCCGTCGCGCCATGCCAGCACGGCGCAATGGCTGTGGAATCTCGAACAGACAAAAGGTGATAAATGGATGGATTTCGTCAAAGGGTTGGCGAAACAGAAACCTCTTCTCTTCGAATCATACTCCACGGTGCCCAATGCCATTGTCCGCGGCGAGAGTTTGCTCGGGATTAGTTACATTCAGTACGCGGGCCAAACCAAAGGACCGATCAGTTTTGCTCCGATCGAAAAGAACTTCGCTGATCCGAGCGATGCAGCTCTGAGCGCGAAGGCGGCCAATGCTAACGCAGCGAAGCTTTTCATCGACTACCTCTGCTCCGCCGAAGGACAGAAGAAGGTGGCCGAGACCGGTGAATTTGTTCTTTTCCCCGGTATTTTTCCGGCGATTCAGGGAGCGGACAAGATTGTCGCTAACTTGCTGATGCTCAACGACCCCAGCGCCGAACAGCTGACCAAGCTTCAAGGCGAATTCCGCGAGCTTTTTGTAAGGAAATAAAGCGTTTGTTTGTGGCGGTTTCGTGCTTGACTAAGCGCAATCGGTTTTATAGTTTTCAGAGGGTTTTGAAATGCCTAAGGAGGTTTTTGTGGCTCGATCATTCAATCGCTGGATGTTGGTTTTGTGGGCCTTTGCCGTTTCCGTGTCGATGACAACGGGAAATGTATCGGCGCAACAGGCGAACATCGAAGCGGGCAAAAAAGAAGGTAAAGTTGTGGTTTATGGTTCTGTGGTGCCGCAAGCCATGGAGGGGCTGCATCAGGCCTTCAAAAAGAAGTACGGCATTGATGTCGAATACTGGCGTGGTTCCTCGACGCAAGTCTCGGAGCGAGCGTTGACGGAATGGCGCGCCGGCAAGCCGGGGTTCGATGTCGTGGAAGGGAACCGGGGCGTGCAATTAATCATGAAGGATGAGGGGCTTTTCGCCAAGTACTTGCCGCCAGCTTCCGAGAAATTTCCGGCGCAGTTCAAGGAAAAGGACGGGCTCATTACTCCCTGGCGCGTGCTGCCGATTAGTATTCTCTACAACACCGACTTAGTTAAACAGAATGACACGCCGAAGACCCTTGATGATTTGTTAAACCCAAAGTGGACTGGAAAAATCTCCGTTCCAGATCCGACCCGTCACACGACGACCGCGCAATTCTTCTGGAACCTGCGCGAGAAACAGTTCAAAGGGGACAAATGGCTGGACTATGTGAAGGCGCTGGCAAAGCAGAATCCAATCTTAGTCGAATCGTTGGCGCCGGTTACGACCACTATAATTAAGGGTGAGGCTTTGGTTGGCATTACTTACATCAAGTATATTAAACAGTACAAAGGGCCTGTCACCTATGTTCCCATGGACAAGTATCTGACTGATCCCAACTATCTATCCCTCAGCGCCAAGTCTGCCCGCCCCAACGCAGCTAAACTCTACATCGATTTTGGGTGTTCTCCAGAAGGGCAAAAGGAGATCGCCGAGGACGGCGAATTCGTCCTGGCTCCGGGTGTTTACCCGCCGATCAAAGATGCGGACAAAGTGGCGCCGCGCATGGTATTCATGGAGAACCCGAGTGAGGAAGAATTCAAAAAGCTCATGACGGTTACATTCCGGGATATTTTCTTTGGCAAATAACGTGCGGGCCGCTGGCAGAGCGTGAATCAGAAAAGAGGGGCTGGCCGATCAGTGGCCGGCCCTCTTCGTTTTTGACGAAGGAAGCGCGAAAGAAACAAAAAATGAACGGTACGGCGGTATTAACCCACGTCTTTGAACGGCCGCTACGCGCCTTTCGTCAGGACCCCCAACTCGGGGTCATTACGGTGGTCGGCATCGTGATTGCGTATCTCAGCCTATCGCCGACTGTCATGCTCTTCTACGGCAGTTTCCTCAGCAAGCCGCTCGGCGTGCCTGGAAATTTCACCCTGGCTCACTACATCACCGCTTATACGGATCCCCTAACCTACCAGCTGCTGTTGAACTCGTTTGTTTTTGCCACCGGGGCGTCCATTCTCGCGACGTTTCTGGCGGCCACTTTGGCCTGGATTTCCATCCGTACCAATGCGCCGTTCAGAAAATTCTTCGAGCTCACGGCCATCGTGCCCAACATTTTTCCTCCGGTGATGCTGGCCGTCTCCTGGACGGTGCTGCTCAGCCCCCGCACCGGCTTGATCAACCGCCTGCTGATGAATGTATTGGATTTAGCAACTGCGCCGATAAACGTCTATTCGTTGGGTGGGATGATGTTTGTCGAGGCTTTGATAACGACTCCTTTGGCTTTTCTGATCGTATCGGCGTCGCTTTATTCCATGGACCCGGCGTTGGAAGAGTCAGCGCGCGTGGCCGGTTCGAGCAACTTTCAGATCGCGTGGCGCATTACTTTCCCGATTGTTCGGCCCGCGCTGCTGGCTTCGGCGATGCTGAATTTTGTGCGTGCCATCGAAAGTTTTGAAACCCCGGCCATCATCGCTCTGCCCGCGCGCATCGAAGTGTTCACCACCAAAATCTACCGCGAGGCCATCGGCGCCTTCCCCCCCAATCAGAATCTGGCCGCTACCTACGCTGTCTCCTTGTTGTTGGTTACCATGATCTTCGTTTACTTCTACCGCCGCCTGACCTTCAGGACCGAACGCTACGTCACGGTCACCGGCCGCGGCTACCGGCCGAATATCATTGATCTAGGCAAATGGGGCTATGCTGCATCGGCCGTCGCCGGTTTGATCTTGGTCATGATCGTCGTTTTGCCGCTTATCGTTTTGGTCTATGTCTCTTTTATCACCTATGTTCATGTTCCAAGCGCCAAAACGTGGGAATTGCTCACCTTAGATAATTACCGTTCGAACCTTACGGACAGCCGCACGTTCCGCGCTCTGCAGAACAGCTTGTTCCTGGCGGTGGGAGGCGCGACGTTGTGCATGTTGATCGCCTCTGTGACCGCCTGGGTCACGACCAAGACCAAGGCCGCAGGCAGAGGAGTGATCGAAGCATTGACTTTTATCCCCTGGGCCTTTCCCGGAACCGCCCTTGCAATCGGCCTTCTGTGGACCTATGTCTACGTGCCGCTGCCGATTTATGGAACACTGTGGATTCTCCTGATCGCTTACATTACCCGTTTTTTACCCTACGGGCTCCGCACGATGACGAGCACCGTGGTGCAGATTCACGGCGATTTGGCCGAGGCTTCTCTGGTTTGTGGTGCCGGTTTTGCGGCTACTTTTCGGCGCGTGCTTCTGCCGTTGTTGCGTCCCGGATTTATTGCCGGTTGGATCATCCTCGCGACGATTTATCTACGCGAGTTCAGCACTTCGATTTTTCTCTATTCTCCGGGGTCCGAGCCGTTGGGTCCTTTGCTTTATCACTTCTACGTGGATGGGAATCTTGGGCCCATGTGCTCCCTGGCCTTGATTGTGAGCGCGGTGTGTATCACTCTGATTTTGATCGCGCGAAGGATCGGCAAGGTGGGCACTCAATTCGAAGGACGCTGATAAGGCAATAGACACTAGGAAATATTCAGATGGAAGCCGGGAGCGCAAAGCGAATCATTGAAAAGAATCTCCACTACGATGACGTCAAACGGTTGCTCGTCAAGCTGGTTCGCCATGAAAGTCCGCAGACGGAAAAACTGGAAGCCGAGCCCCAGGTGCTTGCCCTGATTCGCGACGTGATCAAACCGGATCTCGAGCAGGCCGGTCTCCATCCATCCGTTGACGGCATGGGTAATCTGATCCTCCGTTTGAACGGGAGAGGGCGCGGCGATCGCCTCATGCTCGTGGGCTATGCGATGAACGCGGCGCCGAGCACCATGCAGAATCCGTATTCGGGTGAAATTGTCGACGGCACACATTACAAACTGGATGGCGAATGTGTCTGGGGCCGCGGCGCCTGCGAACAAAAGGGTAGCCTCGCGGCGATGATGGCGGCGATGCGATTCGTCGGCGCGAATAAGCTGGAGCTGCCGGCGGATCTTTATTTTGTCGTCAGTACGGCGGGGGAGACCGGGAGGCACGATTCCCTGGCCCATGTGCTCGATCACGGCAAGGTGGAAGCCGATTGGTGCATCATCGACGGTCCCCCGGAAATTCAGCTGGGCAACAAAGGACGGGTGGACGTGCGCGTCACCGTGCGCGGCAAGCAGGCGCACAGCAGCCGGCCGTGGGAAGGGATCAATGCCATCGAGGGCGCGATGAAAGTTTTAGAGAGACTGAAGCCCTTGATACCTTACCCGGAAGAAAAAGCTCATCCAGAGTTGGGGAAGGTGAGCTTGACGCCCAATGCTATCGAGAGCTTTCCTAAGGCCACCCACACGATTCAAAGCGAGTGCCGCATCATGTTTGATCGGCGGCTTCTTCCCGGTGACGATCCAAAAAAGGCCATTCAGCAGATGCGGGACGCCATTGGGCAAATAGAGCCATTCGAAATCGAGATTCAACCGCGGGATTTCATGTATCCCAGCGAGGTCCGCAAGGACGCCGAAGTGGCCCAAGCTCTGGAGCATGGAATTCGCACGATGCTGGGACAAGTGCCGAGCTACAGCTTTTCGACTGCGGCCAACGACACCGGCCTCTTTAACTTTCGCGGGATTCAGGCGATCAACTACGGGTCCCGTGACATTCGCTTCCAGCACACCGATCATGATCTGGTCTCTGTGAATAAAGTCTTTGATGCGGCGAAGGTCTTTACTTTTTTAGCCCTGCATCGTTAAGAAAAATCGCTGCGCCTCAGTTTATGGCTGGGAGCCACTCACCCCACGGTGTTAACTTCGCCGCCCACCGTCCCGTGGTCATGGGCCGGAAAGGAATGGTCTGTGCCGGCCATCCGCTGGCCTCACAAGCGGGAATCGCCATGCTGCAGAAAGGCGGCAATGCTGTCGATGCCGCCATCGCCACGGCCGCCACCCTTAACGTCGTCGAGCCTCTGATGTCGGGCATCGGCGGCGATGGCTATCTGATGATTTATTGGAAAAGCACCGATCGTTTGAATGTGGCCAACGCTACCGGCGCGGCGCCCGGGGCGGCTAACCGCGAGCGCTTTTTGAGTGAAGGCATACCGATGAAGGGGATATTATCGGTATCAGTGCCGGCCCTGGTGGACGGCTGGATTTCCGCTTACGAGAAATACGGCTCTCTTTCGCTCTCCGAAGTTTTTGCTCCAGCCATAGATCTTGCACTGAACGGCTTTCCAACCAGTTATGTGCTGGCCAAAGCGATTGCGGCTGACCCACTCATTTGTGAGTTCCCAACATCGAGAGCGGTCTTTAGCCGTGACGGGCGGCCGTTGCAGCCCGGAGAAATTCTCTATCAGAAGGACCTCGGCCGCACTTTTCAGTGCATCGTTGATGGCGGCGCGGACGCTTTCTATCGTGGCGAGATCGCCCGTGCCTTAGTCAGATTCAGCGAAGAGCAGGAAGGTTTGCTGACTGAAGCGGATTTTGCCCAATGTAGGAGCCGCTGGGAAGAGCCCATTTGCACCGATTATCGCGGTTATACCGTCTACGAGGCGCCGCCGAATTCGAGCGGTCACGTGCTGCTCCAGGAACTGAATTTACTCGAACATTTTGATCTGAAAGTTCTCAGTTGCAATACTGCTGAGAGCATACACAGGATGGTTGAAGCTAAAAAGTTGGCTTTCATAGATCGGGAATTTTTTCTCGCCGATCCAGACTTCGTGGAAGTCCCAACGGCAGGATTGATTTCGAAGGAATATGCGAAAGAACGAGTGAAACTCATTCATCCTACCCACGCAGTCCTAAGCGTAGCACCGGGCGATCCGTGGCAACATCAAAAGGTTCGAAGACAAGCTTCAGCGTCTGATAAGCTCTCTAGCCTTGGCGAACATAGAGAAGATACTACTTGTTTTGCAGTCGTGGATCGCTGGGGCAACGCGGTTTGCCAGTTGCAGAGCCTGCAAAGTCCCTTCGGATCGAGTCTCATCGCCGGCAGTACCGGTATTCTACTGAATAACCGAATGACTTACTGGCATTTGGACGCCAATCATCCCGACTGTCTGCAACCGGGTAAGCGGGTGCGCCATACCATGAACCCGGTCATGATATTCAAGCAAGGAAACGGGCAGCGGCGTTTGATTTTGGTTTGCGGTACGCCTGGAGCGGATACCCAGGTGCAGACCAATTTGCAAGTTATCACCCACGTGTTGGACTTTGGCATGACTGTTGTTGAGGCCGTGGAAGCTCCGCGGTGGCGTCATACACAGAATGCCACGGAGTCGACGGTGCCTCATACGTGCAAGGACGAGCTAATCCTTGAAGGCCGTTTTTCCCAAGAAGTTCGGGACGGCTTGGTGCGTCGCGGCCATGCGCTGAATATCATCGGTGATTGGGAAGCGACTGGCAGCGAGATGATGATCCAGATCGATCCTGAAAGCGGCGCGCTTTTCGGCGCCGCAGATCCTCGGCGCGACGGTTATGCCATCGGTTGGTAGTGCAACTTCAGCTTCGAGTCTAAGGTCGCTTTCAAGGGAAGCTCTGAAAATAAAGCGGCGGCCCGAAGCTATTTGCTTCTAGGCCGCCGCGCTGCGTGCTGTTGAAAAATAGCGTAGGCATCCCCTTTGTTTAGTGGTGCCACCAGTCAAAGCGCCGATCGTCGCGGTGGTACCCGCCGTAGCGATAATCATTGCGATACGAGCCAAAGACCTGCCCCGGACGCCTGGCGATCTCCTGTCTCAGTTCAGGGTGTCCCTTAAGAAAGCGTTCGACTTCAGGGTGACTCTTGAGAAATTTATTGTCATACACTAGTTGGGGGTTCTCCCTTATCTGGGTGGATGCCGTTGGATGGTCCGTCATGAATCCATGGTATTCATCGATTTGATCTTGCAGGCGTCGCTGATCGCTCCATGCGCGGCTTTCGCCGGTGAGAACGAGAAACGCGCCTGCCAGAAAAATCGCTGCGGCATAAACAATTCTGCGATTCAAGGTTTGGGTCTTCATCGTCGTTCCTCCTTTGTTCCGTTAGACGATGACGACCCGTGGATTGTTTAGCCGGCAGCATGCCCGGTTTCAAAGGCAACTCACAAAGCCAGATATTTCAGCTTGTTCCGACCAAAATTACAATTATTACGCGAATAACAGATTGGCCCCGTGCGTGAGCTTTGGGTCAAGTTTGATGGGCTTTCGGAAACTACTGCAAAGGGTAGCCGCATAAGGAGAAGGGCCAAACATTCGTAACCAATTGATCAACGGGCTGTGGACTTCTGTCGGCATGAGAAAGTCTAACGTGTGCGGACCTATTCGGTAACATAAGCCGTTCGCCTGTAGACTTTCGCGCACAATCGGCGTTCCCTCCCGGCCCAGAACTCCAGTGTACCATCGTTGAACCTCCGCGAGCTCTCCCACCGCCACGGTTACGGTCCCGATCCCGGTTGCGCCGTTCTGGTGACTGAAAGTCTGTGGGATTCTTTCTTCTCTCGGCGTTACATCCTGAATCAGAAACGGCGCGACGCCGCGATGGCTGCCCTGAGCCAAGGATAAAAGCCATTTAAGCTCATAGCCATCCGGTCGTGTCCTGGACCAAGGAACGGGATCGTTGATCGCAACGCCGACTTCACGGAGTTTTCGGGTATCGGCTTGAAGATCGTCCGTTTGCATGCAGAAATCCACCAAGCGTTCGCCTTTCTGCAGCGGCTCCCACCAACGATGCTCCGGAGCCGCGCGGTAGAACGCGATGATTTCAATGTAAGAACCGTCGGCAAGAGAAATGAGAGCATTATGGCTGCCTACCGGATGCTTTCCACCAGGAACCACGGTAAAGCCCAGTTGTTCGTAGTCCTTGGCAGCCTGCTCCAGGTTATTGACGACGATAACGATGTGATCGATTCCTTGAAGCATGAGATGCAGCACTGACTTTTATTTGAAAGCCGGGGCAACTTCTTCAAGAAAGCGCTTCAACTGCCCGGTCTGATCCCAGGAGGTCATGCGGAGAGTAATGTGATCCAGTCCCGCCGCGAAATAAGCCTTTAGCTCTTCGATGCACTGCCTTGGGCTCCCTGCCGTCGTGAAACCTTCTACGAATTTCATGCTGAAGTTGGAGGTGTAGTATTTATCGAGAAATGCTTTGCTCTCGTCGAGCGCGGCTTTCCGGTCTTCGTTGATGGTGATGTTGTGATACAGGGCGCTGCCGATCCTTGCCGGATCGCGGCCTTCCTCCCGCGCCATCGCCAGAATGCGCGTCCACTGCGATTTGAATTCCTCCGGAGTCACTTTGTTTGTCATCCATCCGTCGGCGAAGCGCGCGACGCGACGCAGACCTCGCTCGACAGCAGGACTTGGGGCGCTGGCTCCATCTTTCCAGGTGAGTCCGGTGGGGTTGCTGGCTATCCAGATGGGCATGGGATTTTGAACGGGACGCGGTAGGATCGTTACGCCTTCGAATTCATAGAAACGGCCTCTGTGCGATGCTTTTTCCTCATGGAAGAGCTTGCGGAGAATCGTTATTCCTTCCTCGAGTCGAGCGACACGCTCGGTGTCCTTGATGCCCATGACTTTATGCTCCAGCGCCTGGGCGGGACTTTGCTCGTTGGGGCCGCCCAAACACACTGCCAGCCAGGCCCGGCCGCCGGAAATGACGTCCAAGCTCGCCCACTGCTGGGCCAGTAGCGCCGGATGGCGATGCGGGAAAGTAGCCATGCAGCCGACGGCGAGGCGGACTTTTTTGGTGACGGCGGCGAGGGCGGAAAGAAGCGTGATCGATTCCAATCGCGGCTTTGCCAGCAAACTGTCCCCGACCCAGACAGCATCGAAAGCGTCTGAGTCTTCGCCGCGCTTTGCCATATCGAAGAGCTCAGGTACCGTGATCGCCCCGATGATCACGCCACGATTTGCTAGTGTCAGTCCGAAGGTTCCCATGATCGAGTCACTCCCTTCGCGAGTCTATAGCACAGGGCTCGGGGGATGCGAAGCTACGTTGCGTTGATTGACACTATTTTTTATCCGTGGTTGGTTGATGCCTTCTAATACGAGAGATGGTGTGAAAAGTCAGCGTCCGCCTTGGACAATACTCAGGCCGAACGATTAAGTATCGGAAATGACATTCCTTGACCGCTCATGCTGACCTCGTCGAAGCACGAGTAACATCTCTTACATAACCTGATAAGGAGCAAAGTATGGCTGCTAATTTCAGAGGCTATCTCGATACACTGAAGAAAAACGACGAACTGACGGTGATCTCTAAAGCCACGGACCTTCGCGACATCGCCGCGCTGGTGCCGCAATCGGACAAGGCGCTGCTATTTAACAATGTACGCGGCTATTCCATGCCGGTGGCTTCAGGACTACTCCAGTCGCGTAATCGTCTGGCTCTGGGAATGGGCGTTGCCTATGAAAAGATAGAGGCGAAGCTGCGCACGGCAATGGATCATCCTAAAAAGCCCACGCGTGTTACAAAGGCTCCGGTCAAGGAAGTTATTCTCACCAAGAACAAAGTCGATCTATATCAGTTGCCGGTTCCGATCTTCTCCGTGATGGATGGCGGGCCGATGATCACAGCGGGAGTCGTGATCGCCGAAGATCCGGAGTTTGGTATGAACGCAGGCATGTACCGATTGATGCTTAAAGAAAGAAACATTACCGGCATCGACATCGTCACACCCAACAACTTGAGAAAGTTTGCCGAGCGAGCGCTGCAGCAAAAGAAACCGCTACCGATTTCCGTTTCTATCGGCACGCATCCATACGAACTGGTCGCATCGACGTTCAAAGCTAACCTCGGAGTGAACGAGCTCACTTTTGCCGGCGGCCTGCGCAGCCGGCCTCTTGCTTTGGCCGAAGGCGAAACAGTTCCGGTGCCTTGCGTCGCCGATGCGGAGATCGTTCTGGAAGGGGAGATTCTACCGGAGGGTTGGGTTCACCCCGAAGGGCCGTTCTGTGAATTTAACCGCCTCATGGGCGGGATACACATGAATCCTCGTGTTCGCATCAAAGCCATGATGCACCGCAGAGATGCCATCTACTACGCGCTGCACATGCCCTGGGAAAATATTTGGATGAGCGCGCCCATCTACGAAGCAGCGGCATGGCGTGTCCTCCACGAAGCGGGTGTCTTGGCAACCGCGGTCAATATAACTCCGGGCGGCTGCTGCCACTGGCACATCGTCGCGGCGATCAAAAAGCAACCCGGCGACGGCAAGAACGCCATCATGGCGTTGCTATCTATCGCGGACATTAAACATGTGACCATCGTCGATGATGATGTCGATGTCTTCGATCCCACGGATGTGGAATGGGCCGTGGCCACCCGAGTTCAGGCGGATCGCGATGTGGTCATCGTGCCAAACGCTCGCTCAAAACCTTTAGATCCGTCGCTGCCCCCGCCAACAGCCGGCAAGATTCCGACCACCGCGAAGATGGGCATCGACGCCACGATCCCGGAAAACGTGCCGCGCAACCGCTACAACCGCATCGTTTACTTCAATCAGGATAAGGTCCATCTGAAAGATTATCTCAGCGCTGCGCCCGAATCAGAGAAAGCATCGACTAATGGGAAGCCCGGTGAGCCCGTCGATAACATCGCAGATAAGATCTTGGTAGCCCTCGGGAAGTCTCACTGTTTTTTCCCCGATCTCCTGGCGTTATTTCCAAAAGCTGGGTATCGCACGATCGCCACCGCCGTGGGCCAGCTCCATCAACAGGGCAAGATCGTGCAGGATGGTGAGGGGAAGTATCAACTGAAAGAAGGTGCGAGTTAACGCTCACGCTTGAGCCCTTGCCGGAAGACGCAGGAGAAACAAGTCATTTACCAGCGATTATCAGGTGAATCGAAGGGACGCTCAAGCAGGAAGCAGCATTTTATTGTAGAGGACTTTTATTATCCAATCGCTTCACTAGCATCTCGAATAAAATATCCGCCGCCAATTGATTGCCTGAGCGATTCCAATGAGGATCTCTCAATACATAAAGATCCTTCTCCTGGCCCTCTGATCTGAACCGGTCTGTTAAATCTATGTAAGAAATATCCTTTGATTGAAGGAATAACTTTAAGATGTTCTGGGCTAGATCCAGGTCATAATCCTCTATGTGCAATCGGAATCGTTCGACGATCACCTTTAACAGGGTTTTATTGATCTGAAATACGTCGGGATATATAGCGACAATGAATTTGATATTTCGAGATTTCAGAAGAGCGTCCATGTCAGAAATGCTCTGTAAAATGTAATTGATATTCTTCTGAAAGCGTCCTTTTCGCGACGAGTTTATGTTGAAGAACTCCAGGCTCGTTCTCTCTATATCCAAGAAAGTGCCTTCGGACAAAGTTCCTCGCTCTTGTTGACTATGCGACCGGCTGGGTTCGGCCGCTTCCGCTTTTTTCAACTCAGTGAAAATCTTGTACTTTTGTTTTACATAAAGAAGCAAGCGAGAGTGAAAAACAATAGGGTAACCGAGAATGATGCGTTCTCGCCGCTTATCTATGTCGATATATAAATCGTTGACGACGATTCTTTTGCGGTTTGGGTTGCCGTCAATAAAATCATTGCCAACAAAAAATCCTAGAATTACTAGATCAGGATGGTATTGCAGTCCATACTTCTTGAGCATCACCAGCTGTTCCGCAGTCTGCGTCATTGGATAGCCTGCGTTAATGATGTCAATGCGATGATAGCCATAGTGGTTGTCGAGCTGTCGCTCCAGCACAGTCGTGTAGTTACCTTCCCGACCTCCAGCCCAGCCGAAAGAGTCGCCAACCACCAAAATTCTATAGATACCGGGTGTTTTTTGTAGCGGATAGTCATCGTCGTTGAAGCCAAACTTATTCGTGATGGTTCCCTGATCGTCGACGGGGTAATAGGCACGCACCCGGAATCCCAAATCAGGATCGTACTCATAGAAACCTTTAAACAGATAAGGCTCCAGAACTATCATCAAAATCTCTACACAAATCAGAGGTAAAATTAACCACAAGAAAATGCGGAGTGAGAATTGAGATAGTTTCTTGGCTAACATAGATGAACCGAAGCTATCACTTTAAAACATTGCTGCAGCCGCGCCTCGAAAGTCGGTTGGAGGAGGTTGACCTTTCTTCAAGGCTCTTTCTCGGGCTATCTGGTGGTTCATGTCGGCAGGGATGAAGCGGATTTGTTTGCCCAATCTTTTTGCCGCGGTCAACTCGTCTCTGGCCACCTCGCCGCCGCCGATTGCCACTATGAGATCACTGTTTTCAACCATCGCCGTCGAAGTCGGGGAAAGTCGCTTGGTCTGGGGATCGAACCCGCCCCACGTTGCATCTCTTACGAAGAACACAATGTCGACGCATGGGGATAGCTTGACGTTGGTTGCTTTTGCCTGCGTCGAAACTATTCCGGCAGTGGAGAACCCTTTACGCTGCGCGATCTCGTAGACTGCGCCGATACCCTCGGGAGTGGCTCCAATGTTCACAATTGTTTTCTTCGGATCAAACTGGTCGAGAATCTGGGTCGCTTGCTCAAGCATCGAGGCCTTGTTCTCGTACTCGGCGACAGAGTAGCCGAGAAAAGTGAGAACCCTCATCTTCTTGGCTTTGAAGAAGTCGCGGATCTCTT
>WNFS01002679.1_pt1 | contig 13448 bp, 15 predicted proteins | sample 5400141 | NCBI WGS metagenome assembly WNFS01 (sample SAMN13153358, study PRJNA577476) | soil metagenome | isolation source: 60 cm saprolite under Madrone tree | place: USA:California | collected 2016-06-14
GTTTTTGAGGCGGTCATGCCGGGAAGATGAGCGGCGCCGCCGGCTCCGGCGACGATGACTTCGATGCCGCGCTTTTCGGCGTGGGAAGCGTACTTGAAAAGCAAGTCGGGGGTGCGATGCGCGGAAACCACGCGTGTTTCATGTGGAACACCGAGCTCGCCGAGGGTCTTGGAGACGAATTTCATGGTATCCCAGTCGGACCCGGAGCCCATGATGATGCCGACGAGCGGATGAGTGTTCGACGCACCTTCCTTGGTTGCGTGCTTTAGACCTTTGGGCTTCTTCGGCAGCATAACCATCCGTCACGGTAAAGAAAGAATGCCGGCTGCGAAGCCGGCGCCACAAACACTCGATCGAATCCTGAAGGCGACATTCTACCGCCGATATCAAGCGTGGCCATAATCGAAAAGCGAAAGACCGCGGGACTGAAGCTCCGCGCTAAGCGCGACTTCAGCGCGCGGCGACTTGCGCGCGCCGCTTCCAGTAGTGTCGAAGCTGGCCGACCAGATAGAGCGAGCCGGTGACGAAAATGGCGTCTTCAGGCGCGGCGTGCGCTAGGACATGGTCGAGGGCGCGTTCGGCGTCTGGGATCACGGAGTAATGCGCGGCGTGATGACCGGTGATTTCAGCGAGTTGAGTGGCGGAAACGGCGCGCACAGTGGTCGGCGCGGTGAAGATGACTTCGGCAGCGTGCGGGAACAGGAGGCCGGCGACTTCGTCAACGGCTTTGTCGCGAAGGGCGGCATAGATCATCCAGATTTTGCGGCTGGATAAATTCTGTCCGAGGAAATGGGCGAGTTCGCGGGCGGCGCCGGGATTGTGCGCGCCGTCTAGGTAAATGTCAGGAGCGGATTGCAGTTTTTCGAGGCGGCCGGGCCAGATCGTATTGGCAATCCCATCGGTTACGGCGTCAGCGGGGATTCGAAAGCCGCGGTTTTGGAGGAAACGCGCAGCGGTGACGGCGCTCAGGGCATTCTGGAGCTGAAAACGGCCAGGGAGGCTGGGGGTGATTTCGAAAACTTTGTCGGAATCGGCTTCGCGGATCCTCGCGCGGACGCGGCCTTCTTCCATGAATTCACGGTCAACGCGAAACATCTCGGCTGGCTCAATGACAGGAGAACCAAGTTCCGCGGCGCGGGCAAGAATCACTCCGCGAGCTGCGGGGACTTGTTCGGCGAGAACAAGCGGAATTCCGGGCTTAAGGATTCCGGCTTTTTCGGAAGCAATTTCGCGCAAAGAGTGGCCGAGGAAGTTTTCGTGGTCGAAATCGATGCGTGTGATGATGGTAACAACAGGCGAAAGAATGTTAGTGGCATCGAGGCGGCCGCCCAGGCCGACTTCGAACACTCCGAATTCGACGCGCTCGCGGGCGAAATACTCAAAGGCCATGGCCGTGACGCACTCGAAATAAGTGGTGTGAGCGCGAAGTTTGGCGGCGGCGAGGAGTTCCTCGATCAGGAGTTGGATGCGAGTGAAGGTGTCGGCAAAGGCTTCGTCGGGGATCTCCTCGCCGCTGATGCGGATGCGTTCGTTGATTTTTTCGAGGTGAGGCGAGGTATTCAGTCCCGTTCGAAAGCCGGCGTGGCGAAGGATGGATTCAAAGAATGCGGCTGTCGAGCCTTTGCCGTTGGTGCCGGCAATGTGTGCGCTGGGATAGGCGCGGTCGGGGCGGCCGAGGCGCTCGGCGAGGATAGTGATGTTCTCAAGATCGAACTTTGCGGCGGCGGCCTGCGTCGGCGCAGCCAATTCGCGGCCAAGAGAGAGAAGGTAACGGACCGAGGCCTCGTAATCCATCTCAGCTCAAGAGCAAATCGAGAGAGCTCGCGATGAAGGACTTGAGGTCCTTGCGATGGACGACGGCGTCGAGGAAACCATGATCGAGGAGAAATTCAGAACGCTGAAAACCTTCGGGAAGCTTCTGGCGGATGGTTTGCTCGATGACGCGTGGGCCCGCGAAACCGATGAGCGCGCCGGGTTCGCCGATGTTGAGGTCGCCGAGCATGGCGAAGCTGGCGGTGACCCCACCGGTGGTTGGGTCAGTGAGCACGGAAATGTACGGCAGCTTTTCGTCGTCGAGCTTGGCAAGCGCGGCGGAAACTTTGGCGAGCTGCATGAGGCTGATAGTGCCTTCCATCATGCGCGCGCCGCCGGAGCAGGAGACGGCGATGAACGGCTGGCGAGTTTCGATAGCAAGCTCGATGCCGCGAGTGACTTTTTCTCCGACGACCGCGCCCATCGAGCCGCCAATGAAACCGAATTCCATGGCGCACATAACAACGGGCCGGCCGCTGAGCTGGCCTTCGACGGTGATGACCGCGTCATTCATGCCCAGTTTTTTCTTTGCTTCGCGCAGGCGCGTGGCGTACGGCTTGGTGTCCACGAACTTGAGCGGGTCGGTGGAAGTCATTCCCGCGTCGTGCTCGGTCCAACGGCCGTCGAGGAGCATTTCGAGGCGTTGCTTGGCATTCATTTTGAAATGAAACTGGCACTTGGGGCAGACGAAGAGATTGGCTTCGAGGTCCTTGCGAAAGACGATGTTGCGGCAGGACTCGCACTTGACCCACAGGCCTTCAGTGCGCACGCGGCGCTCTTCGGGCGGAGTACTTTGTTCGATCGATTTTTTCTCGCGCTTGAACCAGGCCATGGAAAAGTGAATAGTCGAAAGTTTAAAGTTGAAAGCCCGCGGGCCCTGCAATCGCAGCGCTAATAGTCGATTCCCCGCTGAGCCAGTATACCCTTGGTGTAGGGGTGTTTCACCTCGCGCATCTCGGTGACCAGGTCAGCAAGCTCAACAAGCTTGGGATGAGCATTGCGCCCGGTGCAGATAACGTGGACGCGTTCGGGGCGGTTCCTCAGTGCTTCAACGACTTCGTCGGCGTCCAGCATTTTGTAGCTGATGGTGTAGTTGATTTCGTCGAGGACGACAAGGTCGTACTTGCCGCTGTAGATGGCGTCGCGGCCGGCTTGCCAGCATTCCTCAGCGAGCTTGATGTCTTCAGGGTCAGTTTCGGCGCCGCCGATTTTAACGAAACCGCGGCCCATGGGCCGGATTTCAAACTTGTCGTCGCCGAGCATTTTGGCGGCGTCAAGCTCGCCGTAGTGCCATGAACCCTTGATGAACTGCACCATCAGCACGCGCAAGCCTTGGCCGACGGCGCGGAAGGCAGTGCCAAGAGCGCAAGTGGTCTTACCCTTGCCTGGCCCGGTGTAAACGATAAGGAGTCCTTTTTCTTCCGGCATGATCTGGCGGCTCGCTGAATCCTCTCAGGGGGTTGCGAAAAGATTAGAGTTTGCGAAGTCATAGGCAAAAGGTCAAGTTCGTACGGAAATAGTCCGCGACCCGTGCCTTGCGAGTCCGGCGATCAAGCGAGCTGGAGGCGTTTAACAAGTTCGGCAACGATGCGGGCGATGCGCTCCTGCGTCGCTTGAGGAAGTGAGGTTCCCGGCTTGGCGTGGGGATCTTGGAGAACGATCCACAAGCCGGGGCGGTAGCTCTCATCGCTACCCGGGCAGATGGCTCCAGTGAGCTGCGTCAATTCGAAAGGGAGCGGGGCCGAGTGCGTGAAATCGAGATTGGCGTGCTCCGGAGAGTTCGCCTGGTAGGGAGGATGGGCGAGGAGATCCATGAGGACGCCGCGAGCGTCATCAACGAGGTCGCGGAAACCTTGCGAGACGAGGACAGCGTCCACATCGCGTGGCGTAGGCTGCTCGAGTTGGAGAAGATCGTAATCGGGAAGAGGATTCTCGAGTGGGATTTCGATGGTAGCGGAGGGCCGATTCGCGTCGGGTGAAATGTGGACGGACATGGTGCTCCTAGTTTGCACGAGGCGCGCTATTTCGGATAGGGGCTGCCGGAGAGGATGGCGAAGGCGCGGTAGAGCTGCTCCGCGAGCATCACGCGGGCGAGTTCGTGAGATAGCGTCATGGGACTGAGCGAGAGTTTTTGAGCGAAGCGCTCGCGCACAGATTCGGGGAACCCACCGGCATCTCCGCAGATGAATACAAGTTCGCGAGTGCCGTGGTCGCGGAGCTCACCGAGCCATTTAGCGAGCGCGTTCGAATCGATCGATCTGCCACCAGCATCGAGAAGAATGGCGGTTGCGGAACGGTCGGCCTCCAGTTTCTTGAGGGCTGTCTCGGCGTCGCGAACCTCGGTAATTTCGATCGGGCATGAGCGGCTTATACGCCTCACATAGTCTTCGAAGATCGCGCGCATTTCAGGCCGGCGGGTTTTGCCGAGCATGAGTAGACGGAGTTTCATTTGAGGCCGTACTTCTTGCGCTTTTCGAGAAGGGTTTTGCGGCTGATGCCGAGCGCTTCGGCCGAGCGGCTGATCTGGTAATGCGTGGCTTCGAGAGTTGCGGCGATGACTTCGCGCTCGACTTCCTCGAGCGAGCGGAAGCCGGCAGCCGGGCTCGCAGCGCCAGGCGCGGCAGCGCGTACACTTTCCGGAAAATTCTCGGGCTCGAGGAGATCGCTGTTGCCAGCCGTTGCACTGTTGCCCGAACCCGAGAAAACCACCGCGCGCTCGAGCGCGTTACGGAGTTCACGGACATTTCCGGGCCAAGAGTAGGCCGCGAGCATGCGGCGCGCCGAATCGCTCAGTTGCGTGTGTGGGCGGTTGTGGATGGGGCGAATAGCCGCGAGCAGATGATCGGCGAGAGGCAGGATATCGGCGCGGCGCTCGCGAAGCGGCGGAACGGCGAGACCGAGAACGTTGAGCCGGAAATAAAGATCTTCGCGAAAGCTGCCGGACTTCACAGCGGCGGGAAGATCCACATTGGTGAGGGCAATCAGGCGCGCTTCGATGTGCAGGGCTTCGGTACCGCCAAGGCGTTCGAACGTACGCTCCTGCAAGACTCGAAGAAGTTTTCCTTGCGCTCCGGGCGAGAGTGCGGCGACTTCATCGAGAACGATGGTGCCGTTGCCCCCGAGCTCGAAGCGGCCGAGTTTGCGTTCGACTGCTCCGGTAAAAGCGCCGCGTTCGTGGCCGAAGAGTTCGCTTTCGACGAGCTGCGGAGGAAGGCTGGCGCAATCAATCTTCAGGAACGGCGCGTCGCGGCGCGGGCCGAGTTCATGAACCAGGCGCGCGAGGTGGTCCTTGCCGCTGCCACTTTCGCCGGTGATGAGCAAGGTGGCAGGAGCGGCCGCGACTTTTTGAGCGAGCTCAAGAAGGTGGACAGATGCGGTGTCATACGCGATCCAGGGAAGGCGATCGGAGATAGACATGCACCCATTGTAAGCATAGGAGGCGCGGGCGGGAGCTACGGTGCGCGGCCTATTGCGCTAACCGAAACGGCTGGATATCAGCCTCTCATACCGCGCGAGGCGACTGGTGACGCGTCTGACGCATGAGACGGCCTGAATTGAGCCCAATTTGAATCACAGAAATGATGATGTCATCCAGATCCTGAAATAGACAGCCTTGTTGACAATTTGAATCGTGTGATTACTGGCTGGCGCGAACTAGAGGTCGTTGGAGGCGCGGCTGTCGGACGAAAACGAGCCGGTACGGATCGCTTCCTGGGCGTCGGGGATCTCGAGTTTGGGGGCCATGCGCCAGAGGCGTTCGAGATCGTAGTAACGGCGGGCTTGCTCGCTGAAAACGTGCACGACAAAGCCGCCGAAATCGAGCAGCGCCCATTCGGCGGAGCGATGCCCCTCGCGATGCTCAGGCGAGCGGCCGAGACTCTTATGGAGTTGCTCCTCGATTTCGGTGCAGATGGCCTGGACCTGCGGCGTGCTGAAGCCGGTGCAAACCACAAAATAATCGGTGAAAGCGCTTGCGGCCGTGAGGTCCAGCACAGTAATGCCCGCGGCTTTCTTTTCTTGTGCGGCTTCAACGGCGAGGCGGACGCCTTGGGGCAAGGATTCGAACTTCATTTAAGATTCCGATATAGGCCCTGCTTGAGAATGTATTCCTCGACGCGCGCGGAAACAAGCCCATGGATGGACTGGCCTCGGTGCGCTTGCCGGCGAACTTCGGTAGCGGAAACATCGCTGGAAACATTTTCAAGCAGATAAATCGTTGTTTTGTGAAGTTGCGCGACGACTTGCGACGGGGGCTCGGCCTCTTTTTTTGCGTCCGGCCGCGCTATCGCGTCCGGTGGAATAACGAGCCGGAGCGCTTCCGGGCGAATGCCTGGGCGGTTGGCGATGATGAAATCGCAAAGTGTAAGGAGCGTTTCATACTCCTTCCACATGGGAATATCCAGGAACGCGTCGGCGCCAATGATGAAAAAAAGCCGATCGCCGTGATAAACGTGGCGGAAATAGCGCACGGTGTCCACCGAATAATGGAGTTGCGTGCCGCTGAAATCCTCGCCGGCCTCGGCAAGCGAGGGAACGAAGTGCGGATGCTCGGTGCAAGCGAGCGAGACCATGGCAAAGCGATGTGGAAATGGCGCGAGGTGCTGCTTCAGCTTGTGCGGCGGCCGACTCGCGGGAATGAAGTGAATCTCGTCGAAATTGAAGCGACGGTCGGCGGCGCGGGCCACGGAAAGATGGCCGTTGTGGATGGGGTCAAAGGAACCGCCGAAAATCGCGATGCCGCGAGGATGATGTTTTGCGCCGGTGCGGTGCGCTTGCGCGGTGGTCAATGACTCTCCCAAGAAAGTGGCGGCAGCCCGTATGGAATCCAGACCGCGGGCGATATAGGTAATTCTCTCACGAATCTTGTTCTTTGTTCGTGGCGACAGCGGAGCGGTCAACAGCCGCCGATGATGGGTGTTCACTCTCGTCCTCGGAAGCCAGCGTGTCCACAGAGGAATCGTGGGCAGGACGCGGAATTTTGTCCAGTGCATCGGCGATGGAACGAACCAGATCCTTCACGCCGTCACCGGCGACGGCCGAGATGGAGTGGAATTCAAGATGGCGACGCTTGCAGAAATCGCGAAGAGCTTCGAGCCGCGTGGTATCAGTTGTCGCGTCCAGCTTGGTGGCAACGACAATCATCGGTCTTTCGATGAGCGAAGCGCTAAAGGCTTCCAGCTCGCCGTTGATGATTTCGAACGAATGGACGGGATCATCGGCGTTGGAGTCGCTCGTATCGATCAGATGAACAAGCAGCCTCGTGCGTTCGACGTGGCGTAGGAAACGAATGCCGAGGCCCGCACCCAAATGCGCGCCTTCAATGAGGCCGGGCAGATCGGCTACAACAAAAGTCCGGCCAAGCTCGGTGCCGTGACCACCGGTGCCGCCGTCAGCATTGACAACGCCGAGATTGGGCTCCAGCGTGGTGAATGGATAGTTGGCAATTTTGGGACGCGCGGCGGAAATCACGGAAATCAAAGTGGATTTGCCCGCGTTGGGGTAGCCGACCAGCCCGACATCCGCCAAGAGTTTCAGTTCGAAGCGAAGATGGCGCTCTTCACCGGGGAATCCGTCCTCATGTTCGCGCGGGGCCTGATGCCAGGGCTTGGCAAAGTGTTGATTGCCGCGTCCGCCGCGTCCGCCGTGGGCGATGAGGACGCGCTGGCCCGCCGTGGCGAGGTCAGCGATGGTAGCGCCTTGATCGTCAAACACCAGCGTGCCGACAGGAACTTGCAGAATCATGTCCTGTCCGGAGTGGCCGGTGCAGTTGGAGCCTTCGCCGTGGCGGCCGCGATCGGCCTTGAATTCGCGGTTGTAGCGGTAGCGCAGCAGCGTGTTGTCGTTTGGATTGGCTTCCAAGTAGATGTTGCCGCCATGGCCGCCGTCGCCTCCGGAGGGGCCGCCGCGCGGAACATATTTCTCGCGCCGAAAGGCCACGCAGCCGTTACCGCCATCGCCGGCCTTCACGAATATTTTGGCTTCATCAACGAACATTGGAATCAAACTCCATGAAAAGATAGCATAAGCGAAGCATCTCGACCTGAAATCGCCTAACGGGGGGCCGCAATACAATGCTCCGCCTGCTGAAACGCATTGCTCTTCTACTGTTCGCGCTCGTAGCGGTGCTTGCGGCCGCGTCGTACGTGCTCTACTTCCGGCGAACCCCGTTACCGGCCGCCGCGCCTCACGCGCGCGTCGTGCCGGTGATTTCCAGCATCAGCGGGATTTCGGCCTGCTGGGTCGAAACCGCGAAGACTTTCAGCAACTTTTCGTTCGGCTCTACTGCCGGGAGCGTCCTCGTAAAGCACCCTGCTGGCGACCTGCTGATCGACACCGGAAACTCCAGCCGCTTCGACCAGGAAATTTCTGGGTTCCCGTTTGCGACGTGGCTCAAGCTCAAATCCCTCGCCGGTCAGCTCAAGCCGAAAGTGCCGCTTCCGGATTTGTTGCGCGGCCTCGGCGAAGATCCGGCCAAGTTGCGCTGGGCGATCCTTTCGCATGCGCACTTGGACCATGCGGGCGGCTTGATGGATCTTCCGCCTCTGCCCGTGCTGCTTACACGCGAGGAGTTGCAATTTGCAACCAACCCGCGGGTTCAGGCCAGGGGTTATGTAATTGCCGCGCACACCCAAAAGTTTCCACTGGTTGCCGCTCCGACTTTGCGATTCGAATCGACGCCTTATGAGACGTTCGACGAAAGCGCCGATCTTTACAGAGACGGCGCGGTGGTCGTCGTCCCCTTGCGTGGCCATACTCCCGGAAGCGTCGGCATTTTTGTGAACCTCTCGCGCACGCGGCGCCTTTTTTATGTTGGCGACGCCGTTGATGACGAACGCGGTTTCCAGGAGCGCAGCGGCAAATCACTCATTCTGCGCGATTCTGATAATGACGAGGCTCTTGCAAACCAGGTCGTCGGCAAGCTCAGCGAGCTTCACGAAAAAGTGTCGGAACTTGCCATTATTCCCGCTCACGGACGGAGTGCGTACAAGAAATTCTTCGCAGACGGCCCACTGACCTGCGTTTCGGGCCAATAGCAGCGCTGAAAAGAAAAACGCGGTCCAATGGAGCCGGACCGCGGAAGCGAAGAAGGGCTGGCTAAATCCCCTGCAAAATGCAGCTCCAGGGTGCCCCGCTAGTTTGCGGCGGACTTGGCTTGCTCGGCTGGCTTAACGCTAATAAAGCGGCCGTGACGGCCCTTGTCTTCGAACTTCACGAAACCGGTCACGAGCGCGAACAGCGTGTCGTCCTTGCCTTGACCGACGTTTTCTCCCGCCTGGTGCTTGGTGCCGCGCTGGCGCACCAGAATCGTGCCCGCATTGACGAGTTGCCCGCCGAAACGCTTCACGCCCAGCCTTTGACCGTGCGAATCGCGGCCGTTTGTCGAGGAGCCGCCGCCCTTCTTATGTGCCATGACGTAATCCTTTTTGAGAAAAAGCGCCGGGTTGCAACCGGCGGAAAGTGAAGATTCTTACAGCTTAATATCGCTGACCTGCACAGCTGTGTAGTTCTGCCGGTGTCCGCGAGAAATCTTGTACTGATTGCCCTTCTTGAACTTGAGCACGGTGAGCTTCTTGCCGCGGCCCTGCGAGACGATCTTGCCGCTCACCGAAGCTTTACCGGCATCGGCACCCAATACCACCTTCTTGTCGTCCGTGTGGACGGCCAAGACCGAGCCAAAACTCACTTTTTCCCCTACCTTGCCATCAACCCGCTCAATGCGGATGGTGTCGCCGGGCGCGACGCGATACTGCTTTCCCCCGGTCTGAATAACGGCGTACATCTGCCCTCCAAGCGCTAAAGACAAACCCTAATTATAGAGGCTCTTCGGTCAAATCGTCAACGAACGAAATCGCAATTGAAATGCGCATTGCTACGTCGAGTTCTGAGCGTTACGCGACGATGGAGATCATGCCGAGGACGTGAAGCCCCAGTCCAGCTTCGCCAGTTACCTTCACTTGAGTGAGAGCAGACTCACGGCTGATGCCCTTGGTGAAGATGCGCCAGGCGATTTCCTGGGGGATGATCGTCTCGGAGGCTTTCTCGCCGAATGGCTTTTTGATGAGTTGCCACGTTTCTTCAGCGCGATAAAGATACCAGCTGCCGCCGCTCTCTCCCGAAATAGTGATCTGGGCGTAAGTTCCTGGCTTTCCAGAGATGCCGCGATACGCGAACGGAAGGGCGCGCAAAAAACAATCCAGAACAGGGAAGTACAGTTCGCGCGTCATGATGCCCGGTTTTTCCACAGCAAACCGAATCTGCTGCTGGTGGTGCCAGCGCTCGGTGAATTCCCGCGCCGTGTCGAACCAGTTGGCAGATTTTTCTTCGCCTGCCCAGCTCACTCCGTAGTGAGCTATCGCATACGGATCCCGGGAAGCGTGGAACTCCCCCAGGGATTTAGAGGCTACTTCAACTAGTCTAATTAAGACTACTGGGCTCAACCGGCGATATACCGTCACGCCCTCGTGATTCAAGCGGTTGATGAAGGCCGCCAAATCAGCGGAAGAGTGGATTGCCGGGCTCTCCGCCACATACCCGTCTCGGCCGATGGAAACTCCACGGAGCGCCGTATCCAGAAGATGGGCGGCCACGTCCTTCACTTTCCAGCGCGGCGAAACAGTCTGTTTTTCCCAATCTTCCGGAGCGAGTGAGCGCAGCAAGTCGAGAAGCATGCCGTCCAGCTTCGGAAACAGATCGGCAGTTAAGATTGGTTTGAGTAGCTCAATTCCTGCATTCATCGTGCGTACCAACACAGAAAGAATCCTCACATTACGGGTGCCGAAATGCAATCACGATTCGGCTTAGGTTCAATTGAATCAATAGGATGCCGTCCTAAAAGGATACTTGTCTGCACGCCTGAGCTTGCGCAATATCCTTGTGCACAGTTCCCAAAGATCCGGACTACAACTATTTCGCCCGTCAAGGGTTTAGTGAAATGGGTGTCCTAGGCGAAACCTAAGGCATCTAACGTGGTAGTTAAGGTTTTGTAGCTGTAGCAATGGACTTCAGAAGGGGTCCAAACATGCGTTATCTAAGAGTTCTTGCATTGCTCGGCGTCACTTTAGGCACGGCATCGTTCGCAAACGCACAAAGAGTGGTCGTGGGCGTTGGAGTTGGCCCGGGGTACGGATATGTTGGCCCGGCTCCTGTTTGCTCCTATGGCTACTATGATTATTCCCCATACGCTTGCGCGCCTTACGGTTACTACGGTCCGGATTGGTTCGTAGACGGCGTCTTCATCGGGGCTGGCCCTTGGTTCCATGGATTCTATGGTCGTGGATTTTATGGCCGGGGCTATTACGGCCGCGGCTTCTATGGCCGTGGTTACTACGGTAGGGGCTTTTACGGTCGTGGTGACGGCTTTCGCGGCCGCGGATCTGTACATGAAGGTTTCCGAGGTGACGGTGGCTTCCACGGTGGTGGCGGCTTTCGTGGTGACAGTGGTTTCCATGGGGGCGGTGGCGGATTTCATGGAGGCGGCGGGTTTCACGGAGGCGGTGGTGGATTCCATGGCGGTGGTGGAGGCCACGGAGGCGGGCACCACTAACTTCCAGGAATCCTAGAACTGAATTCAAGAACGGCTGGCAGCTTCGCTGCCAGCCGTTTTCATTTTCGATTTCCCACAAAGCAGATTTTCTAGGCGCAGACGCCTTCGTCCGTAGGCTGAGGGAATTGCTGCGAAAACCAGAACGAATACTGCGTCGCGCCGTGCGTTTGGTAATGTTCCAGCCGCTCGCGGCCTTCGGCCACGGTGGGAACATGGCCAACCGGAATCCACCACAAACAGTACGTGGGCTTCTCCGCCTTCTCGAACCACTTGGCCCGGTCGCGAAAAACTTTCATATGATTTGATTTGTAGGCAAACTCGCGCAAAGCCTCTACAGACTCCCAGACGGACATATTCACGATCACAAAAGGGTCGTCATTGTACGCAATGTCCGTGGCGTTTCCGGATTCCGACTGCAGCCGCCAGACAAATCCCGAAGCGCTATCCGCGAGCGCATTGATGGGCCCCAGTTGCGCGACGAATTTGGCGATCTTGGGATCGTCAAGCGGCGCGACCAGACGTCCGATATTAATTTGCGCGAGATGATAGTTCATTGGCGGACTCCAGCGACCTCTTCTCAAAGACGCCCTAGAAATCGAAACGGTAGCCGAGAATCATCTTGGCAAGCAAGTGATCCGTGGCACGCGTCACGCCCACGCCCACCCCAAAATTGACTTCCCACTTGGGCGAGAGATTCAAATCAATGGCGGGGAGGATTTGCTGTTGCTGCTGGTTGATGGGGTCGAAGCCCGTGATTGGACCCAGCGAGCCGTAATACTCGATGCCTCCCGCGATTTTCTTCGTAAAGTCATAGCTGAACTTGAAGTTGGGCGAGAACACGAGCCCCTGATTCACGCCCGGCCCATGAAACGACCGGTCAAACGTGGGATTGAAGGAAAGATACCAGCGGCCGAGCTGCTTATCCACGATCGGGCGAATTTCCCATGTCCATGTATCCGCCGAATAGCGCCGGCTCTGCCAGCCAATTTCGTTAGAGAGGCTGACGCCGACCGGCCAGTGCCACTTCGGCGGCACGCGCACGCGGGGCCGGATGTGGCTGCCGACGTAGTCCCAGCCCTGACCACTCTTCGCGGAAGTGAAAATATAAAAACCTGTCTCGAACCAGTCAGTAAAGCCGTGGGTGATCTCAATGGTTTCGTGCAACTGGTGATTCGTGGGCAGGGTGCCGTCATCAGTGGATTTGGAGCCCTGAAACGTGAAATTGGAATGGAGTTCGACCATCGTGTGGCGAGGTTCGACGGTTTCGTAGGGATATACCTGGATTTCGTAGTTTCCCTGCGCGTTTGTGCGCGGCGGCAAGAACGTGCACGCAAGCACACAAAACGAGATCGAAATTGCAGTCCGTAATCTCATGTTCAGTATTCAACGGCTCCCAAGCGTGACGCAGCCCCGCCGCCCGACAAATCAAAATAGATGCAGGAATCAGGCGTGCGGATGCGCCTTGTCGTAAATGTCCATCAACTGGCGAATGGAGGCGTGAGTGTATTTTTGCGTTGTGGAGAGCGATTGGTGGCCGAGTAGTTCCTGAATGGCACGAAGGTCGGCGCCATCGGCAAGCAGATGCGTGGCGAACGCGTGGCGCAGCGAATGGGGATGCAGGTCCCAGTTGACGTTGGCGATCCGAACGTATTTTTTGACAATACGCCCGACCGAGCGCTGCGAGAGCCGCCGCCCGGTATAATTGAGGAAGATCGCTTCAGCGTGCGGGCCTCGCCCGCTGCTCCCCCGATCCGTTTGTTCCAAGAGCTGCTCGCGCACCGGCCAGTATTTTTCAAGGGCTTCCTGGGCCTTGGCCCCGTAGGGAACGATGCGTTCCTTGCTGCCTTTGCCTCGGACGCGGAGAATGCGTTCTTTTTGCTCCATGTCGGCAAGATTGAGGCCGGTGAGTTCGCTGACGCGCAGTCCAGCGGCATAAAGAAGTTCGAGGAGCGCCCGGTCGCGGCGAAGCAGCAAGCCTTCTCCGGCTCTCCCTTGCTTGCCTGGCAGATTCGTGGCGGACGCGGGTGCCATCCATTTTTTGGAACTCGCTCTGCCAGGAGTCGCTTGTCCGATCCCGCCAAGCTGATTGAGA
>WNFS01002683.1_pt1 | contig 13440 bp, 12 predicted proteins | sample 5400141 | NCBI WGS metagenome assembly WNFS01 (sample SAMN13153358, study PRJNA577476) | soil metagenome | isolation source: 60 cm saprolite under Madrone tree | place: USA:California | collected 2016-06-14
CTTCTCTTCGAGTACCGGGCATTCGTCTACCCGGCCGCCGACTACCCCCTTTACAGGCCGGTGATGATGGCGTGGCCACCGGAAGGTAGCCGGCACGACTGGCTCGCGGCCAACCGGCTGTTTCGTGACTACGTCATGGCCGGGTTGAAGGCTCGTGGCCCGCTGCGCTCACGGGGACTCGAAGATCGCGCGCAGGTCGCTTGGCATTCCAGTGGCTGGACGCACGAACACAACGTGAGTCAGATGCTCGAATTTCTGTGGGCACGCGGCGACGTTGCGGTCACAAGACGCGAGGGCAACGAGCGAATCTGGGACCTGGCTTCGCGCGTCCTGCCAAATGAAATGCCAGAGATGCCGGCAGCTGAGGCCAAGCGAATCCTCGCCGAGCGCAGGCTGCGCTCGTTGGGGATCGCTCGACCAAAGTCGGTCGGCGCCATCGGGACACAGGTGGAGGTCGAGGGCGTGAAGGGTCCCTGGGTCGCCGATGCTGAGCTGCTCGAGCGGCCGTTCGAGGGCCGCACTGCCTTGCTCTCACCGTTCGATCGACTTGTTTATGACCGCGAGCGCACGCTCGCACTGTTCGGCTTCGATTACAAGCTCGAGATCTACGTCCCGAAGGCCAAGCGAAAGTGGGGCTACTACGTGCTGCCGGTGCTGCACGGCGATCGGCTGGTGGCGAAGGCCGACGTCAAGACGGACCGAAAGGAAGGCGTGCTCACAGTACCGGCACTGCACATGGAGGACGGTGCTGCGGCCGCAGACGTTGACGCGAGCCGCTCCGAGTTACAAGCGCTCGCCGAATGGCTGAAACTCGACAAGCTGAAAATCAAACGGACGATCAAAGGCCACTAAAGGAGTGACGCGTGTCAATTTCCTTCGATCGGGCGGCCGCGTTCTATGACGAGACACGAGGTGGCGAGCAGCGCGGGAGGCTGTGCGCTCAGGCGATAGAGCCTCGGTTTGCGTCATCAGGTCTCACGCTTGAGATTGGCGTCGGCACGGGACTTGTAGGGGCAGCGCTGCAGGCCGGCGGGCGCCGTCTGGCAGGAGTCGATATCTCGGTCCAGATGCTGCAGCGCGCCCGGAGTCGCAAGCTCGCGGTGGCCCACGCGGACGCCCTCGCACTGCCATTCGCGTCTGGCTCCGTGGACGACGCTTACTCGGTCTGGTTGCTGCATCTGGTCGCCGATCAAGCGGCAGTCCTTCGCGAAGTAATGCGCGTCCTCCGCCCGGGCGGTCGATACATCATCGAGCTGACTTCGATTTACGACCGCGAGCACGACGACATCGCACTCATCCTCCGGGAGATGGACCGGCAGCTCCGCGGCGGGCTGCCACCCCGGGACGATCCAAAACTTATCGTGCCGCTCGCCGAGGAAGCCGGGTTTCGCCTCGTCGAGGTGGTTCAGCGCACGACCGACGTCTACTGGGAATCTCCCGTCGATGCCGCTGCAGGCATCGAAGGGCGAAGCTTTTCCAAGCTCTGGGATCTCGACGCGCACGGGTGGCAAACCAAAGTGGAGCCGGCGCTGGCCGCCTTACGCGCGCTACCGGAGCCCGACCGACAGCGCGAGCGCCGGGCGGTTCACGACATCATCGTGCTTGAGAAATTGCCGCTACGAAACGGATGAGTAGCGGGCACCTGACGGACCTTCAAAACCGCCGAGCGACCGAATGCCGGCTAACGCCCGACCGCGCACTGATGACCCTCGACGATGCTCAAGCTTTCGTATCTAATCGAGGCCTGCTTACGCGCACGCCAGACTGCGCTTTGCCAAGCTTGTTCGGCGCGTGCCACGAAGAACCAGCTCGAGCTGGCGGGCAAGGGTTCGCACTGTGGCCGAAAACGAAATGGATCTGGTCTTTCCAACTGGTCCAGCGACCAGGGATTCTGCTCACAAAGCTGCATCGAGGCAAATCGCTTTATCTCTCGCCTGAGGCAGCTCGCCTCATCGATCCGATCGTCCGTCATGAGATTGCCGCCGCAACGGGCGATGAGGCCACCTTGCTAGATCACCTGGCTGAGCACGGTGAGTCGACGAGTCAGGACATTGGGCTCGAGCTCGGATGGGATCGGCGAAGGCTGAAGACCACCCGAGCCCGCCTGGAGCGTGTAGGCGCGCTTGTGAATGACGGGCTCGTCTTTGACGACGAAACGACCTGGCACTTCGCGCCGCTACGGCGTTGGGACGCCGCGACCGAAGCGGCCAAAGCCGAAGGGGACCCTTATGCGGCACTCTTGCTCGTCGCTGTGCGGGCTGCCGTCGTCACTCCGGAATCGGACATACGCGGCTGGTTTAGCTGGCCGATTCCCGCCGACACGGTGGATGCCATGGTCCGGTCTGGACGCCTTATGCGCCCGGCTCCAGGCTGGATCGCGAGCGCAGATTCGAGCGCTGGCGGAGGGACAGGGATTCCCTCCGTACGTCAATCCATGACGGATATCGGCTGATCGTCGACTAAGTGGGGCTGCCTTCACGGCCGCGAACTTCGTAGCGGAGGAGGGCATTTTCCGAATCCTCCCATCTGCGGATGTCGATGAGCCGAAGCGCCACGTCCGGTTTGCCCACAAAGGCTGGGACCCCTTCACCTAAGAGGAGGTTGCCAATCATCAGATGGATCTCATCAATCAGATGATGTGCCAGCAGATCGTTCCAGAGCGTCCTGCTGCCTGTGATCAAAATATCTTTGCCGGTTTGGCGTTTGAGTTCGGCAATCTGCTGGTACGCGTCTGCACGCCTGATGATGCGGACGTCGGGCCAGGTTCCCGTCAGCGTGTCTGAGACGACGATGGTGTTGACAGATTGGCCCGCCTTTGACAACTCCCTCTGTTCAGGCGTCCACTGTTCAGAGTCGAGATTCTCAGCCACCTTCGGCCAGAAACTTTGGAACAGCTCGAAGGACACCCGGCCCACAAGATGCACGTCGGCTGCACGCAACAGTTCGGCGTTATAGGTATCGAAGACGTTGCCCATCATTGGGAACATGATCGAAACATCGTTGCCTGGCCCTGTGTGATATCCATCGAGCGAGATGACGTTGTAAACAATTACTTTGCGCATGACCATTCTCCGTGTGTCCGTTGATGGCGGTATTGCCCCGCGGCGTGGGTAGAGGAGCGGAGGGGCAGGGATTTGAACCCTGGATAGGCTTGCACCTATAACAGTTTTCAAGACTGTCGCCATCAACCGGACTCGGCCACCCCTCCCAGGGCACCACGGATTCTAGGAGGCGCCTCTAAATCAGCGCGCGCCGATGACTTCCAGGCCGCCCATGTACGGCCGCAGCACCTCCGGAACGGTAACGGTCCCATCCGCCCGCTGATATGTCTCGATGATCGCGTCGATTGTTCTCGTCAGCGCCAACCCGCTGCCGTTGATCGTGTGCACGAAGCGCGGCGAGGCGCCGCGAGCCGGCCTGTATCGCATGTTCGCCCGCATTGCCTGGAAATCAGCGAACACCGAGCACGAGGACACCTCGAGGTATCGTCCCAACCCCGGGCTCCACGCATTGAGGTCGTACTTCTTGTACTGCGCGAACCCCATGTCGCCCGTGCACATCACCATCACCTGGTAGTGCAGGCCGAGGCGCTGCAGGATGTCCTCTGCGTCCGCTGTCAGCTTCTCGAACTCGTCCATCGATGCTTCGGCGGTCGTGAGCTTGACCATCTCGACTTTCGAGAACTGGTGGAGGCGAATGAACCCTCGCGTGTCCTTTCCCGCCGCCCCGGCCTCAGAGCGGAAGCATGGCGTGTACGCGGTGTACTTCAGCGGCAGGCGATCGCCGTCGAGGATCTCCTCGCGGTGGAGGTTGGTGAGCGGGACCTCCGACGTCGGCACCAGCCACAGGTCCTGGCCTTCAACTTTGAATGCGTCGGCCCCGAACTTGGGCAGGTTGGCGGTCCCCGTCATCGAGGCGCTGTTCACCAGCATCGGCGGCCACACCTCCGTGTAGCCGTGCTCGCGCGTGTGCACGTCGAGCATGAACTGCGCCAGCGCCCGTTCCAAGCGTGCACCCTCGCCGATCAGGAACGCGAATCGGGACCCCGCGACTCGCGCCGCGCGCTCGAAGTCCATGATGCCGAGCGCCTCTCCGAGGTCGTAGTGGGTGCGCGGGGCGAAACCGAGATCGGCCTTCGATCCCCAGTCGCGCAAGACGACGTTGTCGTGCTCGCCGTCGCCCACCGGCACCGACTCGTGAAACAGGTTGGGGACGCGCAGCAGGAGGTCGTCGAGCTCCGCGCGCAATCCATCAGCTTCAGCAGTCAGTGACTTGACGTGATCGGACATGTCTTTCAACTTGACGCGATCACCGTCGTCCTTCGTTTGGGCGAACTGACGCGAAAGGATCTTCTGTCCCGCGCGCAGGTTCTCGGCTTGCATCAGCTTCTCTCGCCAGCGCTCGTCGAGGGCGAGGATCTCGTCGATCGGCGCCGGCTCGCCCTTCAGCCGTGCAGCGCGGCGCACGCGTTCCGGGTCCTTGCGGATCAGCTCCAGAGGCAGCAAAACTAGGACTCAGCCTTCATCACTGGGAACAGGATCACATCGCGGATCGACGGCTGATTGGTGAGCAACATGATGAGCCTGTCGATGCCGACGCCTAATCCGCCACAGGGCGGCAGCCCATACTCGACTGCTCGCAGGAAATCCTCATCCATCGGGTGCGCTTCGACGTCGCCCGCCGCTCTCTGCGCCGCCTGCGCCTCGAATCGCTGCCGCTGGTCGATCGGGTCCGTCAGCTCGGTAAACGCATTCGCGTACTCGCGTCCCAGGATGATCAGCTCGAATCGCTCGACGAATCGCGGGTCGTCATCGCGCGGCCGCGCCAGCGGCGAGATCTCGATCGGGTAGTCGGTGACGAACGTCGGCTCGCGAAGCTTGGGTTGAACGTGTTCTTCGAAAAGATCGTTGAGCTCCTTGCCGACCACTTGCCGGCCTGTGTGCTCCAACACCAGGTCGGCCATGCGCTCGCGGCGTAGCGGCGGCGTGAGATCGATCTCCTCGCCCTGATATGTGATTTTCGACGTGCGCCCGGCGGCCGCGGTCGCGGTGACCATCATGTCCTCTACCAGCCTCATGACGTCGTTGTAGTCGGCATATGCCTCGTAGCACTCCAGCATCGTGAACTCGGGGTTGTGCCGCGGCGACAGTCCTTCGTTGCGAAAGACCCGGCCAATCTCGTACACCCGCTCGAGACCGCCAACGAGCAATCGCTTCAGGTGCAGCTCCAAAGCGATGCGAAGGTACAGGTCGCGATCGAGCGCTTCGTGATGGGTGATGAACGGCCGGGCATGACCCCCGCCAGGCACCTCTTGCAGCATCGGGGTCTCGACTTCGAGAAACCCTCGCCCGTCCAGCAGGCCGCGCAGCGAAGCAATAATCTTCGTTCGAGCCCGGAACACATCGCGTACTTCCGGATTCGCAATCAGGTCCACGTACCGCTGCCGGTACCGGATCTCGACGTCTTTCAACCCGTGCCACTTCTCGGGCAGTGGGCGCAGCGACTTGGTCAGCAGCTGGAACGAATGGATCTCGAGCGTGACCTCCCCGCGGCGTGTGCGAAAGATCGGTCCCTTTACACCGATGAGGTCGCCGGGGTCGAGCTCCGCGAACAGATCGAAGTCGCGCTCGCCGAGGATCTCCCGGCTGGCGAAGAGCTGGAGGCGACCCGACTGGTCCTGCAGATCGGCAAACACCGAGCCGCCCATAAGCCTTTTCACCATCAGCCTGCCGGCAAGGGCGATCGGCTCCGTTCGCGCGGCGTCTCCAAGCAGAGCTCGCGCCTCAGCGGTGGAATGTGTCGGTTTGAAGCCGCGCGAGTATGGATTGACACCGGCCGCGCGCAGCCGCTCCAGCTTCTTGCGCCGGTCGCGAATTACCTCTGGCTCGTCTTCCTCAGGCACGTCCACGAAAGACTAAGGGAGAAAGACAAGCCGCTAGAGAGCGACCTCCTGGTCCTCGGCGGCTGGAAACGCGACCACGTCGGTGCCGCCTGACTGGCGGTGGTTGCCCAGAGCCTCCTCGATGAGCGCATCGACGTCGCTGTCAGAGTGGGCGGGGTCGTGGTGGAAAAACGCGAGCTGCTGCACGCCCGCCAGCTCCGCCAGCGCAAGCGCTTCCTCGTAAGTCGAGTGCCCGAATCCGGCATGCGTCTTGTACTCATCGCGGCTGAACTGCGCGTCATGCACGAGCAGGTCGGCGTCCTGGCACCAATTAGCCATGTCCTTCAACGTACCGTTCTCGTTGTTGGCGAACATCGCAATCTCGTTGTCGGTGGCGAATGCAAATCGCGTCGAGCCCTCATCGATCCGGTATCCAAAGGTTGGGATCGGATGCATCAGAAGATGCGGCGTGATGCGCAACCCACCCACCTCGAACGTCTCACCCGGATTCCGCTCGATGAACTCCATCTCCGCCGGCATGTGGTCGAGGCGCACCGGAAAGTAGGCGGGATCCATCTGGTCCGCGAACGCCGCCTGCAGGGATTTGGCCGAACCCGCCGGCCCGACGATCGTGAGATGCGTGCCGGGCACGAAAGCGGGTGGAAAGAAAGGAAATCCCTGGATGTGATCGAGGTGCGTGTGGGTGATGAGGAGGTGAGCCTGCAGCGGCTCTGACTGTGCGAACCCGCTGCCGAGCTCGGCGATGCCCGATCCGGAGTCGATGATGATCAGGTTCTCGTCCTTGTCGCGAACTTCGATGCACGTCGTGTTGCCGCCGTATCGCAGCGTCTTCCTGCCTGGCGTCGGCCTCGTACCGCGCGTGCCCCAGAACTTGATCCTCACCGAGGCGCCGTCACCTGGTAGATGCGTTTCTTGACGAAAACGTCGAGCAGGTCTTTGTCGAGCTTGCCGTCGCCGGCTTCGGTGTGGAGGATGTCGAGGGCGACATCGCGCGGCACCGCGCGCTTGTAAGGACGGTCCTGCGCGGTGAGCGCGTCGTATATGTCCGAGATCGTCATCATCTTCGCCTGGAGCGGTATCTGGTCACCGGTCAGACCGCGCGGATAGCCGGACCCGTCGAGCTTCTCGTGGTGCCCATAGGCGATCTCGGGAATGCCGCGCATCACCGAGGTCCACGGGATCTTGGTCAAGAAGTGAAAGCTGTGGGTGACATGCGCCTCCATCTCGAGGCGCTCCTGGGGATCGAGCGTGCCCTTCCGTATGGACAGAAAACGGAATTCCTGCGGGTCCAGCATCGGATGCGGGTGTCCGGCCATGTCGTGATACGTCTCCTGCGCCAGCTCCTCGAGCATCGAAGCCTTGTCCTCGGGCATCACCGTCGGCTCGTTCGCGGAGACGATGCCCTGAATCCACGTGCGCAGCCGTCCCAGCTCCTCGTCGAGCCTTCGATCGATGTCCGCGAGGGCGGCCTCTCCGGATCCACCGCCGCGCATGGCCTCGAGCTTCTCGTTGGCGTACTTGACCTGCACGGAACGCTCAACGAACTCGAAGCGTGCCTGGATCACCTCCAGCTGGCCTGGCACCAGTTTCTTGGCCTTGATGAGGATGTGCTCCCTGACCCCGACCTTGCCGAAGTCGTGCAGCAGGCACGCGTAGCGAAGCTCTTTGAGCTGATCCTCGGTCAGGTACACGTCGCGATACTTCCCAGCTTCGATGTCGGTCACCGCCCGGGCAAGGCTCGTCGTCAGTGATTCGACGCGACCCGAATGGCCGGCTGTGCTTGGGTCTCGTTGCTCGATCGCGGTCACGCTCGCCTGCACGAAACCGTCAAACAGTGCCTGGATTGAATCCAGGAGGCTCTTGTTGTCGAGCGCGACCGCGGCCTGGCTCGCGATGGACTCGATCATCTCGAGGTCTTCGGGCCGAAAGCTGACGACCTCCCTGGGAACGTTGGCGATGGTCAGCTTCGTGTCGAAGTTGCGCTTTGCGTTGATCAGCTGAACCGCGCCCACCACCTCGTTGTTGTAGTTGCGCATGGGAACCGTGAGCATCGATTTCGTGCGGTAGCCGTACTGCGCATCGAAGCCCTTGCCGCCTTGCGGCTTGCCCGGCGGCGGGGTGTAAGCGTCGTCGTAGATCTGGCTCCAACCCACCGTGACCGTGTAGCCGACGACGCTCTTGTCGTCGACAGGCACCGTGAAAGCCTGATACGTGTTGTCAATCGATGTGTTCTGGCTCGACGCCAGGAAGAGCTGCGGCGAACCGTCCTCGCCGACCGTCTTGCGCCACAAGCTGGCGCCGTCGGCGTTCGTGAGCTGGCGCATGGTCATGAGGATGAATTCCTGGAGCTTGCCGATATCCCGTTCGGCCGACAGCGCGATACCGATGCGGTTGAGCTCCTCGAACTGCCGGTGCTGCCGCCGCGCCTGCTCCTGGAGCTGCTTGACCTCGCGCTTGAGTGCAGCGTTTTCCATCGCCGTGCGCAGGAGCTCGCGGAGCGCTGGTCCGGAGGCATCGTTGGGCACCGCGAATGCCATGTCGCCGAGGCCCTTGGGCGGTTCTTCTCCCGTTGCGTGAAGGACCAGCGCGGGTGTGATCACGGTCGATGAATCGTCAAGCGCCAGCCCCTTGATCCCAAGTTCGGCCAGCACTGCAGGTAGCTCGCCGTTGTCCAGGCCGGGCGTCAGATAGACGACGAAGGTGTGGGTTGTCTTCAAGGCCGGTCCACCTGTCTAGTGTCCGGCACCGTCCGCGTTTTGCAGGTAGATCAAGCGAAGGCCCTCGAGGGTCAGGAGCGGGTCTGTGGCCTCGATCACATGGGTCAAGCCGGCCACGAGCGACGCCTGGCCGCCGGTCGCCACCACTTTGGCCTTGCCCCCCAGCTCGGCCACCATGCGCTCGACCATCCCCTCGACCTGGGCCACGAAGCCCCAAACCAGTCCGGACTGGATCGAGGTGACCGTGTTGCGGCCGATCACCGAGTCTGGGGCAACCGCTTCGACTCGGCGGAGCATGGCCGTGTGGGAAACGAGGGCATCCAACGAGATTTCGACCCCCGGAGCGATGGCGCCGCCAAGGTAGTCGCCCTCGGCGTTGATGGCGTCGTAGGTGACCGCGGTGCCAAAGTCGATCACGACCACCGGCCCGCCGTATTTCGAATACGCGGCGAGCGCGTTGGCGATGCGGTCCGCGCCGACGTCCTTCGGGTTCTCGTAGCGGATCCGCACGCTGGTCTTGACGCCTGGACCGACCATCACCGGCTCGCATTTCAGGTAACGGCGCGATGCCTCGATCAAAGCTGGGTTCAGATTGGGCACCACGCTGGCGATCACGACCCCGCTGACGACGCTCAGCTCGAAGCCGCGGAGGCCGAACAGGTCCTTCAGCTCCACCGCCATCTCGTCCGCGGTTCGCTCTCGATGCGAGGTCACACGCCAGTCGGCGACAAGGCGTTCGCCTTCAAACAGGGCCAGCGTCACGTTCGTGTTGCCAACGTCGACCGCGAGGAGCATTCGGCCGAACTTTAGTGGACCGGCCTGCCGTCCAAGACGCCGAGTCCGGCCCGCCGGTCCACTTTAGTGGAGGCTGGGAGGGTGCGTTTGGCTCCAACGATTCAAGGCGGCCGCCTGGCGGCGCACCGCGGCGGCGCGAGATGCGACCCGCCGTGGGTTCGGAGCGCCGGGCAAGTCCCGCTTGCGCAACGATTCATCGGCCGTCCAGGGCGCCGCCAGCTTCCCGGCAAGCACCGACCGGCCGACCTCCTCGTGTGCCTTTCGGAAGGGAGTCCCCGAGGCGACCAGGACTTCCGCGACGTCGGTCGCCAGGAGGCCCGGATCCGCGGCAGCGGCGCGCAAACGGTCGCGATTGAAAACCAGATGCCGGACAAGCAGCTCGGCGGCGCGAAGCGAGTCCCACGTGCTGTCAACCGCCCCAAACAGCGCCGGCTTGTCTTCCTGCAGGTCGCGGTCATATGCCAGGGGCAGGCCCTTGAGGATCGTCGCCAGCGAGACGAGACTGCCGATGGGGCGGCCTGCTCGGCCGCGCAACAGCTCGGCGATGTCGGGGTTCTTCTTCTGGGGCATCAGGCTGGATCCGGTCGCGATCTCGTCGGCCAGGTCTACGAAGCCGAACTCGGCGCTCGCCCACAGCACGACGTCCTCGCCCAGCCGGCTGAGATGGACGCCGGTGACCATGCAGGCGTACACGAGGTCGAGCGCAAAGTCTCGATCCGCCACCGCATCGATGCTGTTGGCCGATAGGCGCTGGAATCCAAGCTCTTTCGCGACCACTTCTCGTCGCAGCGGCAGCGTCGTGCCCGCGAGCGCTCCCGACCCCAGCGGCATCTCGTCGGCGGACTCATAGGCATGACGAAAGCGCTCGGTATCGCGAAGCAACGCCTCGGCGTGCGCAAGCAAGTGGTGGCCGACGGTCACAGGCTGAGCGTGCTGGAGATGGGTGTAGCCGGGCATCACCCAACCGGCGTGATCGGCGGCCTTCGACGCCAAAGCCTCTACGACTGCGGCTACGGCATTGATCTGCTCGCTGGAAGCGGCGCGGCAGTAGAGGCGAAGGTCGAGCGCGACCTGGTCGTTGCGTGAGCGGCCGGCGTGCAGTGACGCGCCTGCCGGCGTGATCTCGGTCAGCCTCCGCTCGATCGCGGTGTGGATGTCCTCGTCCGAGTCGGACAGCTCGAACTCGCCGCTCTCCAGCTCACGCTTGATGCGGCGAAGGCCGCGTTCGATGGCCGCCAGTTGCGTCTGAGTGATGATGCCGGCGGCGGTAAGGCCGCGTGCGTGCGCGATGCTGCCGGCGATGTCGTAGGGGTAGAGCTCGAAGTCGATCTCGAGCGATGACGAGAAACGTTCGAGCTCAGGCAGCAGGCGCCGCTCGAAGCGACCGCCCCAGAGCTTGCCTATGGCGTGAGCCTCTTGACGTCGCCCAGCAAACCCTTCAGCTCGCGGTCGTGCAGGCGGCCCTGGACCTGGGCGGCGGTGCGGACGCCCATACCCCACAGCTTGATGAAGCCCGCAGCCGCCGACTGGTCGAAGGCGTCTCCCTTTCCATATGTGGCGAGCGAGTGCTGGTACAGCTGGGCCGGCGCTTTGCGCCCCACCACTTGCGATGAGCCCTTGAACAGCTTCAGGCGCACGTCTCCGGTTACGTGGCGCTGGGTTTCGGCCACGAATGCGTGCAGGGCGTCACGCAGCGGGCTGAACCACAGCCCGTCATAGACCATCTGCGCCCACTGCTGCGCGACGAGCTCCTTGAAGCGGGCCACCTCCTTGGGCAGCGTGATGTCCTCGAGCGCCTGGTGTGCCTGCAGCAGGAGGACCGCTGCCGGCGCCTCGTAGATCTCTCGCGACTTGATCCCGATCAGCCGGTTCTCCAGGTGATCGATGCGGCCGACCCCGTTCTCACCGCCGACCCGGTTCAGCTCGGTCACGAGCTGCAGGGGGTCGATCACCTCGCCATCGAGGGAAACCGGGATGCCGTGCCTGAAGCCGACCTCGATATAAGTCGGAACGTCGGCGCACTCGCGCGGGTCGCGCGTCCATGTATATACGTCGCCCGGCGGCTCCGCCCATGGATCTTCGAGAATGCCCGCCTCGATCGAACGGCCCCACAGATTCTCGTCAGTCGAATAAGGCGAACGAACGGTGGCCGGCACCTCGATCCCGTGCTTGGTCGCGTATTCGATCTCATCGTCGCGATCCATGCTCCACTCGCGGACTGGCGCGACGACCTTCAGCTCCGGGGCAAGCGCAGCTGTCGCGACGTCGAAACGCACCTGGTCGTTGCCCTTGCCTGTGCATCCATGCGCGATCGCCGTGGCGCCCTCGCGCCGGGCCACCTCGACCATCATGGCCGCGATCAAGGGACGGCCGAGCGCGGTGGCAAGCGGGTACTCCTTCTCGTAGACCGCGCCTGCCTGAAGCGAGGGCCAGACGAAAAGCTGCAGAAAAGGCGCGCGGCCATCGGCGACGTAGGCCGCTGACGCTCCCGTCTTCAGTGCTCGAGCCTGGATGGCGTCGAGGTCCTTCTTCTCGCCCAGGTCGACCGTAAATGCGATCACGTCCCAGCCTTGATCCTTAAGCCAGCGGATCGCAACCGAGGTGTCGAGCCCGCCCGAATAAGCGAGGACGAGCTTTTCACCCGGCACCGGCGAGAAGCTCCTTGAGCGCGCGGCCGGCGCTCGGCCTGCGGAGCACGGCGATGATCGTGTCGTCGCCGGCGACCGTTCCCGCGACTCCGGGCAGGGCGGCTTCGTCGATTCGGCGCGCGACCAGGTTGGCTGTGCCCGGCGGTGTCCTGATCACCGCCACCGGCGATACGACCTCGACCGAGAGCACGAGCTCGCGCACCAGCGCGGCCGCACTCCGATAGCCGGCTCCAGAGCGCACGAGCCCAAGCTCCTGGATGTCGCGCGAGATGGTCGCCTGTGTCGCCTGAAGCCCGCGCCGCGCCAGCGCTTCGGCGATCTCTTGCTGCGTATGCGCCGCGCCGCGGTTGACGACGTCGAGGATCGCGCGATGCCGCGTGCCTTTGGTCGCGGTCACTTTGCGACCTCAAGCATGGTTTTCTGCGCGCGATCGATCTGGTCCGGCGTGATGATGAGCGGCGGCACGAAGCGGATCGTGTTGTCGTCGACCGCGTTGACGACGAGCCTGGCGTCGAGGCAAGCCTGCTGAAACGCCTTGGCTCGTGGCTCGGCGAACTCGACCGCCTGCATCAGGCCTAGTCCGCGAACCTCCTTGCCGCCGACCGAATGGATCGCCGCGTGCAGCATCTCGCCCATCTCCGCTGCGTGGCCGACCAGCCCGTCGCGGTCGATGACCTTCAGCACTGCGAGCGCCGCCACACAGGCCAGCGGATTGCCGCCGAAGGTCGAGCCGTGATCACCCGGCTCGAACACGTCCGCCTTCGGTGCGGCGAGGCAGGCGCCGATCGGGACGCCGCCGCCCAGACCTTTGGCCAGCGTCATCACGTCGGGCGTGATGCCGTGGTGTTGGTGGGCAAACCAGCGGCCCGTGCGGCCGAGCCCGGTCTGTACCTCGTCGAGGATCAGCAGCAGGCCCTTCGCGTCGCACCATCTGCGCACGCCCTCGAGGTATCCCGGCTTGGCCGGAACGATGCCGATCTCGCCCATGACCGGCTCGAGCATCACGGCCGCCGTTTGCGCGCCGGTAGCGGCGTGGATCGCGTCGAGGTCGTTGTAGGGCACGTGGACGAAACCGTCGGGCAAAGGCTTGAAAGGATCCGAGTACTTGGGCTGGCCGCCGGCCGTGACTGTGGCCAGCGTCCGCCCATGGAAAGAACCCAGCGTGGTGATGATCTGAAACGCGCCGTCACGGTGGCGGCCGCCCCACTTGCGCGCGATCTTGATGGCCGCCTCGTTGGCTTCCGCGCCAGAGTTGCAGAGGAAAACACGCGATGGAAACGACAGCTCGACCAGCCTGCGCGCCAGCTCAACCTGGGGTTCCGTGTAGTAGAGGTTGGACGTGTGGATGAGCGTCTTGGCCTGATCGGCCACCGCCGTC
>WNFS01002684.1_pt1 | contig 13439 bp, 7 predicted proteins | sample 5400141 | NCBI WGS metagenome assembly WNFS01 (sample SAMN13153358, study PRJNA577476) | soil metagenome | isolation source: 60 cm saprolite under Madrone tree | place: USA:California | collected 2016-06-14
AGGCCGCAGCGAAGGAGCTCCAGGTCGAACTGGTTCCGCTGGATAGGCTATACGCCGAAAGCGATTTCATTTCGCTGCATACCGCGCTGAGTCCCGCCACGACCAATATGATCAACGCAGTTTCGATTGAAAAGATGAAGAAAGGCGCGCGCATCGTGAATGCGGCCCGCGGGGAGCTCATTAACGAAGCCGACTTGGCTGCTGCGTTGAAAAGCGGCCGCCTCGGTGGCGCTGCCCTTGACGTCTTTGTGGAAGAGCCGCCGAAGAATTCGCCGCTCATCGGTCTTCCAAATGTGATTGGCACTCCGCACATTGCCGGCTCCACGCAGGAAGCGCAAGAGGAAGTCGGTACGCAGGTTGCCGTGCAGATTCGCGATTACCTGGCTGAAGGCATTATTCGCAACGCGGTGAACTTGCCGGCGCTTTCCGCGGACCAGTACCTTCGCGTTCGTCCGTACCTGGAACTTGCCGAGCGACTCGGCTCGCTCGTCTCGCAAGCCTCGCAGACGCGCCCAGGCCGCATCCGCATTCGCTATGCGGGCGAAGTCGCCGAGGTCGGAACCCACCTGTTGCGTAGCGCAGTGCTTGCTGGCGTCCTGAACGCCGTGCTGGACGAGAAGGTGAACGTGGTCAATGCACCGGCCGTTGCCGCTGCTCGTGGCCTTGCCGTGGAGGAAGAAACCCGCCGCCGCGAACTTGGTTTTCCCAATACGCTGGAGGTTTCCGCCTTGTCGGAAAAAGCTGGCGACCCGGGTTTTACCGCGGAAGGAACGGTCTTGCACGACGGCTCGCCCCGTGTCCTCGCCATCGATGGCATCCCCGTCGAAGCGCAGCTCGCCGGCACGATCCTCTATCTTCGCAACCAGGATGAGCCGGGTGTAATCGGTCAGGTCGGCAGCACACTGGGCAAGCTCGGGGTGAACATCGCTACCTTCGCGCTCGGTCGTCGGGAAGCCGCCCGCGGCGCAGAAGCAGTCGCCCTCGTCCGCCTTGACGGCGAAGTTCCAGCGTCGGTTCTTGAATCGATCGGTGGAATAAAAGCCATCACGAGTGCTAAATTATTGCGTTTAGTCGGTGTTTAGATTTTCTCCAGACATAAAACATAAATAAAATAAACTTATTCATGAACAGCAACAATAATTGTTGACATGAACTCTAACCCTGTCCTAAAACTCTACTCAACTTGACGGAGAGTGGTGGCACGGGCGCTGGGGTAAACGGGGCTGCTCAAGCGAAGGTGGTTCGCGGCATTCGCTCTTACAAGAAGATGAGACCGCACACTTTCTGATTAGGCTGACTTTCCTCCGATTTATTCCTGCCATTTACCTGACAGTCATGCTGGACGCCCAAAAGGAGCATTTTATGAGGTGGTCTTCGTTTTTAGCTAAAGTGTTTCAGATTGCCTTGGCGGCGCTTTTCACGCTAGGCGCAGCGCAGTGCCAAACGGGCACGACATCCCTCCACGGAGTAGTGACGGACAAGACGGGTGCTGCGATTTCAGGCGCGATGGTCAAGCTAGCGAATCCATCGCAGGGTTTAGAGCGTCAGACGACGACATCGGCGGCTGGCGAATACGACTTTGTGAGCTTGCCTCCCGGTACGTATTCCCTCACCGTTGAAATGGCGAGCTTTAAGCGCCATGAACAAAACAACCTAAAATTGCTCGTGAGTTTGCCCGAAACTGTAAACGTCACGTTAGAGGTGGGGGCCGCCTCCGAGACTGTTGAGGTCTCGGCGCAGGCTGCGGCCCTTAATACAACGGATGCAAGCATTGGGAACGCTTTCGGAGAAAATCAGGTCAAGGAATTGCCGTTGGAAGGGCGAAATATTCCGGACCTTCTGACGCTGCAAGCGGGTGTCGCCTATACCGGAAATCGTTCGGATGTAAATAGAGATGTCGACACGCGCAGCGGGGCTGTGAACGGGGCACGCAGCGACCAAAGCAATATCACGCTCGACGGCGTGGATGTAAACGACCAAATTAAAGGGAGCGCGTTTACTTCGGTACTGCCGGTGACGGTTGACTCCATTCAGGAATTTCGCGTCACAACTTCGAATGCTAACGCCGACCAGGGGCGTTCATCTGGTGCTCAGGTTTCTCTTGTGACTAAGAGCGGCACAAACGAATTTCATGGATCTTTGTATGAATACCACCGAAATACCTATACCAGCGCGAACGATTACTTCGTCAAGCTCTCCCAACTGCAGACCGGTCAGCCGAATGAACCTCCTAAATTGATTCGCAATATATTCGGCGGCTCAGTCGGCGGACCGCTGCGGAAAGATCGCTTTTTCTTCTTTCTTAACTACGAGGCTTCTCGTCAGCGGGAGGAATCTAGCGAGATCCGAATTGTACCTAGCGATGCCTTGCGTCAAGGAGAGATTCAGTACGTTTGTAAGACTTCCGACCCCAACTGTTCGGTTGGCAACCCGCAGGTAAGCGTCGTCAATAACCCGTCGCTGGGTCTGGTCGCGACTCTCACGCCCGCCCAAATTCAGGCCATGGATCCGCTGGGCATAGGAAACAATTCGGCGATGCTGCAATATTTCAATTCATTCCCGGAACCGAATGATTTTAGCCAGGGTGATGGCCTAAATTTCGTCGGATACCGCTTTAAGGGTCCGGTTCCCACAAACAATAATTGGTACATCGCTCGTGCCGATTACAAACTTACTCGGAGCGGAAGCCACACCCTCTTCTGGCGTGGCGCGCTTCGAAATGACGTACACTCCACGGCTCCCTATCTTCCCGGCGACGCTCCGAAAGGTTCTCTGAAGGATTACAGCAAGGGTTACACCGTTGGGTACACAGCGCTGCTTCGCTCTAATTTAATCAACAATTTTCACTGGGGATTTACGCGCCAGAGCCTCGGAAACATAGGCAATAACGACACGCAGCCATTTGTTTTCTTTCGAGGTTTGAACGACGACGAAGGGCCCAATAATTCGGAACTGGCCGTCACAAGAAGCGCTGCATTCCAGACGCCCGTATACAACATTGTGGACGACCTTTCCTGGATCAAGGGAAAGCACACCTTGCAATTTGGAACGAACATTCGGTTCATCCGAAACCCCCGAGATAACTTTCTAACTTCGTTTTCTTCGGCCTCGACGAACTCCTCCGGTTTGGACACCGCTGGAATTGTGGGGAGCAAATCGCCTCTGAATCCTGCCAACCATTCGACTGACGGCCTCCCCGCTGTCGATGGAGGTTTCCGCCTGGGCTACAACTGGCCAATTATGGCAATGATGGGAATCGTCAGCGAAGTGGATGCAACATTTAATTTTGACAAGACCGGGCAAGCGCTTCCGCAGGGTGCGCCGTTGAAACGCCGGTTTGGGGCAGATGAATATGAGTTCTATGTCCAGGACTCGTACAAGATAAAACCGAACCTGACGGTAACATACGGAGTGCGGTACTCCTTGTTTTCGCCGCCATGGGAGACTAATGGGACGGAAGTCACGCCGCTTGGCTTTTCGGCTGGCGGCGGAACTCCGCTGACGCTAAGTCAATGGTTTAACCGTCGAGCCAACGGGATGTCGACGGGCGGTTCTTCGGTCGATGATCCCCTATTGACCTACAACCTCGCCGGACCGGCGAACGGAAAAACAGGCTATTACAAATGGGACTATCACAACTTCGGACCCCACATCGCATTTGCGTACACGCCGAAAGCAACCGGAGGTCTGCTCGAGAGTCTGTTTGGCCATGGTGATAAGACCGTTCTCCGTGGAGGATTTGGAATAGTCTTCGATCGGATTGGCGCCGGTTTGTTAAACACATTCGACCGTCGCGGATCGTTCGGTCTTTCTACGCAAATCAGTGCCCCTGTTCCCTGCGTCGGACCGACGGCACTGGATCCTTGCACAGGGACGCCGATTGCACCGCGACTCACCGGTCTCAATACGGTTCCGCAAAACGATTTCTCTGGAAATCCATTTTTCCCAGCCACTCCAACCGGAGGATTTCCGTTCACTTATCCGCCGGCTGGCACGGGATTGGCCATCCAGTGGGGATTGGACGATGGAATCAAAACTCCATACGCCTACACGATTGACTTCTCGGTCGGCCGGGAATTGCCAGGCGGTTTGAATTTGGAAGTCAATTATGTTGGGCGGCTCGCTCACCGCTTGCTCTCGCAGGAAGATCTGGCGATGCCTCTCAATATTAAGGATCCCAAATCCGGTGTCGACTACTTCACCGCCGCAAAAAAACTCGCCCAACTGGGCTTCCAAGGAACGCCGACGAGTTCGGTGACGGCCAGTTCAGTCGGCCAGACCGCAGCCTATTGGCAGAATATAATGGCCCCGTTAAAGCCAGGCGACTCCTATTCACTAGCATGCAGCGGCGGTTTTACAACCGACGTCGTGCAAGCCGTATACGATCTGTTTGGCTGTGGCGGTGGGCCGGCAGGGGGCGCCGGGCAAAGTTTTGGCGATGAGACCACGCCGCTCGCCCAAATAGATTACTGGGGTTCGGACTTCAGCGGAAACGCGGGCATTCTCGGCGCTTCGGGAACGTACTACCCCTCCAAGTTTGGACCGAACGCGTTCTTTAACAGCCAATTTCACTCGCTTTACAGCTGGAGGTCTATTGGCAATGCGGCTTACAACGCCATGCAGGTCGTTTTGAGAAAAAGACTGGCACACGGCGTGCAATTCGATTTCAACTATACGTACTCGAAATCAATTGACCTATCATCGGATGCTGAACGCATCGATGCCTATAGCGGCCTCGGAGGCCAGATCATTAACACCTGGTCGCCGAATCAGTTGCGAGCCGTTTCAGACTATGACACCACTCACCAATTCAACACAAATTGGATCGCGGAATTGCCCTTCGGCAAAGGCAGATGGCTGGCGAAAAACGCGCACGGCTTCACTGAGGCCGTGATTGGTGGATGGCAACTCTCCGGCTTGGCTCGCTGGACGACGGGTTTTCCCGTGTCCCTTTCGAACGGCGCCACTTGGCCGACGAACTGGCAGTTGAGCGGCGCAGCAGTACAAATCGGCGCAGCACACCCGCAAACGACGTTGCTTCCTGACGGTACGGTTACGCTGTTTCCGCAGCCGCTTCCTGCGCTGCCCAATGGCAATGGCCTCGGGCCCTTCCGCCACGATCTCCCTGGCGAAAGCGGAACTCGTAACTCGATTCGAGGTCCGGGCTTCGCAGGACTTGATCTCGGCCTGAGTAAGCGGTGGAAGATGCCTTGGAAAGAGTCGCAAAACCTGCTTTTGCGTTGGGAAGTGTTCAATGTTCCGAACCTGAAGCGTTTTGACGTGCAAACTATCACCACTGACATTTCATCCAGCACGTTCGGTAACTACTCTGGCTTGCTGACGAATCCGCGCGTGATGCAGTTCGCGTTGCGCTACGAATTCTAGGGGCAGTAACGACATCCCTTTCCGTCTGATCGCCGGAGGGCGCAAGCTCTCCGGCGACTCTGTTTTCAGGTCCTCTTTGTGTTAACCTATTTATTCCTGCGGTAAGCCCTCGGCTTGCCGCGTCGGTTGTCGGGGCGTAGCGCAGCCTGGCTAGCGCGCCTGCTTCGGGAGCAGGAGGCCGGTGGTTCAAATCCACTCGCCCCGACCATTTTTCTCCTCCCTTCTTCAAAGTGATCGCGCGGTCTTCCTGGTCGGCGTCAATCGCACGGCCGAGAAATTGTTGGCCTCAATGATTCCGAGTAAACTCTTTCTTTTGGCACGGACCGCCTCAGGGAGACACGCGTGACGCTTTCGCCCGGTAAGCAAAAGAGCCTCGCAGCCCTTTCCACTGATCGCGGCATCATTGCCGCTCTGGCTATCGATCAGCGCGGCGCCCTTCGCAAACTTTTTGCAAAAGCGACAGGCCGGGCGACCGATGAAGTTTCAGCCGATCTGCTCGCCAATTTCAAATCTCACGTCAGCCGGATTCTCACGCCCCACGCTAGCGCCATTCTTCTCGATCCAGAATTGGGTCTTCCTGCCGCCGGAGCACGCGCCCCGAACGCGGGCCTGCTTCTCGCCTACGAGCAGACCGGTTACGACAAATCCATTCCCGGCCGTCTACCTCGCCTTCTCGGTGGTTTTTCCGCTGTAAAACTTCGCGCCCTCGGCGCGGATGCCGTCAAAATCCTTCTTTACTATTCGCCGTTCAGCTCCTCCTCAATCAACGCGCAAAAGTTTGCGTGGGTTGACCGCATCGGCCAGGAATGTTCTGCCGCCGACATTCCTTTTTTTCTGGAACTTGTCAGTTATCACGACGACATGGACGAAAAAGGCCCCGAATTCGCACGCATCAAGCCCGATGTTGTCGAACGTTCCGTCGCAGAGTTTTGCAATCCCCGTTACGCCGTCGATGTCATCAAAGTCGGCGTCCCGGTGAACATGAGCTTCGTTCAATCCGCGGGAGTCGCAACGGACAAGTCGCTTTATACTCGTCAGGAAGCCGCCGCTCATTTTCGCCGCGCCTCCGATGCTTGTTCGCTCCCCTTTATCTATTTGTCCGAAGGCGTTTCGAACGAGACTTTCGCCGACGCTCTCGCCATCGCTGCGGAAGCCGGCTCGGAATTCTCCGGCGTCCTCTGCGGCCGAGCAACATGGCAGGACGGTGTTGCAGCTTTCGTCCAGCACGGCGAGGCCGCGCTCGACGCCTGGCTCAACGACCAAGGCGTAAAGAATATCCAAAACGTGAACGCCGGCCTTGCCGCCGCGCATCCCTGGAACGCCAAGCGTTCCTCTCTCTCAGAAAGGGCGACCTAGGCGACCCTCGTTATGTTTCTCTGCGTCAGCCCAAATCCGGCCATCGACAAGCGTATAACTCTCCCTGCGCTTATTCCCGGAGAAATTCATCGCGCTCAAACTGTGCAGGCGTTTCCCGGCGGCAAATCCGCGCACGTCGCTATGGTCTTGAAAGCACTCGGCGCAGAACCGCTTTGGATCGGCCCATGTGGGGGCTCGACTGGAGCCGAACTCCTTGCCGGATTGAAAAGGCTTGGAATCAAGGCGCACTCCGTCACTGCGATTGGCGAAACGCGTACCAATCTCGAAATTATTGACGACGCTGGCGTCGTTACCGAAATTCGTGAACCGGGCTCACCCGTTTCCGCCGCCGAACTGTCCACGCTCGAACGCGCCTGCAGCGAACTGTTCGAAAGCGGCGGGGAATCCACTACCGTGATTTTCTCCGGCAGCCTCCCCGCCGGCGCTCCAAACAATCTCTACGCCAAACTGATCGTCGCCGCACGTGCCGCTGGCTGCCGCACTTTTCTTGACACCAGCGGCGAGCCTCTAAAGCTTGCGCTCGCCTCGCATCCCGATTTCGTTAAGCCCAATCGAGACGAAGCTGCCACCGCGCTCGATGTAAAAATTACCTCCCGCGAATCCATGGCCAACGCGCTTTCTCAATTTCTCTCGCACGGTGCGTGCAGTGCAGCAATCAGCCTCGGCGCAGACGGGATGGTTTACGCTCCCAAAAAAAATGTACCGGGGCTTTTCGCACCTGCTGTTCCGCTGACCCCAAAATCAACTGTCGGTTGCGGCGATGCCGCGCTCGCCGGTTTCGCATTTGCATTGTCGGCCGGCTCCTCGGCCGAAAATGCCCTTCGAACCGCCGCCGCCTGCGCCGCCGCGAATTGCCTCGCCGATTCGCCCGGCGCCATCGACAAAGATGTCATGGACAAATTCCAAAGCCAGATCCGCGTCGAAACGCTTATCTCGGGTCCATAATCTGGTCAGCTTCGAACATCCTTTAGAAAATAGAACCCCAAAATGTTCTAAACTTACTGTCAACCGCACCAGAAGTTGCTTTCATCTTAATCGCCAAGGAAACGAAATGTCCGCTCCGAGTACGCCGGTCCGCAGCGTCCACACGCTTGCCGAGATTCTCTCTCAGCCCGAAATATGGATAGCCTGTCAGCGCCAGCTCGCGTCCGATGCCGCATTCAAGTCCGCTTCGGCGCGACTCGCCTCGGCAAGGGAAATTCTATTCGTCGGATGCGGCTCGAGTCTGTATCTGGCGGAATCCGCGGCGGCAGCCTGGACAGTTATTAACGGCCGTCGCACGCGCGCCCTTCCTGCGTCGGAACTACTCCTGTTTCCGAAATTATGCCAGCTCGACGTCGCGGATTTGCATGTTGTCGTCATCTCTCGTTCCGGAAAAACTTCCGAAGCGGTACGTGCCGCCGATTTTCTGACGAACAAGCAACATTTGCCAACCATCGGCATCACCTGCGCTGTCGACTCCGAGCTTTCCAAGTTCTGCGACCTCACCGTCGCGCTGCCCACCGCTGACGAGAAAAGCATGGTGATGACGCGCTCTTTCACTTCCATGCTCCAACTTCTCACCGGGCTAGCGGAATCGCAGCTCGGTGATTCTTCGTTGGCATCGGACGCGGAGAAAGTGTCGACGGCGCTTGGCTTGCGGATTCAATCGATGAACGAGCGCATCGAGTCGTTCGTGGCGAAGCATACGTTCGCTGACTATATTTATCTCGCTCAGGGGCCGTTCTTTCCTGTAGTGCGTGAAGCGGCGCTCAAAGTGACAGAGATGTCGTGCTCTTATGCGCAGCCGTATCACACATTGGAATTTCGTCACGGTCCGAAATCGATTGTCGCGCCGGAAACGTGCCTCACATTTTTCTTGAGCGACTCGGCCATGCAAGCCGAAAGCGAAGTCCTTGTCGAGATGAAAGAGCTTGGTGGAACAATTGTCGCGGTTTGCAATCGCGCGCCGGATTCGATCCGCCGCTCCGTCGATCTGTTGATTGAACTTGAAGCGAATGTTCCGGAACTCGCGCTGATGGCCCCGTTTCTTGTTCCCGCGCAGCTTCTCGGTTTTCATACTGGCGTGAAAAAAGGTTTCAATCCCGACGAGCCGAAGAATCTGAGCCGCGTCGTCATTCTCGACTGAAGCCACGCGATCAATTCCATGACTTCTTCGTACAAATTCGATTTCAGTGTCGTCGGCGAGTTGAATCTCGATCTTGTTCTCTACGGCCTTCCGCCTGAGCTCGAGCTCGACCGTGAACACATCGCATCGGACATGCGACTCACGCTTGGCAGTTCGTCGGCAATCTTTGCTCACAACCTGGCGTTGCTCGGCAATCGCGTCACATTTCATTCCGCTATCGGAGCCGACGCGCTTGGCGAACTCTGCCTGAGTCGTCTTGCCGAGAGCGGTACCGACGTGTCCGCCGTGCGCAAATTTCCCGACAAGCAAACCGGGCTCACCGTGATTCTGCCGCGGCCGGTAAAACGCTACATTCTTACGTTCCCGGGCGTGATGGCGGAGATGCGCTTCGAAGATCTCGACCTCGATCTCGTTTTTAGTGCGCAGCATTTACACATGTCTTCGTTGTTTCTGCAGCGGGCGCTGCGCCCGCGCGTTGCCGAGCTCTTTCGACTGGCAAAACAAGCGGGGCTGACGACTTCGCTCGACACCAACGACGACCCGGATGGCCGATGGGATTTGGACAAGGAGATCTTTAAGCATCTTGATGTCCTTCTGCCCAACGAGAGCGAGGCGTGCCGCCTGGCGAAGGGCGCTACGCCGGAAGCCTCGCTCGAAACGCTTGCGAAACAAGTGCCGCTTGTCGCCATGAAACGCGGTGAAAAAGGCGCGGTCGCAAAGCGCGGTGACGCCGAAGTCGTGTCGTCACCCTTTGCGGCACAAGCCGTCGATTCAATCGGAGCGGGCGACAGCTTTGACGCGGGCTTTCTCCATCAATATATTCGCGGCGCGTCGCTCGAAGCTTGTCTCCGCTTCGGCAATCTTACCGGCGCCCTGTCGACCACGCGGCAAGGTGGAACGGAAGCATTTCGCGATACTTTGCATCGCGCGGCGTTTCTAAATCGCTGAAGCCCCGTCGGCGTTCCGGTCGCTACTGAAGCGGCGTAACCTCGTAAGTTGGTGAAAACACAGGAGGGCAAGATTTTGTAAAATGCGGAGAGGGGTACACCCCCCTGTTTTTTGGCAAGAGTGCGCAACGCAAAGAAAGGAAAGGGTTTAGCTTGCAAGAGACGGCAAGAGAGTGAGTAAGGAGTGTGTAAGTTAATGATTTGATTGGAGATAGAAATTGCGGATAGTTGCCGTTGCATGCGCAAGAGCCCTGAAGCGATCGGGCCGGGCGCTGGGAGAGCGGCCCCGGGAAAAGTGCGGTCGAAAATTTCGAATGGAGTCCGGCTAAGCACGAAAAAGGATAGCATAGAACAAATACTAATGCAAGAACTATTTATATAGTAAAATGATGCAACGAAGTGCCCGGATATGGGCAGAAGCTCGCCGGGTGACGGCTTTAACGGTGAGAAATGGGGCCAGGAGGCGGAGAAGTGCGGTGCTTTTGTCTTGGCGCGGGGATATAGTATCGGGACAGCATCGCCCAGGAGGGTGGTGTGTCCACGGCCGAGAAGTACGAAGCGAACCCGGAACTTGTTGCACGGTTTCCGGAAATTCATCCGCCGCTCGATCAGGTCTCCGCAGTAACCGAGGCGAACCGCTGCTTGTATTGCTTCGACGCTCCGTGCATGGCGGCCTGTCCTACCCACATCGATGTGCCGCGATTCATCAAGAAGATTGCACAGGGAAACTTGCGAGGGTCGGCGCTGACCATTCTCGATGCGAATATCTTGGGCGCGAGTTGCGCGCGAGTTTGTCCGGTGGACGTGTTGTGCGAGGGCGCATGCGTATTTCATCGTTACAACAAGCAGCCGATTGAGATTGGGCGATTACAGCGGCACGCGATGGATGCATTTTGGCGGGACGGCGCGGAACTGGAGCGGAAGGCGCCGGCAGAACGACCAGGCCGCGTTGCGTGCATCGGGGCGGGGCCCGCGTCGCTGAGTTTCGCGGCCGAGACGCGGATGCAGGGATTTCGCGTGACGGTGTTTGAGCAAAAGCCGCTTCCTGGCGGATTGAATACGTACGGCGTTGCGGAATATAAGCTGCGGTCCAGCGACAGCTTGCGCGAGATTGAGTTGGTTCGCTCGCTGGGAGTGGAGTTTCGGTTCGGAAAGGATGTCACGAGTGAGGCGGCGCTTACGCAACTAGAAACGGATTGGGACTTCATTTTTCTGGGCATTGGCTTAGGAAGGATGAGAGAACTCGAAATACCCGGAGGCAAGCACCCTGGCGTCGTGGACGCGCTGAAATTTATCGAAGATTACAAGACGGGTGGATTGTTAAAAATCGGAAGACACGTAGTTGTGGTTGGCGGCGGGAATACGGCCATTGATGCGGCGCGGGCGGCGCTGCGGCTGGGCGCGGAGAGCGTGCGGATGCTGTATCGACGCGGTGAGTCGAGCATGTCCGCGTTTTCGTTCGAGTACGAACAGGCAAAGCGGGAGGGCGTGGTATTTCATTGGTGGACGCAGCCGGCAGGGATTGTTGCGACGGAGAATTCTTCGAAACTGGACGCGATCGATTGTGTTCGGACTGAGCCGGATTCGAGCGGCGGGCTGCGGCCGATTGCCGAATCGCGTTTTGCAATTCCGTGCGATATGGTGATTCCGGCGATTGGACAATTGCCCTTGATGGAGTTTTTGCGGCGCTGCCGGGGCGTGAAGGTGGATGGCGGTTGCGTCATCGTGGACCGCGCGACGGGACGAACTAGCAACCCGAAATACTTTGCGGGCGGCGATTGCGTGAATGGTGGAAGAGAAGTTGTCGATGCGGTAGCCGACGGGAAGCGGACCGCGCTGGCAGTTGCGAAGTTGCTGGAGAACTTGCATGGCTGAGAAGAATTTCACCCCGGATCTGTCCGTGATGTTTGCGGGAAAGATTTATTCGCCAAATCCGTTTTGGCTGGCGTCAGCGCCGCCGACGAATTGCGGTGAGCAGGTGATGCGGGCATTTGATGCGGGATGGGGCGGAGCTGTCTGGAAAACGCTGGGCGATCCGATTGTGAATGTCTCGTCGCGATATTCATCGATCGATTGGAACGGCCAGCGAATGATGGGCTTGAACAACATTGAGTTGATTACGGACCGGCCGCTGGAAGTGAACCTGCGCGAAATTTCCGAGGTCAAAAAACGATATCCGAAGCACGCAGTAATTGCGTCCCTGATGGTGGAGTCGAAGCGTGAGGCGTGGCACAAGATTGTGCAGCAGACGGAAGACGCTGGTGCGGACGGGTTGGAATTGAATTTTGGATGTCCACATGGAATGAGCGAACGCGGAATGGGCAGCGCGGTGGGGCAAGTGCCGGAATATACCCAGATGATTACGGAATGGGTGAAGGAAAAGGCGCGAACGCCGGTGCTGGTGAAATTGACGCCGAACATTTCGGATATTCGCGTAGTGGCACGAGCGGCGAAACGCGGCGGCGCGGACGGGCTTTCGGCAATCAATACAATCAATTCGATCACGGGAATCGATTTGGACACGTTTGTTCCGCGGCCGAACGTGGATGGAAAATCGTCGCACGGCGGTTACTGCGGGCCGGCGGTGAAGCCGATTGCGTTGAATTTGGTGCAGCAGGTGCAGGGCGATGCAGAGGCGAGTCTGCCGCTGAGCGGAATTGGGGGCATTTCGGACTGGCGCGATGCGACGGAGTTTTTGCTGCTGGGATGCAGCAACGTACAGGTGTGCACGGCGGTGATGCATTACGGTTACCGAATTATGGAAGACATGGCCGATGGGTTGGCGAATTGGATGCGCGAAAAAGGATTTGAGACGATTGCAGATTTCCAGGGAAAGAGTTTGCGGAATGTGCAGGAATGGAAGCACCTGAACTTGAATTACAAAATTGTGGCTCGGATTCATGAGGAAAAATGCATTGGATGTGAACTGTGTTACACGGCGTGCTGGGATGGCGCGCACCAGTGCATTCATCTCGATCGCGCTGGGTCGAACGGCGGTGAGCATATGACTCCGGCGATGCACGAGGCGATTTCGAAAAAGAGTGTTGCGATGACGCCGATTCCGAAACTGGATCAGGCTCTGGTGGTAAATGGGAACGAGCCGTATGCGACGCCGCTCGCGCGCATTCCGCGCGTGGATGAAGACGAGTGCGTCGGGTGCAATCTTTGCGCGCTCGTGTGTCCCGTGGAAGGCTGCATCACGATGGAGCAAGTGGAGACGCACTTGCCAGCACAATCGTGGGCGCAACGAATGGGGGATGCTTCGAATCCAGCGAGGAAGTGCGATTGATGGGACTACTCATCCGAAATGGAACGGTAGTGACCGCGGAAAAAACGATTGCTGCAGATATTTTGATCGAAGGCGAAACGATTAAAGAAGTGCGCGCGGGAATTCCCGCGGCGCCCGGGCTTCAGACGCTGGACGCGAGCGGAATGTTGCTGTTGCCGGGCGGAATTGATGCGCACACACATTTGGATATGCCATTTGGGGGAACGACCTCGAGCGACGACTTCGAAACAGGGACGCGCGCGGCGGCGATTGGCGGAACGACGTCGATTGTGGACTTTGCAATTCAGGGGCGCGGCACGCGGATGCGCGATGC